>Ga0123355_10000421_pt1 | contig 55336 bp, 39 predicted proteins | sample TergutEmb28metaG_3_FD_89872 | JGI IMG/M metagenome (GOLD analysis project Ga0123355, IMG submission 89872) | Embiratermes neotenicus P1 segment gut microbial communities from Petit-Saut dam, French Guiana - Emb289 P1 | ecosystem: Host-associated > Arthropoda: Insects > Digestive system > Gut ... | reverse complement strand
TCGTGACTACGAGAATCTGCCAAAGCCTTAATTTTGGGGTAAATTTGAGCATAACTGCCGCTGCCGTCATGCTTTATGCGCATTCTGTCATGAACCTCTGGTCTACCATCTAAGCTAAGAACAACGTTATCGAAATGTTCGTTTATGTATAGATTTGCTTCGTCGGTTAGAAGTGCGCCGTTAGTAGTTAATGTGAAACGGAACTTTTTGCCCGTTTCTTTTTCGCGCATGCGCCCATAAGACACAAGTGCTTTTACTGTTTCAAAGTTAAGCATTGGTTCGCCGCCAAAGAAGTCTACTTCCAAGTTACGGCGGACACCAGAGTTGGCAATTAAAAAATCAAGGGCCTTTTTGCCTACTTCAAGAGGCATTAGTCCTTTGTCAATATCGTTTACGTTATATGTGCCGTCACCGGCAAAACAATATCTGCAACGCAGGTTACAATCGTGAGCCATATGCAAACAAAGAGCCTTTACTACCGGCTTTCTGGTTTGCATGTGTGCAGTTACTGCCCAAGAATTATCCGGTGTAAATAACTGTTTTTTATCTATAAGGTTACGAATTTCTATTTCAATTTCGAAAAGCTCGCCAATGCCAGCGTTTTTTAAAGTGTCTAACGCTTTCGGGTTATCCTGCAGCTCTTTTAATACATTAAGGGTCGCATCATCTACTTGGTGAAGTGAGCCGCTGCCCACATCCAAAACCAGATTATGCGACCCAACTAATGTGCCGCCCGGGGTTTGCCCGGATCCAATTTTAAAACAGTGAATCACGCTGTTTGCTCGCAAGCTTGGTTTGCAACGGTGCATGACGTCTTACAAGCAGATTGGCACGATGTTTGGCATTCGCCGCAGCCCATGGCCTCACTATTAGCATTTTCATTTTTTTCAATTAAATTTCCTACTACGATTGTCTTGATGTGTGACATTTTGATTTTCCTCTCGTTATATCTTATTTCGCATTTAATAATAACGCCGATTTTGATATGTGTCTAGTATAAAATTTCCCATGCAATATCATAATCAAAGTATGGAGGTGATAATTATGAAAGAAAAAAAGCCCAAAACACCGACAGTAAATGATATAATGAAATACGAAATTGCAGAAGAATTAGGATTATTGGAAAAAGTGAACACAACTGGCTGGAAAAGCCTTACCGCAAAAGAAAGCGGACGTATTGGTGGAATTCTTGCCAAACGTAAAAAGAGCAAGAGTAAAGTTCTTGTTCCCGAAGCAAGCGAAACAACAAACAAAGGAGAATAATCATGGATTCATATATTGGTTTTGCACAAATGTACGACGAACTAATGTCAAATGTTCCCTACGAAAAGTGGGGCAACTACATAAATGACAAACTAAGGGAGCGGTTGCCAAATATAAAAAACCCCTTAGTTGTAGACCTTGCCTGCGGAACCGGAACAATAACATTATTTTTAGCCAATATGGGGTTTGACATGATTGGTGTAGACATATCTGAAAATATGCTGGCAGAAGCACAACGAAAATCTTATGAAGCCGGGCGCAATATACTATTTTTGGCGCAAGATATACGCAGGTTAGACCTTTTTGGTACAGTTGACGCAATGGTTAGCGTATGCGACGGCATAAATTATATCCTAGATCCAGATGACCTTTGCACAGTGTTTAAGCGTGTCCGATTGTTTTTGAACCCTATGGGAGTATTCATTTTTGACATGAACACCGAATATAAATTTAAACAGCTGTTGGGTCAGCGTAGTTTTGAGGCACAAGCCGAAAGTGGAGCAGCATATGAATGGGATAACAACTACGACGAAAAAACAAAAATAAACGAGTATCGTGTGCAATTTTATACAAATGACGACTCTTTTACAGAAATTCATAAACAACGAGCCTTTGATACCAAGGACATAATAAAAAAATTATCGGATGCGGGGTTTAGTAAAATTTCGGCATATCATAATTATACAGATGAGCCATTTAGACCGGATTCACCAAGAATTACTTATATTGCAGAGGTGTGAATACTTGTATCATCATGGATAGGATGTGAGTGATGAAAGATGTAAAAAAAATTGCTATATATGTGATACTTTTTTGTTCAGTGTTATTAGGCATAGTGACTTATGCACAAACAGAAACTACCGAGCTATTACCCATAGACGCAGTATTAGTTTTGGACGTAAGCCGCTCTATGATTACAGCAGACCCAGACAGGTTGGCAAATAAAGCAATGAATATGTTTATAGAAATGCTGGAACCCGGTCAGAATCAGGTTGGTGTTGTGGCATATGCAGGGCATGTAACTTTTAGTCGTGAAATGGTTGTATTATGTGAAAACGAAATAGAGTACTTGCAACATGTAATTTACGGATTAGAGTATGCTTCCTGGACAGACCACCCTTTGGGGCTGCTTGAAGCAATACGGATTATGTACGAAGGCCATATTGAAGGTCGCCAGCCTATAATTATTTTTTTTACAGATGGCAATTTTAATATAAACCCATCTGGGGCAAGAACAGCCGCAGAAGCTAAATACGATAAAGCTTTGGCAATTAGCCTTGCACAAAAACATAGTTTTCCGGTTTATAGCATAGGACTAAATTATGACGGTCAACTGGATAGAAGATACATAGAAATTGTAGCATATGAGACCGGTGGGTTGGCATTTGAAACCGCCCATGCAGAAGAAATACCCGACATCATTAGTACTATATTTTCACTAATGCAAACACTCCCCACACCAGCAAAAGATCTGCCGGAGCCAACTACCATACCGGAGCCGCCAATAATTCCGGCAATGGTAATAGAAACTTCCATTTATATACCACAGGAACCAGAAAACAACGGAAGATGGATTTTTGTGTTAACCATAGCATTATTATTAATGGCTATTTCACTGTTTATCATATTTCGCAAACCCAAAAGAGTATTTACGGGTCGCCTTGCAATTGAAGTTGTAGACAATATCACCAGAACAGCTGCCCCGCCGTATTATCGCAATCTTATAGAATACGGTAACCGTACCACTCTTCAAAAACTAATAATGCGTGAAATAAACCCAGCCTTAAACTATATAACACTCCTCCCCTCACCTTATGCTCCATCTTACTTGCCGCAACTACTGGTTAAATGTAAAGACAATCGGCAAGTAAAATTTACAAAAGATTTCGTACAACAAGACCTTTCGGCAGGACTAACAATTAACCCTGGTGCAGAAATAATAATTTCTATGGAAAATGAACCGATGGAAATACGATTGCGATATGTTATATAAAAATGAACTACTCGAAAGGTAAGAAAAAGGCTTTTACCACTAAACGACTATCGATCATCGCCATGATTTGCGGCGATTAGCGATTGATTTTGGAGCGTAAGGGTAAAAGCCTTTTTCGGGATTAACAAGGCAATTCTTACTTTGTAGATATAACCACTTCATCCAGCATTACATATGGGAATAGGTTATAGGACATGAAACCATTGGATTTTACTTCGGAAGAAAAATCTACAAGATGCTTACGTAAATGCTCAAAAGCATTTATTGTGTACATACAATCTTTTACACGGCCGGTAATTTTACCGTTTTGGATAGCAAGTCCCATGGAAATGGTACCTGTAACGATACCGCTGAAGGGATTACCCGACCAAGACCCCATTGTGTCATAAATAAGAATGCCATAGTCGATAGAGCTGATAAGCTCCTCCAGGGATTTGGTTCCGGCACTTAAACGCAGATGATTGGGGGAAGGCCCATGAGGCGATGCATTGCCGCTACTTTCTTTGCCAAGAAGAGCTCCCACTTTACGGTTAAGAAGCAATGTATTTATACAGCCATTTTGCACCAAAACATTGCGCCCAGTGGGTGTGCCCTCAACGTCAAAAGGCTTAGAAGTCCATTCGTTATCCAAGGAGCCGTCGTCGATAAGGGTAAAGCGCGGGTCAAGCAGCTCTTGTCCAAGTTTGTCTCCCCAAGGAGATACTTGGCGATACACCGCCATGCCGTTAAGTGAAGATACCACAGGGTTAATAATGTAGTTTACTTCGCCGGGAGCAAATATTACCGGATAGGCACCGGCATTGAAAGGTACTACGTTTTTTGCATATTCCAATTTTCTGGCTATTGTATCTTTTATGCCTTTTAGGTCGAACGCCGGCCCCATAGCCGACTGGTGTTCGTATATCCCTAAGCTATCGTCCCCTTGGGTAAGCAGAACAGACCCGCCATATGACCAAGTTGATTTGCGGTAGCTGTGATCAAAACCATTGCTTGTCTGCAAGGACACTTCATTTACAGATGAGGTTATATCTACACCCACAGATAAGCGGTCATCTAAACTGCGTAAATCTGTCATTAATTCAGAGGCTATATCAACCATCTCTTTTGATGACAATGTATCTGTATTTTCCAGGCTGAGTGGAGTAATGTTTGTAGCACCTACAAAAGGCACATCATGAGATGAGCCGTATGGAACTGTAGTAATAGCTTGTTTTATTAACTCCTCGCCACTATCCGGTTTGGAGCCGGAAGCAATACTTAGTTTGCCGTCTTTTAATAACCGTACTGTTTGGGATATTTCGTCACTGCTGTCAATACTCTCAAATTTATTACCGTCGAACTTAACGCTGCTGGTATTTTTGCGCTCTACACGCAATTCATAGTTGGCTCCCTCTGGCAGATATTTAGTCATTACTGCACACCTCCTACTATAACATTTTGGATTCGGATATGCGGGCAATTATCACCGGTAGGCAGCGGGCCTTGGGCGTCTTTACCACAGCCGCCCGGGCCGTCGCATATTGTCTGGTCGTTACCTATCATGTCGATATTTTCCATGGTAGTAAAAACATTGCCCATAAGCTTAACATCACGGACCAGTTCCATAAGTTTGCCGTTGCGTATCATAATGCCGTAACTTGCACCAAAGTTAAACATTTCACCATTAGTTTGGCCTCCACCGCCAGTACCTACAGCATAAACCCCAAGTTCAACATCTTTAATCATATCCTCAAAAGTGCTTTCACCAGGGCCGATACATGTACTGCGCATACGCACGATAGGCGGGAAAGCATAAGTCATTCCGCGTGCGCTGCCAGTGGGTACGGCACCTTCAGATTCAAGCATTGCGGCACTCCAACGACTGTGTAAACGGCCTACAAGCTTGCCTTCTTTTACAAGGTCTGCACGTTTGCATTCCACGCCCTCATCATCGTAAAAAAGAGCACCCCGGCCTGTAAGAATATCGCCGGTATCGTAGATATTTAGTATAGGCTTGCCCAATACACGCCCAATAGTCATAGCCTTTAAGAAGCCCTCGTCTTTATACAAAGAGTCCGCTTCGCTAAGGTGCCCAAAAGCTTCATGTACAAAAAGTCCTGTATGAGCCGGGTCGCATACTACTGTGTAAACCCCAGCTTTAATTGGTTCTGCATCCAACAGCTGTTGAGTTCTTTCGCACATTTCAATAATTTTTTTGTCTAGCCCTAAAAGCTCGTCTATTCCTGCAGAAGAACCAACACCTACAGACTGATTAACAGATACATCCCCTTTGCGTCCGTTTGCGGATACGCTGGCAGAAAAGTCTACTTTCTCCTGACGTATGGCAGTACCTTCGGAGTTAGCAAACCACAGGGTTGTGCAACGCTCTAGATAATATGCCCCGGCAGAGGGTATGTTTTCGTAAGAAAGCACCAGTTTGTGATAATGCTCTAAAATGCGGATTTTTTCATTCAAAGATACCGCTTCCGGATGTAGTGTCCAATGGGGGCAAACATCCTTTTCTACTACAGGAACAGGTGCTAATTTGCTCTGTTCGTTAACTACCTCTCCGGCAGCTTTTGCCTGTTCGCAAGCTAAAGCAATGTTTTTTTCTAACTCGTTCAAGTCGTTAAAATTTGCAAAGCCCCATCCGCCCTTGTGTAGAGCCCGCACATTACCGCCGTAAAGCCCTGTGTTTCGTACATTTTCCAAAACTTTGCCCTGGAACTGGATCATCAGCTCCCGGCTGTCTTCGAAACGTACTTCGCAGTAGTCTACGTCGGCTTTATTTATTGCTTGTTGTAGCAGAATTTTCGTTTGTTCGAAATTCGCCATTTTTCACTCCTCCTTGTGGAATATTTATTACATAAAACTATACACTACATTTTTTTATAAGTCGATAGTTGATGTAAAATTTAACTTCATAATCAATTTGGTGGAAATTTTTAACTTATTTTGACGAAAAATGCTGCATAAAAAACTTGCCATTTGTGGCAATAAAAGGTATTATGTCCATGTAATGTATTAAAATGTTGATATTGTATGTAACCGGAGGTGATGCAATGTATTAAGTGCAATCAAGCATGTAATAGAAATAATCTTATGATGAGAAGATTATTTTCTAAGCCCATTGCTCATCACATTTGCGAAGGAGGAAATACTATGCAAAGTGTAACAAAAAGGAAGATTTCAAAACTTTTTGCGGTTTTACTTTCATTGCTTTTGGTTTTATCTTTGCTGCCCACTGCATTGATAGCTGCACCAATTGCCCGAGAAGTTAATGAAACCATGCAATCAAATCGAGAGTATCTTGTTTCAACCCAAGATATTTCTAGCAGTGTTTCATTAGATGAGTTTGCTAGTGAAAATTTTGTTAATGCAGACGCATACGCCACTTTATCAAGTCTACTGGCACCCGCTGTAGGCATTCGAGGTTTTGAAGGGGAATATGCAATTACAGACCTTAACGAAATTATACAAATTGCTGTACAGTTTATTGTGCCTCCTGCCGTAGCTTTGCGCCACATGGACAAGCTTGGCATGGAACATGACTTTGGTGCACTAGGCAGAACTTTTGAGGCGCAATCACTTTCGGCCCATAACACCTTTGCCGACGAACTAAACAGCATTGGCATTAATGCCGACACAGCTATTTTTGCTAGTAATTATCAACTGTTTAACGGTGCGTTTTTGCGTGTTCCTGCTTACATGCTAAATGCAATTGCAGAACTCCCCAGCGTTGCCGGCGTATTCCCTAATATGCGCTTTGACCCACCGGAAGCAGAGGTTCTTTACGAATCAACTATTATCGCAGATTTTGCAGCACATACTAATGTACCCCAATTCCCGGTAGACTTCATGCGTGGCCCTCGTTACATTTATAATACAGGCTATATACACAGCGAATTGGGAGTTACCGGCGAGGGAGTAACTATTGCCATAATAGACACCGGACTGCGTCATGATCATGCCGTTTTTGCTCATCTTTTACCGGAAGGCGAAACCATGTTTGGCGGTTGGTGTATCATTACACAAACTGACAATACATGGGAAGGTGCAGGTACTCCGGGGCCTAACTCCAATCATGGTACCAACGTAGCAGGCTCCGCTATTGCTATAGCCCCCAATGCTATGCTTCGCGCATATCGTGTATTCTACCCTGGTAACCCGAATAGCGGAGCGTGGCATGTTGTTGCAGAGGCTATTGAAAGAGCATGGGAATCTTCGGATATAATGAATCTTTCCCTTGGTGTTCAACAAGTCAACGATCATAGTCGCGACGTGTTTTTGCATTACTTTGGCATAACTCACACAGCAATAAACCTAGCCTCTATAGATGGTACACTTGTTGTCCAGGCCGGTGGTAATGCCGGTGGCGGCACTGCAGGCAATACCACTACTGCACCTGCTACTGTTAGCCTTTCGTTGGCAGCGGGTGGTCAGACGCTGGGCAATCAGTACAGCCAAACCGGCGCCCATGTTACCGTCGATGACGTACATGTGGAATCTTCCCGTGGCCCTGTTGCCAGAACAGGTCACATAAGACCGGATGTTCTTGCACCCTACATTGTGTTTACAACCGGAGTTAATAACCCAAATCACTTTAACGCTACAGGCGGTACATCATTCTCTGCACCTATAGTTGCCGGTATAGCCGCTTTAATGATGGAACAAGAACCGGGAATTCATCCTTTCGAGCTTCGCGCAAGAATGATGAACTCTGCCGTTCGTCCTGCAAATTTAAGCATTCCGCAAATTAGCGCAAATGCAACAGGTGCAGGGCGCGCTCGCCCTATCGAGTTTCTTCAAACAACGGCGTTTGCTGTGGCATATCACATTGTACCGTTTGGGTATGTTGCAGGCGTTGGTGCAGTTTGGGTTGAAGAACCAAAACCAATGGGTTCACTTAGTTTTGGCTTTGTCGAAACCGGCCTAGAGAGTATTACGCTGCCACTTGTTGTCTATAACAGCCCGTCAGATGCCGGATGGTCTTACCATTGGGCTATCTATACCTCTAATATAGGTAGCACAAACATGCCTGACCTAGAAGGTGCAGAGCTTGTTGTAGAGCAGACAAGCCCTAACACTTTTGAGATAACAATGGTATTTGCAGAGGCAGCAACCGCACAAACAATACACAGAAACTTTACCGGCTTCTTCTACCTTACTTACAACGGCGACGAAGAAATCGCACTTTCCATCCCATTCTCGGGAAGAATGGATTTTATGGAACCACACTTTTCAAGCTTTACTGTAAACCGCCACGAAATGAATTTATTCGGCGGCAACTGGATAGCTACAGCCAGTGGTTTCTTTGTAGAGGATACTGAATATGTTGTATACCGTGATGGCGAGTATTTTACATCTGGCTTATTGGCTGGTAGCCCGGTAAACAGGACAACTACCATTGCCATTCCACCAAACGATACGGGTATCGATCAAGTCTATGAAATTCATGTACCCGCTTTTGAGAACTACGATAATTACGCTCCACAAACCTTACTTGTAACCGGACATGACCCAGGTTTTGCACTAATCACAGTTATCGATTCTACAGGTAATAGCAACGTGAATTTGGCAGCCTTTGACTCTACTCTTACAGTTATAGATTATTGGAACAATGGCGGTTTTATCAATATCTTAGATGACTTTAACGCTCATGTGCCATATATAAGTAACCCGGATAATTGGACTGCTTATCGCTTCTTAGACGAAGCTCAAGGTCTTCTCCTGGCTGGCACACACCAACTATTTTGGTGGACATGGGGATTCGGAGTGCAAATTCCGTTTTGGATAGAGTATACCTTTACAGCCGACACACATTACATTATAGAACTTGTAACCGTTGGGCCTGGCCATGGTGACGGCACCTATAGGATACTTGTTGCGGAACAAAACCTTGAAAGTTTTTCGGTCAACCGCAATACAATGAATTTGTTTGGCGGAAACTGGACAGCAACTGCCAACGGTGTATTTGAAGATGATGTTGAATACGTAGTCTATCTAGATGGTGAATATTTCACATCCGGTTTAATGACCGGAGGCAAATTGCGCAGAACCGTCACCATTGCAATCCCACCAAACGACACCGGCATTGACCAGGTGTATGAGATGCGTCTGCCTGCTTTTGCAGACCACGAAAACCACACTCCACAGACTTTGCTTGTAACCGGACATAACCCTGGGTTTGCGCATATTACCGTATTAGATTCGACAGGTAACGCCAATGTAAACTTAGTTGGGTTCGACTCTACCCTACAAGCAATTGATATCTGGGACAGCGGCGGCACTATAGACATTCTTGGCACTTTTGATTCTCATGTGCCTACTATAGGAGATCCGGCTAACTGGGTTAACTATCGCTTTACGGATCAAGCCGAAGGCTATATCTTAGCTGATACGTATCAGTTATTCTGGTGGACATGGCACGCCTTTGGTATCCAAATCCCATTCTGGATTGAGTATACCTTCCAAGCCGATAGAAGTTATGTCATAGAGCTAATTTCCGTCGATTCCGGTCATGGAAACGGCACCTACAGAATATTCATTGCAGAACAGCATCTGGAAAGTTTTATCGTCAACCGCAATACTATGAACAGGCTTGGTGGTAACTGGGCTGCTACAATTAGCGGCTTCTTTGAAGACGACATTGAATATGTTGTGTATCTTGACGGACAATATTTCACATCCGGCATTATGGGTGGCACTATGTTAACCAACAGAAGCACCACAATAGCCATTCCGCAAAACAACACCGGCATTGACCAGATTTACGAGATGCACTTGCCATTATTTGAAGGCGATGAAAACTACGCCCCGCAAACCCTTGTTGTAAGTGGCGATGAAATTGGTTTTGCCAGAGTAACCTTTACAATCGGCGACCCCTGGAACGATAATACCGGATATGTAATGCTGCTTGACAGCGACAATAAGCTTCATACTAATTCTTTTGATAATTACGACATTCACATGCCCACAAATGCTAACTCCATCCCTCCGCAGACCATACCCGTTAACAGCAGTTACTCAATCGTTGTGCCTGAAGGTATATATGCTATTCATACTTCCAATGTTTTAGGTCAAAATGTTTGGCTTTTTGATGTTTACAGATGGAATGACTTTGAGCTTAGAGCCGGATATCATTATCATTTCGAGAGATTTATAACTGGGTCAGGCAACATCACCTATACTGTAACACCAATGCACGAAGTACACTTTGATGTAATTGACGATATTGGTGGCACTTTAACGGCATCCTTCAATGGCATACCATTCCAGTCCGGTGAACCTGTGCCTGCCGGTGCCAGAATAGATTTTACAGCCAACCCAGACCCGGGCTTTGTTGTACAATCATGGTTCTTCGAGTTTATGGTAGATTTTGCAGACGCTGCCCCACGGCAAGTTTCTAACACATTTACATTGCACAGCCTTAATCATGATGTAAATGTTCAAGTTCTGTTCTACAACATGCCGCGTGAACTTACTGCAATTGAAGTAGAACCCTATGAGGCCGAGGTAGAACAAGGTAGCCGGAAGCAGTTTATAGCAACTGTACTGGACCAATTTGATGTGCCATACCAAGGTGATTACACCATTGTATGGTCTGTCACAGACACATCTGGTATTTCCGTAGACCAAAACGGTTTGCTTACCGTAGGAAGAAACGTGGCTGTAGGCACAGAAGTAACTGTTACGGCTGCCCTATACAACGATCCTACTATTTATGGCACAGCTACTGTAACAGTTGTTGCAGAAATGTTTTATGTATACTTTAGTGTATTAAATAATACCGGCGGCGCCCTCACTGCTTACGCTAATAATGCAGAAATACAAAACGGAGACAGAGTACCCCGGGGTACAAATGTTACGTTTATAGCCAATCCGGACTATGGGTATCAAGTATCTGCATGGCATTTAAGCCCGGTAATTTTAGAGCAAAACGAAAAAGCATCTAATACTTCATCTCCTCCATCAGCTACATTCATAGTTAACAACATTCAAATGCATGTTAACGTACAGGTTGAGTTTGTGTTCCTAAGGACACCTTCCGTACCCGCCACTGTGTTGGTATCACCTGATTCAATTGACGTATCCAGAGGCGGCAGCCAACAGTTTGAAATTGCTGTATACGACCAATATGGTGATATTTACACGGGCGAGTATAGTGTCATGTGGTCTGTATCAGGTATCCAAGGTACTAACATCGACCAAGATGGTTTGCTAACAGTTGCACTTAACGTTCCTTTAGGTACCGAAATTGTCGTTACAGCTTCATTAGGCGATGTTTTAGGGGAAGCCATAGCTACAGTAACATGGGCGTACTTTAATATAACTTTTGGTACCCAGGACAGTACACGCGGGACAGTTGTAGCCTATATAGGCGATATGGCAATAGAAAGTGGTGCCCTTGTACGGGAAGGAAGTTCTGTTACCTTTACAGCTATACCGAAAAGCGGGTTTGCCTTTGCCGGTTGGGGTATGGATTTCTTTACCGCAAATATCACCGACGCCCCTAACGTTAGTTTCACAATTAATAACTTGTTTGCCAACACCAACATGACCGCTTACTTTACAGAAGTACTTGGCAATGAAAGAAACCCTGTGCGTCCGCAGGTTCCTAACCTTCCAGAAATGCCTACCATAGGTTAGTTTTAAATATCTTAACACACATTACAAAAGGGCAGCCTTGCTACGGAAAAAGCAAGACTGCCCTTACTCAAATTATCCCTCTATAACACTAATGCCTTTACCCTTGGAAATATTCTCACTTATACCGGAAACGAACTCTCTGCGCTGGGGCGGCGCAAAGATATCCATTGGGAAGTCTAAATCTTCGAAATATTCACATGGGTTAATGTCGCCTTGGTCGTGACATTCTTCTGGAATGCAAAAACCTTTGGACTGTACATTCAAATGCACCAAACGGAACAACTTTAAGATGCTGAACAAGCCGATTGTAACATGAACTTCGCTATGACCGCGGTGATGGTGCAATTTTGCATCCAGTCCAACGGCTTTTGCTTCTACCCAAATAAACGGTGCGGCGGTAAATGTTTCGCCGGATCCTTTGTAAAGGTCTGTTCCAACAACTAAGTCTGCGCCAACAGATCCAAACAAAGTCGCCTTCATATTGAATAAGCTTGTAGCTTCTACATGGTGAATTATGCAACCGCCGGTTTCACGGAATGTTAAGCGATATTCAAATACATACTTAATATCTACATCCCAAAAACCTGCACGAAATGGACTTGGTTGTTTGTCTACAACTTGAATCCTCTTGATTCTTACCCTATCCATAGAAACAGACGCTGCTCCGCTAAAAGATTGGATAACATCGCCTTCGTTATGCATGGTGTCACCTACCGAACATGCTCCCGCAACTCTTGCAGGGCCAAGCTCTCTGTGCGTTAGGCAGTTTTGTCTGCGGCAGCTGTCATACACTTTGTACGCTATAATACATTCGTCTTTTACTCTTCTGCGGTCGTCTGCTCCAGCCGGCCCGCATGACCTTTCCGTCGGCATTTCAACCGGCCTTTCGATGGGTCTTTCTGCCAGGACCGGAGTATCTTGCAATTCAAATGCTCCCACTGTCGATACCTCCTTGTTGTATAGCAATTAACGCTGAAAACAGCCCATTTACAAGGCCTACTCCAACTTAATTGTCTACGATAAGCAAAAGCACAGTAAACCAGTCTTATCAACTCGTTTGCCATAACTTAATCTTTGGTACAGTATATGTACAACTCATATTTATGTGATACTGTTTTAATATTGAAACAGTGACATATAGCATAATGAGTGGTATTATATTTTGCAAAGGAGTGATGAGCATGGGGAAATCTAGCGATTACTTAGAAAGAGCCACTAGCATTGCTGTATATGGCGGCACATTTGATCCTATACACAATGGGCACTTGGCTATTGCGGAGGCAGTGTTACACCAGTTTATGCCGCAGCGTGTACTTTTTGTCCCTGCAGGGGATCCTCCACATAAACCGGACAGGCCCATTACTAGTAGCGAACATCGCTATCAAATGGTTCTTCGCTCAATAAGCAGAACGCCGGGCTTTGACATCTCGCGATTTGAAATAGACCGTCACGGTCCAAGTTATACAATTAGTACCATAAAAGCCTTAAGAGAAATTTGCCCGGAAGACTGCATTATTTATCTTGTAATTGGACAAGATGCTTTACAGGACATAGATTCATGGAAAGATATTGATGAATTAGCAAGCTTATGTCAGTTCATTACGGTGCCTCGCCCGGGCTATAATCCAGAACTGCTTAAACAATTGGCAAATAAAATGAAAAAAAAATATAATACAAGTGCTCACATTTTAAGAGGGCAAAAAATAGATATTTCCAGTACATTTGTACGCAAGCGGTTTAATATTGGCGACCCTGTAAGCATGCTGGTCCCACGGGAAGTAGAAGAATATGCCCGTAAATATGGGTTGTACTCTACTATTAAGCCAAACCTTTCAGATTCCCATTTCGAATGGGTAAAGTCATCTCTTGAGACCCGCCTTACACCAAAACGTTTCAAGCATACATTAGGTGTAATAATAGAAGCAGAAAAACTGGCAAACCACTATGGTGCAGATGTTCATAAAGCCCGCTGGGCGGCTTTATTACACGATTGTACAAAAGAATATGGCGCAGAAAAAAAACGCATGCTTTGTAAGCAATGGAATATAAAAATTGATGAAATTATAGAAGCACATATTGATCTTGCCCATGGCTTACTGGGGGCAGAATCTGCGCTCCGCCACTTTTATGTAACAGACAATGAAATTTTACAGGCAATACGTTTTCACATTTCCGGACATAAAGATTTAACATTACTGGATAAAATAATTGTATTGGCAGATTTTATAGAGCCATATCGTGACGATTATTATCCGCTAGAAAAAATGCGTGAACTTGCCTATGTTAACATAGATAAGGCACTGGTATATGGGTTAGTTGCCATGCGTGATATGGACGCTGCAAGAGGTAAAACAATACATTATTGGTCGCAAGATGCGATAGAAGCACTAGGAGGAACAAAAATATGATTGAAAACAAAGATTTGACTGCGGTATTGGCACTTTACAAAGCAGCAGATGCAAAGTTTGGACAAGATATTCTTTTAATGGATTTAAGGGAATTGACCTCCATTGCAGATTACTTCTTTATTGTAACAGGAGGAAGTGCACCACAACTTGCCGCTTTAGCCGAAACGGCAGAAAAAACATTAGTTGAACATGGAATGAAGCTTCGTCATAAAGAAGGTGTTGCGTCTGCAAATTGGACATTACTAGATTTTGGGGACGTTGTTGTGCATATATTTGATAAAGAATCTCGGGAATATTATAACCTAGAGCGCACCTGGGGCGATGCTAAAATTATTAAGCCGTAAACTCTTCTGTATAAAAATTCCTATATTTGTCAATCCTTTGCTTATAGGCAGCAACCATTACAGCAAAGGAGGCACCATAAATGACAAAACTGTTAACAAAGCGTGACCGGATTGCACTGATTATAGTCGTGATTTGCTTTTCACTTTTCGGCATTTTAACCGGGCGTATTATTTTTGGGTCAATTCTTGCTTCCGGGGCAGAACCCGCAGAGTATGAGATTCTTATAGGATATGTACAAGGGGATATGTCTATCTCTAATTTTCAGGATGAAATTTTACCAATGCCGACATCTGTGGAAAGTATCGGCGAATTGGAACAAAAACAATTGTCTTTTCCTCATCATAGATATGTTGTGACATTACAAGATGGATATATTGTTGTGTACCATGTAAACCAGGATAGTAAAGCAAACGGGCAATACCACACAACTACCGGCATTTCTGTAAGCTCTTTGCCGCCAGAGGAACATGAACGGCTTGCAAAAGGAATAAATATTTATACAGAAGAAGCACTGTTTCGGATTTTAGAGGATTATGGAAGTTAAATGCGGATAAAAGAAACTCCTTGTAAAACCGGATAAGTGTTTTACAAGGAGTTTTTGTGTAACAAACTTCTGGTCGTAATAAATGGTATCCCTGTACCACAAATATCTGAGACAACTATCTGGCCCAGTTTAACCGGGGCAATCAGTTCTGCATTATCTAAAAGGCGCATTGCATCTGCAATCATACCTTTAGGGATCGGTGATGCTGTTTTAACAGGGCAGCGGCGGTGGATGGCACCTTTAATTTTTACGGTGGATGTTATAACCCGGGTAGGGTTTTGGAACTCATTTTTACCATACACTTCTCCCCGTTGGCAGTCGTAACCGGTTACGGCAAAATTATTGCTTTCGTCAACCTGCAAATGGCAGCCTTTTGGGCACACAATACATATGATTTTTGTCAAATTGCCGCCTCCTCACAAGTGATTGTTATACTATTGGCTATGTCATCCAACAATTTTATCGGAATTGTAATACTCTCCATTTCACCGGGTATCATGTGTTCACGCTTATAAGATGCAACTTGTTTACTCCCGCATTTTACTACTATTGTACTTTTGTGGAATATGCGGTTTACTCTAAAATATATCTTTAAATTACCGTTAGTTTTTTTATTAAAACGTTGTGGGACTGTATAGCTTACGCCACTTCCATTAATAACAGGCACAATTTCACTATCGGATAATGCTGCATTTTTTACGTATGCCGCAGCAGATGCCCCCGCCTGTTCGGCTTCTTCCGTTACATAATCTACAAGGTCGTGAACATGCAAAACATTTCCGCAGGCAAACACACCTGGCATGGATGTTTCCATATTTTCGTTAACAAGTGCGCCGCCTGTACGACTATCTAAATCTATATTGGCGGCACGGGTCAGCTCGTTTTCGGGAATAAGGCCTACGGATAGTAAAATTGTGTCGCAGTCAATTACCATTTCTGTGCCGGTAACCGGATGACGGTTTTCGTCCACTTTTGAAATAACAACCTGTTCCACCCGCTTCTTGCCACGTATTTCGCTGATTGTATGAGATAAATACAACGGAATATCATAATCCTGTAAGCATTGTACGATATTACGGGTCAGGCCGCCAGAGTATGGCATAATTTCTACGCAGGCAAGTACTTTTGCCCCTTCCAATGTCATGCGGCGAGCCATAATAAGCCCAATGTCACCGCTGCCAAGTATAACAACACGTTTGCCAACCATATAACCTTGCATATTACAGTAATGTTGGGCCGTACCTGCAGTAAAAATGCCCGCCGGACGGGAACCGGCAATACTAATCGCCCCCCGGGTACGCTCCCTGCAACCCATGGCTAACACTATACTTTTGGCAGAAAACACAATGTATCCGGTGGATTCTCCTACCGCATGGACTTGACGCATGGGCGTAACTTCCAAAACCATTGTGTTAAGCAATACTTCAATTTGTGTCTCAGCTATAAAATGTATGAATCGTTCCGCATATTCCGGACCTGTTAACTCCTCTTTAAAATAATGCAGGCCAAAACCATTGTGTATACACTGGTTCAATATACCGCCAAGTTCTTTATCCCGTTCGATAATTAATATTTCACGTAAGCCTTGCTGCCATGCACTATATGCTGCGGCTAACCCGGCAGGGCCGCCGCCTATAACAATCAGTTCGTATTCTTTATCCGCCACAACAGCCACCACCTTTATGTTTTTCCTGGCTGTGCCGTGTCTCAGATGTAAAAATATGTGTCCCTGCTCTGTCTTGCAAAATCTCCATGGGGCTGCATTTGTAATGAGCCGCCAGTATTTCTACTACACGGGGCCCACAGAACCCACCTTGGCATCTACCCATGCCCGCACCGCAGCGACGCTTTACACCATCAACACTTATTGGAGGAATAGGTGATTGCAATGCGTCAAAAATTTCGCCCTCTGTCACAGTCTCGCAACGGCACACCACTGTGCCATACGCAGGATTATGGGCAACTAACTCTGCTTTACTCTTGGGCGATAATTCATTAAAGCGAATACGCTTCCGCTCTTCATTAAAGTTTTTCTTTTCTATTAATTCTATACCGCTGTCTTTTAAAATCTCTACAGCCATTTTTGCAATAGCCGGTGCAGCAGAAAGCCCTGGGGATGATATTCCCGCAAGATTTACAAATCCCTTGGCATTTATAGCTTCCGCAATAATAAAATCTCTTTGGCCCGGCTTGGCTATTTTTGCCCGGTTGCCTGCAAAATTGCGAATATTAGCACGGAAGTCAATTGCTGGGACAGATTTATGCGCAGCTTTTTTCACAATGTCAAGTCCCGCTGCCGTATTGGATGTATCGTCACAGTCATCAATTTCTATGCTATTTGGCCCAATAATAAGATTGCCATGTACAGTAGGCGCAACCAACACGCCTTTGCCAAAATTTGATGGGCATTGGAAAATTACATGATTAACCAGTGTACCTTCACTTTTATCCAGCAAAAAATATTCTCCACGGTCCGACTGAACTTCAAATTTTAGGCGGGCACTATCCGCATCATCGGCTTCAATCCCCTTCCCCGCTACCATGTTATTAATTTTGTCCGCATAAAGTCCGGCGGCATTTATGACATAACGGGTATGGATTTCACCTTGACCGGTTTGTATCCTATAGCCATTATGTGCTTTTTTTATATCAATAACCTCACATTCCCGCTGCAATTCAACACCATTTTTTACGGCAGTTTCCGCTAAGGCCAGCCCATACTCCCATGGGCTTACAATCATAGTAGTAGGTACATGTAGTGCTGCTTCTACATCTTTGTTCAAACCCGGCTCTAAGTTAATAACTTGTGACTTGTCAAGCATACCAAGGCCTTGCACGCCATTTTGTTTGCCATTTTGCAATAAATTTTCTAAAACAAGAACTTCTTCTTGCGAGAATGCCAGCACCAATGCACCACATTGTTTGTATGGCACGTCTAAAATCTCGAATAAATCCTTTGCAATAACAGCTCCTTCTACATTAAGCCGTGCCATTAGCGTGCCAGGTTTTGGGTCGTACCCCGCATGAATAATTGCACTATTTGCTTTGGTGGTAGCTACGGCAATGTCGTTTTCCTTTTCCAATACAGCTATTGTTAAATTATATTTAGAAAGCTCATAGGCCGTTGCGGCACCTACAATGCCGCAGCCTATGATAATAACATCATACATCTGTCATTCAACCTCTCGTTTTGGTAAAAATCCTCAACCCTTCTTCCCACATACTGCACCAAAGTTGCAAAAAACACAAGGGCTTTTGTGGCCTTTTACATATGGCTCGGCAGAAATATCCCCACCTGTCATACGTTGGCCCAGCTCTTTTATTTTTTCTGTAACCTCTTGTCCTAATGCTAAAAATTCGTCAAGGTTTAATGCTGTGGGCTGTGCAGATTTTTTATAACGTCCATCCTTATTTATGGCAACGGGAACTATATCCGAACCTGCGCCAGGGGCAAGAGTTTTGTCTAAGCCCGCCATGGCAGTATCGTCTGCAAGGGCAATCCCGGACATCTTAAACTGTTTTAGCAGTCCGGCTTCTCTTAATTCATCATTTAATAATATATCTGTTGAAAGAATGGGGTCGTCTATCGGGAAGTAAAACATGCCACCGGGCTTGGCATTCCGCATTGCAGTTAATACATTCATGTATATCATAAGCTGCAATTGAATACCCTTGCGCACTTCCTCTATGTTAAATTTCGTATTACCGGATTTATAATCAATTATTTTTATATATTCATCATCACCATGTTTTAATATATCTACTCTGTCTACGAAACCAGTAAGTGTAAGACTTTTTCCATTGTCAAGAATGATGCCATCTTTTGTGCGAATTTCTTGCTCCGCAAGGGTTGGAGTAAACTCCCCCAGCTTTATATGTTCACACAAAGCCCAAATGGATGCAGCGGCTGCTCTACGCACTTTGTTTAATACATGTTGGTTGCGGGCAGTATCATAATATATGGCAGACTCCGACGTTAAAATATTTATTATTGTATCTACATTATGGGCTATATCTCCTCGAGTTAATATAGTTTCTATATTGCTATTTTCCCAAAACTGCTTGGAAAATTGGGCAAGTACGTTGTGAAAAAGGCTTCCTACATCTGTAGACAGCACTTCAAAGCGTTTTCGTGGTTTTGCCTTTAGGATGTATGTCATAAAGTAGGCGAATGGGCAGCGTGCGAAAGATTCCAGTCTTGATGCGGCAGTTATTATACTATCCCCATATAAATGGCTTACGGATTCCTGTGAGAGGGTTGTAGTTTCAGCCGGAAGGGGGTTGACATTACCGTATTCCAATATTTCCGAGGCGGGTTTTATTTTTAAACCGGGAAACATCTCCTGTACTCGGTTAATTATTGGTGACGGGCGAAGTGGTTTCCCGCTTGTTTCTGCTTCCGAGTACATTAGCACCAGCTTTTCACTTGGTTGGGAAAGAGCGCAATATAAGCTGTAATAACTTTCCGACATACGGTGCATAGTTTCTGCTGCAAGTTCTATACCCGTATTGCGAAGGGTTTGTCGTTCGTTGTCTGTAAACAGGCCAGATTGAGACGGAACTGGCGGCAGAACATTCTCATTTGCGCCAAGTACTATCATAGCCTTAATTTGTGGGTAGCGGGAACGCCCCATATCCCCCAGCACCACTTGGTCGATTGTGGGCGGAACACGTCCCAGCCCAACTTGGTTAAACCCGGCATCTAATGTTGCGGCAAATGTCCTAATAGTTACCTTTTCATCCCCCAGCATCTCCACTAGTTTATCAAAAATTTCACATACCTTAGGCCATATTTGCATGTGCATTTTTGCTGTAGCATGGTCGCCCTGTGCCATGTGGGCTTCGTGCCATTTTTGCAGGGTTTCAGGTACATTTAGGGCATACAGCATTTCAAAAATACGCTGGCAGTGGTTCTGTATAGTATCTTTAGAGTTAGCCCTGTAGTTAAATGTTGCCAACATGGAAAGTAGCTCGGTTCGAGCAGTTTCTGCAACGGGATTGGAAAATGTGTATCGCCAGCGATATGAAGATATACCGTGTTCAAGTACATAGTTTTCTAAAACATCAATTGTTTCAAGGAGCAAACTTGTCATGCGGGTTTTAAGGAAACGGAAAACACTTTCGTAACTCCAATTACGCACAATTATGTCAAGGGCGGCGCGTATTAACTCTGTAAGGGGGTGGGACAGGATGTCAGTTTCTGTATCTACAAATAGCGGAATGTTTAGCCTGTCGAAGGTTGTTTGCAATACTTTTTCGTAGTGGGTGCGGTCGCCGCACAAAATGGCAATGTTCCGGAAGCGATAGCCCCTTTCTACCCATTGCAGAATATAACTTGCGGCAGTATTAACTGCGGCATATCTGTCTGGTGCAGAAATTATCTCAATGACATCATCGGCGGAATCATTATATGGTTGAATATCCAATACATCTTTATTCTGCAGAATTGTGAAATTTTCTACAAAGTGGGCAAGTTTTGCTGATTTTACATGTCGGAAATTTTCCGCCATAAATACGCTGGGTTCAACTTTTATGCTGTTATCCTTTGCAAGCTGAGTTAGCTTGTCCATTGTAATTTGTGGCGGCGAAAAAGATGGAGCTTGTAAATCTGTAGTTAAAGTCACGGACAATAGGCTTGCGCGTTTCATTATATGTTTTAAAACATGCCGTTCCTGTGGTGTAAACCCGGAAAACCCGTCTACCCAAAAATATGCCCCATCCAATAAAGGTAAAGGGGAATTGTCCCCTTGTAAAACCTCTAGCTTTTGGCACAAAATATCCAGCATGTCATCTGTTAGTAAATACCGCCCAGTTACCAGTTGTCGGTATGCACCGGATATCATAGCGATATCAGATAACTTGGCAGCTAGTGCAGGGGACGAATTTTCTCCTCGGAGTTGCAAATCATTAGCAGTAATACAGTATTGGTTCATTTCGGTAATAGTGTCCGCCAAAGAATCTACAAAACCATGCTTGTCCGCTGCACTTTTGTAATATGTAAGTTTATCGGCAACTTCAAAAAGTACTTTTCGCAAAAGCATTTGCTTGCCTAAATCATCTGCTAATTTACCAGGGGCACCGCCAAATGTAGCAAACAACCTGTATGCTAAACGGTTAAAACTTAGCACCTGTACTTTGGTTGCAGCGGCACGTTGGGAAAGCAGTAGTTTTTCCGACTGCAATGAAAACTGCTCCGGCACAAGGTAATACAATGGAGCATTGCCATCTAAGTTCTCGTGAATTTCTTGCAAGCAAAGAGATGTCTTTCCTGTCCCCGGCTTGCCCAGTATAAATCGCATTCTCATATGCATAACACCTTTTTCGCCACTTGTTTAAAACGCACCGCCGCCGCTACCGCCACCGGAAGGAGGAAGGCTACCCCCGGTGCTGCCGGAACTATTGCCTTCTACGTAACTTTGCCCTTGGCTATATACCGTGGATATAACACTATTGCAATTGTTTATCATACTCAAATTCAACAAGGCAAACCATACCATGCTTGTAGAATTGAAACTGTCGCCGGATTCCGGTATATGCTTCATTACATTTTTTGCAACCCCAAGTGATACTGCATATGGCAAGAAATTTTCCCAAAACTCGTGAACATGAGTAAAGCTCTGCTCAACTTGTTTAAAATGTTTTAAATATCGCCTAAATGCCTGCCACTTTTTATATTCTAATTGTCCGCTGGGGGTACGCCGCCAATAACTTTCAAAATAGTCTAAATCTTTCGCTTCGCCTTCAACTATATTTGCCCATTTGTTATAATTTTCGTGGAATAAAACCGCAGTAGCTTGGTCTTGGCCTACTTGGTTTATTTCGCCAATGCTCACACATTCCCCGTTTCCTATGCTTTGAAACAGCCAATCCAGCAAATAAGATTCATGGGGCTTTAAATCATAGCCTTGGTTTATAATATCTGGAATTATGATAAAACGATAATCTTCTTCGTTTTCTATAGTAAGTATTCTTTTGCGCGCCATATTTAAAAGCGTCGCCAAAACATCGCCAGTGCTGACAGCCCTACCCATTAAATATGACATAATTGCCGGGCCATTATCTCCGGGGAGTTCTGTGTAATATTTCTCGTCAAAGTCCACCTTATGAGGCCATGACAAAACAGTAATAATCCCAATTGAAATTACAATTATAGACAGTAAGCTTCCCAATAAAATTACAAAAGGCCACGGGAAAGGCCTATCATCCATATTACGGTTAGTAAGCGGCGCATTAGCCAGCCAATCTGCCGGAAACACGACATTAATTGCCTGAAACTGTCCGGGAGGGATATCAAACATCTCGATACGTATATCAGTATTGCCGGAAAAAGAAAACACATTTGCATGGCCTGTCAGCTCATAGGTAAATTGTCCGGCAGTATCCGGTTCTTCAAATGTAACTACCAGTGAAAAATTTTCTATTGGCACTTCCCAGTTTGTGCCCACAAGTGCCCGGTAAAACTGTCCATAATCCAAAAATTTTGATGCGCCCTGGGTTAAGGTATATCTGTATACAAAAGTACGATACTCATCGTTTGACGGACGAAACACCTGAAAACTTAATACCCCACGATTATGTGTTGTTGTATAAACGCCGTCGTCGCCAATACTTGCATTTTGCACATGAGTAAAATACATAATGTCATCCGGCAAAATTTCTATCACAGAATAGTCTACAATGTCCCCCGCTCCACTAAAATCTATATCCATAAACACGCCATTAAAAGAGCCGACAAAACGGTTTACAATCCGCTCTTCTACTTGTACAGAACCGTTGCGATTTATATGCACATACACATTATATTCCGCAATGCCATGTTCACGAGGGGCAGCAGCATGTACTGTAGTTGCAAACAAGATTAAAGACAACAGAACACCAAGAATACATGTTTTTATCATTACATACCCCTCTACACTAACCCCGCAAACCCATTTTGCCGCAAGGCTTCATACAATACAATCCCTACAGAAACCGAAAGGTTAAGAGATCTTTCTTCCCCCACCATAGGGATTTTTATTATGCGGTCATTATATTTATTAAGTATATTTTGCGGAATGCCTGTGGTTTCACTTCCAAACATAATGTAATCGCCGGGTTTAAATTTTACATCTGTGTAATATTGCCCACTCCCAGATTCTGCAATGTATAAATGAGCTTTAGGGTTACTGTCTAAAAAATTTTGAAAATTCATATATTCGTAAACGGATATTTTATGCCAATAATCCAACCCCGAACGTTTTAGGCTTTTTTCATCCAAGAAAAAACCCAAAGGGTGTATCAGATGCAAAATTGAGTTAGTCATTAAGCAAGTTCGCCCAATTGCCCCTGTATTGTGGGGTATTTCCGGCTGATGGAGTACTATGTTAATCATTGATTAAAGGTGTACTTGAAATATTAAAACTTGATTCGGTTAAACATGCATTTAAAAACGCTTTAATCAAAGGGCTTGGCCTTGTAATGCGGGATTTAAATTCCGGACGAAACTGTACTCCCACAAACCACGGGTGCATGTTTGTAGGCAATTCAATTCCTTCAACATGTTTTTCGTCATGAGATATAGCGGCTTCTATCATGCCATGTTTAACAAATTCGTTGCGATACAAATTGTTTAATTTGCACAAATGCCTAAAACGCTCATATATTTGATTTTGCCCGTAAATTGCTTGTATTAATGAATCATCCGCTAATTTACAATGGTGGGCACCTAAGCGCATTCTAGGTTTTTCTTCGGTGACACTTACTTCTCGGCGGTCGATATATTCGAATATCGGCGTGGTAACGTCAGGGTTTTCTTCCGCAGAAGCAGCTTCCGTTAAACCCATTACATTGCGGGCAAATTCTATCATTGCGCATTGCATTCCAAGCCCAATGCCTAGGAATGGGATTTTTTGCTCGCGCACATAACGGGCTGCAAAAATTAAGCCATCAACACCGTTTTGTCCGTAACCATCGGGCATGAGTATCCCGCTTACTCCAGAAAGAAGAGCTGCCGCATTGCTGTCGTCGAGTTCCCGTGAGTTAATCCATTTAATATTTATATTTACATTTAAAGATATGCCAGCATGTTTTAAAGCCTCTACAACACTAAGATATGCATCGCGAAGCTCTGTATATTTGCCTACAAGCCCAACAGTAATTTCGTTTGTTATCTGTTTCTCGTGGTTTACTATTTCTTTCCACTCTGCCAAGTCCGGGGCAGGGCTTTCTAAAGATAATCGCTTACAAACAATATCTGCAAAGTTTTCTTCTTCAAGTAATAAAGGTATTTCATACAATGAGCTTACGTCTCTGTTTTCTATAACACAGCTTTGATCTACATTGCAGAACATAGCAAGTTTTTTACGCATATCTAAAGACATTGGACGGTCTGTACGGCAAACAATCGCATCGGGCTTTATGCCTAAGGACATTAGATCTTTTACTGCATTTTGAGCAGGTTTGGTTTTCATTTCGTCGGCAAAGCTAAGGTATGGCACAAGGGCTAAGTGAATGTACATTACATTTTGCATGCCTTTATCCTGAGAAATTTGGCGAATGGCTTCTATAAAGGGCAAGCTTTCTATATCTCCAACTGTTCCGCCAATTTCCGAAATTATAATGTCGGATTGAGCATCCCGGCTTGCCAGGCATATGCGCTCTTTTATTGCGTCGGTTATATGAGGTATTATTTGTACGGTTGCGCCTTTGTAAGCACCTTTGCGCTCTTTGTTTAAAACTTCCCAGTAAATATTACCGGCAGACACACTGTTGTTTACTCCTAAGTTTTCGTCTATATACCGCTCGTAATGCCCAAGGTCAAGGTCTACTTCTGCGCCGTCTTCTGTTACATATACTTCCCCATGCTGGTAAGGGCTTAACAGCCCGGGCTGCATGTTAATGTACGGCTCAAATTTTTGAATAGTAACTTTATACCCTCGTGCTTTTAGCAGCCGCCCTAAAGAAGCAACCGTAATACCTTTACCAAGGCCGGAACATACGCCGCCGGTCACAAAAATGTATTTCTTTTCCTGTGTATTCACTTGCTCATCTCCTTATGCATGTTAGACTTTTAATTTACTGTTATTTATCGCATTGCGTCAAGAGCATTTTGATTAATTGTATATTCTGCATTTGCTACCCACGTTTCAACTAACCCCTCTAAAGCATCTGCGCGGTTTGCTAATGCATAACTTTGGATAAAAACATCTTCTATTTCAGAGTCTGTGGCTTCTGTACGGCTGTGGACATATACAAGAAAAAAGAAGTCTTCGATATAAAAAATATGGGATAACTCGCCTGATTGCAGTTCAAACAGGGCCAACCTATCATGGTCGTACAAACCAAATATTTGTAAAAATGTATTAAGCGGGTCAATAATCGCACCGCCATCAACGGCATAAAAATGAGAATGTTCACGGGCGAAATTATCAAAATTAGCAGTGCCTTCGCTAATTAATTGCTCACGAATTTGATTAAGCATATCAAAATCCTGATTAGCAATATATTTAACCTGAATATTTGCAAGGAAATCGCGGTTTAACTCTGCAAATTCGGCAAATTCATGCTGATATTCTGTAAGGTCAGGAGTGTAATTTGCAGCATAATGGTCTAACAACCTACTAAGAAGTGTACCCACTGCAAAAAAATCAATTAGCCTTTCGTCGGTAATAATGCCGGAAAGCCCCATAAGTTCCACATTCATATGTGCTGTTGGAAGCATTTCCTCATGTTCTTCACGGGTTATGCCAAAACCGTGGCGGTTTGCACGATTAATTATTGTCATAAATTCTATTAATTGACTTATGGCAAGATTTTGTGAGTCTTTATCGCTGGGGTCTAGTCCCATAATACCTGCCACAAAACGCAAATCATTTTCGAAAACAGACTCGCCTTCAAAAACCATAATCAAATCTGCATCATTTACCGGAGTTGTATTCTGCGGTAGTTCTGCCTCTCCGGCTGTCACTTCCGATTGGTACGAGTTAGATGCCTCCTCTGTATTCGGTGATGAAGAACCACAGGCTACCAAGCCAGCTAAAAGAATAACGGCTATTCCTATAATACAAATAATTTTCGCACTTTTTTTTTCATTAATCAATTTCCAGTCCTCCAACCCATTCATTTATCACGGAGTATAATCAAACCACTCATCTAAACATTTTTGTAAATTCTTTGGTAACGGTGCTTCCCAGCTCTTATCTTGTTGAGGGATACTTAATCGCCGACAATGCAACAACTGGGATTGCCCGAAAGGAGTTGAATGTCCGCCATATTTTTTATCACCGGCTAAAGGGTACCCTATTGCCGCAAAATGGGCACGTATTTGGTGGCTGCGCCCTGTTATCGGATTTACAGATACCAATGTGTGTTTTTTATCATGGGATATAGCTAGCACTGTGTAAGCCGTGGTAACTGTAGTATTAGTTTCTGCCGTAACTACTCGTGCCATATTTGTCTTACTTTCTTTTAGATAATACCCACGTAAAACCCGGCTCTTTCCGACTCTGCCCAATTCCCCTTCAACCACAGTGACATAATCCTTATCTAATCCTTGGTTGGCAAACAGTAAATTCATATCTTGTAAAGAATGCAAGGTTTTTCCACACACTACTAAACCGCTTGTGTTAACATCCAAGCGGTTGCATAAGGCTGGTACAAAAGTATCTGACGGGTCATAAGAGCCTGACTCTTGTAGATAAAATAGTACCCGTGCAAGTAAATGGTCGTCTTTTTTGTTCATCCCTCCGTGGGAAGGCAACCCTTGGGGTTTGTTTACAATCAGTAGATTTGTGTCTTCATATACAATGCCTGTTAATGGCCTTGCCTCTGCAATATCCCGGGCTTTGCGAAACTTCGCTATTGTTTCGTCTGCAAGGTACAGCGTAAGCACATCCCCCGCTTTTAACTGTTCCGAACCTTTAGCTTTTACGTCGTTTAAAGTAATGTTTTTTTTTCGCAGCATTTTATAAATAAAATTTTCCGGTGCGGCGTTTAAGTATTGGAAAAGGAACTTGTCCAGCCTGCGGTTAGTGTTGGCGGCTGTAATTTCAACTGTTTGCATGGTTTACTCCTGCTCAAGCTTATGTTGCCATATTTAACTTTGTTCGCTTTCAAGTTTATGTTGCCATACTTAACTTTGCTCACTCTCAAGTTTATGTTGCCATATCAAATATGCGTTCATAAATGGGTCGAGTCCGCCGTCCATGACAGCTTGTAAATTTCCTGTTTCTTCGTTTGTCCGGTGGTCTTTTACCAGACTGTATGGGTGATAAACATATGACCGAATTTGGCTTCCCCATGCGTTATCTTTAATTTCGCCACGTATACCGGAAAGTTTACTTAACTGTTCTTCCCGCTGCTTTAAAAAAAGCTTAGATTGCAGCATTTTCATGGCACGGTCACGATTTTGAATTTGACTGCGTTCGTTCTGGCACTGTACAACTATCCCAGATGGAATATGTGTAATACGTATGGCAGATTCCGTTTTATTTACATGCTGGCCCCCAGCTCCACCGGAACGGTAAGTATCAACTCTTAAATCTTCCGGGTTTATTTCAATAGATATGGAGTCATCAAGCTCCGGCATAACATCACAGGACGCAAAAGAAGTATGCCGCCGCCCGCTGGAATCGAATGGAGAAATGCGCACCAGACGATGAATGCCCTTTTCGCTTCGTAAATAGCCAAAGGCATTATCGCCACTTATCTGAAAAGTCACGGATTTAATACCGGCCTCCTCGCCATCAAGATAGTCCAGTACTTCAAAGGTAAAGCTGCGCTTCTCCGCCCACTTTCCATACATGCGAAACAAAATCCCCGTCCAGTCGCAGGATTCTGTACCTCCTGCACCGGGATGCAAGGTAACAATTGCATTATTTGCATCGTATTCGCCGCTTAAAAGGGTTTCTACCCGCAACTGATCATAGCTTTCTATAAAAGCTGCAACGGCCTCTTTAGCTTCCGGGAGTATAGATTCGTCCTGCGCCTCTATTCCCATTTCAGCAAGAGTTAGTGCATCCTCATATTTGCCTTCTAGTTTATCGAATGCACTAACTTTATTTTTTTGCAATTTTAGTTGTTTTAATACAGTCTGAGAATTTGATTGATCGCCCCAAAAGTCCGGGTCAGATGTTTTTGCTTCAAGTTCATCAATTTGCTTACGGGATTCCACTAAGTTAAAGTGAATCCCCCATTTCAATTAGTTTTGCACGGTATGGCTGAAGTGTACGTTTTAGTTCTTCTAGCACCAACAATTATCTCAACTCCTTTGAAATTTGATAAATACAATTCTTAAGATATGCGTTACATCTTCCTACCCTACTACCTACCGCAGCACCTCTTGTATTTATTTCCACTTCCACATGGGCAAGGGTTATTTGGTCCAATCTTTTCTTCTGTACGACGGGAAGGTTTTTTTACAACCGTGCCGGATTCACTGCTATTGGTAGACAACTCCTCTTTTTTAACTACTTGTTGCATTTCAAGCTTTTGCTCTTCTGCAATTCTAACATTATACAAGCCACGTACAGTATCTAGTTGTATACCATTGCTCATTTCCTCAAACATGTCGTAGCTTATAAACTTGTATTCCACAAGTGGGTCACGCTGAGCAAAAGAGCGTAAACCTATACCCTGGCGCATTTGATCCATTTCGTCTATATGGTCCATCCAGCGGCGGTCTACAGACTGCATCATTATTATACGCTCTATTTCACGCATACGCTCCGGGGTTATCTCAGCTTCCTTTTTTTCATACAACGTAACAGCACTTTCATACAAACGTTCTTTGATTTGTGCTTTTGTTACCCTATCAAGCTCTTCACGGGTTAATTCCACAACCGGCTTATGGAAAATAATCATGAGATTATCGTTTAAGCCAAGAATATCCCAATCTTCGGGGATGGTGCTTTCACCAAAGAACGTTTCTACCGCACGGTCTAATACGCCCCTTATCATATCCATAATTTTATCCCGAAGGTTTTCGCCAGCAATTACTTTATCGCGCTGGGAATATATGATTTCACGTTGTTCGTTCATAACTTGGTTGTATTGCAAAACGTGTTTGCGGATACCAAAGTTATTGCCTTCAACTTTTGTTTGAGCTTTTTCTACTGCGTTGGATACCATTTTATGCTCTATCACATCGTCTTCGTCCATTTTTATCATATCTGCAAGTCTGCCAATACGTTCGCCACCAAATAAACGCATTAATTCATCCTCGAAGGATATATAAAACCTGGAATCCCCAGGGTCCCCTTGACGACCTGCACGACCACGTAACTGGTTATCTATACGACGTGCCTCATGCCGCTCTGTACCAATTACTTTTAACCCTCCTATTTCACGGACACCTTCCCCAAGCATAATGTCTGTACCGCGACCCGCCATGTTGGTAGCAATGGTGACATTACCCGCTTGGCCTGCCTCGGCAATAATTTCTGCTTCTCTTTCATGATGCTTGGCATTTAAAACCTCGTGCTTTATACCCTCTTTTTTTAAAAGGGCACTTACCACTTCAGATTTTTCAATAGAAGTTGTACCAACCAAGACCGGCTGACGTCTTTGGTAGCAATCTTTTACATCACGCACTATAGCACGATATTTTGCGGCTTCTGTGCGATATACGGCATCCGGATGGTCGTTACGAATCATTGGCTTGTTTGTTGGCACAACAACAACATCTAAGCCGTATATTTCGCGGAACTCCCCTTCCTCTGTAAGGGCAGTACCGGTTGCGCCGGCCTTTTTTGTATACTTGTTAAAAAAGTTTTGGAAAGTAATTGTAGCTGCAGTTTTGCTTTCACGCTGGACTTTTACATTTTCTTTTGCTTCAATGGCTTGGTGTAAGCCGTCTGAAAAACGACGGCCCGGCATCAAACGGCCTGTAAAGCCGTCAACAATTACAATTTCGCCGTCTTTGTTTACATAGTCAACATCACTGTGCATATTATAATTCGCCTTTAGAGCATTGTTTACATGGTGCTGAATTTCAATATTTTCCGGGTCTGACAAATTTTCTATGCCAAAATATCGTTCGGTTTTTTTTACACCATCCTGGGTAAGGGTTACGGCTTTGCGCTTTTCATCTACAACAAAGTCGCCCTCTTCCTGAATTTCTGCACGATTCATCGGGTTGTTCATAATTTCATCTTCGTTTACAATGCGCCCCTTTTTCAAAGTTTTGGCAAATTGGTCTGCACGGCTATACATCATAGTAGATTTATCGCCTGGGCGGCTTATAATAAGCGGTGTACGGGCTTCGTCTATGAGAATAGAGTCAACCTCGTCAATTATTGCATAATGCAAACCACGGTGTACTTTGTCTTGTTCAAAAACTACCATATTGTCGCGCAAGTAGTCGAAGCCCAGTTCGTTATTGGTGGCGTAAGTGATATCGCAGGCGTAAGCGGCGCGTCTTTCATCTGTTTTTAAGCTGTTATAAATACAGCCCACACTAAGGCCAAGGTAGTTGTAAATAACGCCCATAAGTTCTGCATGATATTTTGCCAAATATTCGTTAACAGTTACAAGGTGAGCACCCTTACCTTCCAGCGCATTTAAATATAACGGAAGTGCAACTGTTTGAGTTTTACCTTCACCTGTTTTCATTTCCGCAATACGCCCCTGGTGTAGCACCATACCGCCAATTAATTGCACACGGAAGTGACGTTTATCCGGGATTAACCGAACATTTGCCTCACGAAAAACAGCAAACGCCTCTGGAAGTATATTGTCCAATGTTTGCCCATCTGCAAGTCGTCGTTTAAATTCATCGGTTTTGCCCCGCAATTCCCCTTCTGTCAACCGCTGCATATCTGGTTCAAGTGCTTCTATACGATCGATAACCGGGATCATACGTTTTATTTCTTTATCGCTGTAATTGCCAAAAATCTTCTCTAGTATACCCATTTTTACTTTTGCACCTCGTCATTTTTATATATTACTGATACAATAACTTATGTTTTCATCTAATTAAGTTTAACAGTTGACGGCAACCTTAGCAAGGGGTTGCCAAAAAAGAGAGGACGTGCGAAATGACTACACCTAATTTTAATCCATTAAAAAACCCGTTTCTATCTACACGAAACACTCATTACGCCGCAAAAGGCATGGTTGCCACATCGCAGCCGTTAGCCGCACAAGCAGGACTTGAAGTTTTAAAAAAAGGCGGAAATGCCATAGATGCGGCAATTGCTACAGCGGCGTGCTTAACCGTTGTTGAACCAACATCAAACGGTATTGGCGGCGACGCCTTTGCCCTGGTTTGGACAAAAGGGAGACTACACGGCCTTAACTCCTCCGGTAAATCGCCTCAAAATATTTCGATAGATAAAGTAAAAGCCCTTGGTCATACAGAAATGCCAAAAATGGGAATGATTCCTGTTACAGTGCCAGGTGCCCCTGGGGCATGGGCAGAACTTTCCCGCCGTTTTGGACGCTTGGCGTTAATCGACACACTCTCTCCAGCAATTAACTATGCCCAAAACGGTTACCCCCTATCCCCTACTTTGGGCAAATCTTGGAAAGGAGCCTATGCCGCATATAAAAACCACTTTAACGGGAAGGAATTCGCTCCTTGGTTTGAAACTTTCGCACCAAATGGACGAGCGCCTCAAATCGGTGAAATATGGGCATCTCCAGCACATGCTGCTACCCTTACTGAAATTGGCGAAACAAATGCAGAAAGCTTTTATCAGGGACGTTTAGCAGAAAAAATAGCCGCTTATTGCGCACAGCATGATGGATTTTTAACAGCAGATGATTTAGCAAATTTTAAACCAGAATGGGTAGACCCCGTTTCTGTAAATTACCGCGGCTATGATGTATGGGAAATACCCCCAAATGGGCAGGGTATTATAGCACTAATCGCCCTTAACGTTATGAAAGGTTTTCACTTTAACCCAAGCGATATCCATGATGTTGAAACTTATCACAAGCAGCTAGAGGCAATGAAATTAGCTTTCGCATGCGGAAAAAAAGCTGTAACAGACCCTAAGCATATGAGTGTTTCCGTGCAGGATTTACTTTCAGACGCTTTTGCAGATGAATTACGCAAAAAAATTACACAAACTGCAGAAGAGCCTATCGCATATTTGCCGCCTAAAAGTGGCACGGTATATTTAGCAACCGCAGATGGTGAAGGTAACATGGTAAGTTTTATACAAAGCAACTACATGGGCTTTGGCTCTGGAATAGTAATACCAGGCACAGGAATTGGTTTGCAAAACCGCGGGGCAGATTTTAGTCTTGACCCTAACCATGCAAACGCACTTGTCGGTGAAAAAAAGACTTATCATACAATAATCCCCGGCTTTTTGACAAAAGATAATATACCTGTTGGCCCATTTGGGGTAATGGGAGGGTATATGCAGCCACAGGGGCATATGCAAGTTATTATGAATACCATTGATTTTCATCTTAACCCGCAGGCGGCCTTAGATGCGCCCCGCTGGCAATGGATTAGGGATAAAACAGTGGAAGTAGAAAATCATTTCCCAAAACATGTTGCAGAGGAATTGGCAAGCAGAGGGCACAGAATTAGTATGTGCTTAGAGGCTGGCGGCTTTGGCAGAGGGCAAATTATATGGCGGGATGCAAATAGCGGCGTTTTGGCAGGCGGAACAGAATCCAGAACCGATGGAGCCATTGCTACATGGTAAATAATAATATGTACAAGATTTGGTAGACAACTGGACATTTTCATATTAAAATGTCGAAAGATATATTTTTGACAGAAGGTAGATGTTTATGGAAAAGTGTCATGCAAGGTATCGTTTGTATGCAAATAAACGCAGCGTTTTAGCGTGTTTGCTAGGTTTTTTTGTTTTTTTACTGGTAGGTGCTGCTACAATAACCAACACCTATGCCACACCAATTGTTATCGACCCCAGCGAAGGCATTGATGTTATTTTGGTAATTGATACCAGTGGCTCTATGCGGGATGCAGACCCAGAACGAATAACTCTGGAAGCTGCAGCATTATTTATGGACATGATGGAAACGCGCCATTCACGTATTGGTATTGTTGGTTTTTCTGGTGATGTCCATTCAGTTATGGAGCTCTCTCCAATTTACTCTTCTACAACAAGGAGTAATATCCGCAATACAGTTTCCAATTTTGTATATCATGGTTCTACAGACATTGGTTTGGGCTTACGTACAGCAGCGGAAATGATTCTTAACGACCCGGTACAAACTAATAGTCCCATGATTCTATTGTTTACAGACGGGCGGATAGATTTGCCCGACTGGTTCGACCGTACCGCCGAAGTTTCCTACTACGATGCCTGGTGGGCAGTAGATAATGTGGGTAGTTTTGTTCCCATTTATACAATTGGGCTTAATTTCGACGATGGCATCAACATCGACTTTTTGGAGGAGATAGCCAGCAGAACCGAAGCACAATCTTTTATCATTGAAGATGCCGCCCTGTTGCCGGAACTCTTTCATAAAATTTTTGCCAACCACATACGTTCGTCAATAAACGAAATTGCTACAGTTTTCCCTGATGGAGAAACATTTACCGACGTTTTTATTCCAATACCCAGCCATTTTGTTGCCGAAGCAAACATAATAATGCTATCCAGTAGGCCAATAACAGATATTCGCTTGTTTGACCCAATGGGACGAGAAATTGTTTTTGATGACCGCAACTATACCCTAACAGCTGCTAACCGCTACTCTATGATAAAAATTATGGAGCCCGAAATCGGCGAATGGCTGCTTATGGTCAGGGGCTTGCCAGAAGATCGCATTACCATAAACTTAATATATAACTACACTGTAGATGTGGCATTTTCTATAACACAACAGGATACTGTAGGAGCATTTTTTGACCCTTCTGTCCCTATAACAGTACAAGCGGGTTTTATCACTATGTTGTCACCATCACAAATTCGGGAATTATTTTTCGAATCTGTGGCGGAAGTTCATGTGTTTGATTTAGATATGAATCCGTTGGATATAATACCCATGGAGTATAATGGGACAGCCTTTACGGCAGAACTCATGCCTGACCCTCCACAAAATGTACGCATAAATATTAGTGTAACCCATCCCGGGTTTTCCCAAACTACTACTACAGTAACCATAAGTTATGATCCGGATTTACTTGCAGCACTTGCTGGTGCCCCAATAATACCACCCCCTGATCCAATAGAAGAATATATTCCGGAACTGCCACCGGAACAGCCTATTGAAACTCCTCCTGATGTTGTAGACGAAACAGATAATGGCAATGTGTTGATAATTATACTGATTATATTAATTTTAATCCTTGTAGTACTTGCAGTATTTTTCCTCCTTTCCAAAAGGCAAGCAAAACGTCATGTTTTCAGTGGACATTTAGAAGTGCGCTCTCTGCTTAAAAATGGCAAATACACTGCGCTTGAAGCACCAAGCTTAAGCACCTTTGCAGGTAAAATTTCTATTGCAGAGTTCTTAAAAGTTAGCTTAGGCTCAAAAGCAAACCGTATTCTTGAAGTAAATGTACCAATTAACGGGACATATATAGAGCCTGTTATCATAAACAAACGTCAAATGCTTCAGCTAACTACAGACGGCGCATGTCACATTACAGACTCTGAAAGAAATGTGATTCAGCAAAAGAAATACATGTGGGAGAAAGATTTACGATTAGTGTTTTCTCTTGTTGATGCAGTAGAGAAAATGGAAATCACTTATCGAATTAACGAAGATTAAAGCGAGGTTTATGTATGAAGTTATCGGCAGAAATAAAAGCTGAATTACAGTCATTGGACTGCGAGTATGGCGGTGGGATATCAACTGCCAGTACTCGCACAGATGTTATCGACAAACCCATATTAATAGTAGGCCTTGGTGGAACGGGCGCAGAGGCACTAATACGGGTTAAACGCACCATTAATAGGCAATTTAAACTTGGGACGTCTGCAAGCGGACGCAAATTGGATAAGCCGCCTCAAATAGAGTACATGGCAATAGATTCCGACGCTAATATGCAGAATCTTAGCTATGCTGGCGCTAGTTTTTTAAGTGATGAGTTCTTTTGTTTAGACACTGCTAATTTAACTTCCATTTACAAAAACCGTGACACTGTTTTTAAAGACTCTACTCAAAGCTGGATAGCTGATAATTTGCGTTTGCAACAAGTAAAACACGGTGCGGGCGGCATCAGGCAAGCCGGGCGTTTACTTCTAACAATAAACTGTAACAGCGTTATTTCTATGCTTACAGAAAAAATTAATCGCTTAACTGCAAACCGTAAAGCAAATGACCTTTTGTATGTGTTTATTACTGCCGGATGTGCGGGTGGTACAGGCAGTGGTATATTTATTGATATTCCATATATTATAAGAAAAATTGCTGAACAAAAAGGGTTTGATACCGAAAATATCGGCATGATTTTTATGCCGGACGTAACCCTTTCCGATAGCACAATAGATGGTTCTGCAGCTTTAAACATTAAAGCAAATGGCTTTGCCGCTTTAAAAGAACTTGACTACTTAATGAATATAGAGCGCAATGGCGAAACATTTGAGCAAACATATGCCGACTTAGATATTAAGGCAAGCCAGCCACCATACGATCTTTGCCATTTGATAAGCGCAAAAGACGAACATGGAAAACTTGCCCCCGCTGCCAAAGATTATTGTATGAATGTTGCAGCAGAAACTATTATCAATTTTATTGCAAGCGAAGAAATTATAGACGGGCAGAGTTATACCATCAGCTCTTATCTTTCTAATATCGAAAACAACAAATCTGCTTTTATTATGACTCACCAACAAAAACAGCCTGTTAACTATATTTATAATACTGTAGGTGCATCTAGTGCATCCCTGCCAATGGAATATTTGCTCAATTATTTAACTTATAAAATGTTCGGTGAACTTAGTAACTTAAGTGATAACCACCCAACGTTTGAAGATTCTATACTTATGTTGGAGTCTTTTAAAGTAGACTTACCAACCTTAGAACGTGTGTTAGGCCAGGATAGGCCGCAAGTCCGCGATTTTAAGCAATACGATCATACAGTTTTGCAAGAACGTCCTGACATTTTAGAAGATGCTGTAAAAAAAGAACTTGGCAAGTTAGAAGACCATTACAATAAAATTGCCGACTCTGTAATTGAAAATTTCAATAGTGCATTTAACGACAAAAACAACGTTTTGTATCAATATTTTACAGATTTAGAAACAGGGCCTTATTATACCCATAATGCCCTTTCTGACCTGTATGAATATTCGCTAACCCGCGTAATCGATAATATTCGTAAACGTGACATTCAGCAAAAGCGCGAACATCGCGACAATATTGCAGCATTAGACCTTACGCGCAAAACTGCTATGGATAAGTTGCGTAAAAAATCATTAATACCCCTTGGCAAAAAATCTCAAGCTGCATATATAATCGAAACTAATGAAAATTATTTGCGTTTAGCCGGGCGTAACCTTATGTATGACGCAATCGATCGCATTTACATTGTTGTTTTGGAAAAACTAAGTACTTTCTTTGACCAAACCATAGACACATATTGCGAACTTCTAACGGCTTTTAAAGAGTTGTTTATGAAATTTGAAGATGCCGAGCGTGCAAAAGCTGTAGATGCCAATTTTACATGGGATCTTGAAGATGCCCGTGTATTTTGTGAAACATTCGAAAATGACCCGGCCTCAACCATAGACTATAAAATGTCTTTAAAACGCCTATTACAAGATATAATGCAAAGACCGGGTTGGATGCCCGGCCCAACTCACACAATTGTAGAAAATCTTAATGCATTTATTGCTCATCAATTTCAAAGTGTGGCATTTAAATCACTAGATTACTATAGCAATATGATGGCAAATGCCAAGGAAATAAGCCTTGAAGAATATGTTGGCGAAAAGTTAACTGCCCTTCATGACAGTGCAAAGGTAATGTTTCCAATTAATCATATCCCAAGTGGGCTTCACATCACATTCCCTCCTTATGCGTATCTTTCTGTACCTTCAAATGCGCCAAAAATACGCAGTGTAATTCAAAACTTTGGTGGCAAAGTTCCAAATATAAAATACAGCAAAATGAATAACCGCCTGTATATTCTAAACTTAAAAATAGCGGTTGCATTGTATTGTTATAAAGAACTTAATGATTATGAAATGGTATACGAAAGTTCACTTGGAAAAATTGCAGGCGTTCATTTATACGAAAGCAGGCTTCGCAACTGGAAAAACCTCCCTTCACCGTTGTACGATAAACTATGGACCAAAGACCATGAAAATGCCCGTGAGCGCATAAAAAACAATCGCTTACGTGAGGTTTTCGACCAAGCAATTAAGCTTAACATTATCCGACACGATGAACGGGCACGTCGGCTTGTAGGCTACTTTGGCGACCCTGTAGATTTAAGCAAGAAATTTGCAGACGTTGAAGCAAACATAGCGGAAAAAACCCTTTCTGCCACCCAAGCAAGGGCAATAATTGCAGAGATAAACTCTTTCTTAGCAGACCCTGAGCGTGAAAAATATAGCGTATCCTTATTTGATACAGAATATATTGCCGATACGGATACCCCAGACCTTGAATATGCAAAAGGCGTGTTTATATACATGCCCGCATTTAACGATTATGTAACTAAAGAAATACAAATGCGGCAATATTTATCGGAGTTGCAAGAACGATTAACAAAGATTGATACCAGCGAGATTAAGTACAACCATTTTGCTCAACTTTTGTATATGGGTTCAATTAGCAAAAACCGTAAAAACTATCGCTATACTATGGATGGAGAATATCATATTTTATACACTACTCAAACAATTAGTGAGCAATATGTCGAGTTCGATTTATTCCAAGCATACCTGGCTCTGGACGAGGGTATTGCGTCGCATTTACAAAAACGGGCACAAGAAGATGAAAACCGCTGTACCGACGAACAATTTAAAGCTTTGGTAAAGGTTATAGACGGATATATTAAAGTCTACAAGGAAAAACTTGACAAGCTTGAAGAAAGCTACGCCAGCGAACGTGACGGCGCAATAAAAAAAGTATTCTACCAAACCATGCTTAACGTATTTATACGGGAGAAAAAAGTTCTCTCGTAGGAGGTTGGAATGAGTACTCAAAGTAACCCTATAATTTTTATAACACTAGGCCAAGGCGCAGATATGTGGAAGTATTTATCACCGGCCCTTGATGAATATGTAAAGGGAATTGCCTATATTGAAGTACAGGATAATTTTGATGACCGTTGGATAAAAGGCCAGATTAGCCGTGTATGGAAGACCTTTTTAGAACAGGGACAAAATTCTGCCGATTTAGTACGTGTTAATTACATTATAGGCACAGACGAAGCCGGAACAAAATTACCCTACCTTTGCAAATATGTAGAAAAATACCTTTCTGCACTATACCCAGCCGGGATTATAACCGACGCATACTGTGTACTTGACGATGACAGACTTCTTGAAAATGAAGACGAGCGCAAGCATATAATGGCAATGCTTAAAGCCGAACAACCCAAGGGTACAAATGTGTATTTGCTATCAAACCTAACAAGCCAAAATGTATTAATAACAAATGATTCCATTGCCCATACGATTGCCATGTTAACATTGTTTAAGGATTGCGTGCCAGATTCATACGTTACAGGTGCAGATGCTTCCCGATACAACGAAATATATTTTTTAGATAATTGCTATGCTAAACAAGGGCATTTTTTAACTGCCAGCAGTTTAAATGTGACGGTTCCCCTTGATGGGTTAAAAGCTATTTTAATGACAGAGTTGCTTTCATTTGGCAAGGATACTCCCCTTGAAACAGGCGGTATTTCAGATAAATCTGTTTTTTCTGAAACAAAAATAAGACAAGCAACTACAAAACCCATAGCTTATTTGCTGGGGATGGCAATACCTGAAATAAGCCGCAACACAAAACAAACCCGCCGTCAATGGATATCATATTTGTTTGGTAAGCGGTTAGAATTGTTAATGGATAAGAACACAAAAGTAGAGCCGGATTCTTTGCCAAACTTTACAACTGACGGGGTAAACTTATATGACTTACTTCGTTACACCGACGACGGCGGAATTTACGATCATTTAGCATGTACTGCACTTGCAGACGCAAAAAACGACTTGTATGCGGCAGAAGAGCGGTTTCGCCAATGGCTGGACTCACCACCATCTTTTTCAAAAGATAGCCCGGAAGCAGAAAAACGCCGTCTTTCTCCACTTGTAACACAGGAATTATGGCCCTATATAATTGCTTCCGAGTTTATGCGTAATACGGTCAATATTCAATATTGGCACGATGTTATAGAAGTTCTTGAAAAAAGATGCGAACATGTAGTTGATGCTCATCATGACTTAATGCATTTGTTAGAGCAAGTTAATGAAAAAATTGACGAATGCACAAAAAAGTCACAAATTTTAAACGAGACTTTTTCGCCATTCTCCCCTTCTGCCACCGATTATTTCCGCAAACTTTTTAATGAATTTGCTAATTCTAACTATTTGGAATTAACAGAGTTATCTATGGGTATGACAGCATCGCTTGTTAACGGCGAGTTTGATAAATATTTAAAGCAGTTGGACAAATATATCGTTAATTCAATTCTGCCATCAAAAGAGTTTAGTCAGCCAATCATGGACATTTTGCATGACATTATTGCCAACTCGGGCAGCCACAGCGATATCGCTACTGCACTAGGGGAGTGGGTATTTAACAACCGTACGTGGAATATTCGCCTTAAAACAGGGTACTCCAACTTGCATACAGAAATAAACTTGTACATGCCTGCACAAAATGCAGCAGATGTAAAACGCCGATATGAAGAACGAGGATTTGGGCGGATGAATTTATTCACAGAAGAAAGTGCCAATCATGTAGCAGTGTTATATCACGCCGGGGCTTTCATTTTAGAGGATTTGTTCTATGGAAGTTTGTATAAAGACAATGATGTGAAAAATAGTGATGGTGACCAATGAGTAAAAATTATATTTTAAACAATGATATCGACCCACTAATATGTTTGCGTCACTTTAGCTGGGAGCTGGAAAACAACAACGTTACACTAAGCTGGGAATGGCCGATTGAACGCACTGTCAGGCTGGTACTTGTTTTCGAATGCGAAGAAGAAAACCCCGATGTAACAAAACTTATAGAAACTGCTCACCCTCATGAGGTAGTTATGCGGGACTTGGCATCACATTATACTGCTTCAATTCCCGAAGGCCGCCGAAAATATTTAATTTGCCCGGCGTATTTTATAGACAATCAGAATGTTTCTGTTTGTACATCTTCTTTTACAACGGATTGGGTATATCAGAAAACGGAGATTACTGCACAAGTTATATATAATCCACTACCCTTTAGCCAGTATCAAAAGGTAACGCTGTCTATCACGCCTCCTGCTATTCAACAAGATGCAATAACTTATGTTATACGAGAGCATGGGCGCACTATAGCCACTTATCCCCTTGATTCTGCAATTATGGCAAGCGGCGGACATTTATACATTAAAAAAGACCAAACTGTAAAATTTTGGCTGCATCCGGATTATGCGCATCTTATAGATATGAAAACTTCTTAAGTAGGATTGAACATATTAAAGAAAAACTAGGAAGGGAACTTTTTCTATGTTAAAAAAAAAGCAAGAGCATGTAATCTGCCCTTTCTGTTGCCATCGTTTTCACCCAAATGAAGCTGATTTTAGAGTTAACGGGTATCAAAAAGACAAGCTTGTAGATGCGAATTTATATAATTATTACACAAATATTTTACAAATTGACAAGGTTGACGCAAAGCTAACTAAACAACATCCTTTTGTCTCTATTAACTCTAACAAAGACACTATCACTTATGACGAAGCTGATATTGAAAAATACGGCTTTGTTCAGCGTATCACTTATGTAAACAAAAAGGGTAAAACACAAACATCTGACCAGCGTCTATGCCCCAATTGCCATAATAATTTGCCAATTGGATACGGCATGCGTGATTCTTTGCTTATTTCTATTTTAGGTGATGCAAGGTCCGGAAAGTCTGTATTTTTAACAATGCTAATTGCAGAGCTTGAAAATAATTCCGATTTTACGTCTAAGCTTACCTTTATTGGTGACAAACAAGTGCGTGAGAATTTTTTTGAAACATATCAAAAGCCATTATTAAAAGAACACACTTTAATCAGCTCTACAAAACGCAAAAAAATTCCGCCATATGCCTTTAATTTTTGGTATCAGTATAAAGATGAAAACGGTGCTTTTCAAGAAAACTCTATAGATGTTATTTTCTACGATATTGCAGGAGAAGATTTGCGCGATGACTCCGGAATACGAAACAATGGCTTTAATATTAAAGATTCCTCTGGATTAATATATTTAGTAGACCCAACAAACTTTAGCCGCCTTGCAGATTTGTTTCGTTTTTCCGATGCGGCACTTATTGAAGCTATACCGGAAGAAAATTCTAATCAAGCTATTTTTAATACTTTATACAATTATTTTATTGGCTATGACAGAGGTAAAAGCCAAATTCCTATGGCTCTTGCAGTCTCGAAAGCAGACCTTTTCAGATATGTAAACTTCGACTTTTTTAAGAATAAACCCGAAAACAGAATTCAGTATTTAGTAAACGATGAAATTCACCGCGGCGCAGTTAACATGCCAAGTATTAAAGGAATTAATGAAGAAGTACGGGAACTTCTTTCATATCTAAACGAAGATGGAATTTTAAATAATGCAGTTGGCTGTTTTAAAAATGTAAATTGCTTTGCCTTATCCAGCCTGGGGAAGAAACCTACTGTTGAACAAATAAGTGACCCAGCAACAAACGAAACTGTAGAAAAGGGTTTTGTAGACGGCCCCTTAGAGCCATTTAGAGTTAAAGACCCGTTTTATTGGATTCTTATGCGTAACGGTCTAATGTTAAAGCATGAAAATAACCGATACTTCTTTTATGGCGACAGCACAGCAGAAACAGCGCCCCCTAAGAAGCTGTCATTTTTGCAAAGGATTGCGAACTTTTTCACAAAGTTCTTGTCAAGACAATGATGCTGTGATATTCTATTAATATATTCATATAATTTCGTCAAGATAAGAGTGGGTGCTTGCCCACTCTTATCTTATGTCCTGCTCTTGGACAGTGCATTCGCTTTTTATACAGAGAGGATTTGTGCCGATGATAGACGCATTGGAAGCATTGCTTGCTCCAGTAGCAGAATCCCAAGGTTGTGAGCTATACGACATAGAATACGTGAAGAAAGGCCGGGATCGCATACTTCGCTTATATATCGACAAGGAAGATGGTATAAATATAGAGGATTGCGAGCGTGTAAGCCGTGAAGCAGAGGCTGTGCTAGATGAACACGACCCTATTTCAGGTGAATATCGTTTGCAGGTAAGTTCCCCAGGGGTAGAGCGTAAGTTAAGAAAACCGGAACATTATACACGTTTTATTGGGCACAAAATAGAGATACGCTTATTTGCCCCCCATTCTCCGGAAACCGGTCGTAAAAAATTTACAGGCAAATTATCAGATTTTAAAAACAATGAAATTACCATAAAAACCGCCGAAGATGATCAGAATTTCACATTTGACATACAGCAAGTATCAGCAAGCAGACTGGTAGTTTTTGAATAGAAATACAGCGGCGGCAGGGCTTGTAAATGGACATTGCCCTACTTAAAGGAGGATCCATAATAATGGATAATGGCAGAGAACTTATTGATGCATTAGTACAGGTATCAAGGGAAAAAGGTATTGATAAGGAAGTTATCTTTGAAGCTATAGAGGCATCATTAGTTTCCGCATGTAAGAAGCATTTTGGGCAAAACGCAAATGTTCGCGTTATAGTAGACCGGGAAACCGGAGAATATGTTGTACTTGCAACAAAAACCGTTTCTGAAGTTGTACAAGACGACATGACAGAAATAAGCCTGGTAGACGCACGTAAATTAAATTCAATATATGAATTGGGCGATATCCTTGAAGTCAGAATTAAGCCCGGTAATTTTGGGCGCATATCTGCTCAAACAGCTAAACAAGTTGTAGTCCAAAAGTTCCGTGAAGCAGAACGTGAAATTTTATATAACGAATATATCGACAAGCAGAATCAAGTTATTACCGGCATTATACAAAGGCGTGACCGCCGCAGTGTTATTATTAGTATTGGTAAATTGGAAGCATTCCTTCCCGCTGCCGAGCAAATTCCCCGGGAGCTATACCATTTTAACGAACGTATGCGTGTGTATGTTCTGGAAGTTAAACAAAGCAGTAAAGGCCCGATTGTAAACGTATCTCGTACCCATCCGGAACTGCTAAAGTATCTTTTTGAACAAGAAGTGCCAGAAATAGGCGACGGCACTGTTGAAATAAAAGCTGTAGCCCGTGAAGCCGGCAACCGCAGTAAAGTTGCAGTACACACAAAGCACCCTCATGTAGACCCGGTTGGTGCCTGTGTAGGCCAAAACGGTCAACGCGTTAACATGATAAGCTCCGAACTTAAAGGTGAGAAAATTGATATTGTCCAGTGGAATGAAGACCCTGCAAAATTCATTGCCGCTGCACTGGGGCCAAGCAAAGTAGTAACTGTTGTAGTAAATGAGGCAGACCATGCGGCACGGGTAGTAGTTCCAGACCATCAACTTTCTTTGGCAATTGGTAAAGAAGGGCAAAATGCTCGTTTAGCTGCACGTTTAACAGGTTGGCGCATAGATATTAAAAGTGAATCTCAGGCTGCAGGTACAGACTTCTTGGTGTTCCCGGAACAAAAAATTGAAAAAGAAGATCCTAGACAACTTGAAGCCGCATATGCAGATTTCTATGAAACTTCACCAGATGTAGAGCCAATAGAAGTAGTAGAAGTTACAGAAATACCTGAAGAAATTGTAGAAGTGGCTGCCGTGGGTATTACTACAGACGAAGCTGTATTAGATGAAACAGTAGCTGAAGTTGTACAGGAAATATATTACGATGACGAATATTACGACGACGAGTACTACGATGATGAATATTACGATGACGAATATTACGACGATGATGAATATTACGATGATGAGTATTACGATGATGAATACCAAGCCGCCACACCGGAAGGTGAGCAAGAAAAGGCAGATGAGTAATGCAAAAAGTAAGAAAGTTACCGCAGCGCAGATGTGTGGGCTGTCGAGAAATGAAGGATAAACCACAAGTATTGCGCATTGTCTGCAATGCAGAGGGCAATATGTCAATAGACGCAACTGGAAAGGCCCACGGACGTGGTGCGTACCTATGCTTAGACATTGAATGTTTAAAAAAAGCACAAAAATCTAAAGGGCTGGAACGTTCATTAAAACGTACCGTGCCACAGGAAATATATGACACATGTACTGAAGCAATAATAAAGGAAAGGTAAGGTGGCTTAATGCCAAAAACCCGTGTGCACGAACTGGCCAAGGAACTAAATGTAAGCAGCAAAGAACTTATAACGAAAATGGAGGCATACGGGAGACCTGTTTCCAACCATATGAGTTCTTTGGATGAAAATGATGTTTCGCGGATCAGAAAAGACTTTCCAAAGCCGGCTGCACCTATAAAGGAGCAACCCATAACACGCCCGGCTACATCTGAAAACCCACCGCCACACCAAGGCCCTAGACTTGGCTCAGACGGGCAGCCTATGCCCCCACGCCCACGTCCTCTTGGGCCGGATGGTAGACCTCTTCCCCCTCGTCCCAGACTTGGCCCGGACGGGCAACCCTTACCCCCTCGTCCAAGGCTTGGCCCGGATGGGCAACCTCTGCCTCCACGCCCACGTCCTCTTGGGCCGGATGGTAAGCCCCTTCCCCCTCGTCCTAGACTTGGCCCGGATGGGCAGCCTCTGCCTCCACGCCCACGTCCGCTTGGGCCGGACGGTAAGCCCCTTCCCCCTCGTCCAAGACTTGGCCCGGATGGGCAGCCCCTGCCTCCACGCCCACGTCCGCTTGGGCCTGATGGTAAGCCGTTGCCTCCGCGTCCGCGTCCAGTTGATGCACAAGGTAACCCTTTGCCTCCACGTCCGCGCCCAAGACCGGTGGAGGGTACATCAACTGTTAACACAGAATCCCCTACTCCTCAAACAACAGGGAGAGCGACTGCCCCACCACAACGCCATGAAGGGCCTCGGCCTAATCGTGATGGTGCACGACCTGATTCCCGTCCCCCACGAGATGGCAACAGGCCTCCAAGGGATGGTAGCAGACCGCCTTACCAGGGTGGACAGGGTGGTAATCGCCCGCCAAGAGACGGCAGCAGACCGCCTTACCAGGGCGGGCAAGGCGGCAATAGGCCTCCAAGGGATGGCAGCAGGCCACCTTATCAGGGCGGTAATCGTCCTGCAGGAACTGGTGGAGCCCCAGGCAGCAGGCCTCCTTATCAAGGCGGCGGTGGTCGCCCTGGCGGCGCACCGGGCAGCCGTCCCGCATTTGGTGGCGGAGCTCGTCCAGGCGGGGCACCAGGCGCACGGGGTAAAGACGAGAAAAAGCCGGAAACATCAACAAGAGGCGATAAGCGCACTATATGGAACCGCCAGCAGCATGTACAAACTGTTGGCGCAAGAAGAGACCGCAGAGATAATTTTGGCAACGAAAACAGCCAAGTCTTAGATCGCAAAAAAGGCAACAAAACTGCTGTAAAAAAAGCTCCGGTTCAACGTGTAGAGCCAAACATTTCCATGATAACCGTTGCAGAAGCCATCACAGTACGGGACTTGGCAGAAAAGTTAATGCGTTCTAACGCTGATATTATCAAAGTTCTAATGAAGCAAGGCGTTATGGTTACAGCCAATCAAACCATAACATTTGAGGCGGCTTCATTAGTTGCTGAATCTTTTAACGTTTTAGTGGAAGAATATGTAGAGGTTGATGTTTTTGTAGAAGCTTTCTCTTCTACAACGGAAGATGAAGCCAACCTGGAACCTCGCCCACCGGTTGTTGTTGTTATGGGTCATGTTGACCACGGTAAAACATCTCTGCTAGACGTAATCCGAGATGCAAATGTTCAAAAATCTGAAGCCGGTGGTATTACCCAGCATATTGGTGCATACAGTATCAAGCTTGATGACAGACGCTTAACATTCCTGGATACACCGGGTCATGAAGCATTTACTGCAATGCGTATGCGTGGGGCACAAGTTACAGATATTGCTATTTTGGTTGTAGCCGCAGACGATGGCGTTATGCCGCAAACTATTGAGGCAATTAACCATGCCAAAGCCGCCGGTGTTGAAATTATAGTGGCAATAACCATGATGGATAAAGAAAATGCCAACCCGGACAGAGTTAAACAACAACTAACGGAACATGGCTTACAGCCGGAAGATTGGGGCGGTCAAACCATAACTGTTCCTGTGTCTGCCCGCCAAAGAATGGGTATAGATACACTTCTTGAAATGATACTCCTTACTGCCGAAATGAAAGAGCTTCGTGCCGACCCTAACAAGTCTGCCCGTGGCAGCATTATTGAGGCAAAACTTGATAAAGGTCGTGGGCCAGTTGCAACTGTTTTGGTGCAAGAAGGTACTCTAAAAGTTGGCGACCCTGTAGTAGCAGGTGCAAGCTTTGGTAAAATACGTGCCATGATAGATAGTCGTGGGCGCAATGTAAAGCAAGCCGGGCCATCTATGCCTGTAGAAATTATTGGTCTTGCAGAAGTACCAACCACAGGCGATATTTTATACACCGCTCAGAACGAGAAGCAGGCCAGACAACTTTCTGAATCTGTTAGAGCAAAAGAGCGCGTAGGCATGATTAAAACAACAAGCAAAGTATCATTGGATGATTTATTTAGTCAAATTCAGGCCGGGCAAATTAAAGACCTTAATGTGGTTGTTAAAGCCGATGTACAAGGTTCTGTAGAGGCCTTGCGCAACAGCCTAGAAAAACTATCCAACGACGAAGTGCGTGTACGCATTATCCATACTGGGGCAGGAGCTGTTACAGAGTCTGACGTAATGCTTGCATCTGCATCTAATGCAATTATTATTGGCTTTAACGTACGCCCAGAACCTGTTGCTAAATCCGTAGCAGAATCTGAAAATGTAGACATTCGTTTTTACAGCGTAATTTATTCTGCCATCGATGATATTCAAGCTGCTATGAAAGGTATGTTAGACCCAGAATATGAAGAAAAAATTATGGGTCATGCAGAAATTCGCCAAATTTTCAAGGCTTCAAGCATTGGTACAATTGCCGGCTGCTATATTACAGAAGGTAGAGTCACCCGAAATGCGCAGGTGCGCATTGTACGTGACGGGCGTGTAATTTACGATGGTACCCTTGACACCCTTCGCCGCTTTAAAGACGATGTGCGTGAAGTTGCTTCCGGTTATGAATGTGGTATGTTATTTAGAAATTACAGTGATATTAAAGAAGGCGACAAAGTTGAAGCCTATACCATGGAGGAAATACCCAGGTAAAAGATAAGAATTTGTTCTTATCCCCGCAGGAAGAAGAACTCACTCCCTGCGGAACGGCGGGGTATGGGTATGGACTCTCAGCGAAGCTGAGGGGCAGAGCCCCGTTTGGATGGAGGAAATACCATGGCAAAAACTCGCATTATTCGCATTAACGACGAAATTGCCCGTGTAGCGGCAGAAGTTATCCGTTCGGAATTAACTGATCCACGTATTGGTGCCGTTGTTAGTGTGTTGAAAGCGGAAACAACAACTGACCTAAAACACTGCAAGCTATTTGTTAGTGTTTTTGGGGACAAAGAACAACAGAATGCAACAATGGAGGCCCTTGGTAGTGCGTCGGGGTTTGTGCGCAAGCGCATAGCCGAAATTGTAAACCTTAGGCAAACACCGGAAATTAAGTTTATTTTCGACGACTCTATCGAACATGGAATGCGTATGCGTCAACTGATAGAGTCCCTAAATATACCAAAAGAAGGTGAACCTACCTATGGAGAAAATAGTTCAACTAATTCATAATTCCACAAACTTTGTATTAGTAGGGCATACAAGTCCTGATGGTGACGCAATAGGTTCATGTTATGGGCTTGCTTTTGCATTAGAAAAGTTAGGTAAAAATGTAACTGTTGTATTGGAATCTTACCCACCAAAGTATAATGTGTTACCGGGACGTAATTTTTTACACACCGGGTCATTGATTAATTTGGATGTAGATGTATTAATAGCCCTGGACTGCGCCGATATTAATCGACTTGGTTCAGGGCAGTCTTTATTTAATCGTGCCAAACATACGGTATGTATAGACCATCACGAAACTAACCCGGGTTTTGCAGAATTTAATTACATCGAACCGCATACATCTTCCACAAGTGAAATGGTTTTTTGTTTGATCGAGAAACTCGTCACCCCATGTATCAATATTGCAACTGCAATATATGCAGGTATTGTTAGTGATACAGGGGGGTTTAAATATGGTTCGACGTCAAAATCTACAATGGAAATTGCCGCAAAACTAATGGAAATGGGCATCCCATTTTCAGAGCTTTATAATGAAGTACTGCATAAACATTCATTTGCCGCAAGCAAAGCAAAAGGAATTGCATTAAACAACTCCGGGCAAACTTCCAATGGTCGTATCATTTATTCGCATATCACATGTGACGAACTTACGAGTATTGGCGCAGATACACAAGACCTAGACGGAATAGTGGAATATTTACTAACCACTCAAGGAGCGCAAATGGCCGTTTTTGTTTACGAAAAACAAGGCAAAGAGTTACAGGCAAAAGTAAGTTTCCGTTCCAATGGGCCGGATATAAGCACTGTTGCAACTGCAATAGGCGGCGGCGGTCATCGTCTTGCAGCTGGCTGTACCGTTACAGGCACTGCACAAGAAGCATTGAAGAAAGTGTTAAACCTTCTTAAGTTAATTTAATATGGTGATTTGTCTATGATAGGAATTTTAAACGTTTATAAGGAGAAAGGCTATACATCTCACGATGTAGTAGCAATTATACGAAGAGTTGCCGGAACTAAAAAAGTTGGGCATACAGGCACACTTGACCCGGACGCTACAGGCGTACTACCAATTTGCCTGGGACGCGCTACAAAACTTTCAGAATATTTGGCCTCGGAAGATAAAACATATATCGCCGAGGTTATTTTAGGTATTGAAACAAATACCGGAGATATTTCCGGCGAAGTAATTGCCAGAAAAACAGTAAATTATGATGAAAGCGCAATATTACAAGCAGTACAATCCTTTCATTTTAGTGTACGAGGTGACTATATGCAGATTCCGCCAATGTATTCTGCTATAAAAATTGGTGGCAAAAAGCTGTATGAACTTGCACGCAAAGGCGAGATTATTGACAGGCCTGCCCGACCTGTAGTTATACATGACATACATGTTATGGCTTTAGTACCTGACAAAAACGCATTTACTATTGAAGTAAAATGCTCGAAAGGCACGTATATACGTAGTTTGGCTGCAGATATAGGGCACATATTGGGCTGTAGCGCAACAATGGGGGAGCTGTTACGCACGCAAAGTGGAATGTTTACCATTGCTGATGCAATAAAGCTTGATGACATAAAAAAAGCCGCCGAAAATGGACAGCTTGAAGACTTTATTTTACCAATAGATACATTGCTTCCGTACCCAAAGGTTTATATATCAGATGGAGAACTGTTGCGAGCGAAAAATGGTAATCCCCTACCCCTTACTGCTGTAGGAGCATTGGCAGTAACAGAGGATAAATTTTGGATTTGTAGCGAAAATGGAATAGTTGGACTATATGCCAAAGATTCAACAAAGCTGCGTGCGGAAGTGATGATATGATTGCATGTAATTGCGTATTAACCATCGGCAAGTTTGAAGGTATTCACCTGGGGCATCAGACATTGCTTATGGAAGTAAAGCGGCAAGCAAAATCCCACAGGCTTTCTTCTGCAGTAATGATTTTTGACCCCCATCCATATATTTATTTAAACAATACCCAGTATAAGCCACTGTTTACCAAAGAAGAACGCAGCCATATATTACAAAACATAGGGCCGCCGGATTATCTTTTTTATTACCCTTTTGATAAAACTTTTGCCGCATTGTCGCCACAGGACTTTTGCAAAATACTGTTTGAAAAATACAGTGCAAAACTTGTAATCGTTGGCGAAAACTATCGCTTTGGCAAAAACCGAGTGGGCGATATTGTTTTTTTACAAAAGTGTGCGGCAACATATAATGCAAAAGTGCAAGTTGTTCCGCCATGTAAAAGCAGTTTGGTCCCATCAGAAAACACAACTCAATCTGTTATCAGTACTTCCAACATACGCAAACATCTTGCGGAACTTAATTTACTAGAAGCCAATTGCCAACTGGGCTTTCCGTTTTTTATCATGGGCACAGTAACAAAGGGCAAACAATTGGGGCGTACCATAGGTTTCCCCACATTAAATGTCTACCCGCCTGATGAAAAATTCCTGCCGAGTGACGGTGTTTACGCCACCCAAACTACTATAAACGGTGTAAAGTACTATAGTGTAACAAACATCGGCCTACGCACCACTGTTGAAAGTGACTGTAAAATTCGCACTACAGAAACCCATTTGCTAAACTACACAGGGTCAGACCTTTATGGCGAACATATAAAAGTTGAGTTACTTGAGTTTATCAGACATGAGTACCATTTTAATTCACTTGACGAGCTTAAAACGCAGATTGCCAAGGATATACTAAATTGTAAACCTCATAGGGTTTTATCTGGGATGATTATTTAGCTCACGAATTTTCGCCAAATCACATTTCGGCTTACGGTCGTAAGATAAAAGCCCGTTTATTTCCTGCTCTACGTCGGTTAGCTGGGTATAGCAAAACCCATGCAAACTTTTTGATGCAAATATCGCTTCCATTATGCGGGCGTAATCTTCTAATAGCTGGTCTTCATTTTCTACTATTGTATAGCCCCAACCTGCACTGCCATCCACTTTGTATGCAATACCGCCATATTCCGTCAAAAGAATTGGCTCTCCTTGATACTCATATCCCTGGGCATATAAATTTCTTGCGGCAGCCATAGACTTTACAAGGTTCTCTTGAGTGGATAGGGTTTCTTTATAGAAGTTATATTTTGCCACTTCATCTTTATGACCGTGGTTGTAGTTATGAACTGCCAAGATGTCGGTTTTTGTCATTTCCCAACCGTCGTTAGAAACTACTAAACGGGTAGGGTCTAATGATTTTATTAAATAATACATTGCCAAAGTACAATGTTGTTCCTGTTTGCTAATGTTTACATTGGGAACGCCCCAGCTTTCGTTTATTGGTACCCAAGTTACAATTGATGGATGGTTATAGTCACGTTCGATTATTTCAATCCATTCTTTTGTTAGGCGAGCGGCGGCTTCTTCGCTAAAACATGGCGATGCGGCGCATTCTCCCCAAACCAAGTAGCCTAACTTATCTGCCCAATACAGGAACCTTGGGTCTTCTACTTTTTGATGCTTCCGGCAGCCGTTAAAGCCCATCTCTTTCGACAGGACAATATCTTTTTTCAAATCTTCGTCGGTTGGGGCGGTTAGAAGCCCTCCGGGCCAATAGCCTTGATCAAGTACTAGTTTCTGATAGTATGGCCTGTTATTCAAAAAAACTTTACCGTTTTCTGTGTGTATTTTGCGCAGCCCAAAGTAGGACTCAACTTTATCAACAGTGATTTTTGTAGCAAGTTGCATGGTTACATCAAAAAGATTGGGGGATTCTGGCGACCATACCATTCCACCGCCATGAAACCCAGAACGGAATATCTTTTTATTATATAGATCAAACTCCAGCCTTACATAAGGCTCTGAAACAAGAAATGTATTTTTGATAATTTGCTGGCCTTTGTATGCAATTTCTATTTCAAACTTGGCATCTTCATAGTCGCCCGTTACATTAGCTTCTACAACAACTGTGCCCTTATCAATATCCGAGGTAAAACGGACATTTTTGATATGTGTTTTTTCTACGGCTTCCAGCCAAACAGTTTGCCATATTCCTGTAGTTGGCGTATACCAAATACCGGCAGACTTTTCTTCCCAAAACTGCTTACCACGGGGAATAGTTTCGTCTTTAAGCGGATCGTAAACTCTAATGGTCAGGGACTGTTCATTTTCGCTAACTAAGTAGGGTGTAATATCAAAACTAAAGGAAGTATGTCCACCTTCGTGAAAACCTACCATTTTACCATTAACATATACCCATGTTTGATAGTCTACGGCACCAAAATGTAAAACAATTTGCTTTCCAGTCATTTTGCTTGGGACAATAAATTTACGATAATACCAGCACCAATCGGAAGGGTCTTTGCATTCCACTTGGCTAAGTTTAGATTGATACGCAAAAGGCACCTGTATTTTTTCAAAAAAGTTTGGCTTTTCGAACCACTTTTTGCTCATGCCTTCATCGGCTTTATCAAGCTGGAAGTCCCACTCACCGTTTAGGTTTAGCCATAGGTCACGTACAAATTGGGGGCGTGGATATTCTGGTCTTGGTAAATTATTCATATGAACTACCATCCTTCTAGTCTGCAAACTCATAGTTTGTTATATGTATATTTTATTTAATTATCGTCTTGTGTCAATGGGTTTAAATGTGCCATTATACGGCTTAAATTTAAAATCATCGACAGTTTATAACGAACATTGCTTATCTACTACAAGTATTTCAGTAAAAACTGTAGATGTCTTTGATGATTACACAGACTGAATGTCAAATTTCGGAGGACTCTGAATTGTTGGAGTGGTTTCTGTACAGCCGAGAGACAATGCGCTTGCAGTATTATGCAATAGAAGCATATAATCCATATCACTGGTTTTCACATTTATTTGCGCCACGTTAGTTAATAAATAGGAAGGTCGAATTCATATGCTAAAAAAATCCGGTATAAAATATCTTTTGTTTCTGCCGGTGCTATTGCTGGGTATTGGCATATTCGTATTCAGCAATAGTAATGTACAATTAATAAACATAGATATAAACGTAGCCAATGATTGTAAGCTAAATAAACAAATTTTGTACAATGAACCTGCATATGACAATCCTCTAAATATTACTTGTCACATACTACCTCATGATTTTGACTTCAGCAAAAATCTATATATGCGTTTTATTGAACGTGTGAAATATAGTTTCGTTGAAGAAGAGCAGATCATCGTTAATGATACTATTTACACTCACAAACAGGTTTGGTTTGTAGACGACATCCATTACAAAATTGTAAATACGTCGGATTATTATTATGGAGTTGGCCAAGTTGAAAAGGCTTACAAACTAATAAATGATGAATGGTTTTTAATTGATGGTCTTGTAGACATTCTGGGAGGTTGGCTACCTACAATACCACCTAACAGTAGTATAGACGTGAGCTTTAATATATTTGGTGCTTTTCATGCATTTCATAGTAACCCTATTCCACATGGGGTTTACTTGTTTAAAAAACCAGCATATCAGATTGTCATAAATGAGTATATGAAATGGGTGCATGACTTTAACAAGTCATCATGGGTGTATCTTATAGTAAGGATATAAAACCACAGTCTGTTTGAGCCAACGAAAAAATCGAGAGAAGCATGTTGCCGATCTCGATTTTTTGTCAGGCCTCAGGGTCTGTGGGCCATTTATCGTGGGTCACTAACATTTACTCGACAGATGAACTAATTAGCCAGCATAACTGCACGTTGCCAACGCTCCCAACTTCATAGATGTCTAGAACTCTATCTATAACCAGTGGATTTTCTGCTGCTGGGGGAGGATTTATTTTTGATGGTGTGTATACAGGTCACTACATCGCAAGCGGTGTAACAATATATTTGGGTATATACACCATACCACTGGTTTTCACATTTATTTGCGCCACGTTAGTTAATAAATAGGGAGGTCAAATTCATATGCTTAAAAAGTACTGTTTTAAGTGTCTTTTGTTTCTTCCGGTGATATTACTGGGTGTTGGTGTATCGATACTTATATTTAACAATAGCAATGTGCAGCTGTTAGACAAAGATATAAACATAGCCGACGATTGTGAGCTAAATAAACAAATTTTGTACAATGAACCTGCATATGACAATCCTCCAAATAATTCTTGGCGCATACGACCTCTTGATATAGAATTCAGCACTAATGTTAATATTCGTTTTATTGAACGTGTGCAATATTATGTTGTTGAGGAAAGGCAAATCATCGTTAATGATTATATTCACACTCATGAACATGTGTGGTTTAGAGACGGTATATATTACGAGATTGTAAATACATCGGATTTTCATTATTCCTTTGGTCAAATTCACAGAGTTGCAAAGCTGATTGATGGTGAATGGTATGACTTATATGACTATATGGTAGCAGTTTTGGGTTGGTTGGGGCATGTGCCCCCAAATGAAACCATAGAATGGCGTGAAGGAAGTATGGTCGGGTTCCCAGAGGATTATGTGTTTGACAACGGTGTTTACAAACTGATAAAACCAATTTGGCGGGGGTATTATCCCAACGACACCCAGGAATGGGCGTATCTTCTAGTCCATCTTGATTAAAGCCAGCATCATATAGTAAAAATGTAAAGAGAAGAACTCAGTTTTTGGTTCTTCTCTTTTAGTAGGCCACAACTTCACAGAAAGTTTCTTAAGGGAAATCACACCATTCGTCTGATTACATCCTCCCGTTCACCTGGTAGTAAATCTATCAAAGGTATTTCTATCATTGTATAGCATCCTGCCTTTTGCCGCATGGATGCCCTGCCCGCCGATACCATAACTTGCGCCGTTAAAGGCGGGTTATTTATGCGCATATTAAACTCAAATTGCTGGTTATCAGTAATACCGGAAACGCCCTTACGCACCAGATTAACCCCATGGCCCTTATCTTGTAACGCATCTACATCTTCTACCACCATTACATGAGTTTCATCGTTTGTAAAATATGGGTCATTTTTTATTGCCTGGGTAATTGCGTCGGCGTTATTTTTGTCATGTAACTCTACATACACTAAACGGCGGTGAATGCTTGTCCCCAACGGAATTGTTACAGACAAAGCATTTCTAACCCCTTTGATAGCTTTAACAGCCACTGTATGTCCCATGCTCATTCCCGGGCCAAAATTTGTGTAAGTAATACCCTTTGGGGCGGCGGCTTCCAATAGGCATCGAATTACAGAATCCATACCCGGGTCAAACCCTGTGCCGATAATTGCTACAGCATTACCCTCTTTAGCTGTTTTGTCTAATTTAAGCTGCACATCGTATAAATTGCTGTG
>Ga0123355_10000420_pt1 | contig 55338 bp, 63 predicted proteins | sample TergutEmb28metaG_3_FD_89872 | JGI IMG/M metagenome (GOLD analysis project Ga0123355, IMG submission 89872) | Embiratermes neotenicus P1 segment gut microbial communities from Petit-Saut dam, French Guiana - Emb289 P1 | ecosystem: Host-associated > Arthropoda: Insects > Digestive system > Gut ... | reverse complement strand
GCCTGGCTCGTCGGCGGCGCCGTGCGCGACCAGCTCCTCGGCCGCTCGACGCTCGACTACGACATCGTCGTCGACGGCGACGTCAAGGGTCTGGCGAGGGCGCTGGCGCGCTCCGAGGGTGGCCACCCGTTCAGCCTGTCCGAGGCGTTCGGCGCCTGGCGGGTGAAGGCGCGGGACGGCGGTTGGCAGATCGACCTGACGCCGCTCGCCGGCGAGACCCTCGAGCAGGACCTGGCGCGACGCGATCTGACCGTCAACGCGATCGCGCGGGCGCTCGCGACCGGCGAGCCGATCGGCGGCGAGCCGGGCGCCGCGCGCGACCTGATCGACCCGTTCGGGGGCGTCGCCGACCTGCGGGCGGGCCGGCTGCGGATGGTCGGGCCCGAGTCGTTCAGCGCCGATCCGCTGCGCACGATCCGGCTCGTGCGGCTCGCGGTCGAACTCCAGTTCGAGGTCGACGATCTGACGGCGCGCGAAGCCGCGGCGAGCGCGCCGGATCTGCGACGTGTCGCGCCGGAGCGGGTATTCGCCGAGCTGTGTCAGATCGTCTCCTGCGACCGGGCCGTCGCCGGGTTTGCGCTGATGGAGCGGGTCGGCGTGACCGCGGCCGTGCTGCCGGAGTTGCTCGCGCTGCGGGGCGTGACCCAGAGCGACTACCACCACCTCGACGCCTACGACCACACGCTCACCGTCCTGGCCGAGGCGGTCGAGCTCGGGCGACAGCCCGGCAGAGTGTTCGGCGAGCTGGGCGGGGAGCTGGCCGCGGTGCTGGCGGAGCCGCTGGCCAACGAGCTGACCCGGGGCGTCGCGCTCAGGTTCGGGGCGCTGCTGCACGACATCGCCAAGTCCAGCACGAGATCCGTCGCCGAGTCGGGCCGGGTCAGGTTCTACGGCCATGACGTGCTCGGGGCCGAGATGGCGAGCGAGATCCTGACGCGGCTGCGGGCCAGCGAGCGGCTCAGCGCACACGTCACGGCGCTCACCCGCAACCATCTCAGGCTCGGGTTTCTGGTCGACCAGCGGCCGCTGTCGCGGCGGGACGTGTATGCCTACCTGGCCGCGTGCGAGCCCGTCGAGGTCGACGTCACCCTGCTCAGCGTCGCCGACCGGCTGGCGACGCTGGGGCGCAACTCCGAGCGGGCGGTCGAGTCGCACCTCGAGCTGGCGCGGGAGATCCTCCCCGACGCGCTGGCCTGGCGCGCGAGCCGGCCGCGGCCGCCGATCCGCGGGGACCTGCTCGGCCGCGCGATCGGGCTCAGGCCCGGGCCGGAGCTGGGCCGGCTGCTCGAGGAGCTGACGGTCGCCGCCTACGCGCGGGAGGTGCAGACCGAGGAGCAGGCGGTCGAGCACGCTCGCGCCTGGCTGGCAGCCAATCAGTAGGCTGGCGTCAAGGTGGTCGAGGACTGCATCTTCTGCAAGATCGTCGCCGGCGAGCTTCCGTCGCAGATCGTCGCCGAGGACGAGCTGACGATCTCGATCATGGACATCGCCCCGGCGACCCGGGGACACGTGCTGGTGATCCCGCGACGGCACTCGCGGGACCTGCTCGAGATCAGCGACGTCGACCTCGCGGCGGTCGCCGTGGCGGCCCGGCGGCTGGCCCGGCGGGCGTCCGAGCGGCTCGGCGCCGACGGCGTCAACCTGATCAACTCGTGCGGGTCGGCGGCGTGGCAGACGGTGTTCCACTTCCACCTCCACGTGATCCCGCGCTACGCCGGGGACCCGCTGAAGCTGCCCTGGGTTCCGGCGCCGGGCGACCCGGACGAGATCGCGGCAGCCGCCGCTGAATTGCGCTCGGATTCCGGCGCGTCCGACCCGCGGGACGCGATCTGACGTCTCCTTGATACGGTTTGCCTGTTGGGTCGGGGGCCTGCGGGCAGCCCGGTGTCATAAAGCAGCGCCGAAGGGGAACATCGACACATGGCTACGGGAACCGTCAAATGGTTCAGCGACGACAAGGGATTCGGCTTCATCACACCTGATGACGGCGGTCGGGACCTGTTCGTGCATTTCAGCGGCATCAACGGCGACGGCTACCGTTCGCTGCCGGAGGGCTCGAAGGTCTCCTACGAAGAGGAGGCGGGACCGAAGGGACCCAAGGCGGTCAACGTCACGAAGATCTAGTCGCCGCGTGAAGGCTTCGGCGCCGGTCGGGGCCTGTATGCAGGGTCTCAGAGCGTGTCGCGCAACGCGACGCGCAACTGTTGTTGCCCATTCGTGTTCAATGCACGTAATGAAACGCTTCCACCTGGCATTTGTCGGCGCAGTTGCGCTGCTTGCAATCGCCCCCAGCGCAGCCTCCGCAACCGAGCTCCAGATCGGCAAGACGCCGACGCCACTGGCCGCTCCGGTCTGCCCGGTGGGCGTGCCGCAGAACCAGTGCAACATCGTCGTGCCCCAGCTGACCGTCTTCAACACCACGAGCGACGGCGTCGCCAATCCGATGGCGGTCACCAAGGCGGGTGAGCTCGTGTCGGTCACGATCGGCGTCTCGTCGATCAGCTCCAGCGCGAAGACGCTGAAGACCGATGAGACGTACCTGGACAGCACCTACGGCGGGCCTGCCGAGGCCGAGCTGGCGGTGCTCCGCCAGGTCGGCAAGCCCTCGAAGCTGCGGTGGTCGGTTGCGGCCGAAACACCCGCCTACCAGCTGCAGCCATACATCGGCCAGGTCGTCGAGTTCCCGCTGGCGACTCCGCTGCCGGTGATCCCCGGCGAGGTGGTCGCGCTGACCGTGCCGACCTGGGCGCCGATCCTGACCTACGACCTGACGCCGGGCAAGTTCGCCTACCGCCAGAGCCGGACGCTCAACTGCACGAAGTCGGGCGGCGCAACCGCGATTCAGGCCCAGTTGACGATCGGCGAAGCGGCCCGCTACGGGTGCAGCTACTCGGGCACGCGGGTCCAGTACAGCGCCGAAGAGGTCACGACGCCGATCCCGTCGAGCCTCCTCCACTGAGGACGCCCGCAAGCCGCTCAGGCCGCTACAGCGCGGGCGGAGACAGGACGCTGAGGGTTACGGTGCGCCCGCGGCTGACGTTGCGGTAGTTGCGCAACCGGTGCGGCTCGATCAGGTAGATGCTGTCGCCCTCCTCGAGCCGGATCGTCTCACCGTCGTCGAAGACGATCTCGAGCGCCCCGTGGAGCACGTGCAGGAACTCCTCGCTCTCGACGCGCAGCGGCTCGGCCGAGCCACGGCCGCGCGCGTAGGCGCACAGGACCGGCATCATCGACCGCTTTGAGTCCGGCGCCAGCAGGTACATCGCGATGCCCGGGTCGATGCCCGCGACGTTCTCGCGCTCGCTGGCTCTGACGACTCGTTCGTCGGCCGGGTGCGGCGCCGCGACGAGGTCGACCAGCTGCATTCCGTAGAGCGCGACCAGGCGCCGCAGCCGCATGAACGTGATGTCGCCCTTCCCGTTCTCCACGTGCGACAGGAACGAGGCGGACATGTCGGTGGCGCCCGCGACCTCGCTCAGCGACAGGCCCCGTTCGCGGCGCGCGGACCGCAGCCGCGCCCCGAGTCGCTTGAAGTCATCCGTTGGCACGGCGTGACCTTAACAGTGTTCGCTAGCAGGACGCCAGGTTCTGCTGCGTGCAGGCGCTGGCGGCGCCGACGCCAGCGCCGCCGCTGGTCGAGGTCTGCGCGCCCGGCGTGGTCGTCGTCGACGTGCTGGCGGCGGCGCCGCCGGTCGTGGCCGTGTTGGTGTCGGCGGGGGTCCCGGTATTGCCCGCCGCACCGGTCGTGCCGGTGCCACCGGCCGCGCCCGTATTCCCGCTTGCACCGACCCCCGAGCCGCCCGTCGCCGACGGGGTGCCGCTCGCCGCGGGCGGGGTCCCAGCGTTCGACGCCGAAGAGGCCGGCGAGGTGGAGGCCGACGTCGACGTGGTGGTCGTGCCGGTCGAGGTCGCGGCCGCCGCCGGCGGCGACGCATTCCCGGTCGTCGGAACCGTGAACGTCGGGACCGCGCCGTTGTTAGTGGTGCCCGACCCTCCGCTGCTCCCGCACGCCGCCAGCGCCAGCGAAACGCTCAGCACCCCGGCGGCTGCGAGGGCGGTGCGGATGACGGAACGGCGAGCTTCCATGACTCTCAACTTTGACGGTACTGACGGATGGACCGCGTGGAGGATGCCGAGCCCGCTAACCCCTAAGGCAGCGGGTCCATCCGGCGGCCGCAATGCGGGCAGTCGTTCAGGTCTTTCTGCGCGAGCTGGTCGCAGTGGTTGCAGAAGCGCAGGTTCTCGATCGCCCACGGCAGCTCCGACGGCGTCGGCGCCAGCGGCAGCAGCTGGGCCACGACCTCGAGCTTCTCGCCCGTCTGACGGTCCACGTAGTCCTTGCCGGCCTCGGCCTCGACGATCACCTCACGTCCCGTCGACGGGGCCCGCATGCGGTACTTCTGGCGGGTCCGCATCAGTGGTGGTGCTCTTCTGGGAGCGACTCGACGTCACGGCGGACGTCGCGGACCCAGATGACGATGCAGACGACGGTGATCAGCACCCCCATCGAGGACCAGACCTTCCAGTCGATCGTCGTCCCGACCACGGCCAGGGTGATCCCGACCGCGGTCAGCACCGGGAGCACCGAGGGGCCGGGAAGGTGGATCTCCTCGCCGACCGGCGGCGCCCCGGCCTCACTGCTCTGCGGCTGCTCGAGCTCGTGCTCGTGCTCGGTGACGGTCACGACGGGAGCCCTCTGAATGCGCTCGGCACCTGCAGCCTCATCCGTGCAGGTAGATCGCGGCGACCACGAAGGTGCTGCCGAAGATGAACGCGATGACGGCTCCGGCGATCAGTCCGGCGCGGATGTTGTTGCGGGCCAGCTTCCTGTCCACGGCGCCAATCCTACCTGGTTCGTCAGACCTTGACGTCCACCACCATCGCCGAGAACAGCAGCGCCAGATAGGCCAGCGAGTAGAGGTACAGCCGCAGCGCGCTGGCGCGATCGGCCCGCCGATACAGCCGCACGGCCAGTCCGATGAAGACGAGCCCGAGCACCATCGACACCAGCAGGTAGACCGTGCTGAAGGCGCCCGCGCACGCCGGCAGCTGCGCGACCGCGTACAGCAGCAGCGAGTATAGGACGATCTGCTGGCGGGTCACGTGCTCGCCGCGGACCACCGGCAGCATCGGGATGCCGGCCTTCGCGTACTCGTCCTTCATCAGCAGGCTCAGGGCCCAGAAATGCGGCGGGGTCCAGTAGAAGACGATCGCGAACAGGTAGACCGCGGTCCACGACAGCGAGCCGCGGGTCGCGGCCCACCCGACCAGCGGCGGGATCGCCCCGGCGGCGCCGCCGATCACGATGTTCTGGGTCGAACGGCGCTTCAGCCAGATCGTGTAGACGCCGACGTAGCCGACGAAGCCAGCCAGCGCCAGCGAGGCGGACAGCAGGTTCAGCGTCCACCACATCAACACGAACGACGCGGCCGCCAGCGAGCAGCCGTAGATCAATGCCGCTCGGGGAGACACCCGTCCCGACGGGATCGGGCGCGACGCCGTGCGCTTCATCCGCGCGTCGATGTCACGGTCGTAGTAGTGGTTGACGGCGCCGGCGCCACCGGCGGACAGGTAACCGCCCGCGCAGGCCAGGGCGATCCGCCCGACCTTCGGATCGCCTGCTACCTCCATCGTCGCCACGGTCGTGAACAGCAGCAGCGACTGGACCTTGGGCTTGGTCAGCTCGACGTAGTCGGAGACGAGCTGCCGGGTCCGCGACACCCCGGGCCGCGCGAGGACGGCGGGGCCGCCGGCTGGCTCAGCGCTCTGGAGCATCAACTCGCGCCATCTCGCGCGTCATGTGGCGTCCGTGCTCACGTCGGGCGAGCTTATCTCCTGAAGGGCCGGTCCGCCATCAGACGCGGGTGAATTGCTCGGCGCCGCCGGTCTTCTGGATCACCCCGGTCTCGAGCTCGATCTGGCGCCGGATGTCCTTCATCGGCTCCACCGAGCGGACCCGCGGGATCGTGTCGAAGTTGTTGACCGGCGGCGGCGAGCTGGTGAACCACTCGAGCGTGTTGGCCTTCCACGGGTCGGGGCCCGCGATCTTGCCCTTCTTGTAGCTCGTCACGAAGTTGTAGAACGAGATGCACAGCCCGAGCCCGAGGATGTAGGAGCCGATCGAGGAGATCAGGTTGTAGGTCGACCAGCCGAGGCCGGGCTGGTAGGTGTAGATCCGTCGCGGCATGCCCGACAGCCCCAGCGCGTGCTGGACGAAGAAGGTCGCGTTGAAGCCGATGAACGTGACCCAGAAGGAGATCTTTCCGATCCGCTCGTTGAGCAGCCGGCCGGTCATCTTCGGATACCAGTAGTAGATCCCGGCCATGATCGTGAACACGGCGCCACCCATCAGCACGTAGTGGAAGTGGGCCACGACGAAGTAGGTGTCGTTGAGCTGCCAGTCGACCGGGAACACGGCTAGGAAGATCCCGGTGATCCCGCCGATCAGGAAGATCGCGATGAATCCGAGCGCCCAGTACAGCGACGTCGTCATGATCAGCGAGCCCTTCCACAGGGTCGCGGTCCAGTTGAAGATCTTGACCCCGGTCGGGATCCCGATCAGGAACGAGCTCAGCATGAAGAACGCCAGCACCGACAGCGGCAGCGGCGACGTGAACAGATGGTGGGCCCAGACGAGCGCCGACAGGAACGCGATCACGATCGTCGATGCCGCGATCGCCTTGTACCCGAAGATCGGTTTTCGCGAGAACACCGGGATTACCTCGGAGATCATCCCGAACCCCGGCAGGATCATGATGTACACCTCGGGGTGGCCGAAGAACCAGAACAGGTTCTCCCACAGCACCGGCGAGCCGTGGAAGGTCGGGTCGAACCAGTGGGTTCCGAGGTGCCGGTCGGTCAGCAGCATCGTGACGGCGGCCGCGATCACCGGCAGCGCGATGATCAGCAGCACCGCATAGATCAGAATCGACCAGATGAACAGCGGGATCCGTCCCCAGGTCATTCCGGGGGCTCGCATGTTCACGATCGTCACGTAGAAGTTGACCGCGCCGAGCAGCGATGAGATGCCGGTGAGGTGGATCAGGAAGATCCATGCGTCCTGGCCGCCGCTCGGGGAGTACAGGCTGCTCGACAGCGGCGGATAGCTCCACCAGCCGGCTTCCGGCGGGTGCCAGAACAGCGTCGCGTAGAAGACGATGCCGCCCGCCAGCAGCAGCCAGAACGAGAGCGCGTTGAGCCGCGGGAACGCCATGTCCCGGGCGCCGATCATCAGCGGCACGAAGTAGTTGCCGAAGCCGGCCATCACCGGCACGACGAACAGGAAGATCATCGTCGTCCCGTGCAGCGTCAGCAGCTCGTTGTAGTGCTCGCCGCTGATCAGCGTGTTGTTCGGAACCGCCAGCTGAGAGCGCATGAGCAGCGCTTCGATGCCGCCCATGATGAAGAACACGAACGTGAGGACCAGGTACATGATCCCGATCTTCTTGTGGTCCGTCGTCAGCACCCAATCGAGCCACTTGCGGCTGACCCGCGGCGCGTGGATGTCGTGCGCCAGGATCTGGGGAACTGGCCGAGGGAGCGCTTGATCGGTCGTGCCCATGTCTGCGGATCGTCCTCCTATTGTCCTGAGTCAGAAATTCGCACGCAGTCTGGGCGCGTCTGGACGCGCCTGACGGGAGGCGATGCTCCCGCCGTACCACCAGTACGTCTTGGAGCATCGCCTCCTGTCAGCCACGCCCATCCATCACCCATCCTGCACCCGAATTTATGACTCACGACACTAGAAGTTCCCGTTAGGGGTCAGGTCACCCTGCTGGATCAGCTGCTGGCGAAGCGTCGCGACCTCGTTGTTCTGCTGCTGGATGGCGCTGGTCAGTGTGGAGATGTACTGCCGGTACTGAGCCGGCGTGACGACCTTGACGAGCGCCGTCATGAACGCGTGCTGGCGCCCGCACAGCTGCGCGCACTGGCCGTGGTACAGCTCGTGGGCGTGCAGGGCCTTGAACCACGTGTAGACCGTGTACCCGGGCACGGCGTCGACCTTTCCACCCAGCGAGGGGACCCACCAGGAGTGGATCACGTCGCTCGACTGGATCACCAGCTTGACGGTGATCCCGGCCGGGACCTCCATCTCCTGGTAGGAGTAGGGCAGCTTGTTGATCCAGGCGCTCTCGTTGCAGCCGGCGCCGTAGGTGTAGCGCCAGATGAACTGGCGGCCGGTGACGCAGATAGTCAGCGCGCGGCCGTTGGGCGGGGTCGGCTGCGTCAACGACGCGCTCAGCGCGGCCTCGGCTGCCGGGTCGGAGTTCGGCGGGTTGATGATCGACGGCAGCTTGATGAACGTGACCGTCGCCAGGACGACGAGGATCCCAGCCGCCGTCACGGTCATCCCGATCTCGAGCCTCGCGTTGCCGTGGATCTGGGTCGCGACCGGGTGCTTGTGGGCGCGGAACTTCCAGATCGAGTAGACCATCAGCCCCACGACCGCGAAGAACACGACCAGCGAGATGTAGAAGACGATGTTGTAGAGGCTGTGGATGCTGTTCGCGTTCGGCGAGCCGCCGGACTTGACGGTGCAGCAGTTCGCCAGCGCCGCCGGGGTGAGGATCAGCATGCCCGCGATCGCCATCGGCAATGCGGCGAGCCAGCGGAGGCGGAGCTGCCGCCTTGCGGAGCGGATCCCTGTCACGGCGCGGGCATTCTATAAAGCCGACGGGCTGTGACGTCGCGTGTGCCGGTCCCCGACGCTCGCGGGTGCGCGACCATCCCTTTCTTATACTGGCCGCGCTTGCGCGTGTCGAGGGCCATCCGAGGATCCGCATGGGCGCTCGTCGCGGGCGGCGTCGCGGCTCCCTTGCTCAGACACCGGCTGCGGCTCCCACGGGGGGCGGTGCTCGGCGGCGCCGCGGTCGCCCCCGCCGCGCTGTGCGTCGCGATGCCTCGCAGTCGGGTCCGCGACTTCGCGCTGTGCGCGCTCAACATGTGGGGCTACACGGCCGCCTACAAGATGCCCAACGACGATCCCGACGCGCTCCGGGCCCGGGTCCACGTCCACTACCCAATAGTGATCGACCGCGTGCTCGGCCTCGGGCAGCTGCCGACCGAGCGCCTCCAGCACCGGTTTGCGCGCGCGGGCAACGTCAACCGTCTCGAACGCGTGCTCGCCTGGTGCCACTGGCTGTGGTTCGCCGTCCCGCACGCCAGCGTCCTCTACGTGTGGCTGCGACGCCCGGAGCGGTTCGGCAGCGCGGCGGCCCGGACCTACGCCGTGTTCGACCTCGGCGCCGCCTTCTACTGGCTGATCCCGACGGCGCCGCCGTGGTGGGCGGCCAGCGAGGGATACCTCGGCGAGGGCGACCCACCGCCGGTCCGCCGGATGATGAGCGAATATGGAGAGCGCTTCTGGGGAGAGAGCTGGAACGACCTTTACGATGTCCTCGGGGGTAATCCGCTGGCTGCGATGCCGTCCCAGCACTTCGCCACCTCTCTGATGGCTGCGCATCTGCTGACCGAGGTCGGGCCCGTATCGGGCGCGATCGGCTGGGCCTACGCCGCGACGCTCGGACTCGCGCTCGTGTACCTCGGGGAGCACTACGCGATCGACCTGATCGCCGGCGCGACGCTCGCCGAGACGGTGCGGCTCGGCGCCGGGCCCGCGGCGTCTGCCGCCCGGGTGGTCGAGCGCGCGGTGCAGGCGCTGGAGGAGCGTGCGACCGGACAGCCGTGAGCAGCGCTCGGCGGCCGGCCCGCCCGAGCAGCATTCACGACCCGGCCCGCTGCTTGGCACCGACCAGCTGCCGCGCGTGCGGATCACCCGCCGGCGCCTGATCGGCTCGGTCATCTTCGTCGTCGCGATCCTCGCGTTCCTGTATCTCGGCCTGCCGAAGCTCGCCGGCCTCGGCACCGAGTTGCGGCGCGTGCGCGACGGGGACCCGTGGTGGCTGGCGGCCGCCGCCGTGCTGCAGATCGCCTCGCGCCTCGGTTACATCGCCATGTTCAGAGCGGTCTTCGTCCATCGCACCGCCAGGATCGGATGGCGCGCCAGCTACGAGATCACGATGGCGGGCCTGGCCGCGACGAGGCTGTTCGCGGCCGCCGGCGCGGGCGGGATCGTCCTCACCGTCTGGGCCCTGCGCGCGGCTGGGATGCCGCGGCGGCTGGTGGCGGCGCGGATGGTCGCGTTCATGGTGCTGCTGTACGGGGTCTACATGTTCGCGCTGGTGATCTTCGGGCTCGGGCTGTACCTGGGGATATTCGCCGGCCCCGCGCCGTTCGCGATCACGGTCGTGCCGGCGATCATCGGCGCCGTCGTCATCCTGCTGGTCCTGTCGATCGCGGCGGTCCCGTCCGATTTCGACAGGCTCGTCGCCCGCTGGACCCGCGGAAACAGCCGGCTTGCGGTGATCGCTCGCCGGGCTGCGACGGTACCCGCGGCGGCCGCAACCGGCGTGCGGACCGCGATCGAGCTGATCCGCAGCGGCGATCCGGGGCTGCTCGGCGCGCCGGCGTGGTGGGCTCTTGACATCGCGACCCTGTGGGCCTGTTTTCACGCGTTCGGCGCCTCGCCGCCCCACGCCGTGATCATCCAGGCGTACTTCGTCGGCTGGATCGCCAACACGCTGCCGCTCCCCGGGGGTATCGGCGGCGTCGAGGGCGGTCTGATCGGCGCCTTCTCGGCGTTTGGCGTGGGCGTCCAGTCGACCGTGCTCGCGGTGCTCGCCTACAGGGCGTTCTCGTTCTGGCTGCCGACGATCCCCGGCGCGATCGCCTACCTGCAGCTGCGCCGCACCGTCCAGCGCTGGCGTCGGGAGCCGGTCTCGCTCCCGGGGTGACTGTGCGGCCACGTGGCCGCCACAGGCGGGCTCCCAGGCCGTGTCCCGCGGGCGGGTAGTCGGCTCTCTACACTGGATGGTGATGACCGATCAGACTTACGAGAATGTCGTGATCATCGGCAGTGGGCCCGCCGGATACACGGCCGCGCTGTATACCGCCCGGGCCAATCTGCGCCCGCTCGTGATCGAGGGCTGGGCCTGGGGCGGCCTGCTCCAGCAGACCACCGACGTCGAGAATTACCCCGGCTTCCCCGAGGGGATCATGGGTCCGGCGCTGATGCAGCACCTGCGCGACCAGGCCGAGCGCTTCGGCGCGCGGCTGGAGACCGACGAGGTGACCGCGGTCGAGCTGTCGCGGGACGGCGGGCTCCATCGGGTCTACGTCGGCGACGACGTGCACCTGACCCGCGCGGTGATCCTGGCGATGGGCGCGACCCACCGCAAGCTCGGCGTCGCCGGCGAGGACGAGCTGGCCGGTCGCGGCGTCAGCTATTGCGCGACCTGCGACGCCGCCTTCTTCCGCGACGTCCCGACGCTGATCGTCGGCGGCGGCGACTCGGCGATGGAGGAGGCGATGTTCCTGGCGAAGTTCGCCGCGAAGGTCGCGATCGTCCATCGTCGCGACGAGTTCAGGGCCTCGAAGATCATGCTCGAGCGCGCTCGCGCGATCGACAACATCGAGTGGCTGACGCCGTACGAGGTCGACGAGTTCGCTCCCGGCGAGCACGGTTCGCTGGCGGTCGCCCGGCTCCGCAACACCGTCGACGGCAGCCGCCGCGACCTCGAGATCGGCGGGGCCTTCATCGCCATCGGCCACGAACCGCAGTCACAGATCGTCTCCGGCCAGGTCGAGCTCGACTCCGGCGGCTACGTCGTCACCCAGGGCCGCTCGACCGAGACCGGGGTCTCCGGCGTGTTCGCGGCCGGCGACCTCGTCGACCACACCTACCGCCAGGCGGTCACCGCCGCCGGCTCGGGCTGCCAGGCCGCGCTCGACGCGGAGTGGTACCTGCGCGACAACCCGGCTCCCGCCGAGGGCGCCGGCGACGCACTCGCGTCGGTCTGATCGCCGCGCCTCGCCGCGGCTTCGGCGCGGCGGCATTCGCGTCGCCGGCCGACGGCTCAGGCCGTGTAGGGGCAGTGGTTCGCGGGGCCGGAGTTGCGCGACGGCGCCCGCCAGCGGGCCGGCAGCGCGAAGTCCTGCGTCCAGGTCGCGGACCCGGTTCCGACCGACCGGATGCCCGCCAGCGCGACGCCGGTGCCGACGAACGCGAATTGCGGACTGAGGATGTTCTGGCAGTGCCCGGTGCTTGCCATCCAACCGTCGACGACCGAAACCGGTGTCGTGAACCCGGTCGCGATGTTCTCTCCAGCGGTCGACCAGTCGAAGCCGGCCGCGCTGATCCGCGCCCCGAAGTCGGCGCCGTGGGTGAAGTCGTTGTCGGCCACCATCTCCGTTGACCACTCCTGGGCCGAACGGTCGAGCGCCGCGCTCACCCGCAGCGCCGGCAGTCCTCGCGAGGTTCGTTGGCGGTTGATCAGGCACACGACCGCGGCGATCGCGGCACCGCGGTCACTTGCCGTCACGGTCATGCCCGCATTCGCGCACGGCTGACGGCTGTGGCTGACCCGGGCGGACGCGGGTTGGGCGACCGCGGCGATGAGGCCGGCGAGCGCGGCCAGCGCCGCGAGCGTGGTGGTCGTCCTCGGAGATCGCGTCATGTCGCAACGAAGGTACTCGAGTCCGACGCCCGGCCCGCCGGACGCGGAGGTGACTCTGGCGGCCACGCGGGCCGCCAGAGTCGTGCCCTCCGTGTTGCAGGGCCTATGAAGCGGGCGGCAGCGAGGTGGCGGGCGCCACGCCCGACACCGTCACCGTCACCGGAGCGGAGTCACCGCCGACGTTCACCGGCCCGCCCGGGATCTCCGCGCGTAGCTGGACCGTCCCCGCCTGTCCATATGTGAACGGGAACGAGTACGTCGAGCGCGCGCTCAGATATCCGACCGCGACGTCCTGCCAGTTGCCGGCGGCGTCCAGCTGCTGCAGGTAGATCACGTGTCCGGCGTGACTGGGCGTGACGGTCCCGCTGATCGTGACGGTCCCGCCGACGGGTGCCGTCGACGCGCTCTGGCCGATCGTCACGACATCCTGGACGCCGACGTACAGGTTCGCCGTGTGCTGCGGATGAGGCGGCTGGGTCAGCACCCGGTAGACGGCGTTGTGCAACGGCATCTGGGTGAAGCTGTAGGCCCCGTTGGCGCCGGTCGTCGTGCTCTCCAGGGCCCTGAAGCCGCCGCCCGACTGGGCGCCGTACAGCGTCACCGGAACCGACGGCTGCGGCGTCGTCGTCGAGCCGGGGGCGAACAGCGTCCCCGAGATCGTCACCGTCTGGCCGTTGCTGACCACCGGGGCGGACCCGGAGATCGTGAACGACGGGTTCTGCTGCTGCTGGACCGTTACGGTGACCGGGGTCGACTGGCCGGCGAGGTTGCGCACGTCGCCCTGGAACAGCGCCCTCAGCGTGTAGCTGCCCGGCGCCCTGAACCCATGCGTCAGCGTGAAGCTGGAGGCGCTGTTCGTGACCGTGCTGGCGATTGTCTGCCAGCCGTTCCCGGACGCGCTGTTCTGCTCCTGCAGCAGCACCCGCTCGAACGGGTGGCTGGGGCTGACGGTGCCGCTGAACTGGATCGGCGTGCCGGTGTCGGCGGTCGTCGTCGGCGCGCTCAGCGTCACGACTGATGAGACCCACTCGTGCATCGTCCGGCTGTGGGTGCCATCCGGACCGAGGACGTACCAGTTGCGGTTCGACATCACGATTCCCTCGGCCCGCGTGAACTCGTAGAAGCCGAACGAGTTCGTCCGGGTGACGCTGATCAGCGTGAAGCGGGCGGCCGGGTCGATCCGGTGGTAGAGGTAAATCGGCTGGTTGGCGACGGCCGAGCCCTCGAGCTTGCCGTAGATCAGGACGCCCTCACCCGCGACGATCGGATTCGGCGTCGCGGCGATCGTGAGGCCGTAGTTGTGACGAGGCGGATGGTGGTGCCACTTGTGGCTCCAGGCGGAGGCGACGTTGGGCGTCACCAGGGCGGCCACGACGCAGAGCGTGACCGGCAACAGCGCAAAGCGACCGATGCGCATTCGAAGCTCCTTCCCCGAATAGTTCTGGCTGTCTCTGAAGCCGCCGGCCGCGGTTTCGCCCCCCTAAACACACCCGCCGTCGCCAAGTTGCGCGATCGCGAATCGCGGTCGGATCGCGTACGGTCGTGGCGTGGCGCGCTGTCTGATCGTCGGCTGCGGCTGCCGGGGGCAGGCGCTGGCGGCGGTGCTACGGGCGTCGGGGCATGCGGTCCGGGGAACCACTCGCGACCCCCGGCGGCTCCCCGCGATTGCGGCCGTTGGAGCGGAGCCGGTGCTCGCCGACCCCGACCGGCTGGCGACGCTCTGGCCGGCGCTGGATCAGGTCGCCGTGCTCGTCCTGCCACTCGGCAACGCCGGCGGCCCGCCCGAGCTTGTGGCCGCTCTGCACGGCCCGCGGCTGGTGGCGCTGCTCGGCAAGCTGCTCGATACGCCTGTCCGCGGCGTCGTCTACGAGTCGTCCGGGAGCGTCGAGCCGGCCGTGCTGGCCGGCGGGGTTGCCGAGGTCGCGCGCGCCTGCACGCGCTCGCGGATCCCCTTCGAGCTGGTGTCCGGCCGGCCGGCTGCCGGGCCGGAGGAGACCGCCGCCGCGGTCGAGCGCCTGCTCAGAGGAGGCTGACGCGGTCCAGCAGGTCGGCCAGGATCCGGGCGGTGGCGCCCCAGATCAGGTGGTCGCCGACCACGTAGGTGTCGGTTCGGATCGGCACCCCTCGGCGGGAGATCCGGCGGCGGCCGTACCCCGCGATCAGCGCAGCCAGCGGCAATTCGATCACCGCGGCGACTTCGCTGGCCTGGGCGCTCCACTGGGAACCCGCCGGGATCAGCCCGACGAACGGGTAGATCGCATACGAGGTCACAAACGTCGACGTGGGCTGCAGCGCGCCGATCACCTCGACGGCGTCGACCGACAGTCCGATCTCCTCGTGCGCCTCGCGCAGGGCCGTCGCAACCAGGTCGGTGTCACCGGGGTCTCGTCGGCCGCCGGGGAACGAGATCTCGCCAGGGTGCCGGCGCAGGTCGTCACGCCGCAGCGTGAACACCGAGTGGAGCTCGCCATCCTGAACGAACAACGGGACAAGGACGGCGGCCTCGATGCTGCCGTGGACATCGAGCGTGACGGCGTGTCCGGGGTCGAGCAGCAGACTCCTCAGCGCCGTCTCGACCGCGTCTGCGTCCTCAATCACACCGACGACTGTATAGAGCCGGCCTCAAAGCTCCGGCACGCCCGGATGCGACCTGCTGGCCTCAGCGCTGACTCAGCGACAGCGGGTGCGACCCGGGCAGATGCTGCTGCTCACCGCTCGGGCCGACGAGTGTGACCTTGTCCTCGAACATCACGTCGCCCTCGAGCATGCGGTGCACCGGACACTTGGCGGCGATCACCTGCAGCCGCTCGCGCTGCTCCGGCGTGGAGTCCGCCGGGATGCGCAGCTCGACCCGGAAGCGGGTCGGACAGCCGCGTTCGGCCGGCGCGTAGTCGACCGCGACCTCGATCTTGCCGATGTCCCAGCCCTTGCGCTTGGCGTACATCTCCATCGTGATCGCGGTGCACGACGCTAGGCTCGCCGCCAGCAACTCCTGGGGGCTCGGCCCCTGGTCGTCGCCGCCACGATCTGCCGGCTCATCGACCGTCAGGTTGTGGTTCCGGATATCGATCGTATGCGTGAAGGTCGTTGCCCTACAGCGTTGTGCAGTTGCCTTCATGTTGAGTCCCCAAATCCTCGAAGCGCTTAGTTCAAATTGGTATGCGGATGCGACATTTCGATCGTAGCGGCACTAGGGTGAATTTCTGGGAGCGAGCGGGTTGAACACGAGGCCTGTCGGCACCTTCGGGAAGAAGTACGTCGACTTGGGAGGCATGCTCTCACCCGAGGCGGCGACGCGCTGAACTCGCTCGACCGGCGTCGGGGCCATCAAGAACGCGGCGTCATATGCTCCGGAGCTGACGAGTTGCAGCGCCTGGGCGTCGTCGCGGGCGTAGCCGAGGCCGTCGAGGCGATCGATCTGCTCGTCGCTCAGCCTCAGCGCCGTCTTCAGGATCAGCGCCTCCAGCACGGCGGTGTCGAGCCGGCGATACGGGACGGAGCGGGTCGGCAGGGCCGCGTCGGCGATCGATGCGTCCTTCAGTGTCAGCCGGTAGGGACGCCGGGCCCTGGCGTCGATGTAGCCGATCTCCAGCCGGTCGTTGGCCGGCGGTGCCAGCTCGTCGGTGCCCGCCAGCTCGGTTGCCTCGAAGTCCGCGTCGAGAGCCTGTGCCAGCGACTCCCACTGGGCACCCGTCAGCCCCCGCACGAGCCGGTGGGTCGGGAACACGGTCAGCCCCGGATCCTCGAGCGCGACGAGGTACATCAGCACATAGCGCTGGGGCCCCTCGCCGCCGACCTCCTCGGCGTACACGCGCGCGGTCTCGTAGCGGTGGTGACCGTCGGCGATCAGCAGCTCGGCACCGCCGGCGGCCCGCTTGACCTGCTCGATCGCCGTCGCGTCGGCGACCCGCCAGAGGCGGTTGACGGTCCCGTCGGCGTCGCTCGTCTGCGCCCACGGCGCCCCCTCGGTGAACGGTGCCAGCGCCCGCCACGCGGCGCCGCCGGGATCCGAGTAGAGGGAGAAGATCGGGGACAGGTTCGTCCGGGTCGCGCGGGTCAGCCTCAGCCGGTCCTCCCTGGGCCCGGGGTGCGTGCGCTCGTGCGGGCGGATCCGGCCTGGCCCGTATTCCTCGACCCGCACTCGGGCGAGGAAGCCGCGACGGGTGCGCGGCCTGCCGTCCGGGCCGATGTAGTCCTGCTCCAGCGGCCAGATCGCCGGCTCGTCGTCCTCGACTACCGCGCCCTCCGCACGCCACCGGTCGAGCACCTGCGCGGCGTGCTCGTAGGGATCACCGCCGTCCGCCGCCTTCGGTAGGTCGATCTCGACGACGTTGTAGACGGACTGCGCTCGCAGCGCCGACCGCTGCGGGTCGTCGATCACGTCGTAGGGCGGCGCCACCACGGGCTGTAGCCCGCCGGTCTTCGACGGCTCGTAGTGGAGGGCCCGCAGAGCTTCCACATCGGCCATTACGACCGGAGGCTACAGATCCGGCTGACCCCGGCGTGCCGGATGGCCACCCGCGGCCACGCGTCGGCCGCGCGGAGATCCGGTGGCCTGTCGGTACACTCGGCGCCGGCGACGGGGCGTAGCGCAGCCTGGTAGCGCGCCTGCTTTGGGAGCAGGAGGTCCCGGGTTCAAATCCCGGCGCCCCGATTCGCGAAACCGCCCGCAAACGGCTGGCGGCGGCGAGCGAACGTTCGCGGCGCTCGAACAGGGGGCGGGGGTGCCCCCGCGATCCGCCCGGCCCTAGTTTGCATCGGCGTCATGCCCGGCTTGTCCGTCGAGCAGGCGGCCCAACGCGCGGCGACCCTTGCCGTTGAGGATGTCCAAGAAGAACGACTCGAGGTCGCCCCCGACGTGGATCTCGGCCGGCGCGTAGAGCCACTGGAGCTGCAGGCCGTCGGTGAGCGCAATGCCGAACCGCGCGGACCGTTCGACGTCGACTCCGGCCCGGAGCAGGCCGTCGTCGGCGAGCGTCTGGAACACGTCGACGATGACGCCGCGAAGTCTCGCGTAGTGGCGGAGCATGTATTCGCGGGCGGGGTGGTCCGGCGACCACGCTTCGGCGGCGAGCATCAAGAACAGTTCTCCCTGCTCCGGGGTGGCCTCGCGCCGCTCGAACAGCCGCACGATGAACGCGAGAAACTCCAGCGGGGACTCTGCCGCCCGATCGACCGCTGGCCTCAGCGCCGCCTGCTGGTGCTCGAGGACCGCCGTCAGTAGCTCTCGCTTCGTTCTGAAGTGGAAGGTCACGGCGGCGTGCGAGATCCCAACGCGCTGAGCGATGCCGCGGATCGACGCCGACTCGTACCCGGACTCGCGGAAAGCGTCGGCCGCGGCGCTCATGATCTCGAGCCTGCGGGCTTCTGTCTTGGCGTACGGTCCGCGACGTCGCCGAGCTGGCGGCGGACGATCAGTGCCGGGGCTCACGTTGAATCCCCCGAGGTCTGCTGATCGCACCAGCGTACAGGTAGCTTCATCCCGCGTTCACTCTCTGAGTTGTCCCGGCCGCCGGGTGTGAGGCCGGTCTGGCGGGATGCTCGGTTTCGGCTCGCTCGCCGGGCGTGGCGCGTCTTTGCAGTGACAACAGTGGACAAAAGCAGACAACAGGGGACAACGGGTAAGGATGAAGAGTGAACACCCCCTGCATATGGCTGGATTCGCGAGCGGGCGGTTGGTAGGGTGCCCCGTCGGATGATTTCTGTACGGCTGTGCGAAATTCGGCGGCCTTCTCGCTCGGCCTCAGAGCCCAGCTCGATGCACGCAGGCGCCGCTACTCAGCGAGCGTCGACCGTGAAAGCTCGCCTTGCTCGACCACTTGTCCCCCGAGCGATCCTCGAGTTCTCCGAGGCCTACGCGGAGCAGAACGAGCGGGATTGCCACGCACTGGTGATCCACGACATCGCTGTCTACTCGACCGTCTACGTCAGATAAGGAGGCAGAGAAATGAACACCGCGACTTCCGAGGCGCCTGTCACGGCCGGGCGACGCTTTCCTGACGGGTTTCGGTGGGGGGTCGCGACGGCCGCGTATCAGGTCGAGGGCGGCTGGGATGAGGACGGCAAGGGCGAGTCGATCTGGGATCGGTTCGCGCACACGCCGGGGAAGATCGCGAACGGGGACACGGGCGATGTCGCCAACGACCACTACCACCGCCGCACGGGGGACGTCGCGCTGATGAGGGACATCGGCGCGAACGCGTACCGGTTCTCGATCTCCTGGCCGCGGATCTTCCCCGAGGGCACCGGCCAGCCGAACGCCAAGGGCCTGGACTTCTACAGCCGGCTGGTCGACGAGCTGCTCGCCGCGGGCATCGAGCCGTTCGCCACGCTCTACCACTGGGATCTGCCGCAGGCGCTCCAGGACCGCTACGGGGGCTGGCGGTCGGTGGAGACGGCGAAGGCGTTCGCCGAATACGCCGGCTACGCGGCGGAGCAACTCGGTGACCGCGTCAAGCACTTCTTCACGATCAACGAGTTTCGTACCTTCGTGGAGTCCGGCTACCAGGGATTCGCAGTACCGATGCGCGGCGGCGAAACCATTCGCATCGAACTAGCCCCGGGCTTGACACTGTCAGACGGCGAGCTCAACCAGGTCCGGCATCACGCGGTCCTCGGGCACGGCCTCGCGGTTCAGGCGATCCGGGCGCACGGCCCGTCTGACGCGGAGGTCGGCTTCGCCGAAAACGCGAACATGGCCGTCCCGCTGCTCGACGCACCGGACCACGTCGACGCGGCCGAGAAGGCCACCCGCGAACTGAACGCGGACTTCCTCACCGTCATGCTCGAGGGCCGCTACACCGACGCCTACCTGGCGCGCACCGGCGCCGACGCACCCAAGTTCACCGACGAAGAGCTGAAGACGATCGCTTCACCGCTCGACTTCGTCGGGATCAACGTCTACCGCGCGCACTCCTACGTCCAACCTTCCGACGAACCGCCCGGTTACAGCACTGTCCCGTTCAGCGCGTCGCAGCCGAAGATGCACTCCGCCTGGCACCTGCTCACACCGGAAGTCATGTACTGGGGCCCGCGCCACGTGCAGTCCCTGTGGGGCCCGAAGTCGATCTTCATCACCGAGAACGGCTGCGCCGCCCTGGACGTCATCGCCGACGACGGCAGGGTGTACGACACCGACCGCGTGATGTTCCTCCGCGCCTGCCTCGACCAACTCCAGCGCGCGACCTCGGAGGGTGTTCCGGTGGACGGCTATTTCCACTGGAGCGCGCAGGACAACCTGGAATGGGATAGGGGTTTCGGCAACCGCTTCGGAATGATCTACGTCAATTTCAAGACGCTGGAACGGACGCCAAAGCTGAGCGCCGAGTGGTTCCGGCGGGCGGCGAGCAGGAACGCGGTGGTCTGAGCTCGCCGAGCCATGCGATCGAGATACCTGGCGATCTGTCTCGGGCGAGCACTGGTGATCGCCCTCGCGGGTTGGGCGATCCTCGCCACGCCCGCGAGCGCCGCGTTCAATCCTCAGTCCAAAGCTGCGGTCGAACTCGCTGATACCTACGCGCCGATTGCCGAGATCGACGCCCAGAAGAAGCCCTGCGGGCCTGGTGAGGCATACCGGTCGACCGTCGTGGACCTGATCCTCGGCAACCCCGAGGTGGTACTCCGCAATGTCTCCGGCAAGGTCGTCCTTCGGGCCCCGACCGCACAGGACCTCGCCCGCGCCCCGGACACCGATTACATCGACCTGCCCGGTAACCCGCTGACCCCCGGTTGCTTCTACGAGAAGCAGTTCAGACGGTGGTATGGGCACCGCATGCCGAGCGTCTACGCACATGTCGGCGCCGACTCCGAGCACCCGGGGAAGCTGGCCGTCCAGTACTGGTTCTACTACACCTTCAATGACTTCACGGACAAGCATGAGAGCGACTGGGAGATGGCGCAGGTGGACTTCGACGCGCCGACCCCCCAGCAGGCGCTCAAGACCGGCCCCTACCAGGTCGACGAGGCACAGCATTCCGGCGGCGAGAGCGGCGCTTGGAACGATGATCCCAAGCTGACGAAGGTCGGGACGCATTTCGTCACCAACGTCTCGACCGGATCGCAATCCGATTACTTCCAGCGCGACCTCTACCTGGGCAAGGGCGGAAGCGCGGTCTTCGGGTGTGAAGACACCCGAAACAACACCACCCGGCTGACATTACACCCGGTCGTCCTGCCGAACACTCCGGTCCCCGCCAATTCCCAGTTCGCGTGGCTCGATTTCCCCGGCCGTTGGGGCCAGAGAGAGTCAGGCATCAACAACGGACCGCTCGGGCCGGCCTACCACGAGGAATGGCTGCACCCAATCACCTGGGCGGACGGCCTGCGGACCAGCAGCGTCACGGTCCCAGACGTAAAGGTGCTCGGCCTCAGCGCCACGAGCTTCTTCTGCACGGGGACCACCGACACTGCGCTCGCGATCGATTGGGGAACAGCCCACCCCTGGCTCTTCCTCGGGCTCCTCGCCGTGCTCCTGTTCCTGCTCGGCGCTACCGCTCGCATCACCCGCTGGTCGCCACCCGAGCCCTGGCCATTGCGCGAGCGCCGAGGAGGCGGCCAGATTCTCAGGGGAGCGCGACGGCTGTACGGAGAGCATCCGTTGACCTTCATCGGCATCGGCTTGATCTTCATCCCCGTGTCGGTGTTCGCTGGAGCGGTGCAGTGGGTTCTGTTCCACCTCACGGGGATTGACAGGTTTGTCGCGCTCGACGGCAGGAGCGGGGCCGGCACGACGTTCCTCGCACTGCTGATCGGCGGGCTGGCTGGTGCGTTCGCTGCCGCTGCGGTCACCGCCGCGGTGTCGGCAGCGCTCAACGAGATCGATGCCGGTCGTCCCGTCACGGCCATTCAGGCGTACGTGATCGCGGTGCGCCGGTTGCGTGCGCTGTCAGGCGCCACAGCTTTCGAGTTCGTGGTGCTGGTAGTGCTCACCCTACTCGTCGTCGGGATCCCGTTCGCAATCTACGGGTTCATCCGCACCTCCCTGTTTGCCCAGGCTTGCGTGCTCGAGGATCAGAACGCGGTGGGCGCCCTCCAAACCAGCGCCAAACTCACCCGCGGACGATGGTGGCGGACCTTCGGCTTCACCGCCGTCGTCGACATCGTCGCGATTCTGTCCGGTCCGATCCTCGGCGTCCTGATCCTGCTGCTGACCGCCCAGTCGCTGACCTTCATCAATATCGCCAGCTCGATCGTCTACGCGCTCACCGTTCCATACGCGGCGATCGCGCTGACCCTCTACTACTTCGACCTCCAAGCGCGCTCCAGCGAGCCCCAGGCCCGTGGGATGAGGGCTTCTGGGATCGTCTCGCCCACCGGTGGCCCGGCTGCCTAACCGATCCAAAGGCGTCACGACCGGGCGCTTGACCAGAGGTGAAACGATCGGAGACCGAAGATGAGCGAGACCCAGGACGAGCCGGGGGTCACGGGCTCAACGTCGCAGGCGCCCCAGCCACTCTGGCGGCGTCCGTTCACCTCGACCGGCGAGCCGCCCAGGTGGTGGCTCGTCAAGTACCTGGCCGCCGGGCTTGTGGCCGGGGCCGCACTCGGCACGGCTCTGCCGCACATCCGCGGAGCGCTGCTGGCCGGACTTGCCGGCCTGGTCGTAGCCGCGTCCGCTTCGAGCGGCCCATCCGGGATCTCGCGGCGCGTGTCGCTGGGCACGGCGGCCTGCACCCTTGCGCTGGCGGTCGTGGGATTCGCGACCGGCGACCATCCCCTGCTGGCCGCGCTGGCCATGGCGGCAGTCGCTCTGCTCACCTCGGTTATGGCCGCCGCGCCCCCGCTCGGCGGTCTGCTCGGCTTCGTTCTCTCGCTCGGCTACCTGCTGATCGCCGGCATCGCCCGGACGGCGAATCTATTCGCGGACGTGTCCGTGTCCTGGGGCGTGGCGCACATCGCGGTCGGCTGCCTCGCCGGTCTGCTGGTCGCCTTTGTCGGCACCGCCATGCGCCGCCGCGGCGAACCCGATGCGGTCCGGGCAGCGCGCGTCCCTGTGCCGATCAAGCCGATGCTCGCCTCGCTGCGCAACCTCGACGAGCACGCGCGTGACGGCATCCGTCGCGCGATACCGCTGGCCATCCTCATGTACTTCCTGCAACTCGACGGCGGACGCGACGCATTCTGGACCTTCTTCGCCGCCTTCCTGGTCCTTCTCACGCCCGGAAAGGCACCGACAAGCCTCGCCGCCATACGGGTCGCGAGCACCATCTTCGGCGTCCTCGTGCTCGCGGTCGCCTCGCTGATCCTGCCCCACGCCCTCCTGTTCTCGTTCGGGATCGTCATCCTCTTCATCGGCATCGGTCTCGGCCCCCCGTATCCGATCATCAGCGGCGGGCTGACCTCGATCGGGTCGATTCTGATCGCCGGCGCCCCCACCGGAGCGATCGGCACGTGGTCGACCCACCGGCTGCTCGACACGATCGTCGGCTGCGCGATCGCCCTAACCGCCAACTACCTGCTGTGGCCGAGAGACAGGGAAGCCCCGCCGACAGTGCCGGTGGCTCACGATGTCGCGCCCGAATCCTCGCCGTGACACATCACCGTGAGGCGCGGCCTCGAGCGGCGAACGGCCGCCATGATCGCCGAGCGCTCAGACGCGCGCCGCGGCAGCCCACAGCGCGAACACGACACCAAGGCCGAGAAAGCCGGAGATCGCGGCGAGACGGGCATGGTGGACAGGGTCGAGCACGGCAAGGGATATGAGTCCGAACGGGATCGCAAGCGAGACGATAAGCAGCGACCTGTGACCACCGGGCCGCCTACTCCTGCCCGTCCGCGCCGATGATCCTCCCCGTTGACCCACCGTAGACCCGTGGGCGTAGTAGTTGATCGCCCGAGTCGCGAGTGTTCGTGTGTCGCTCGCGCAGCTATACGCCATGTCGATCATGCAGGTGATCGGGATGAACGATGTGACCAGGAACCAGACAGCCGCAAACCCGTAGGAAATGACCAAGGCCCGACGTGACCTGTCACGCCCGTCTCGCATGTGATCTGCAGGGGTCCATAAGACCCCGGCCAGGACCAGGATGACGCAGATCAGCTGGATCCAGGAACGGACCTTTGAACCGAGGGTTGATTCGGATCTGGTGGGCGTTGCGTCCAGCCGAGAGAGCGCTTGCGCCGCGGCATCGGGGGTCTCGTACACGCCGCGGAGATAGAGGATCTCGGCCGTGACCGTGGCTTCGCGTGGGTCGCGGCCGTTGAGTGCGGCGATCTTCATCGTCATTCGTGCCTGCTCCCACAGCACACTCATGTAGGCGGGTACCAGAGCGATCAGAGACGGGGTTCCGGCCAGGGCACCGTTTGTACGGGCAAAGCCCACCGCCGAGGAGCGCAGCTCGTGCGCGAGCTGCTCCGGACTGGCGTCCGGGTTACAGGCGCGCGCACCAGCAGCCCAAGCGATCGTCGCATCGCCAAGCTGCTCCTGGGCGATCAGCACGAGGTGCTCGGCGAAGTGGTAGGGGTCGCGCCAGACCGCGCGAATCAGTCTGCGGGGAAGCTCGCCGCGAGTCGCCGCCGACGTGCCGGGTGGGGGCGAACTCACCGACTCGCCGACCGGGTCGCTGAAGTACTCGCTTCCGGGTTCGGGTTGTCGTGCGAACAGTCTCACGTTGTCGTACCTTCACCACCCTGAGTGTCGGCGGCCTTGGTTACTCCGGCGCGGTGGACATCGGAACGAGAGTAGAGACCGTGGCGACGGCACGCTCCCGTTCTGCGAGCGCTCGCGTGGACTGCTTGCGGCGCCGGTGATCGGCCTGGGTGTGGGTGGATCCGATAGAGAGATGGCCCGGCTGGGCCACCGCGAGATGGCCGGTTAGGGCGAAGACGCAGCAGCGCAGTCTGGGCAGCATCGGGTCTGCAGGCAAAGACCGCCGATCTGTGAAAGGACTGCTTGGCTGTGGACCGAATGATCATGTCGCTGGACGCCGGGGTGGCGTCGATTGGCCGCGCGCGGGCGCGGTTGGGGTTGGGTTTGACCGTCGCCGCGGTGGTGGCGTTGCTGGCGTTGTTGGGGTCGTCGGTGGCGAGTGCCGCGCCGTTGCCACCGCGGCAGCCGTCGAGTGGGTTGGCGGGCGTGCCGGCGGCGGCGGTGCGGGTTGTCTCGCGGGCGCTCGGGCGCGATGACCCGCGGGGCCTTGACCCGATCGCTCAGCCGACCCAGCTGACCGCGACAGACGGCGCCGCCTTCGACGGACTTGGTTATTCGGTGGCGGCCTCGGGCGACACGCTGGTAGTGGGAGCAGTCAATGCGACGGTCGGCGCCAACAGCGGGCAGGGGGCGGTGTACGTGTTCACCGGCCACGGCTCGCACTGGACCCAGGAGGCGAAGCTGACCGCAGCCGACGGCGCCCAGGGCGACCAGCTCGGTTCCTCGGTGGCGATTTCGCACGGCGCCATCATCGCCGGCGCACCGGGCGCAACGGTCGGCGCCAACATCGCTCAGGGGGCGGCCTACGTATTCACGCACGACGGCTCGCACTGGACCCAGGAGGCGAAGCTGACCGCTCCCGACGGCAACGCCAACGACCAGCTCGGATTCTCGGTCGCAGCTTCCGGCGACACGGTGGTGGCGGGCGCACTCGATGCGGCGAGCGGCGACAACCCTGGTTTGGGGGCGGTGTACGTATTCACGGGCCACGGCTCGCGCTGGAGCCAAGAGGCGGAACTGACCTCCGCCGCAGGCGACCCTGACGATGGTCAGCTCGGCTTCGCCGTCGCGATCTCGGGCGACAGACTGATCGCCGGCGCGCCGGAGGCCAACGATTACCAGGGGGACGCGTACGTGTTCGCCCGGCGCGGTGGGAGCTGGTACGAGGCAGCGAGGCTCACGTCCCCTGACAGCGCTGACAGCCTGTTCGGCGTTTCGGTGGCGATCTCCGGCAAGGCGGCGGCGGTCGGCACGCGCTACTCCGCGAACGGTCAGGGAGCGGTATACGCGTTCGCGCACGCCAACTCCGGCTGGACCGAGCAGGCCAAGCTCACCGCTGCCGACGGGGTCGCAGACGACGGATTCGGCGCCTCGTTGGCGATGTCACACACGTCGCTCGTCGTCGGCGCGCCCTTGGCGACGGTCAACGGCAACGCGTCGCAGGGCGCCGCCTACGTGTTCTCACGGGGCTCTTCGGGCTGGACCCAGCGGGCGAAGCTGACCGCTCCCGGCGAGCTCGGCGACTCGGTGGCGGTCTCGGACGGCACGATCGTCGTGGGCGCATCCGCTGCAACGGTCAACGGCAACGCTGAGCAGGGGGCGGCGTACCTGTACCAGTTGCGCCCCTGACACCGCCCAGCCTACGAAAGCGGGTGCCTCGTCCTCGCCGATGCCTCGGCCCGAGACCACACCCGCTCGCGTGGCTTCCGCGATTCAGAGCTGCTGCAGCCCGATCCCAACGGCGGCGTTCTGCTCGGGCGTGCCGAGTATGTAGCCGTACGCGATCGAGGTCGCTACGAGTCGCTCGACGTCTTCCGGGGACGGCGGCCCGAGCATGTCCGAAACGGGCCGTCCGACCTCCTCGAAGAACCGGCCGAGCTTGGCGGTGGTGATTATCAGGTCGACCGCCGGCTCGGATGAGACGTTGCGATGCGCGTGCATCGTGCCCGGAGGGATGCTGACGTAGTCCCCGGCGTTGAGGTCGGCCCAGTGGAGCTCGCCGGCCTGCTGGGTGAGGACCTGATGGCTGCCGGAGAGAAGGTAGAAGTCCTCAGGCTCATCGTGGCTGTGCAGCGGCACACTGCCGCCCGGGGGTAAAACCCCGCGTAGAACCCAGAAGCCCGCGTCGTCGGGGGATGGCCGACTGAGGACTTCGACGGTCGCGCCATCGGGTAGGCCGAGGACCAGGCCGTGGGACCGTCCGTCGATGCGATCAAGGATGGTGGGAAGGACCTGCTCAAGCGCCACGATGTTCACCTTTCAAGTATTGGATAGCTATAATGATTATAGGTATCTTACATCTAATTTCAGGAACCTGCAAGTGAGCCCAGACCAACGACCCGAGCAGCCCACGCGGCACTACCGGTCAGAGCGCCGATCGGCGGCCGCCGCCGCGACGCGCCGGGCGATCCTCGACGCCGCGCTGCGGTTGTTCGTTGAGCGCGGGTACGGCAGGGTGACCGTCCAGGACATCGCCGACGAGGCATCGATCGCGGTGCCCACCGTCTACGCCAGCACCGGTGGCAAGGCCGCTGTGCTCGGCGCGATCATCAGCAATGCGACGCATGACCCGATCGTTGACGAGACCCTTGCGGCAATCGACGAATGCGACACCGCACTCGAGGTGCTGCGAGTCACCACGCACGGGGTCCGCACCGACAACGAGCGCCACCGCGATGTCATCGCTGTCATGCGCGACGCCGCGGCCTCGGACCAGACCGCGGCGGCGATCCTCGCCGAGTCCGACGCGTTCTACCGAGAGGCGCTGGCCAGGACAGCCGACCGAATACAAGAGATCGGCGCGCTCAAGCCTGGCGTCACACGCGAGCGCGCCATCGACGTGCTGTGGTTCTTCCTTGGCCACCACGCATGGGTCCTGCTGGTCTCTGACCAGCGATGGACCTGGGAGGAGGCCGAACGCTGGCTCGGCGCCCAGCTACGCGCCGCGCTCCTCTGACTAGCCGTCGTCGGCAATGGCACGGTTCTTCGACTTCGGCGTTGGCCCAGTAAACCGCTCCCCGCGGACCATAGGGCAGCCCGCACCTGCACGGCTCGCGCTGTCGTGGAGCGGCGGCAAGGATTCAGCGCTGGCGCTGTGGACGCTGCAAGAGGCGCACGGGCTGAGGCCCGAGGCCCTGATCACGACCGTGACGGGGGACTATGACCGGGTCTCGATGCACGGCACGCGGCGCGAGCTGCTCGCGCGGCAGGCAGCGGCGGCGGACATCCCGCTGGTCGAGGTCGAGATCCCCGTCGGGTGTTCGAACGAGCAGTACGAGGAGCGCATGGCGCAGGCGCTCACATCCGGACGCCTGCGGGACGTCGATGCGGTCGCCTTCGGGGACCTGTTCCTCGAGGACATCCGGCGGTACCGCGAGACGCGTCTGGGGATGGTCGGCAAACGGGCGATGTTTCCGCTCTGGGGGCGGGCCACTCCCGTGCTCGCCCGCGAGTTCATCGCCTACGGGTTCAAGGCGATCGTCGTCTGCGTCGATCCGCGACTCCTCGACCGCTCGTTTGCGGGGCGCGTGTTCGATCAGGGACTGCTCGACGATCTTCCGGCGGGAGTGGATCCCTGCGGAGAGAACGGCGAGTTCCACACGTTCGTCTACGCCGGGCCCGTGTTTTCGGACCCGATCCCCGTCGTTGTCGGAGCGGTGGTCGAGCGCGGCGGATTCGTGTTCGCCGACGTCACGCTCGGGGAGTGAACGGCAGGCTGCGGCTCGAAGATCTCCCGGGCCAGCGTCAGAAACTCGGCGGCGGCGGGCGAGTGGCGGCGGTCAGCGCGCCACGCGAGGGTGATGTCGCGACTGAGCTCGGGATCGATCAGGCTCGCGAGCGCAACCGGGGGGCCGGGCGCGATCGCGTCCGAGTGGGGGAGGATCGCGACGCCAAGTCCGCGGGCCACTAGCGCTCGGATCCGCTGGCTCTCGTTGGACTCGAACTTGACGTTCGGCTCGAAGCCCGTCGCCCGTGCCCCCTCCTCGAGCAGCTCGCGCAGGCGGGCGCCCTCGCGGTAGCTGATGAACTGCTCGCGCGCGAGCTCGGCCATCCGGATGCGAGCGCGGCCGGCGAGCGGATGATCGCTGGGGACCGTGGCGACCAGTTCCTCGGAGACGAGCTGATGCAACGCCAGTCCGTGGCTCTCAACCCTCTCGGTGACCGACAGGAACGCGAGGTCGAGCTTGTCGAGGCGAAGGAGGTCGGCCAGTTCCTCGCTGGCGTGCTCCCGGACAGTGAGCTCGACCCGCGGGTGACGCTTGTGGTACCGCGCGAGCGCCGCCGAGATGTCGACGGGACCCATCGTATGCATCGCGCCGACGGTGACATGGCCGGTCTGGATGCCGCGGAGGTTCTCCAGCTCGTCATGGGCAGAGTCGAGCTCGGCGAGGATCCGGCGCGCCCGGGCGACCAGCAGCTCGCCGGCCTCGGTGATTGTCACGCGGCGCGTGGTCCGCTCCACCAGCGCCAGCCCGACCTCCTGCTCCAGGCGCTGGATCTGCTGCGACAGCGCCGGCTGGGCGATGTGCTCACGCAGCGCGGCACGGGTGAAGCTCCGCTCCTCGGCGAGCGCGACGATGTATCTGAGCTGGCGGATCTCGATAGCCACAGCTTATAAGTCTGTGACGATTCTCGTCTTGGACTTCTAGACCACGCTGGTGCACACTTCTCCGCGTAGCACCCTCTCCTCCCCCAGAGCGCGTCCCTAGTTCGGCCTCATATCCCGCCGACTACGGGGCGCGACTCGCTTAAGCCACTTCTGAGCGCGCCGCAATCAGCGCTGCGCCAGGACCTGCGCCGGCGAGACGCGTGCCGCGCGCCACGCCGGATACAGCCCGCCGAGCACCCCGAGAAGGACGCCGACCAGTAGCGCTCTGCCGAGATCCCACGCGGTTACGTCGGGCGACACGAATAGCTGGGCTCCGAGCGCATCCACCAGTAGGTGCGCTCCAATCGTGCCCAGCAGCAAGCCCAGCGCCGCCCCGAGCACGGTCGTCACGACGCCTTCGACGACGACGCGGGTCGCGATCTGGGGGCCGCTCCAGCCGACCGCCGACAGCAGCGCGAACTCGGAGCGGCGCTCGATCACGGACATCAGCATCGTGTTCATCACGCCGATCCCGCCGATCAGCAGCGCCAGTACCGCGATCACCAGTGCGGCCTTCGACAGCAGCGCCCCGCTGACGCCCGCCCGCGGCGCCTCCTGACCCTCGCCGATCACGGTGGTGCCCGGGAAGCGGTGGGTGATCGTCCGGCGGGCAGCGGCCGGTCGCGTGCCGACCCCGAGCTTGACCGCGATCGTCGTCGCCTCACCCTGGCGCCCGGTGATCGCCTGGGCCGTTGCCAGCGGCGTGTACGCGCCGGTGTCCTGGATCCCGACGCCGATGTGATAGATGCCGGTCACGCTCAGGGGTCGATGCCCGACGCTTACGGTCGCGCCGGGCCTGAGGTGCAGCTGCGATGCGAGCGTGTCGCCGATCACGATCTGGTTGGGGCCGTCGAACATGTGCCCGCTGGTGAACACGAGCCGCCTGCTCAGAAAGCCATTCTGGTCGGCGCCGAAGACGATCGCGCCTGGAGAGGCGGGCATCTCCTGAACGAGCAGGATCAGCGGCGTGGCGTCGCTGATCCCGGGGGTCGCGCGGAGCTCCGGGATCAGGCTGAGCGGCAGGATCGAGGTGGTGGGGTCGGCCGCGTTTGACTGGAACAGCCCGAGGTCGGAGGCGCCGAGGTCAAGGAACCTCCCGGCGCTTTGCTGGGCTCCGCCCGCCACCGCCAGCAGCGCGACGATCGTGGCGATCCCGAGCGCCGTTCCAAGCGCGGTGAGGAACGTGCGCAACGGCCGGCGGCGCAGGCTCGCAAGCGTCTGTGAGATCGCCGTCACGCGGCTTCCTCACGGGCGAGGGGCGGGCGGTCGGCCACAAGCCGACCGTCGACGAGGCTCAGCTCGCGGTCGGCGTGCTCCAGCAATTGGAGGTCGTGCGAGGCGACCAGGATCGTCGTCCCGTACCGCTGGCGGACCTCCAGGAGCAGCTTCCAGATCCGATCCGAGGCGACTGAATCGAGCGCCCCGGTCGGCTCGTCGGCGAGCAGCAGCGTCGGCCGGCCGGCGAGAGCGCGCGCGAGGGCCACGCGCTGACGCTCGCCGCCCGACAGGTCCGAGGGCAGGTTCCGGGCGCGATCCGCGAGCCCCACCTCGGCCAGCAGCTCGATCGCGCGCTCGTTGCGCTCTCGCTTTGAGACATGGGCGGCGACGAGCGGCAGCTCCACGTTCTGCTGGACGCTGAGCGATGGCAGCAGATGGTGGAGCTGGAAGACGAAGCCGACCACGTCGCGGCGGAACCGTGACGGGTGCGTCAGCGTCTCGACCGCGATCTCGTCGACGTGGATCGACCCCCGCGTCGGCTGGTCGAGGCTCCCGATCAGCTGCAGCAGCGTCGTCTTACCCGAGCCCGATGGCCCGGTCACGGCCACCAGCTCCCCGGGTTGCGCCTCGAAGCTGACGTCGTTGAGCACCAGCGCGTCCCCGTAGGCCCGCGAGACGTGCTCGACGATCACCCTCGAGCCGCCGAGCGTCATTTCTTGGTCTTCACCGTCCACGGGAGCGTGACGGTCCCGTACTTCGTCTTGACGACCGTCTGCAGGGTCAGGTTGATCCCGATCGAGGTAGGCGGGAACACCAGCGAGTCCCGGTAAAAGCCGTTGCTGAAGCCGTGGCCGGCCTGCTTGCTCACGACCTGTCCTCCGAACACGAATTGATACCTGACAGTCCCGCTCAGCTTGGTGCTGCCGCGAGTCACGTTGACCGTGATCCACCACTTGGTGTTGGCCTTGGGGGTGTGGTTCGGCGCGTGCAGTACGGCGGTGAACGGCGCTGCCGAAGCACTTGCCGGAAGCGCCAGCAGCATGATCGTGAGAAACGCGGCCGCCGCAATCCGACCGCGCCTCGGCGCTCGGATCAAACGATCGACGACGGGCATTTTCGACCTCCTTCGAAGGGCATTCTCGACCCTTCTCGCGGGCCGGCCTGCCGGACTGGACTTGCTTGTGGATTCTTATAGGATCCTGGCTTTACAAAGGATAATCGGCCCGATGACCGCAGCAACCTCCGCCGCCGCAACCGACTTCGGAAACGCGACGCCGACGCACGCAACGGTCCTGATCGCGCGGATCGCCCGCGTGGTTCGGCAACGATTCGAGCAGGCGCTGACGCCGCTCGGATTGCGACAGCGACACGTGGTCGCGCTCAGCTATCTGCAGGGCCATGGGCCGACCGCCCAGCGGGCGCTCGCCGCGCGGCTGTGCATGGACGCGAGCAGCACCGTCTGCCTGCTCAACGAGCTCGAGGACGACGACCTCGTGGTGCGCCGGCGCGACCGATCAGACCGGCGCCGCGGAGTCGTCGCCTTGTCGGCCAAGGGCGAGCGCGCGCTCCGCGAGGTCAACAGCGCGCTGCAGGCCGTAGAGGATGAGATCCTCACCGGGCTCGACGGCAGCGAGCGCGCCCTGCTCCAGGGGCTGCTCGGGCGGCTCTGCCGGGGCGAGTCCGACTGGGGCGCCATCGCCCGCGACGCCTGAACGGTGCCGGCCTGACAGGATGGGCCGATGACGCCACCTCCGGCCACTGTCCCGCGCCGGGTCGAGAAGCCTTGGGGCTATGAGATCTGGTACGCGCTCACCGACAACTACGCGGGCAAGATCCTGCACGTAAAGCGAGGGCACCGGCTGTCGCTGCAGTTTCACGAACACAAGGACGAGAGCTGCTACGTCCTGACGGGCCGCCTGACGCTGTTCCAGGGCGACTCCGGGGAGACGCTATCTGAGCGCCTGATCGGCGCCGGAGACGTCTGGCGCACGATGCCGGGCACCGTCCACACGATCGAGGCGCTCGACGATTCCGACGTCCTGGAGGTGTCAACTCCGCATCTCGACGACGTCGTTCGGCTCCGCGACGACTACGGCCGCGAGGGGACCGCGGCGCCGTAGCTCCAGCGGCCGCTCGGCGGACTGCCACAATGGCGCCGCGGTCCTGCCGCCGAGCCCCCGTAGCTCAGCTGGATAGAGCGACGGCCTTCTAAGCCGTGGGTCGCAGGTTCGAGTCCTGCCGGGGGCACTGGGCGAATTACCTGCAATCTTCCGTATTGTGCCGACTGTGGGGGGGGCCTTGACCGGAGCGCTCATCGGCCGGGACCGGAATGTGCTTGGGGCCCCTACGATCTCGTCCATCTACTCGTCAAGTAGCTAGCGTCGGCCGGTTGCGTCATGCTGCCGATCGATCACAGCGCGCGCAAGGATCCGTGCACAACCAAATCCAGGAAGAAGTCATGGAGGGCCACGAGCCGGTGCGCATCTTGGTGGTCGCGCACCGTACAGCGGCCACACGCCTGCTGTTGGGGGAAGTCCGGCGTCGAGCCCAGGAAGGATGTACGTTCGACCTCCTCGTGCCTGACCTCCAAGAGGCAGAAAGTCCGGAAGCCGCGCTCAAATTGGCGCTGCCGTTGCTTGAGGAGGCCGCGGGCGGCCGGGTTGAGGCCATCGTGAAAGAGGGGAATGACCCGTGGGAAGCACTTCACCGGGCAGTGGAGACGGGGAAATACCAGGAAGTGATCGTCTCGACGTTGCCGCTCGGCCTATCGCGCTGGCTGGCGCGCGACCTTCCCGGCCGCGTACGCAAGCTGGGGCTGCCGGTGACCGTGGTCACGGCCCCTGGGCAGCAGCCCGTCATACCACCCGCGTGATTGCGATCGGCGGGCACTGGTACTAGGGGAACAGTGCGGTCAAAACAGGGGGCGTTATGAGTGCACGTGGGTTATTGATTGACAGCGGCGCCGAGCCGGCGGAGCCGTGGGCCTCCATTGAGCATTTCGAGCCGGGAGAGCCGCACACCGCGGTCACGACGCTGGCTTCCGTAGCTGCGCTGGGCGGGTTTCTGTTCGGGTACGACAGCGCAGTAATCAACGGCGCGGTCACGGCGATCGGCGCCCACTACCACACCGCCGCCGGCACGCTCGGCTTCGCGGTCGCGTCGGCGCTGCTCGGTGCGGCGGCTGGCGCGTTGGCGGCCGGACGCGTTGCTGACTCGCTCGGGCGGAGGTGGGCGATGCGCATCGCTGCGGTGTTGTTCCTGGTCAGCGCCGTGGGCACGGCGCTCGCCAGTTCCCTCGCGATGCTGATCGTGTTTCGCGTGATCGGCGGGGTCGGGGTTGGCGTTGCCTCGGTGATCGCTCCGGCGTACATCGCCGAGATCGCGCCTGCGCGGATACGGGGCCGGCTTGGATCCCTGCAGCAGTTGGCGATTGTGCTTGGGATCTTCGCGGCGCTGTTGATCGACTACGTGCTCGAGACCGTGGCGGGTGGCTCGGAGAAGAACCTCGCAGCCGGTCTTGCGGCGTGGCGGTGGATGTTTCTTGCGATGACGGTTCCCGCAATCATCTATGGGATCGGGGCGTTCCTGATCCCTGAGTCGCCGCGGTACCTGGTCGCCAAGGGCCGGCTTGAAGAGGCGGGCGAGGTGCTGCGCCGGGTGCTCGGCAACATCGACATCGCCGGGAAGCTGCGCGAGATCCAGCGGACGATTGCCCGCGAGGTCAAGCCCACGATCCGCGATCTGCGCGGTCCTGCGCTCGGTCTGCTGCCGATCGTGTGGGTCGGCATCGGCCTGTCCGTGTTCCAGCAGTTCGTCGGAATCAACGTGATCTTCTACTACTCGAGCGTGCTCTGGCAGGCCGTCGGATTCAGCGAGAGCAGCTCGCTGATCATTACAGTCATCACCAGTGTCGTGAACATCGTCACGACACTGATCGCGATCTCGCGGATCGACCGCTCCGGCCGCAGGCCACTGCTGATCATCGGATCGATCGGCATGACCGTGACCCTCGGTGCGATGGCGCTGATCTTCGGAACCGCACCGCTCAACGCTCATGGCGAGCCGGTCCTAAACGGCGCGGCCGGCCCAATCGCGCTGATCTCGGCAAACCTGTTCGTGTTCGCCTTCGGAATGTCCTGGGGGCCGGTGGTGTGGGTCATCCTCGGCGAAAAGTTCCCCAACCGGATCCGTGCCGCCGCGCTCTCGGTCGCGGCGGCCGCGCAATGGGTCGCCAACTGGGCGATCTCCACCAGCTTCCCGGTGCTGAAGAACGCCGGCCTCGGTCTCGCGTACGGCATCTACGCGGTGTCCGCCCTGCTCTCGCTGTTCTTTGTCCTACGGTTCGTGAGCGAGACCAAGGGCAAGGAGCTCGAGGAGATGACCGAGGACGTCCACGTCACAGGTCTGGCATAAGCGCCGCCGGCCGGTCGTCCAATACACCCCTCTCGTGGATGGCCAGCCGCCCGGCGGGATGCTCGCCGGCGGGAGTCCGGGTCCGTTGAGCTGGGCCGGAGCCGAGATCGATCAGCAGGCCGACTGGGAAGCCGGTAGATATCAGGCGACCGCCGCGGAACTTGAGCCTGTGGTGTCGGCAGTTGTCACTGTGGCCAGGTTTTCTCCCGCCGGCCATGCGCGCATGGCGACGGCGGCGCAGTCGAGCAGTTCCTCGCTGGTCGCGCCGTCGCGGGCGCGGGCGTTGATGCCGGCCATCTGCGTGAAGATGAACGCCGCCAGCCGGTCGGGGTCGTCGTCGATGCTCTCACCCTCGTCGCGGCCGCGGGCGATGCGTTCGGCGATCCGCGCGCGTGCCCAGGCTCGCTCACCCGCCAGCAGGGGTTCGTCGAAGATCATGCAGGTCGGGGGCGAGCCGGGTTGGCTGCGGCGCGCGGCGAAGTCCTGCAGCAGCCGTTCGACTCCGGCGCGGGCGGTGGGCGCGGCGAGCCGCTCTTCGAACATCAGGCGGAACGTACTGGCGTAAAGCGCCGAGGCCTCGTCGAACAGCTGGCGCTTGCTGCCGAACGCGGCGTAGAGCGACGGTGGGTTGATCTCGAGCCGCTCGGTCAGGCGGGTGAGCGACGCCTCGCGGTAGCCCGCGCGCCAGAAGACGTCGAGCGCGCGGGCTACCGCTTCGTCGCGGTCGAAGGAGCGCGGGCGGCCCGTCACGACGCAAATACTAGCCACTTCTGTAGCGGCGATTACAGAAGCTGTTAGAGTGCCCCTGTAAGTTCTGTATGGGCCGCTACAGAAGGCCGTACCCGATACCCGATCAATGCGAGGACTGATGAACACCCAGCCTCTAAGCCCAGCCAGTTCGGCCGACGAGCACACGTTGCGGCTCGCCAAGCTGGCGGCCGTGACCCCGGTGCTGCTGGAAGCGCTCGGAGACCCGTCCGGGCGGGGCCCGCTGCTCGACCTCGGCTGCGGCGTCGGCGAGCCTGCACTGACCGCCGCCCGCCGGTGGCCGGCCGTGGTCGGCGTCGACCAGGACGGGCAGGCGCTCGAGACCGCCCGGGAACGGGCGCACGCCCAGGGCCTGGACAACGTCGAATTCCGCCAGGGCTCCTTCGAGCATCTCGGACTAAAGGACGCGAGCGGCGCAGCGGCCGTCTCGCGTTTCGGCCTGCTGATGTTCGGCGACGGCGAGGCCGGTGCGCGGGAACTGGCCCGCGTCCTCGCCCCGGGAGCGCCGTTCGCGGTCGCGATGTGGACCGGGCCTGACGACAACCCCGCCGTGCGCCTCGGGGTTCGCACCCTCGAACGCATGCAGGACTCCCTCGGCAGCGGCCCCGCCGTCCCGGACATCCCGGCCCTGTTCCGGAGCCTCGCATCAGCCTCGACGGTCAAGTCGTGGCTGACGAACGCCGGGATGCACCGCGTCGAGACCACGCGGTTTGAATGGAGCGCCGAATTCGCCGACGTGGACGCCGCCTGCGACTACCTGGTGGACTCCGGCGGCCCGCTCACCGGCTTCTACAAGGCGCTCACCGACAAGCAGCATGACGCCGTCCGCGCGGTTCAGCGCGAGCTCATCCGCGAACAGGAAACACTCTCAAGCTCAGCCGTCAGCCTTCGCTCGAGCTGCCGCATTGTCTCAGGGGTCCTGTGACCGTGTGCTAGCCAGTTGTCCGTCAGACCGCCGGCCTGGCTTCGTAGCCGATCAGCCAGTGGACCCCGAAGCGGTCGATGACCTGACCGTCGCTCGCGCCCCACGGTCTCTCCTCGAGGGGCTGCACGGTGGAGCCCTGCTGCGAGAGTCGGTCGAACCAGCTGTGAAGCGTGGGCGGGTCGGCCGTGCCGAGCAGCGACAGCATGATTCCCTGCGCCACGAAGGAGCTTTCCTCGCCACCGACGTCGGCGGCGTACAGCGAGATGTCTGGCGTCAGGAGATGGCCGTGGGCGATGAAGCCGGGCGGCCCGTCGTCGCGGCCGAACTCGGCGAATGAATGCAGCTCGGCGCTGCCGCCGAATGTCTCGGCATAGAACTCGAGGGCCGGACGCGCCGTGCCGGCGAACAGGACATATGGGGTCGGGCCGGTCATCTGGGCCTCTCGGTCGGATTCGGGGTCACGCTCGTTTAGACCGGCGACGGGATCGAAAGTAATCGCGTGCGGCGGCGGCCCGGCTAGGATCGTCAGTGGTGCCGAACGGAGCCTTTGTACCGTCGCTCACCGACTCACAGCTCGGCGGACCCCGTAGCGATTTCGTGATCGTCGAGTGGGCGGATTCGGGAAAGTCAGAGTGGGACTGGATCGCGCCGCTGCACGTCCATCATGCCGATGATGAGGCTTGGTACGTGCTCGACGGGGTGCTGCGATTCCGGATCGGCGAAGAGGCGTTCGAGGCCGGTCCGGGTAGCGGAGTATTGGCGCCGAAGGGAACGCCGCACACGTACGGCAACGCGAGGCGTGGCGAGCCGGCCCGCTACCTGCTCGTGATGACCCCGAAGATCCGCGCTCTCGTGCACGCGCTGCGCGAGCCGGGAGCCGGTGACTCCGCCGCGATCTTCCGGGCCCACGACTCTGAGCTGCTCAGCTGACTCGACACGACCGTCGACGGACACACCGTCCGCGTCCCGCCCGGTCGCGGGATGCACTGGATTTCTGGAATCGGCCCATTTACAGTTTGCGACGTGTTACCAGGGCGAACCAAGACGACGAAGCGCGACATGTTCGGGCGGCGGCTACCGACGACTGCGACCTCGCCTCCTCCGAGTCAATTGAACGAGGAGCGTACGAGCGAGCGGCGGCGACAGGCGCTGCCGGCCTGGCTGTTCCCCTGGGTGTTTCCTTTGGCAGTGGTGCTCATCGTTGTCGTGGCAGTTGTCGCTCCCGCCGCTGCCACGGCCGCCTTCGGGTTCGTCGCCTTCGTGGCGCTCGTCTTTGGACTGTTGCGGTTCGGCAAGATTCCGGACTACTACGAGCTGACCCGGAACGACCGGTTCCTCAAGAACCGTGACGACTACGAGTTGACGCGGAACGACCGGTTCCTCAAGAACCGGGATCGTTCACCAGAGTGACAACAGCGTTGGCTCTGCCGCAGCGAGCCTACGAGGACGCGTAACCCTCGCTGCCGAGGATGTGCAAGGAGACGTAAGGCTCACTACCGACGACCCAGCTGTCGTGCCCCGGTGGCACGTAGAAGAAATCGCCGGGGCGCATCACGAATTCGCGGCCGTCCTCCATCTTGGCCACCGCCTGGCCGCTCAGCACCAGGCCCACATGTTCGACCTGGCACAGATCCTCGCCGGAGGCGGACCCCACGTGCTCCGACCAGCGCCAGCCTGGCTCGTAGCTGGCGCGCCCGAGGGTCATAGGCCCCACCTCATAGAGCTCGAACCTGCCCTTCTCGAAGGTGCGGACCTCGCGCGGATTGTCGAAGTTCACGAGTCTCGGATCCATCTGACCCACTATGTCAGCGGCGGTGCCGTTGCCATGCAGCCGACGACGATCGTGCAGGTTCGCGGCAGGGTCGCCGGGTTAGCTCGAGGCGTCCGGGAGACAGCCGCTGTGGGCCAACGCCCGCCACTCATCTCCCAGGATGGCGAAGTCCAGCTCGTCGCTCCAGCGGCCCTTGAACCACTCGTTCTGGACGAGGTGTGCCTCTTGCCGCATACCGAGGCGGGCGGCCAGACGCGCTGAGCTGTGATTTTCCGCGTCAACCCGGGCGATGATGCGATGGAGGCCGAGTTCGTCGAAGGCCAGATGCAAGATCCGGTGCGCAGCCTCGGTGGCGTACCCCTGACCCGAGTAGGCGGGATGCAGGACATAGCCGATCTCCCCGCTGCGATGCTCGGCGGAAGCCCACAACAGCATCACGTCACCGATGAGCTCGCCGGTGGCGGCGAGCTCGACACCAAGCAACAGTGGCTGGCCGTCGGCTTCGAGGACGCGGCGCGCCCATAGCCCGCGCAGACGCTCGCGGACCGCGGTCGCGTCCATCGGCTCAAACGGGACGTACCGACATACCTCGGGAATCGACCGGTAGGCGACAAGCGCATCGACGTCCTGCTCCGAAACAGGACGAAGGGCCAGCCGCGGGGAGCGAAGTGGATAGCTGGGATGAAGCGCCATGGATGCGAAGGATGCCGCAAACAATCCGCAGGCGGGACATCAACCGGATAATCTCTCCACAACGATGGCCCAGCAAGCGTCCGCTCCGCGCGCGAAGCGATCCGACGCCGAGCACAACCGCGAGAAGATCCTGGCCGCCGCTCGCGCCGCGTTCGCCGACCCGGAGGCCGAGGTCTCGATGGCCGAGATCTCCAGGCGCGCCAGCGTCGGGATGGCCACCCTGTACCGCAACTTCCCCGGCCGGCGGGAGCTCCTCGAGGCGCTTTACATCGACGAGGTCGACGCCGTGTGCGAGGCCGCCGAGACGATCGAGGCTGAGAGTCCCAGGGAGGCGTTCGAGGCCTGGCTGTATCGGGTCTTCGCCTTCTTCAACACCAAGCGCCACGTCGGCTCAGAGCTGCTCAAGCACACCGACGACCGCAGCGGCTTCTTCAGCGGTAACCGCGACCGGGTGCTCGTCGCGGGCCGACCGCTGCTCGCGGCGGCGCAGCGCTCCGGCGAGGTCCGCGACGACCTCACGCTCGAGCAGATCCTCGACCTGATCAAGGGCATCGCCGCCATCCACGGCGACGCCGGCTACCTGCAACCCATCGTGCAGACCGCGCTCGACGGCCTCGGTCCCGCGCCCGCCGGTCGGCGATCGCCACCCGTACCATCCGCGGCGACCAAGAGACGACGGGAGGCGTGATGGACGACAAGGTCAACCTCGCAGCGAAGTTGTCGCTGCTCGACCTGCCCTACCAGCCGGGCATCGTGGGCTACGTCAACGACTACAAGCTCCAGGTCGTCAAGGCGAAGGGACCGTTCGTGTGGCACAGGCACGATGAAACCGACGACTTCTTCCTGGTGATCAGCGGCCACCTGACGATCCACCTCCGCGATCGGGACGTCGAGCTCGATCCAGGCGAGCTGTTCGTCGTTCCCCGGGGCGTCGAGCACTGCCCCGACGCGGCCGTCGAAACCGAGGTGCTGCTGATCGAGCCTGACGGCACGCCGAATACCGGTGATGCCGGCGGTGAGCTGACCGCCGAGCCACGCTTGCTCTGAGCGCCCCGCCCGAGGCGGCGACCAGCGAAGCCCGACGTACGCCCCTGCCTGTCGAGGTTCACCAGCGCATCACGATTGGCGGCCGAACCTGCGATTAGGTTGCGGGGCGGGCGAGCACCGAGCGGCCGCCCATGGCCCCGCGATCGCGGCGGGACCGGCAACTTGAGATCCGACGATCAAGGAGGCAGGGCATGCGCAGGCCATCCATCCGGGTATCGGCAGGCGTGGCGGCAATCGCGGTCGGTGCCGCCGTGGCGGTGCCGGTAGCGCTGGGCTCGCAGGCGCACGCGCGTGGAGCATCGGCCGACCACAAGCCGATTACGCACGTTGTCGAGATCATGCTCGAGAACCACACGTTCGACAATCTGTTCGGCTCGCTGCCTGGCGCCGACGGGATCCCGGCCGGGACCACCCTGCCGAACCCGAACGAGTCGTTCGACTCGGCGGCGCCGGTGGCTCCGATCGTTGCCGGCCCTAACCAGGGGAGCGTCGGGCCGACGCTGAACAACGGGCGACGGGTCGAGTACATGGCCATGGACCGCCAGCCCGACGGGCGCTTCGCGATGGACGACTTCACCGAGGTCCCTGCCGACGGCCTGGCCTCGATCACCACGTTCCCACCCGCCGATGACCCGGACCTGCAGTTCCTCGCCACCCACTACGCGCTGGCGGAGCACAACTTCCAGCCCGAGGTGGCGCCGACCCAGCCGAACGTGACCTCGGCGCTGGCGGGAAACTCCGATGGCTGGTACTTCAACAACACGGCGCCGGCGGGGGACACGTACAACACGATCTTCGACCAGCTGCAGGCCGCCGGGCTTTCCTGGAAGATCTTCTACGGGGTCCCGCCGTCGCTGCTCGCCGGCTCGATCTGGGACCAGTACCAACCGGCGGGTTCGACCGGCGGTCTAGTCGGGACCGATCAGTTCATCGCGGACGCGGCGGCCGGGACGTTGCCCAACTTCTCGTTCGTGCGGCCCGGGTTCGGTTACAGCCAGGAATCCCCGGAGGACTTGAGCCCAGGCGACGCGTGGCTTGGCCAGCTGGTGCACGCGGTGATGAGCGGGCCCGACTGGCGGTCGACGGCGATCTTCCTCACCTACGACGAGGGTGGGGGCTTCTGGGATCACGTGTCGCCCCCGCAGCCCGACGGCTCCGGCTACGGCACCCGCACCCCGATGGTGGTGATCTCGCCGTACACCAGGCAGGGTCTGATCACCGCGACCACCACCAACCTGTCCGTCCTGTCGTTCACCCAGCATCTGTTCGGGCTGCGCCCGCTGAACCGGGAGAACGCACTGGCGCCCGACCTGTTCAAGCAGTTCGATTTCAAGCGAAGCCCCTCCGCCCCGCAGCTTCCGCCGGTCGATCCGCCGGACACGCTGCGCATGTCGGAGGGCAGCGGCTTCTCGCTGTCCTACACCGCGTCGCCGGGCAAGCAGATCACGGTCAACATGCTGGCCAACGACGCCGGCCTCGACCAGGACACCTCGCTCAGCGAGCAGGTCAACCTGACCGTGACCGGGCCGTCCGGCGCACCAGCCGCGACGATGCCGAGCACCGTCCAGGTCAGCGGTGGAGCCGCGTCGTTCACCGCCAAGTTCCCGACCGCCGGCTATTGGCGTGTCGAGGCAAGCGGGCCGGATGGCAGCTTGGGGTGGGTGACGTTTGCGGTTGGGACCAACGCGAACACGCAGTAGACGGCGACCGACACGACGCGGGCGATGCGGGCTCGGCACCGTGCCGGGCCCGCGAGCCCCGGGCGCCGTAGCCTAGATTTCAAGGCGTGAGCGTCCAGCAAATGATCGCCGGGGCCGGCGTGGCCCGCCTGGTCGCCTGACCATGCCAGAACAACCCTGGAAAGGGAACACCGGCTCGCGTCGGCACCTCGAGCCGAACTCCCGGGCGTGGGAGGGGATCCGTGAGCTCAAGCGGGAGGTCGGCGAGCTGCGACGTGCGAACGAGCAGCGTGGGCGGCAGGCGCCGTCCCCGGAGAGAGCACGACATTCCGGCTCTGAGCGGCGTGGCGCGAGCGCCGTGCGCACCCGCCGGTCGCGAGGCCGGACCAGGCTGATCATCGCGGTCGGCGTGGTCGCGATCGTCCTCGTGATGCTCCTCAGCGGCGTGTTCGGGAACTCCGACTCCTTCCGGCCGCCCAGCAACGCTGCCCTTGCCGGCTTGAGCGTGCGTCAACGGATCGTGACGATCGCCGACAGCCAGGTCGGGTACAGCACCCGGCCCTCGAGTTCCTACTGCAACAAGTTCAGCTCCTACTGGGGCGCCGGCACCGCCGGCTGCCCGAGCGGCGAGACCTCCGAGGAGTGGTGCGCCGACTTCGCAGCCTGGGCCTGGCAGAAGGCCGGCGTGCAGTTCACCTACGGCTACAGCTCCGGCGAGATCAACGCCGGCGCCGTCAGCTTCTACGAGTGGGGGGTCGCCAACGGCCGCTGGCATCCGGCGACGAGCGGCTACGTAGCCGCCCCCGGGGACGTCGCGGTCTACGGCCTCTCGCTCGGCGCCGTCCCGTCGGCCGCCCATGTCGCCATCGTCACCGACGACGCGGCCGGACAGCGCGGCCCCAATGTGATCAACGGCGACGGCGACCGGACCGGCTTCTCCGTGGTTGAGACCGGGACCGACCAGATCCGGGCCGACGCCGGACACAACGAAAACTCCACGCTGATCGGCTACGTAAGCCCGACGTAGGCCGAGCTGCCAACGGCAAGCGGTCAGACGCGTGCGGAGGACTCGCGCACGACGAGCTCGACCGGCAGGATGCACGGGGCCGGCGCCTCGTTTGGACGCTCGATCATCGCGGCGAGCGTCTGCGCGGCGGCCATGCCGAGCCCGATCCGATCCTGACAGACGGTCGTCAGCGGGGGCTGCAGAAGCGCCGCGAGGCGGCTGTCGTCGAAGCCGACTACCGAGATGTCGTCGGGCACCCGCACGCCGGCCGCCCGGGCCGCGCCGATCGCGCCAAGTGCCATCTCGTCGGAGGCGGCGAACACCGCCGTCGGCGGCTCCGGCAGCGCCAGCAGTGCGCGCATCGCGGCGTCGCCGCTGTCGGCATAGAAGTCGCCGCCCTGCTCGTACGCCGGCGGCGTGGCGAGCCCAAGCGACGCCGTCTCCTCCCGGTATCCGTCCAGCCGCTCGTCGCCCGGCTTGGTGCCGATCAGCCCGGTGATCGTCGCGATCTGCGTGTGGCCGAGCTCGTGCAGGTGGCGGACGGCGAGCCGCGCCCCGCCGACGTTGTCCGATGAGACCCAGGTCGCGTGCGCCCCGATGACCTCGAGGTCGACGGCGACCAGAGGCATGCCGGCGTCGAGCAGTTTCGGAATCTCGGGGTCGGCGCGATCGACTCCCCACAGGACGACACCGTCGACGCGGTGGTGGCGCGCGCGCCGGAGGTACGCACCCGGCTGCTCGGTGGCAAACAGCAGCAGGTCGGAGCCGTGCGCTCCGATTCCGTTCTTCAGGCCGACGAGGACGTCCTGGAAGAACGGGTTGTCGATGTCGGGGTGGGCGCCCGTGTTGAGGACGACGCCGATCAGCTGCGAGCGGCGGCCGACCAGAGTTCGCGCGGCAGCGCTGGGCGCGTAGTCGAGCTCGCGGGCGGCGGCCAGGACGCGCTCTCGCGTATCCGGATGCACGTCGGTGTAGCCGTTGAAGACCCGTGAGACCGTCGCGACGGATACGCCGCTGCGTCCAGCCACCTGTCTGATCGTCGCCGGCGTGATCTGGTCAGTTCTACAGGATCACGGCGCAAAAGTCCCACCGTTGGACGAAATGGTGGTACCTTCTGGCCGTTCCGAAAACGTTTTCGGAGGACTCCTCCAAAAACGTTTTCGGGGAAAGAAACCCGGCGAACTGTCCAGGAGAGGGGACCGAGCGCGATGCAGAACACGACGGACTCAAGTTGGGAACAACGAGGGGAGGACGGCATGCGACCAGTCCTGCCACGAACGCCGGCCCGGAGACGCCCGACGACGCGTTCCTGGCTTGCCACCCTGGCTCTGGGGGCGGCGGCCGCCGCCGCGCTTTCGGTGGGCGTGCCGGTGGCTGCCGCTGCGAGCCGCAGCCCCGAGTTGGGCCACGCGCTCGCTCCGAACACGCGCTTCCTCGTGCCGACGCCGGCCGACGGCTCGCTGCAGCAGATTCGCCAGCTGCTACGCAGCGACCAGGGCAACGACGCCCAACTGATCGCCGCGATGGAGTCGGTGCCCCAGGCCGTGTGGTTGGACGGCGAGACGCAGGCGCAGGCCGCCGACGGAAGCGCCGGCGTGCAGCAGGCCAACCGCGACGTCTTCAGGCAGGTCCGCCAGACCCTCCACCGAGCCCGCAGGCAGGACGCCGTGCCCGTGTTCGTGGCCTACAACATCCCCGGACGCGACTGCTCGCAGTTCTCGGCCGGCGGCGCGCCCTCCGACGCGGCCTATGACTCGTGGATCAACTCGATCGGGCAGGCGCTCGGCGACGCGAAGGCCGTGCTGCTGCTCGAGCCAGACGCGCTCGCCAACCTTCCCGGCTACTGCGGCGCCGCCTACAACACCCAGTTCCCGAACATCACCGACACGACCCGCATCGACGACGTCGCCTACGGCGTCACGACGCTGGAGCAGGACCCGAACATCTCGCTCTATCTCGACGGCGGGCACAGCGCCTGGCAGTCGCCTGGCAACATCGCCGAAGTGCTGACTGCCGCTGACGTTCAGCAGGCGCAGGGCTTCTTCCTCGACGTGTCCAACTACCAGTACGCGACCAACAACGCGTTCTACGGCGTGTGGGTCTCCTCGTGCATCACGTACGCGACCCAGCTGCAGGGCGTCACGCAGGCCGCGGCGCTGACGGATGCCAGCACCCTGGTTTCGTCGGACAACAGCCCGACCGGCGCGTTCAACACCTGCGGCCCGGGCGAGTACTACAACGGGGGCCCCGCCAACAACTTCAATGCCCCCAGCACTTACAACGGCACTTCGCTCGATCCGTTCGGCCATCCCTGGGCCGAGAATCCGAGCGACGGCGACTACGACACGACCGGCCCCGACTCGTTCTACGCCAACATCCTCGGCAGCACGCCGCCGTCGATCCACTTCGTGATCGACACCAGCCGCGACGGTCTCGGCCCGAACAGCATGTCGTCGTACGCCGCCGCGCCGTTCGACCAGCCGTCGAGCATCACCTCGGGGCTCCAGTCGGGCAACTGGTGCAACCCGCCCGGGTCCGGCCTCGGAACGCGTCCGACGGCCAATACCGGCGGCATCCTCAACTCGCTGGACAGCTTCCTGCCGGCCGACACCAACCTGCTCGACGCCTATCTCTGGGTCAAGCTCCCCGGACAATCCGACGGTCAGTGCGACCTCGCCGGAGGGGTCCGGAACTGGCAGAACTTCACCGCCGCTGGGGCAGGCGGTGGCGATACGCCCGCGATCGCCGGCTGGCCGGCGTCGACAGACGCGGCGTTCAGCACGTTCGATCCCCTCTGGAGCCTCCAGGAGGGTTCGGTCGTGACCGATCCGGCGGCCGGCGCCTGGTTCCCCGCCCAGGCGCTCCAGCTGGCACAGAACGCCAACCCAAGGCTCGGGGGGTGACTTACACCGGGGGCTGAGTGACACGAAAGGGCCCCGCCTGGGTGGCGGGGCCCTCGTGCCAGCTTTGGCCTCGGCCTCGCGATGCTCACTCCCAGCGGAACAGGCGAGCGGCGAGCAGGCTGCCGCCGATCGCCCACGCGGCGAGCACCAGCAGCGGCTCGGCGCCCGCGGAGTGTCCGCCGAATGCGGCGTGGACCGCGTTGAATCCGGCTCCGGTGGGGAGCACCTTGGAGATGTCGGTGATTACCTGGGAGTGGATCTCCTGCAGGGGGACGTACAGACCCGAGAAGAAGGCCAGCGGATAGAACAGCACCGCGGTCAGCGCCTGGGCGATCTGCGGGCTGCCGGCGACTGCGGCGACGAGGAGACCGAGCGCGATCGTCGCCGCGGCCGTGAGGACCAGGGCGACGAAGCACACGAGATACCCGCCGGGGTCGTGCGGGAGCGCCATGCCGTACGCGACGGCGCCCACGCCCAGCAGGATCCCGAGCCCGATCACGGCCAGGATCAAATTGACGGTCGTCTGGGCTGCCAGCAGCCACGACGGGTGCGCCGGTGTCGTCGAGATCCGGCGCAGGACGCCCTGCTGGCGGTAGGCCGACAGCTGCTGCGGAAGCGTCGTCAGGCCCACCGCGATCAGCACGAACACGAGCAGCGTCGGTGCGTACAGGTTGAAGAACGAGATGCCGCCGAGTGCCTGCGTGGGGCGGGTCGTCCCCGGGATGCTGCCGAAGATCACCAGCAGCACGGTCGGAATCCCGACGGCGACGATCAACCCGACCGGGCGGCGGACGGCGTGCCTGATCTCGCTGGCGACGAGCATGCCGAACGCTCGCCGCTGCCGTGCGTTGAGATTGAGGGCCAGGGTGCTCATTGCGTAACTCCGTTCGTGGCGGCGTCGGTTGTCTCATCGGTCAGGGCGAGGAACGCGTCCTCGAGGTTTGCGGTCTCCGTCTGCACGTCGTCGGTCGGGATCCCGGCCTGGTGAAGCGCCACCACGACCGCGGTGACGAGATCCCCGGAGCCACTCACGACGACATCCGGGCCGTGGCGCTCGACCGCGCTGACCTCGGGCAGCGCCCACAGGGCCCCGTCCGGGATCGGTGCACGCGACGTGATCCGCAAGCGCTTGCCGGTGGTCGCGGCGAGGGCCAGCGTCCCCGGCCGATCGAGGGCGATGACCCGGCCGTGGTCGATCAGCGCCACGCGATCGCAGAGCCGTTCGGCCTCCTCCATGAAGTGGGTCACCAGCACGATCGTCACCCCGTGGGCGCGGACGCCTTCGATCAGCCTCCAGGTATCGCGACGGGCCTCTGGGTCCAGGCCGGTGGTCAGCTCGTCGAGCACCGCGATCTCGGGCTGCCCGATCAGTGCCAGCACGATCGACAGGCGCTGCTTTTGGCCTCCTGAAAGGTGCTTGAAGTACGTGTGTTGCGCGTCCTGGAGGCCGAGCGTCGCGATCAGCTCACGCCCGTCGGCCGGCGCGCGGTAGAAGGACGCGTACAGGTCCACCGCCTCGCGGACCCTCATCAGCTCTGGGAGCGCGCTGTGCTGGAGCTGCACGCCGACGCGCTCGTGCAGCTCCTCGCGATCCCGGTGCGGGTCGAGGCCCAGCACCGTGATCTCGCCCCGATCGGCGGTTCGCAGCCCGGTGATGCACTCCACCGCGGTGGTCTTGCCGGCGCCGTTGCGACCGAGGATCCCGAAGATCTCCCCGGCGTCGACCGTGAAGCTGACGTCGTCCACCGCGACCGTCGCCCCGTACGTCTTTTGCAGATGCGCGACCTCGATCACCGGTGCCGCCGAACGATCGCTCGACACCGATCCAAACTGCCCGGCATCTGCCTGAATCAGTTGTTGGATGCTCATGGTTCCTGTTGATCCTTGGTCCAGTATGGTTTCGATACTGGCATGATATCACGTTTCTGATGGTGGTACAATATGGATGTGATATCGGATCGAAACTCGTCAGACGCGACGGCGGGTCTCAAGCCCGGCCCGTCCCGTCCGGACCAGCCCAATCAGCAACGACCAGCCCGCGTCGTACCCGGCTACCCGATGATGCTCGTGGTGACTACGGCGATGGCGGCGGGAATCGCGCTGACCGTCTTCGGCGGCAGCAACGGGGGGCTGCTGGTCTTCGGCATCGTCCTGATCACGCTCGCCGGCATCGGGTACGGCGGATTCATCGTCGTGCAACCGAACCAATCGCGGGTGCTGATCCTGTTCGGCCGCTACATCGGATCGGTGACCGAGGCCGGCTGGTGGTGGTGTCATCCGTGGGCGAGGAAGCAGAAGGTCTCGTTGCGGGTTCGCAATTTCCAGAGCGAGCGGATCAAGGTCAACGACGCCAGCGGCAACCCGATCGAGATCGCCGCGGTCGTCGTCTGGCGGATCACTGACACGGCGAAGGCGACCTTCGACGTCGCCGACTACGAGCAGTTCGTGACCGTGCAGAGCGAGACCTCGCTGCGTCATCTGGCCAGCGAATTCCCCTACGACGACTACAAGCCGGAAACGACCTCGCTGCGCGGCAACGCCGACGACGTCCGCAACGCGCTGCAAGACGAGCTCCAGACCCGCCTGCGGCTGGCCGGCATCGAGATCCTCGAGACCCGGCTGACCCACCTCGCATACGCGCCCGAGATCGCGGAGGTGATGCTCCGCCGCCAGCAGGCGGAAGCGATCGTTGCCGCCCGCAAGACGATGGTTCAGGGCGCGGTCAGCCTCGTGCAGATGGCACTGGCTCAGCTCGCCGACTCAGACCTCGTCGAGCTCGACCCCGAGCGCAAGGCGACGATGGTGTCGAACCTGATGATCGTTCTGTCCGGCGACCACTCGCCGACTCCGGTGATCAACACCGGAACCCTCTACAGCTAGGTGCGCACGGATGCCTGAGAGCAAACGGTTCCTCCTCCGGCTCGACCCTCGGCTGTTCGAGGCGCTCCGCCACTGGGCGGACGACGAACTCCGCAGCATCAACGCCCAGATCGAGTACCTCCTGACCGACCAGGCGCGCCGTGCCGGACGCCTCCCCAGGGAGCGGACCCCGCGGCCGCGACCGGAGCCGCCGACCGACGGCGATACGCCGAGCGACGACTTCGACGACTTCGGCGACTCTGAAGCGGCGACGGTCTCGCGCAGCTAGGGCGGGAGGTGAACGCGGTGCGCTTGCTGCGGCTGGAGCACGTCGGCATCGTCGTTGAAGACCTCGCGGCTGCGACCGAGTTCTTCGTCGAGCTCGGACTCGAGCTGCTGGTAGAAGCACCGGTCGAGGGGACCTGGGTGGACCGCATCGTGGGTCTCGATGGCGTTCGGGCGGAGGTCGCGATCGTCCAGACTCCTGACGGCCACGGACGACTCGAGCTGACGAAGTTCCACGCGCCGCTGGACCAGGGCGATGGTCGGCCCGCGCAGGCGAACACGCCCGGCATCCGCCATCTCTCGTTCGCGGTCGAGGACATCGACGCGGTCGTCGCCGGCCTGCGAGCCCGCGGCTTCGAACTGGTCGGCGAGCTGGGGCGCTACGAGGACAGCTACCGGCTCTGCTACGTCCGCGGCCCGGAGGGGATCATTGTCGAGTTGGCGGAGCAGATCGGCTAGCGGCTTCCGTCGTGCTCAGGATCTTGGCTATCAGTTCGCTCTTTGCGTCCGCGTACTCATTCATGTCGTTCCATTCCCGGGTCGCAAGGTCGCGCTTGAGCCGCTCGTACGCGGCGCGATCCTCCGGGGAGCGCCGCAGCCGGTCACGGAAGGCCAGATGGCGATCGACCTCCGGGTCGGCGGCCGCCCACACGTGAACATGCACGTCGCGTTGCGGCGTCCGGAACATCCGGTGTCCCCGCTCCCGAACTCGTAGCTCATATCCCGCCGACTCCAGTGCGGGCAGCAGCGTTGACTCGTCCTCGGGATCCTCGACGGCGACGAGAACGTCGATGACGGGCTTGGCTGCGAGCCCCGGCACGGCGGTCGAGCCGATGTGCTCGATGCGCAACGCGGCGGTTGCAAGCGCCCGCCGGATGCGCTCTCGCTCGTGCTGAAACCTCCTCGGCCAGCTTGGGTCGTAATCCGCGATCACGATCTGCCGCCGCTCGCGACCACCGATCAGGACCCGATCGAGGTTCTGGTCCCGCTCTCGGCCGTCCACTCCGCGAATTCTTTCAAGACGCCCGCAGGGGGACTTGACAACGACACAAGGAAGTGAGTACTCTCTTTCTATGACATCGACCAGAAAACGCCAGAGCGCGGAGGAACGTCATCAGCAGATCCTCGAGGCGGCGCGCCCGCTGTTCGCCGAGCGTGGCTATTTCGGCACTCCGACAGTTGAGATCGCGAAGGCCGCCGGCCTCTCGCATGGCTACATGTTCCGGCTGATCGGAACCAAGGAGGCGCTGTTCGTCGAATTGGTGCGCGACTCGTTTGACCGGATCGAGGCGACCTTCAGAGATTCGGCGCGATCGGTGAAGACGCGCGCGCCCGCGGAGCGGCTGCAGGAGATCTCGGTCGCATACGCGGACGTGATCGCGCGCCGTGAGCTGCTGCTGATCCAACTGCAGGCCGCGGCCGCGTGCACTGAGCCCGCGATCCGTGCCGCCGTTCGCGAGGGGTTCGCCTCGATCGTCGAGCTGCTGCGCGAGCTCAGCGGCGCGGAGGACGCCTCGATCCAGCAGGTGCTGGCGATGGGCATGCTGGCCAACTTCACCGCGGCGATGGATGCCGAGGAGCTCGACGAGCCCTGGGCGCGGACGCTCGTCGGCGAAATGGTGTTCAGGCCGGCGCATAACTAGGACTTCTCTTTTTTACCCACAAAGAAAGCGACTACTCGCAACCTGAGGAAGGGACAAACACCATGTCGATACTCAAGACCAGATCAACATCGGGCCGCGGCGTCAGCCGCTGGTGGGCGCTCGCGCTGCTGGCGATGGCCGAGTTCGTCGTCGTGCTCGACGCCTCGATCGTCAACATCGCGCTGCCGTCGATCGGGCGCGGGCTGCACTTCTCGCTCGCCAACCTCTCGTGGGTGGTCAACGCCTACGTGCTGACCTTCGGCGGCTTCCTGCTGCTCGGCGGCCGGATCGCGGATCTGATCGGGCGCCGTCGGGTCTTCACGATCGGCCTGGGAGTGTTCTCGGTGGCGTCGCTCGCCGGCGGGCTCGCCCAGAGCGAGGTGTGGCTGATCGGCGCCCGCGCGATCCAGGGCCTGGGCGCGGCGCTGCTCGCGCCGGCCGCGCTGTCGCTGGTGACCGCGACCTTCCGCGAGGGCGCCGAGCGCAACAAGGCGCTCTCGATCTGGGGTGCGGTCGCGGGCTCGGGCGCCGCCGCCGGGGTGCTGTTGGGCGGCGTCCTGACCAGCGCGCTCGGGTGGCGCTCAGTTCTGTTCGTCAACGTCCCGATCGGGCTCGGCGCGATCCTGCTGACTCCGATGCTGATCGCCGAGAGCCGTGGTGAGGTCGCCCGCCGCAGCTTCGATCTGCCCGGCGCGGCCACCGTCACCGCCGGACTGTCGGCCCTCGTATATGCGCTGGTGCGGGCGAGCACCGTCGGCTGGGGCTCGCTCCAGACGATCGGCGTCCTCGCCGCGGCGGCCGTGCTGCTGGTCGCGTTCGTCGTGATCGAGCGCCGTTCCGACGCGCCGCTGGTCCCGTTCGCCGTGTTCGCGAACCGTAGCGTCAGCGCCGCCAACGCGACGATGCTGGCCGCCGGCGCGGCGATCATCGGCCTGTTCTACTTCCTGTCGCTGTATCTCCAGAAGGTGCTGGACTACAGCGCCATCACCGCCGGCCTCTCGCAGCTGCCGCTGGCCGTTGGGATCGTCCTCGCCGCTGGGGTCGCGTCGCCGCTGGTCGCCCGGATCGGGCTCCGGCGGGTGCTGATCGCCGGGCTGGCGATGTTCGCGGCCGGCCTGGTGTGGTTTGCCCGGCTGCCGGTCCACGGCAGCTACCTCGCCGACGTGCTCGGACCCTCGCTGCTGATCGCTCTCGGGCTCGGAATGGCGTTCGTGCCGATCACGATCCTGTCGGTGACCGGGGTCAGGGACCGTGAATACGGCCTGGCCAGCGGCCTCGTCAACACCTCACAGCAGATCGGCGGCGCGCTCGGACTCGCCGTGCTGACCACGTTCGCGACGACCAGGACCAACCATCTTGTCGCCAGCCATCACCCGATCAGCCAGGCACTGACGCTCGGATTCCACATCGGCTTCCTCGGCGCAGCCGGATTCGTGCTGGTCGCGATCATCGCCGGCATCGTGATCCGTAGCCGGCGGGCCGACGCCAGCGAGCCGGCCCCCGCCGGCGCAACGGCCTAGGGCCGCAGATCACCGCCGGCAGCAGAGCCCCGGAGCGCCAACCGGCCTCCGGGGCTCAACTCTGTTGCGCCACTTCAATCACCGCAGCCGCGGGCCGTGATCCCGGTAGACTCCGGCGGGTTCCGCACCGGCAGCGGCTCCACTGGCGTTTCGACTCAAAGGGAGCGATCGACCATGTCCGTTGCCGTCCGTCCGTTCGAGCGTTCAGACCGTGATCAGCTGGCGGCGCTCGTCAATCTGCACATCGCCGCGGTGATTCCGGGCGTGATGCTGTCCGTCAACGCCGTGCTCAGCCAGCTCGAGCACGAGCCCTACGAGAACGTCGTCGACCCATGGGTGGCGGAGCGGCGCTGCCTGGTCGCGACCCGCGACGAGGACATCGTCGCGGCAGCGCTCCTGCATCGGTTCCGCGCCGATGACGACGTCGGACCCCACTACCGCGGGTCGGGCGAGATCCGCTGGCTGGTTTGCAAGATCGACGCGCTCGACGCCGGCGCCCGACTGCTTGAGGCCGTGCTGGCGCAGATGGAGTCCTGGCGGGTGGCGGTGATCGGAGCCGAGTGTTCGTTCCCGGCTCTCGGCTGCTACGGCGTCCCGGACACGGCCCCGCACATCCGCCGGCTGCTGACAGATGCCGGGTTCGGGGAGCCGACCCGATCGGAGCAGGTGCTGGCCGCGGAGTGCTCGGCGCTGGTCGGCCGCCATCAGCCGGAGCTCGCAGCGACGCGGACCCTCGGGGAGCTCGGTCCGCGGTTCACCCTCAGACGAGGCGCGGAGGAGGTCGGGTTCATCGAGGTGTGCGACCACAGTGCGCAGATGGCCCGCAGCTCGGTGGCGGCCCGCTGGGCCGATGTCGGCAATCTGATCGTCCCCGACGAGCGCCGGCTCAGCTCGGCGATGCCGCAGCTGCTGTCGGTGGCGGCCGAATGGCTCCTGCTCGGCGGGGTCACGCGACTTGTCGACTACTGGGCCGAGGACGTGGATCCTCGCGGCTATCTCGATCAGCTCGAACAGCTCGGTTTCCGGAGGCTCGTGACCAACGAACGAGGCCTCCGACGCTTTGCGGACCCAACGAACGCCGGCCGCTGATCATCAGCGGCCCGCAGTTCGTATCGCCTCGGAGAGGCGGGCTGGCTCCGGTGCCACCCGACACCTGGAGCTTTCGCGATCAGGTGATCTTGAAGCTGCCCTTCATGCCAAGCGCGGCGTGACCGGGGACGGTGCACTTGTAGTTGTAGCTGCCGGCCTTCGAGAACTTGACCGTGAGGGTGGTGCTCTTCCCGCCCGCGACCATCTTGCTCGTGTGGCCGTCGATCTGGAAGTCGTGCGAGATTCCCGAGGCCTTGTTGGTGATCTTGAAGGTCACCGTGCCGGGCTTGGCGCTGCTCGCCGAAAGCTTGAACTTGAAGTTGATCGCGGTCACGTTGATCGTCGTGGCGGCGGCGTGGGCCACTGGCTCGGCCTGCGCGAGCGCGGGTGCGGCCACGGCCGACAGGGTGAGCGCTGCAAGAACCGCCGGCACAACCCGGAAAACGCTACGTCTTGACATACATCCTCCTCATCGCGGTGGCGAGGCCACCTGGTTGTTCTGACCTCCCGAGGCGACTCCCGGTCAAGCCGGTTGAGACTCCCTTCGACACCTCGCAGAACCCTACGAGAAATCTGCTATTCAGGTTTCCTTAGTAAAAGGATAGGCGTTTGCGGGTGCCGCGTGTTGCGCCACCAGTGCCCCCGGCTCAGCCGCCGCCCGCCTGAGCCCGCCCGGACTGCAGCCACCGCTCGATCGCGTCGAGCACAGTGGCCCCGCGCGCGTCCGCGCCGATCGACAGCCGGCTCGCGGCCGCATCGACCTCGACAGTCAGAAAGCCGCAGCAGTCGCGCTCGACTGCTGCGGCTTCGGCGACGAGAACGCGATCGGCCCCGTCGTCGAAGGAGATCCGGAGGCCGTCCGGACCCCGTTCGATTCCGGTGGCCATCGCGCCGAGCCGTTCGTATCTGCTCGCCTGGGCGCTGAGACCGTCCGCGTCGAGCCCGCAACCTGCGGCCGCTGCCATCGGCAGCTCGTCCATCAGCGTCCCGGGTCCCCGTAGGGCACGGCCATTACGTGCGTTTCGGTGAAGCCGAACAGCCCCTCGCGGCCGAGCTCGCGCCCGATCCCGCTCTGGTTGAACCCGCCGAACGGCGCCCGCTCGTCGACCGCGCTCCCGTTGTGGTTGTTGAAGAACGTGATTCCGGTGCGCAGCTGCCCGGCGACTGCCATCGCGTGCTCGTCGTCTCCGGACCAGACCGACGAGCACAGCCCCGACCAGGTGTCGTTCGCCATCGCAATCGCCTGCTCCTCGGTGTCATACGGGATCACCGGCAGCGTCGGGCCGAACTGCTCCTCGGCGACGACCCGCAGGTCGCCCGGCGGATCAAGGACGAGCGACGGCAGCGCGTAATTGCCGTCCGACGGGCCCGCGTCGACGTACTCGCCGAACTCGAACACCTCGGCGCCGGCGGCCCGCGCCTCCCCGACCAACTCGACGACGTAGTCGCGCTGCCGGGCCGTGTTCAGCGGCCCCATCGTCACCTCGGGGTTGAGGCCGCAGCCGACCCGAGTCCCCTGGACCGCGGTGCGAAGCCCGTCGACGACCTCGCCGTAGCGGCGGCGCGGGACGTACAGCCGCTTGATCGCCATGCACACCTGGCCCGAGGTCATGAAGGTCGCTGCGGCGATGCGGCCGAACGCCGCCTCGTCGAGAACCGCGTCGTCGAGCACGACCGCGGGATCGTTCCCACCCAGCTCGAGCGTCAGATTCGTGATGTTCGCTGCCGCCATCTCCATGATCCGCCGGCCGCCGCCGACGCTGCCGGTGAAGCAGATGTGCTTGACCCGGGGGTCGCCGACGACGATCGGTCCGACCAGCGCGTCCTGGCCGGTGACCACGTTCAGCACCCCCGGTGGAAGCGCCCGGGCGACGTGACGGAGGGTCATCACCGACGACAGCGGCGCCGTCGGCGGCGGCTTGACGACGACCGCGTTGCCCGCCATCAGTGCATGCGGGAGACTGGCCCCGAGGATCGCGAGCGGCCAGTTGAACGGATACATGATCGTCACGACCCCGGCCGGGACGTGCTCGATCGTCGTCTTGAAGGGAGGGCCGGCGATCTGCTCAGGGGTGTCGAGCTCCGGCGCGAACACCGCGGCCTGGTGAAAGCGCCCGACGAATACGTGCAGGTCGATCTCCGCCTCGAACCGGATCTTGCCGTTCTCACGCGAGAGGATCTCGGCGCGCTCGCCGAAGTCTGAGTCGAGCCCCTCCAGCGCACGCAGGGCGATCTGCGCCCGGTCGGCGGCGGGGATCGCCGCCCACTCAGGCCAGGCGGCGTGGGCTGCGGCAACGGCGTCTCGTGCATCCTCGGCCGACGCCGAGGCGGCGTGACCGATCACGGAGCCGTCGTGCGGATCGTGGACCGCGAACGAGTCGGCGGTGCCCCGTTCCTCGCCGCCAATCAACAGCGGCGTGCTGGTGGTTGTGTCGCTGACTGCCATCTCGCTCCTCTCCGGTGTTCCGCGGGCGCCGGCCTAGCGGGGCCGGCGCCCGCACCCAAGCGCACCTAGTTAAAACCTACGCCTCGGCACCTGCAACGCCGTCGGCGCTGGGCGTCAACTCGCTCAGCGCGGAGCCGGGCAGGTCCGTCCGCATCTGGTCGCGGCTGCTAGATTCCAAGCGTCCGCGGTGGGCGTAGCTCAGCTGGTAGAGCTCCTGGTTGTGGTCCAGGCGGTCGTGGGTTCGAGTCCCATCGCTCACCCTC
>Ga0123355_10000419_pt1 | contig 55371 bp, 48 predicted proteins | sample TergutEmb28metaG_3_FD_89872 | JGI IMG/M metagenome (GOLD analysis project Ga0123355, IMG submission 89872) | Embiratermes neotenicus P1 segment gut microbial communities from Petit-Saut dam, French Guiana - Emb289 P1 | ecosystem: Host-associated > Arthropoda: Insects > Digestive system > Gut ... | reverse complement strand
TATGATAACAAAATATCCGGTAAAACTACCGGATCCAAAGTCGCTTTAGATGCTTTGGGTAAACTAAGAAACGTCAGCTAAACTTTTTAGCGTGGATTTACCCAGAACAACTTGACACCGTCAATTTGATGAGCACAGTTGCGTGATTTTTCAAAATGTGATACAATGCCGTCAATTCAGTTGGTTAATCAGTGTTATAAAAAATTGAACAGGAGTATATACATGACACACAATTCGTTTAGCATGAATAATATGAGGCTTGCGGTACTTATTGATGCTGAAAACGTACCGCGCAACTGCATAAAGAGTGTTATGGAAGAAATTGCCATTTACGGTACGCCTACGATAAAGCGAATTTACGGAGATTGGACAAGCCCGACTATTGCTGGGTGGAAAGTGTCGTTATTGGAAAATGCAATCACTCCGATTCAGCAATACAGTTATACAACCGGCAAAAACTCCAGCGATTCGGCTATGATTATAGATGCGATGGATATTCTTTACACAGAAAAAACTGACGGTTTTGTCATTGTTTCTAGCGACAGTGATTTTACGAGGCTTGCAATTCGTCTGCGTGAGGCAGGGCAGCGGGTGATTGGTATTGGTGAAAAGAAAACACCAAACGCTTTTATAGCAGCATGTGACAAGTTTACATATATCGAAGTTATTTACGAGAGCAATGAAGAGATGCGGCTCGATAGTGAGGATAACGATCAAAAGGCACATGCACATTCTCGTGGTAAGCGTCGCCACACCCCAAAGTTGCCTATTGCGAAAGTACCCGATGATATTGTACAGTTGATTGCTGACTCAATTGCTGCTTTGGCAGGAGATAGCGGTGCGGTCTTTATGGGTGAGTTGGGCAATCTTATTTTGAAAAAGCAACCTGATTTTGATCACAGAAATTTCGGGTATATGAGTCTTTCCGCAATGGTCAAATCAATTGATCGGTTTGAGACAGAGTTTCGGCAGACGACCGATCCGAATATCAAGCATGTTTTTGTGCGGGATAAAGATGCGACATAATAATTACAAAGTGCGGCAGCGGCGTGTACGTATTTTCCCGATATTTTTATTAATTTTTATCCTGAGCGTAGGTATTTTGTTATATGACAGCAACACAAGGCTGGTTACGGAAGAATACGAGCTTTTTTTTCCCAATTTACCGGTAGGGTTTGACGGCTTTCGGATTGTTGTACTTGCAGATATACATGCTGCGGTTTTTGGAGAGGATAACGAGACGCTTATATCCCATATCCGGGAAGCAGAGCCTGATATTATTGCAATAGCAGGCGATTTTATCGACTATTACGGCAGGCTTAACCTCGAAGAACAACTTGCTGTTGCTGAGCATTTGGTCATTAATATATCGCCTATAGCCCCACTTTACTTTATAACTGGTAACCATGAGTGGGAGGGTGGTGGTATTTGGCCTCTACTTGAGATTCTGAATGAGCATGAGGTTTATGTGCTTAGAAATAGGTTTACGCGCCTTTTTGCCGGTGGCGATATGATTGTTTTGGCAGGAACTGACGATCCTAACGGTCCGGCAGATATGATTAGCCCCACTGAACTGGTAAACAGAATCCGAAATGATGAGCCGGATGCTTTTGTCATTATGCTTGAGCATAGAAACAATAATCTGAGCCTGTATTCGGAGCTTGGAATTGATTTGGTTATATGTGGGCATTCTCACGGCGGATATATAAGGTTGCCGTTTACTGATGGACTCTTAGGCACGCAACGCGACTGGTTTCCAACCTATACCTCCGGGGTTTATACGAGAGGGGATACAAAAATGCTTGTGTCAAGAGGTGTTGGGAATCATTTGTGGATTCCGAGGTTTCTGAATAATCCGCAGGTTATGGTAGCGGTGTTGCGCTCAGAAACAAATTGAGTAGGAGCTTTTAACAAAAAAAATGATACAGTTTGATGATTATAAACATAAAATAAATGCGTTGCGTCCCACTCTGGATAACCTGAGGCTGGCGTTTAAGCTGGACGAGGGTAATGAGGAGCTGGAGCGGCTTGAAGAGGAGAGTGCACAGGAGGCATTTTGGTCTGATTTAGATAATTCTCAAAAGGTGCTGCAGAGAATCAAGCAACTGCGGACTAAGGATCAGAAGTTTGAAGCGTTGGTAGTAGCTTGGGATGATGTATTGGCTTTGTGCCAGATGGCTATTGAAGAAAAGGATGAAAGTTTGCTGCCAGAACTTGAAGCGGAGTTTAAGACGTTCAGTGAAAATCTTGAAACCGCGCGTTTAGAGACGCTGTTGTCCGGGGAATACGACAATTGTGATGCAATTGTGTCGTTTCATGCGGGTGCAGGTGGCACAGAGGCTCATGATTGGGCGTACATGTTATACAGAATGTATACGCGTTGGGCAGAGCGTCACGGCATGGAATACAAACTGCTTGATTGGCTCAGTGATGATGAAGCCGGGATTAAATCAGCGTCTATTGAAATTTCCGGAGAAAATGCGTATGGATATCTAAAGGGTGAGGGCGGAGTGCACAGGCTTGTCCGTATTTCACCGTTCGATTCATCAGGCCGACGACACACATCGTTTGCTGCGGTTGAGGTGACTCCGCTGATCTCCGATGATGTTGAAGTTGAAATCAAACCCGAGGATTTGAAGGTTGATACATTTAGGGCTTCGGGCGCAGGCGGTCAGCATGTAAACAAGACCGAGAGCGCCATAAGGATAACTCATCTTCCGACCGGAATTGTGGTGGCGTGTCAGATGGAGCGCAGCCAACATCAGAATAGAGAAATAGCTATGCGGATGCTCCGCTCAAGGCTTATTGAGATAAAAGAGCGGCAGCGGCTTGATAAGATAGATGATATCAAGGGAGAGCAGATGAAAATAGAGTGGGGAAGTCAAATCCGATCCTATGTTTTTATGCCATATACCCTTGTCAAAGACAATCGAACGGGTTTTGAAAATGGCAATATAAATGCCGTCATGGACGGCGATTTAGATGGTTTTATCAATGCATATCTGGCAAAGGGTGATTAGTGCATCAGCAGTCCATTTTGTAGCAGTCAAGTAAAATAGACATATTTTTTAGTTTTATTTTTTAAAAGTAGACAATGCGGTAAAAATTCGTTGCCAAAAAGTAGACAATCCTGATGAAATACGGTTTCCGTTCGTAGACACAGAAAAATATTTTGAAACGCCATTCGTAATATGACACATAGTTGTCGTTCGGCAGACAAACCATCGCTCTTGGCGATGATGCCGATGCGGTTAAAAGCGGTATTGTAGAAATGTCGGGGAATTCGTTTAGAATTGACCTCTTGGTGCATTTCGATTCTGATGAGCAGTTAAAAACGGCATTTGAGTTGTTGTCAGACGGCGGCACAGTCACATCACCGCTTGTTAGCCAAACTTACTGCGCTCTGACTTGTGCCTTGGTAGACAAGTTTGGTGGTCGTTGGCAGCTAATGAGTGGATACAAGGGGTAAACATCGTATGGTACGCAATTACAACGATTTTGTTGTTGCATTACTTTCCGCCGGTTTTTCAATGGGCGGCGGTAACGCAGATGGAATTTATGCCATAATAAATTGGGGCTGGCAAGAAACACCGCCTTACGATACCCCTATTGCGTGGCATACTGATAATCCCGAAACTGACCCGTGGGAATGGCGTATGCGTGTTCTAAACGAACGCAACGACACAGCATACGCCAAGCTGTTTTTTAAGAAAAGCGGATACATCACGGAGGAATGGTATCCGTACTTCTTGGCTGTACGGCGTAACGGTCTGACTTTTGATGAGGCTTATGATGACGGCACAATTAGCCATGCCGCCAAACGAATTTATGATATTGTTGCTGAAAACGGTGCATTGCCAACGCACACAATTAAACAAATGGCTGGCTTTAGCAAAGAGGAAAAGTCGGCGTTTGACAAGGCACTAACCGAATTGCAAATGAAAATGCACCTTACTATGTGCGGAAAAGCGTATAAATCAATCAAGCAGGAAATGAGCAACACAGCTTGGGCTTCAACGGTTATGGCAACAACGGAAAGTTTCTTTGGTGCATCCATCTTTGAACAAGCAGATAAAATTGCCAAAGATGAGGCCTATCAAAAAATCCGAGAGCAGATATTGAAACTTAATCCCTCCGCAGAGGATAAGAAAGTTGACAAGTTTATTCATGGATGATGAAAAGAAATTACCGTGCGTTGTTCATTTGACGAAATTTATTTGCGAGGCTTTCTAAGGTATTTTCTTCTATCGCATCTCTAATTTTTGCCATGAGCGCGTTGTAGTAATGCAGATTATGCAGCACCGCAAGACGCATGGCAAGCATTTCTCCGGATTTGAAAAGGTGGCGTATATATGCACGTGAATAATGCGTACATGTCGGACAATTACATGCAGAATCGATAGGGTTGTTGTCATCTTTAAAGCGCTCGTTATTGATATTTATGCTGCCGGAGCCACCCCATGTAAACAGGCGACCATGACGGCCATTTCTGGCAGGCATTACACAGTCAAAGAAGTCTATACCTCGCAACACTGCTTCAATGAGATTGAGCGGTGTGCCGACGCCCATGAGATAGCGTGGGCGGTCTTCGGGCATATAAGGCTCGACATCCTCGATAGTCTGATACATTTGCTCAGTAGTTTCGCCGACTGCAAGCCCGCCTATAGCGTAGCCGGGCAGGTTCAGTTCGGCGATTTTTTTCATATGTGATATCCTTATGTCTGCATACGCGGCACCTTGGTTTATTCCAAAGAGTATCGGCGTTTGCCCATCTATTTTCTCCAGCTCGTGGATGCAGCGAACAAGCCAGCGATATGTTCTCTCGCAAGATTTTTCGACATATTCGCGTGGTGCAGGTATCTCTATACATTCGTCGAAAGCCATAGCAATATCTGCACCGAGGTTTGCTTGGATTCTTACACTGTCCTCGGGTGACATGAAAAATTTGCGGCCATCGACATGTGAACTAAACGCCGCGCCGTCTTCGGTGATTTTTCTAAGACCTGCGAGTGAGAACACTTGAAAGCCACCACTGTCGGTTAGAATGGGGCCGTCCCAGTTCATAAACTTGTGCAGACCGCCTAATGAGAGAATCAGCTGATCTCCCGGACGTATATGTAGATGATATGTGTTTGCAAGGGCAACTTGGCAGCCGACTGTTTTGAGATCCTCAGCGGAGACAGCGCCTTTTATTGCTGCTTGAGTGGCGACATTCATGAACACCGGGGTTTGGATTTTGCCCCGGCTTGTTGTAAATTCGCCCCTTCGCGCTTTGCCTTGTTTTTCTTTTAAAATGAACATGTTTACTACTCTCGGCTTTGGTTAGATTTAATATATTCTGAAAGAAGTCTTGAAGAAATTGGATAGCAAGGTTGCAACTCATCTTAGCATGAACAGCGTATAAACTCAACACAAAAAGGCAGCCAGATAAGAATCCGGCTGCCTTTTTGGTTGTACTGTTAGCTTATGCTATTGAAGTAAGCCAGCGATAAAGAACCGCTGCGACTACAGCTCTTGTTGCGTTGGTTTGAGGCTCAAAGTTTGTGCCAGGAACATCGCGGAACAGGTTTTGTGCGGTCAGTGTTCCGACATATCCTCTTGCCCAAACGGCAACACTTTCCATGTCAGGCCATTCGAAGTCAGCCAGGATAGGAGCAGGGACTCTGTCCGTAGCTTCCTGGTCGCGAGCGATAAACGCTGCGAGTTCCTGTCTAGAAACCGGACGATTAGGTTCGAATGTTGTAGCAGTTACACCGTTTGTAACACCTTCATCCAAAGCCCAAATAACTGCGTCAGTATACCACAGACCCTCACGGACATCGGTGAAGGGGTTTGCCAAACCAGAAACGCTCGGCTCACCTGCAAGTCTGTAAAGAATGGTGACCATCATGGCACGGGTTAAAGAATCAGTAGGAGCAAATGTATCTGCGCCTATACCCGGCATGATGTCGTTGTTGTAGACATACATCACTGCATCGAAATACCATGCAGATGGAAGTACATCGGCAAATGCAGGTGCTGTGTAAGTGATTTCGATTGGCCCGCTTACTGGACCAGGAGCGCCCCAGTAAGTTGCAGGGGTTGCGCCCAAAACAGGATTGTCTACGCTAGGTACAGCTTGAACGCGAAGCAGATATGAACCACCGACAGAAAGACCTAATTCGCCGATGTTAAAGGTGACAACTCTGTTGTGGGTTGAGTTTGCCGCTGTTTCGATATCTCTTTCTACAGCAGGAACTCTGACAGACGACACAGGATCTGTTGCTGCAGCATCATCATATGCAGTGACGATGAAATCTGCATGTGCGATACCCAGCCATCTTAGTGTGCCTGCCGCTTCGTTGTACAAAATTGAGCTTGGAGTTGCAGCTCCGTAGACAGTGCGATCTGGGATAGTGACATCAACCACGACCTCAGCGTCTGTGGGCTCTGGGGTGCGGAATCTGAAATATTCAGTGTCAAAAACAAGTCCGAAAGTAAGCTGATTTACGCCTTGAATGTCGATAACATTGTAGCCAAGCGCGTTGAGTCCTTGTGCCGTAGCAACGCTACGACCGCCGCCTCGTCAGTATAACATTACGGTCACTTCGCCTCTGCGGGAAACATCGTTCCCAACACCGGCTAGAAGCACCGCATCGTATTGTGCTATCAAATCAGCATCTTGTCTTGTATCAGGGGAGAAACGAAGGGTTGGTAGCATTGTGCTTGTGAATCTGAGATAACCTTCGTCACTGGATTCCTGTGGGTTTTCGCCGCGGATATCGATGATATGAAGCGTGGTGCCGATATCGTCAAGACGGCTTTCGATGTAAGCTCTAACTTCATCAGGACCCATGGCTATATTGAACGAGTCAACGATGGTTTGCACCTCACTGAGTGCTGAATCTGCACCCTCGGCAGATGCAAGAACGCGAATCCAGTACTGACCGGGAACCAAGTTGGTTTCGTATGCCCCATACTCAGAACCAGCAGCAGGAGCCGATGCGCCTAGGCCTGCAACTTCCCATCCTGAGGGAAGAGGTGTTGCGCGTACTACGCCACTGTCATTGAGTTCAGAAAATGTAATCATTCTGACATCAGTTTCAATTCTCTCGCCTGTTGCTTCAAACTCAGCAGAAGCTGCAGCAAGTTCAGCAACAGTGTCTACTGTAGCATCAGTAGCGGCTTGGTAATTGTCAAAAAGAAACATGACAAAAAGTTCTGCGCCAGGAACGTCATCCCATCCTGTGGCGCGTGACATATTAGGTGTGTTGGGAGTCTGAACCTCTGTCATTTCAAGCGCCGTATCCGCGGCGAATGCGGGTGCAGCTAAACCAAACGCCATTAAAACGGCCATGATTATTGCCACACACATTCTGTTTGATTTGCGTATTCTTGACATATTAAGAATTTTCTCCTTTCAATTTGCGAGTACAGATTTTTCTGACCTGATCGTTACTGCTCCTTTCTAAATACTCCAGCGGATTAAACGGTGAATAAACTACACCGAAAGTATACCGCATAACGAAAGTATTTTATGACAGAGGTTTCGATTTGTCAATTACTAACACAAATTAAGTGCTAATTAAAATTTGCTTGATGGGTCTGAGTGGTGTTTTCGAGCGCCCATCAGCATTTGCTGGTAAAATGAATGTTGTAATGGGCGTATTTGTTTGGTACAATGGCTTCACGCTTTTTTAGGCGGATACATAGACTAACCATCCGAGCAAATTTTATCAGCGTTTACCCAGAATCTCGGATAGGCTAAGGAGGATGCGTGAATGCACAAGAAGCTGCCCAGGTTACTACGGCCTAATGTGAGGCTTTACGTCATTCTGCTTATCGGATTTGCGGTATCGACATTTTTTGTCGGAGAGAACAATCGGATGCTGGCAGGGGTTCAGCTGGGCGTTATTATTGTTCTTGCCGTATATTCTCGCATGGCATCCAGAAAACGCACTGCAAAACTGCTAGACTATCTGGAGTCTATTTCTGACAGTATGGATTTGACTGTGCGTGATACTCCGCTGCCGGTGGTGATATATAATACCGAAACAGGTGAGATTCTGTGGTCGAATGACCGCTTTATTGCAATTACCGATCTTAAAGAACCGTTTTTTGAATTGAACATCAACGATATTATCCCCGATTTTGCCTGCGACTGGATTCTTGATGGTAAATATGAGTGTCAGGAGCCTGTTCCGATAGGAGACAGGCAGTATTGGGTATACGGCAGTTTGGTGCGTTCTGAGCGTGAGTATGTTGCAATGACATATTGGGTAGATGTGACAGAATATTTGCGCGTACGTGAGGACTATCTCGATTCGCGGCTCGTGTTTGCAATCATAATGATGGATAACTATGATGAGCTGCTCAAAGGGATGAGGGAAAAAGAAAAATCGGCTCTGCTGTCGGAAATTGACGATAAAATTATAGGCTGGACGAGCGATGTCGGCGGTTATTTGTGCAAATTTGCAAGAGATAGATATTTCTTTTTATTTGAGGACAGGCATCTGGACGGATTTGTAAAGAATAAGTTTTCTATTTTAGATCAGGTGCATTCAGATATTGGTGCGGAAGGTACGCATGCTACACTGAGCATTGGCTTGGGCAAGGATGGCCAATCCCCACAGGAAAATTACAGATATGCAAGTCTGGCCATTGAAATGGCGCTTACCCGGGGTGGTGATCAGGCTGTAGTCAGAAACAGATATGGATTTGAGTTTTTTGGCGGACATGCACCTAAGCTTGAAAAACGTACTAAGGTAAAGTCCAGAATTCTGGCAAGTGCATTCGGGGAGCTACTCACTGACGCTTCAAAAGTATTTGTGATGGGTCACAAGGCCGGAGATTTTGACTCTGTGGGTGCGGCTATTGGTGTATGTTGCTTGGCTCGTGCAAGGAAAAAACCGGTATATGTCGTAATCAATATGGAAACGAATAATGCTGTTGATGCGATAGATATGGTGTCGCGGTTGCCAGAATATGAAGGTGTGTTTATTTCAGAGCAAGAAGCGATTTTGGAAGCAGATAGCCAGACATTGCTCGTTGTGGTTGACACAACCAGGCCTGATCAGGTAGAGTCTGAGTCACTGCTCATGTCATGTACACGCATTGCCGTTATAGACCACCACAGGCGTGCTGCAAACTATATCGAAAATGCTGTGCTGAGTTTCCACGAGCCTCATGCGTCTTCGACATCTGAGCTTGTAACGGAATTGATTCAATATTTGTTGGATAAGGATGATATCAAGAAGGTTGAGGCAGATGCGCTTCTTGCCGGAATTGTGCTTGATACAAAAGGCTTTGCGATAAACACTGCCAGCGGAACATTTGATGCTGCGGCGTTTCTTCAAAGAGCGGGAGCGGACTCTGCCGCAGTGAAGCAGCTATTGCAATCTGACATTGAGACGGCTACTGCACGCTACGCGCTCATTAGGGAGGCATCAATTTATAGGGACGGTGTCGCAATTGCTTCGTGCAATGAGGTGCAAAGCAGAATCAGTATTGCGCAGGCATCTGACGAATTGCTGAATGTCAGAGGGGTACATACTTCATTCGTAGCGGCTCGTGACGGGGATGTGGTATATGTTTCCGGGAGAAGCATAGGGCGTGTCAATGTTCAGGTTATTTTAGAAAAACTCGGTGGTGGAGGCAGCCAGTCTACGGCAGGGCTGCAACTGCAAAACACAACGGTTGAGCAGGTTGTAAGTGATTTGAAGCACGCAATAGACGATTATTTGAGCGTTGGCAATTAATTTGAAAGGGATGGACATTAAGATATGAAAGTTATTTTACAAGCGGATGTAAAGGGTCATGGTAAAAAGGGTGAGCTTAAAGAGGTTTCGGATGGGTATGCACGCAATTTTCTTCTGCCTAAGAAACTGGCACTTGCGGCAACACCTGAGAATCTGGCCGAAATGAAGCGTCAGGATAAAGCAAGAGCAAAGAAGTTTGAAGAAGATAAAGCTGCGGCAAAGGAAGTCGCTGAAAAGCTTGAAGGCATTCAGGTTAGAATAACGGCAAAAGCTGGCGGTGATGGTGGTAAACTATTTGGCGCAGTAACATCAAAAGAAATAGCTGAGACTTTGTCTGAGCAGCATGGGGTGCTCATAGAAAAGAACAAAATCGTTTCTGATGAGCCAATCAAGGCTTTTGGCCCTTATGATATAAAGTGTAAGCTGGGATTTGAAATCACCGGGGTGATTCATGTGTTGGTAGTTGAGGCATAGACGCTGCCACGCTATAGTAAAAATAAGTTTGTGAGGATGACATGGACGACTTGCTCCACAGGCAAATACCGCATAGTACTGAAGCAGAACAGGCTGTTTTAGGGTCTATGCTGATTGATTCACGATGCGTGCCGGAGGTTATCGGGGCGTTGCGTGCAAGTGATTTTTATTCGACCACCAATAAGGATATATTTGAGACGATTTACTCAATGTTTAATTTTTCGATGGCGATAGATCCGGTTACAGTGCTGGATAAAATGAAAGAGGATGGCGTCTATAATGATGACTCTCCTTCATATATCCGCGACTTGATGCTTATTACCCCCACGGCTACAAATGTTATGGAGTATTCTTCCATAGTCAAGGATAAGGCGCTTTTGCGCGCTATTGTCGATGCTGGCGGTGATATAAGCGAAATGGCCATCTCCGGTGAGGGTGGCGCATCAGTTATTCTTGAAGCTGCGGAAAAAAAGGTGTATGGGCTCAGGCAGGACAAGAGCCGCGATGGGCTTGAATCTGTGTCAAAAGTGTTGGTCGGTGTGTATGAGGAGATTTCAAAGGCGTCGAAAAGCGGCAGCGGAATACCTGGGCTGACAACGGGTCTGCATGATTTGGACAGGTCGATCATGGGGCTTAACAAAGGTGATTTGATATTGATTGCGTCACGTCCGGGCATGGGAAAAACAAGTATTGCGCTCAATGTTGCTCTTCATGTCGCTAAGTCGTCGGGCAAGTCTGTCGCAATATTTTCGCTTGAGATGTCCAGTGAGCAGCTTGCGATGCGTCTTTTGTCATCAGAGAGCTTTATTGATAGTAAAAAGCTGCAAACGGGGCGGATAAAGCCTGACGAGTGGCGGAAGCTTGCAAGTGCGGCCGCTTCAATCAGTCAGGCGGATTTGCTGATTAATGATAATGCTTCGTTGTCTGTTGCGGATATGAATGCTCAGTGTCGCAGGGTGTCGAATTTGGGGCTTGTTGTTGTTGATTATCTTCAGCTTATGCAGTCTGCGTCCGGGGGGAAGGGCAATCAGAGTGAAAATCGTGTTCAGGTGGTTTCTGAAATAAGCCGTATGATGAAGATTATGGCGAAGGAGCTGAATGTTCCGCTGATTTGTCTTTCGCAATTGTCACGTGCAAATGAGTCCCGGCAAAATAAGCGGCCGTTGCTTTCGGATTTGAGGGAGTCGGGAGCTATTGAGCAGGATGCCGATATTGTTTTGGCGCTTTATAGGGATGATTATTATAATAAGGAGACTGAGGCTCATAATATCGCCGAGTGTATCATTTTGAAGAATCGCCGGGGTGAGACTGGGATGATTGAGCTTCAATGGCTTCCTGAGTTTACAAATTTCTCGTCTTTGGAGCGACATCATTTGGACTATGAGTAGTGTGGAGCGCTGGGGTGTTACTAATGTTTTTGTTGTTTTGCTCAGAACGGGTCTCGTCGCCCTACACTTCGCAAAACAAAAAACCATCAGCAACACCCTGTAAGCTTGGAGTGCTGGGGTGTTACTAATGATTTTGTTGTTTCGCTCGGAACGGGTCTCGTCGCCCTACACTTCGCGAAACAAAAAACCATCAGCAACACCCTGTAAGCTTGAAACGTAGAGTGTAAAGTGTGAAATGATAGATAAAGTTCTTGAATATTCAGATTACCATAATATGCTCCCGGATTCGGGAATTGTCCTTGTCTGTGTTTCCGGTGGGGCTGATTCGATGTGCTTGCTTGAGGTGATGAGGCATATTTCTTATGAGCGGGGGTTTTCTGTAGCAGTTGCTCATTTTAATCATAAACTGCGGGGTGCAGAGTCTGACAGAGATATGAATTTTGTCTCAGAGTATTGCAATCAATGCGGTGTGTCGTTTTATTTGGGTGAGGGTGATGTAGCTGCCTATGCAAAAAATAATGGTTTGAGTATTGAAGAGGCAGCTCGCGATTTACGATACGACTTTTTTTATGATTTGGCAGAAAATATTGGGGCGCAGAGGATTGCGACTGCCCATAATGCAGATGATAATACAGAAACAATAATTATAAACCTGACCAGAGGTGCGGGTGCAAATGGGCTTTCAGGGATTCCACCGGTCAGGGAACAGGTGATCAGACCTATGCTCGGTGTGCCAAGGGATGAGATTATAGAGTTTTTGTCTGAGCGTGGAATTTCTTTTGTTGAGGATTCGACCAATGCGATTGATATTTATACAAGAAATAAGGTCCGGCACCATGTGATTCCGATACTCAAAGAGTTAAATCCAAGACTCAATGAGGCAGCAGCGACAACGGTGGAGCTTATGCGTGCGGATGAGGAAATGCTTTCAGATCTGGCTGATTTATTTATTAGTGATCTTTGTATTGGGCTGATGGCAAATACCGAAGATTTGCTTAATCTACCTTTTTCTGTTTCGAGCCGTGTAATAAGAAAGCTCTATGGAGGAAATCTTTCTTTTCGACATGTCAAGTCGGTATTGGAATTGTGCGGAAATAGCAATCCTTCGTCAAAAATATCTCTGCCAAAAATGATTGTTTACAAGGACTATGACCGTATTGTTTTTGAACCGCAACAGGAGGCTCGGCTGGAGGGTTTTGCACAATTATTTCCTTCTGATGGTGATAGTGCTATTATATTATCGGCAGGTCTTAAAATGTCTTGCAAATCAGTTGTTTTTAGCGAAGAAATGGTTAATTTTAATAAAACGTTCACTACTTTTCTATTCAAAAGCATTGACATATATGGTAAAATAACCGTCAGGCCGCGGCGTGAAGGCGATAAACTTAGGCTTATAGGGCAGGATGTCACAAAAACCTTGAAAAAATTGTTTATTGAGCGCCGGATTCCAGCTCGGAAGAGGTCATTTGTTCCGGTGATTGCCGATAGCAAGGGTGTGCTTGCCGTTTATGGGTTGGGCAGAAGTGAGCGGGCGGTGCCCGTTTCTGGAGATATGGCGCTGCAAATAGATTTTGAAGAAATAAATCCTAACTAATCGCACAGAATCAAGAGAAATTACGGCTCCTTTGATTTGTAACTATTTTTGGAGGTTTATGTGAGGGAGAGTATAAAGGAAGTATTGTTTTCAAAAGAGGAAATAGACCGGCGGGTCAAAGCGCTTGGCGCTCAGATAACATTGGATTATGCCGGAAAAAACCCGATTTTGATTGGGGTACTTAAGGGTTGTTATGTTTTTCTTGCAGATATTGCCAGAAGCATTGATCTCGATTGCGAGATCAGGTTTATAACAGCCTCGTCTTATGGGATATCAACTATTTCTTCTGGAGATGTTAAGATTGGCATGGATTTTGATTTTGACATATCCGGCAGAGATGTATTGATAATAGAGGATATTTTGGATAGCGGAGTGACACTGACGGCTTTGAAAAAATTTATTTTGAGCCGGGAACCCGCATCACTCAAAATATGCACACTGCTTGACAAACCGGCGCGCAGGCAGGCTCAAATTGAGCCGGACTATTTAGGATTTGAATGTCCTGATGAGTTTGTTGTAGGATATGGGCTGGATTTTGCAGAGAGCTATCGCAACTTGCCTTTTGTTGCAATTTTGAAGCCCGAAGTGTATGAATAAATGTCTGCAAGAACTTTTTTTTAAAAATAGATTAACCGATGCGGCCAATAAGCCGAAAAATAAAATATAGGAAGTGATAGGTCATTGAAACCGAAAAGCAGAAGCCCGCGTGAAATAGGATTTTATTTCCTTATTTTGATAATTCTTTTATCAGCTATTTATTTTGTGACAAATACTGGAGAACCTCTTTCAACAGCCATCGATTATTCAGAAGTGCGGCGTTTGTTTATGGCTGGGGAAGTTTTGGAATTTGACATAAGCAATACCAATAGGGTCACAATGGAACTGAGGAATAACTTCAGGGATACTGGGAGTCCTCGTGTAAGGCACGAGCTTCTTGATATAGGCATTTTCTATGCAGATATGAACCCATATATTACTGAAAGTATGCATCGTGACTCTAACTTCAGATATAATTTTGATCCAGGTATGCGCATCCCTTGGTGGGTATCGCTTCTGCCGTACATAATCCTTATTGCCGCATTCTTTTTCATCTGGAATGCTATGATGAACCGTGGTGGCGTTGGTGGAGACAAGGGCGCTATGAGGTTTGGTAAGGCCAGGACACGTCTTGCGACCGATGAGGCCAGAAAAGTGACGTTTGCTGATGTTGCCGGAGCGGAGGAAGAAAAGGAAGAACTGCGCGAAATTGTGGACTTCTTAAAAGGCCCTCAAAAATACATTGATCTTGGTGCGCGTATCCCCAAAGGCGTACTTCTGGTCGGGCCGCCCGGTACTGGTAAAACCTTGATAGCCAAGGCGGTTGCCGGTGAGGCCGGGGTGCAGTTTTTGTCGATTTCCGGATCGGATTTTGTGGAGCTTTATGTTGGTGTCGGCGCCTCTCGTGTGCGCGATTTGTTTGACCAGGCGAAAAAACTTGCACCGGCAATCATTTTTATAGATGAAATCGATGCGGTTGGTCGTCAGCGCGGAGCGGGTCTTGGCGGTGGTCATGATGAGCGTGAGCAAACCCTAAACCAATTGCTCGTTGAGATGGACGGATTTAATACAAATGATGGTGTAATAATTATTGCCGCAACAAACAGGTCGGACATACTTGATAATGCATTGCTTCGCCCCGGTCGCTTTGACCGCCAAGTTTATGTCGGTTTGCCAGACATCAGAGGGCGTGAAGAGATACTCAGAGTTCATGCCAGAGGCAAGGTTCTGGGAGAAGATGTTGATTTAGCAAGCATTGCAAAGGGTACTATTGGATTTACAGGTGCCGATCTTGAGAATCTGCTCAATGAAGCGGCGCTTTTGGCGGCGCGTGATAATAAACGGATGATTACGATGAAAGACATTGAGGATGCGACGCTTAAAGTGATTGCGGGTCCTGAAAAGAAAAGTCGCGTAGTCACTCCTAAGAGCCGGAAAATAACGGCATATCATGAAGCAGGACACGCCGTTGTAGCATACTTTTTGAAGAATGTAGATAAGGTTCACTTGGTTACAATCATCCCTCGTGGAATGGCAGGCGGTATGACTGTTTTCCGTCCTCAGGAGGATAAAGACTATACTTCAATGGGTGAGATGTTTGAGCGGATAGTATCTATGTTGGGTGGGCGTGTTGCCGAGAAATTGTTCCTTGACGATATCTCGACCGGGGCTTCAAACGATATCCAAAACGCGACGGCAATAGCCCGTTCGATGGTGACGAAATATGGCATGAGCGATAAAATTGGACCGATTTCTTTTGATGAAAGCAGTCGCTCAGTATTTATCGGGCGCGACTTCTCACAGACGAAGAGTTATTCGGAAAAAACTGCTGCCTTAATAGATGATGAGGTCAGACGGATATTTGACGAAGCCAATGAAAAGTGTGAGCGTTTGCTTAAAGCACATAGCAATTTGGTCGTAGGTGCGGCAAATTATCTGCTGGAAAATGAGACTATGGACGGCGATGATTTCAATTACTTCTGTGAGCATGGAGGAGTTGTGCCGCCGCCAAAGCGCAAGGAACAAAAATCAACGGCATTCGAAACCGAAGATTTTCCTGACAATGGCGACTTTGATATTCCCGATTTAAGTGAATTCATGGATTCGAGAGACGAGAACGATTAATCTATCAGATGCCCTCTTGCCACATTGTAGCAAGAGGGCAATATGGAGCCCTCAATAGCGGACGATATCTAAGCTGTCGGACGCTTATGAGTCGGCATAAATGAAATGATGACCAATGACTAAAATTTTTACAACTGTGGTAATGTTATTATTGACTGCTGTCCTTTTTGTCGGATGCAGCGATGCACCGCCTAATACGGTGCATACGCATGAAGATGTAAACGGTAGCGTAATTGGAGCTCTGGGCGGGACACCCTCAGAGCGCTTGGCGCGTGAGCTGGGTATCTCCAGAACATTCAGTTCAGCTAATGAGTTGGTGTTTCACTTACTGTCCGGCACTCTCGACTGTGTGATTATGGAGGCATCTGTTGCGGCAGAACTGGTTGATGCGCACTCTGGAATCAGAATTCTGGGGGAGCCGATTCTGGTTTATGACTTGCGATTTGCGATTGCTTTGGAAAATGCAGAATTACTCAGAGCAGTAAATAATGCGCTTGTGACTTTGCGGAACAATGGAACGCTCCGAGGCCTTAGTGACCATTATTTTTCGGGCAGACGGTTTACCTATGTGTCGCCTGAGGGGGCGATTCGTCGTCCGGGATATTTGTCGTTGGCAGTTTCTGCCGATTCGCCGCCATTTTCATTTACTGATGAATATGGATATTTCTATGGATTGGATATTGATGTTGCTCAGGCTGTAAGCGATTTGATCGGCGTTGAGCTTCAGGTTATCGAATATGATTCATGGGAGCTGATTAGGGCTGTAAGATACGGAAGGGCAGACTTGGCGGTTGGATGGCTTCCAGATGAAGGTGATGAGCAAATCATCAACATTTCCGAGCCATATGCTGTTGCAGCGCATGTAGTAATTGTAAGAAGGTAAATAGGACTATTTTTGGAGGCGCAAATGAAATCTAAAACAATTTTCTTTTGCACCGAGTGCGGTAATGAAACACCAAAATGGGCTGGGCAATGCGCATCGTGCGGCAGTTGGAATACGATCGCTGAGCAACCGTCGTATACAAAATCAAAGCCGGGCGCTGCGGCAGGCAAGAAACATGCCGCAAAAAGTGCTCCGAGGGAGCTTGTGTCTCTTGATGCCGCAAGTGAAATGAGATTTTTGACGGGGTTTAAAGAATTTGACCGTGTGCTTGGTGGGGGTGCGGTGTTGGGGTCTCTGGTTCTGGTTGGCGGTTCACCCGGAATAGGAAAGTCAACACTTCTGTTACAGATATGTGGTCTTATGGAAGGCGGCGTGAAAGTTCTTTATGTTACTGGTGAGGAATCAGAGCGCCAATTGAAGATGAGGGCAGAACGGCTCGGCGTCAAAGGCAGTGGGGTTTTTGTGTTGGCCGAAACAGAGATGTCTGAGATTCTCAGTGCAGCCGAAGCGTTTAAACCAGACTTGCTTATAATTGATTCGATACAAACGCTGTATAATCCGGATATGAATTCTTCTCCCGGAAGTGTTGGTCAGGTGAAGGATTGCACAATGTCACTGATGCGTTTGTCAAAGGATACCGGAATTACGGTCTTTCTGGTTGGCCATGTGAACAAGGAGGGCGCAATAGCCGGGCCCAAGGTTTTGGAGCATATGGTTGATTGTGTGCTATATTTTGAAGGTGAACGATCGCTGAATTACAGGATTTTGCGGGCGGCAAAAAACCGATTTGGTTCAACAAATGAAATAGGCGTATTCGAAATGCTGGATACTGGGCTCAGTGAGGTTTTAAATCCATCAGAAATGCTGCTCAGCGGAAGGCCGGAAAAAACACCCGGCACATGTGTTACATGTGTGATAGAAGGAACGCGGCCAATTTTGGCTGAGATACAGGCGCTTGTGACGCCGAGCAGTGCAAACATGCCGCGTCGCAATTCAAACGGTATAGAATATAATCGTGCGATGATGCTGCTTGCTGTGCTTCAGCAGCGTGGCGGGTTACGCATCAGTGGGTGCGATGCGTATATCAATGTAATAGGTGGGCTTACTATAGATGACCCAGCAGCAGATCTTGCAACCATTTTGGCTTTGGCTTCGGCTTATAAAGACAAGCCTTTAAGAAATGACATAGCAGTATTTGGCGAAGTTGGGCTGACAGGTGAACTGCGGCAGGTGTCGCAGATAAACCCCAGACTTTTGGAGATAGAGAGAATGGGATTTTCGGCGTGTATTTTACCACAGAGCGCAAAAGGAAAACTCCAACCGCCAAAAGGGCTTGAGCTGATTCATGTAAAGAACATAGGTGAGGCAATAGAAAAGGCTATGGCCATCAAACCAATATGATTTTTTCCGGTAGAGGATCATAGCCGCAAACTGCTGCACGGCAACCATCTATGCTGTATAGCTTTGAGCAAACATCAGGGTCAGGGAAAATGACTTGTGCACCATCTCTTAGGAAGTGGAGTCTACGTATTGAGCCGAAAGTGCCGCCCAAAAGCTTGACATAACTCTCTTTGAGTAACCACAGGTCAAGTGGGTCGAACATGTCCCGTTCCTTGTCGGAACAGAAATATCTTAGCGCTTTCTGGCTTATTACCCGATTTGACACCTCGATATCACACCCCACAGGCTTATCGGCAATGACACAAAGCACATGAGTTTGGGCGTGGCTCAGTGAAAAATGGATGTCAGCCATGTTTGGGAAGTGAGGTTTTCCATTAATCGTTTTTTTTATTTCCGGGAAAACTGCTCCATAATGCAAGAGAAATGCAGCGCGTAGCAGATCGTAGACAGTCTCTGAGCCGCTTTTGTCTGAGCGTCGTGTGGAAAAAATTACCATTATTCTGTCGCTTTCGTTGAATTTGTTGAATTTAAAAGACATTATATATGATATGCAAATATTATACTAGCAGGGCATTGATATTTGTGATATTATTGTGGCAAAAATAAGTTGAGTGGTAATCAGGTTGAGGTTTGGTAATTGAGCAATAAAAGAGTGAAAATCTTAATAGTCTTGCTTGTTATAACAGCCTCGGTTTTTCTGTCAGGCTGTATACTTCGTATATCGGCGGATGATTTGTACAGATTGCCGGAGCTTTCAGAGGACTATCTGAGGATTCAGATGCATATCAACTCTATTTTGAACGAAGGTGCAGAGTTCTCTCCACCCATTAGTGGCCCCAACAGGCAATCGGTTCAGTTAAAAGACCTCACTGGGAATGGTATAGAGGAAGTAATCGCTTTTTTTCGTATACCTGGATACAGCACTTTGAAAATCTACATATTTGAGATGATTGATGGTGACTATTCGGTGGCGGCGGTCATCGAAGGTGCCGGAACAGCGATAGAAAGCATCAGATATGTAGATATGGACGGAGATGGGGTTGCTGAAATTATTGTCGGATGGCAGCTGGGCGATGCGCTGAAGCATATGGAAATTTATTCGATAATCGACTTTGATATAGAATTGCTTGCCAGTGCCGAATACGAAGGTATCACAATATTTGATTTAAGCGGAGACGGCAACGATGATGTAATCGTTGTCAGGCTTCCGACATTAGACAGTGGCGCAATAGCCAAAATATTCCACATGACTGCTGAAAGGGACATCGAAACGTCTCAGACAAGTCTGTCTGCAGGTATCGAAACAATCTCACGGGTTTTGCGTGGGACGTTGGTTGACAATGAGCCGGCAGTTTTTATTGAAAGCGAAGGCAGCTTCGAATCAGGCAGTTTTGTGACGGATATCCTTGCTTTTCCAAGAGGAGATCTTGCAAACATTTCACTCTATGAGTCAAGCGGTGTCAGTGAAGGTACGGTCAGGCAGCGACGGATACACAGTGCAGACATCAATGGAGATGGGAATATAAAAGTACCGCTACCCAGACGGCTCAGGGAGCAGACAGAGACAGCATATTATGTGATGGATTGGCACTCATATACCTTGGCAGGAATCAGCAGACTTGCGCTGACGACATTTCATAATCCTACCGACGAATGGTTTTTGATTCTTCCGCTTGATTGGCGTGGCAGGGTTGCAGTGCGCAGGGAAGATGTTGTTACAGGGGAAAGAACGGTTGTGTTCTCTTATATTTCGGGAGAGGATGGCCCATTCGAGGATTTTTTGAATGTCTATAGGTTGACCGGGGATGCAAGGGAAGAACGGGCCAGACTTCCGAGCAGAGTAAGGCTTGCATCAGAGGGTACCTCTGTATACGCTTTTGAGCTTTTGATGCCGCCTGACAGTTTTGGACTGACACTTGATGAAGAAACCATAACAGAAAACTTCAGGCTCATATTCTCAGACTGGCTTGCCGGGACGTTTTAGAAAGGATCATTATTATGAAAAAAATTCTTGTACTTGAAGATGAGATAAGTATTCGCAGTTTTGTTGTAATAAACCTTAACAGGGCGGGATATGAAGTTATTGAAGCCGGTACGGGCGCTGAGGCTTTTGAGCAGTTGCGCATACATCCTGACATAAAAGTGGCGATACTGGATATCATGCTTCCGGATACTGATGGGTTTGAGGTTTGCCGGAAAATCAGGGCTGCTGATCCGCATATTGGTATCATTATGCTCACCGCAAGAACGCAGGAGATGGATAAGGTTACGGGTCTCATGACCGGAGCGGACGACTATGTTACAAAGCCGTTTTCACCGGCTGAGCTTACCGCGCGTATAGATGCGTTATTTCGCAGGACGGGTGTTGCCGGAGCTGTCGAATCCGGGGAAATCGTGCAAGGGCCATTTCGGCTCAATACCAGAAATAGGACTCTTGAAAAAGAGGGTGCGCGCATCAAGCTGACCCAGGTTGAGTATTCGATAATGAAAATGTTTATGGATAATCCGGGCAAAGCCCTTTCACGTGAGGATATTCTGAACACGGTTTGGGGGCGAGATTATTTTGGTGAGCTGAAAATCGCAGATGTAAACATAAGACGTTTGCGCATTAAGATAGAAGATGACCCGACCAACCCGACGTATATCACCACGGTCTGGGGATATGGGTATAAGTGGGGGCTTTAATTTGCCCACAGTATAAAGTTTAGGAGCAGCGAATTTGACAGGCATATTTTCAAGTTTGAAAAAAGGATTGAAGCAACGCTGGCTAAGAGGCACAATACTGTTAGCCCTAGTGGTTGTAATTGTGGCTGTTACTCTTTTTTCTGTCATCATATACAATTACTACTATGCGACGATAAGAACCGGGCTTGAAGCCAAGGCCAGAACGGCAACAGACTTTTTTGCAAACTATGTCGCAAGGTCATATGCGGAGTTTTACAATGCGGCATATAGATACACCGAAACATTCAGGGAAGCCGACCGCATTGAATTGCAATTTCTATACACCGATGGAAGCATTCTTATTTCTACCTTGACAATTACATCCGGCACATCTCCAAACACTCCGGACATCACTGCAGCAATTGAAACACAGCAGATATCTTCATGGGTCGGAAGAAATGCAGCAACCGGTGAGCGAATTATGGCCGCTTCTGCACCTATGGTATTTGCAGATGGTGAAGTAATAGGCGTGATGCGCTATGTATCAAGCCTCAGACTTGTTGACAGGCAGGTGTTTCTAAATATCCTCGCTGCTGTCGGTATCGGTTCGGTTTTGCTGCTGATGGTGCTTTTTGTAAACATCGTATTTATTCGCTCGGTCATCACTCCGGTGAGTGAGATAACAAAAGTATCAAAAAGAATTGCGGAGGGAAGCTATGGCATCCAGATGAGCAACAGCTATAGGGATGAAATCGGAGAAATGGTTGAGTCGATTAACGAAATGTCGTTCAAAATAGCTCAAACCGAGAAGATACAGACAGAATTTATTTCCTCCATTTCTCATGAGTTGCGGACGCCGCTTACAGCGATTACCGGATGGGGTGAAACACTCATCTATAATGAGAAGCTCGACGATGAGTCAAAGCGGGGCATTGCGATTATGCTCAAAGAAGCAAGACGCCTTACAAAAATGGTCGAAGAGCTTTTGGAGTTTACACGTATAGAAGACGGTCGTTTTACACTGAATATTGAGCAGATAGATATAGCGGCGGAACTTGAGGATGCGATTTTTACATTCAGAGAGTTGTTGCATCAGGATGAACTTGAGTTTGTATATGATTCGGAATTGGATGAGTTAACACTCATACCAGGAGACCCCAATAGGCTCAAGCAAGTGTTTTTAAATTTGTTTGATAATGCTGCCAAATACGGCAGGGAAGGCAAGCGTATAGATGTTTCTATAATTCAGGTTGGTGATCAAATATGCATCCAGATACGCGATTATGGTCCGGGTGCTCTGGAGGATGAGCTTGATAATATAAGAATGAAGTTCTACAAAGGCAGCAACTCAAAAGAAAGAGGCAGCGGCATTGGGCTTGCGGTTTGTGAAGAGATTATAAAATATCACGGAGGAAGTATGGAGCTGGCCAATGCGGAAGATGGCGGGTTTCAAGTGACCATTCTGCTTCCTGTGAGTAGTGAGGTTGCGGCAGAGTGGCGAGAGTAGAGCGATATAGGGTATGCACTGAGAAAGCAGGAAAGGTAAACACATTTAATGAGTGAAAATAAAGAACGCAAGGAGTTCAAGACAGCTATAGGTGGGCAAGCGTTAATCGAGGGCATCATGATGCGTGGCCCAAAAAAAACTGCGATTGTTGTCAGAACCAAAGAGGGGCTAGTTACCAAGGTTGAAGAACCCAAATTATTAAAAGACAGATATCCAATCGTTGGATGGGTTTTCATCCGCGGTGTGGTTAATTTTATAAACTCCATGACCATAGGGACGCGGGCGCTGATGTTTTCGGCAGATCAAATGCCCGAAGAGGAGCAAGAAGAACCTACACGGTTTGAAAAATGGGTAGATGATAAACTGGGCAGTGAGAAAGCGGAGAAAGTGCTTATCACATTTGCAGCGGCGGTTGGCATCGCATTTTCAGTTGGATTGTTTATTTTGTTGCCGACATTTTTGGCAGGTTTTTTGACAAATTTTATAGGTAATGCAATTTTAAGAAACCTCTCCGAGGGTTTGTTGAGAATTATAATATTTGTTGCATATTTGTGGCTCACAACAAGACTTGGGCATATCCAGCGTGTGTGGGCGTACCACGGAGCAGAGCATAAAGCAATTACCTGTTATGAAAAGGGCTTGCCGCTCACAGTAGAAAATGTTAAGCAGCAATCAAAGCAGCATCCACGCTGCGGTACGAGCTTCCTATTTATCGTTATGATTGTGAGTATCCTTGTATTTTCGTTTACATCATGGGATAATCTATGGATGCGCATAGTTCTGAGATTACTTTTGTTGCCTGTTGTTGTATCCATCAGTTTTGAGATAATTAAGCTGGCAGGCAGATATGACAACTTCCTGACAAGAATCGTTTCGGCACCGGGAAAAGCATTGCAAAGATTGACAACTCGCGAACCCGATGAAGAGATGATCGAAGTGGCCATAGAAAGTATGAATCTGGTGATTCCGGAAGATGAACAGCAAGCGGCCTGGTAATGAAAATATGTAAATGTAGGTGTTTATGAAAACATATAATGAAATATATTTGGATGCACGGAGAAAACTGCGTGCAATGGGCATAACGGCAAATGATTTGGAAGCAAGGCTTATTGTTTCACATGCGGCGGGAAAGTCCCGAGAAGCGTATTTGGCCTCAAGCAGATTTTATGTGACAGACTCTTCGATAGAACGTGCTGTAAATGATATGATTGAGCGCAGACGAAAAGGCGAACCGGTGGCTTATCTTGTAGGGGAGTGGGAGTTTTATGGATTGCCTATTGTAGTTGATGAGTCGGTGCTTATCCCAAGAATGGATACTGAGGTTCTTGCAGAGGCGTCAATTGCACAGTTAAAGCGCCGGGGCTGGCAAACGAGGGTTCTTGATCTTTGTGCCGGTAGTGGTTGTATAGGCCTTGCAATTGCGGCCAATGTGCCAAACTGCCGCGTTGTTTTGGCAGATATTTCTGAACATGCGCTTTCTGTGTGCAGGCAAAATATGCTTAAAAACAGCCTGAGTCGTCAAATAACAGCTATAGAGGCTGACGCAACGGGTATACCGCCTGCGCTTTTGGGCAGGTTTGACATGATTGTGAGTAACCCACCGTATATACCAACGCGTGATATAGAAACTTTGGATCCTTCTGTCCGCGATTATGAGCCGTTGCTTGCGCTTGATGGGGGTCCGGATGGCCTGTATTTTATTCGAGCCATCGCGTCAAACTGGCCAACGCTGCTTAAACCATCCGGAGTTTTGGCGTTGGAGTGTGGGATAGGGCAGGCCGCTGCGGTTAGAGAAATTATGGAGGATAATGGGTTTAAGGATATAAAAACCCATACGGACACCGGGGGTGTCGAGAGAGTGGTTGTTGGAACCTTAAAGTAGTTTTGATTTTGCATTGGGCATCTTAAAATACGTTGCACTAGTGACTGACAGAGTAGTTTTTTGGTATGCCCCAATAATTAACTGGAGGATAGTAAAAATGCCTGAGAAAAAGAAATATATTCCGGCGGAACCTGCCGATGATAGAAAAAAAGCGCTCGAAACAGCACTTTCGCAGATTGAGAAGAACCACGGCAAAGGGTCAATTATGCGACTAGGTGATAGACAGGCTGTAAATGTTGATGCGATATCAACCGGGTCGATATCCCTTGACTTTGCACTGGGCATAGGTGGCGTGCCCAAAGGCAGAATTATTGAAATATTCGGCCCGGAGTCATCCGGTAAAACAACGCTTGCCCTGCATATCATTGCGCAGGCACAAAAAGCCGGAGGTGAGGCTGCTTTTATTGATGCTGAACATGCGCTTGAACCGGCTTATGCTCGTGCTTTGGGTGTTGATATAGAGAATCTTTTGATATCTCAACCAGACATGGGTGATGACGCGCTTGCGATTACCGAGCTTCTTGTTCGGTCGGGTGCGGTTGATGTTATTGTAGTTGACTCTGTTGCGGCATTGGTTCCAAGGTCGGAAGTAGAGGGGGAAATTGGCGATGCAAGCGTTGGGGTTGTGGCTAGGCTTATGTCACAGGCGCTCAGAAAGCTTGCAGGGTCTATTTCTAAAACCAATTGTATCGTTATTTTCATCAATCAGTTGCGTGAGAAGATCGGTGTAACCTACGGAAATCCGGAAACAACCCCTGGTGGACGTGCGCTTAAATATTTTTCCAGTGTGCGGATAGATGTCCGGCGTTCAGAATATATAAAAACCGGTGCGGAACATGTTGGTAATAGAACCAGGGCAAAGATAGTCAAGAATAAAGTTGCTCCGCCATTTCGCGAGGCTGAGTTTGATATCATGTTTGGAGAGGGTATTTCCAAATATGGTGAGCTGATTGATTTGGGGGTCAGGCTGGATCTTATCGAGAAGGGCGGCTCATGGTATACTGTGGGTGAAATGCGTTTTCAGGGGCGTGACAATGTCAAGGAATATCTCAAAGGCAATCCTGAGATTGCGGATGAGTTGGAGGCAAACATACGTCGTGATTCGCTGAAGCTTATGTCGCCTCAGGAAAAGGCTGCGGCCAAGGCTGCGGGCAGGGCTGTTGATATTGATGCTGAGGATTTTGAGGGTTAGCGACGTTTGAAAAGTAGGGGGCTTACTAATAATTTTGTTGTTTCGCCCGGAACGGGTCTCGTCGCCTTACACTTCGCGAAACAAAAAATCATCAGCAAACCCCAATATCGCATCGCAAGGTAAGGGCTTTACTAATGTTTGAAAATGATGAAAATCCCGCATTGGAAAAATGCAAACGGCGGTCGCTTAAAATACTTGGAAATCGACAAATGTCATCTGCTGAGATGGGAAAGCGCTTGCTGCAAAAAGGCGAATCTGAGGATAATGCTCAGAAGACCGTTATGTGGCTGGAACGAATTGGTGCAATCAATGATACCGACTTTGCAGAAGCGATTTGCCTGCACTATTTCAAAAAAGGGTATGGACTCAGCCGGATAAAAGATGAGCTGTATAGAAGAGGTATAGAGCGGGAGTTGTGGGATGCAGCGTTAGCAACCATAGAAACGGAAGAGCCTAACGATGCTGCTGTAGACTTTATAAAGAAGAAGCTCAGGGGCAGCACGGATAAGGACGATATACGCAGAGCGACAGATGCGCTTTGTCGCAGAGGCTTTGGTTATGAAGAGGCTCGGCAAGCGGTGGCGAGATATATTGAAGAATATAGTGAGTAGGAGCTAAATGTGGAACGCGCAAATATAAGCAAAATCATAGGCATCGTATCATTAGGATGTGCAAAAAATCTTGTGAACACTGAGCAAATGATGTATTTGCTCAAACAGGCAGGGTATACTGTTACCGGGGAAATCGACGGAGCGGATGCAGTTATAGTCAATACCTGTGGGTTTATAGATAGTGCTAAGGTAGAAGCGATTGATACGATCATAGAACTTGGACGGGAGCGTGCGAGCGGCCGGATTGGCAAGCTTGTTGTTACCGGATGTCTTTCCGAGCGATATAAGGGGGAGATTCTTGCGGAGATGCCGGAGATTGACGGTGTTGTTGGGGTTGGAAGCTTTGATGATATCGTTGAGGTCATGGACTCTGTTTTACAAAACGGTGAAAAAAGTGAATGGTTTGGCGACATCAATGCGCCTGTGAGTGAGACAAAGCGGGTCATAACGACGTCAAAATCATGGGCATATATAAAGATCGCTGAGGGATGCGACAATCAATGCGCATTTTGTGTTATTCCCGGGCTAAGGGGTAAGTTTCGCAGTCGTCCAATAGAGAATATTTTGCAAGAGGCAGAAGAGCTTGCAAGTCATGGTGTGCAGGAGCTTATTCTGGTTGCTCAGGATTCGTCCAGATACGGAATTGATCTTTATGGAGTGCAGCGATTGCCGGAGCTTCTTACTCAGCTCAGTGCAATTGATAAACTCAAATGGATTCGTTTGCATTATCTGTACCCTGATGAAATAAGTGACGAGCTTATTGATGTGATTGCTGAAAATGAAAAAGTCCTCAAATATATAGATGTTCCTATACAACATATAAGCGACCGTGTGCTTAAGCTCATGAACAGGCGCGGTAGCGGCGATGAGGTTCGTGATGTTCTGAGGCGAATTAGAGCAAAAATCTCTGATGTGGTCATTCGCACAAGCATCATAGCCGGGCTTCCCGGTGAGGGTGATGAGGAGTTTAAGGAGCTTTGCGCGTTCCTTGAATCTGAGCAAATAGAGCGTGCCGGTGTTTTTCAGTATTCACCTGAGGAAGGAACACCCGCAGCGTTGATGCAGCGGCCCGATTCTGATACGGCGGCTATGCGTGCAGAGACTTTGGCTGAGATACAAGCGCAAGTTATTGATCATTTCAACGAAAGCCGGGTGGATAGCCTTATCACTGTACTTATAGAAGGATACGATCATGGGCGATATTATGGCCGCAGTTTTGCCGAATCTCCGGATGTGGATGGTTATATTAATGTTTTTGCAAATGAGCTTGTGATAGGCGAATTTTATGATGTGCGTATCACCGGATGCAGCGATGGTGAACCAGTGGGAGTACTAAAATGAATACAGCAAACAAACTTACTATGATTAGAGTTCTGCTGATACCGGCTTTTCTGGCGGTGCTTTACATCGACTTTTTCGGGAGTCGGTATGTCGCTATGGTTATGTTTGTATTGGCCGCAGTGACTGATATTGCAGATGGATATATTGCCAGGCGGCGAAATCAGATAACGGATTTTGGTAAGCTCATGGATCCGCTTGCCGACAAGATACTCGTGCTGTCAGCGATGTTATGGTTTCTGGAGCAAGGCGAGATGCCAGCATGGGCAGTTTTGATTGTTGTTGTCCGTGAGTTTATGGTTACGGGGCTGCGCTTGGTGGCGGTTGATAATGGCCGTGTTATTGCGGCGGCTATTTCGGGGAAAATAAAAACTGGCGTAACAATGGTTTGTTTGACTATTATGTTTCTTGCATTGCCGCAGTGGTTGCTTCATGTATGTGTAGCCGCAATAACGATTACGACAGTGGCATCAGGTGTTGAGTATTTCATCAAAAACAAAGATGTATTCAACTGGAAGAGGATGTAACGAGCAAAGAAATTGAGAATTGAGAATTAAGAATTGAGCGTGGAGGATTATTTTGGAGTGTAATTTTCATTCTCCACTCTCAATTCAGTGTGTCCTTATTTAGGCGTTGAAGAATAGTGGAGGCAAAATGATTAAGGTAAGAAACTTAACGAAAAAATACGGCAAGTTAACAGCCAATGATGGTATCAATTTGACAGTGAATGCCGGGGAGACAGCAATACTGCTTGGGCCAAACGGTGCGGGCAAATCCACTCTGATTAAGTCAATATGCGGACTGCTTAGGTTTTCCGGTGAAGTGACGATAGACGGGTATGATTGCCGCTCATTAGAAGCAAAGAGGCTTATGGGATATGTTCCGGAAATTCCAACGCCATTTCCCATGTTGACAGTTGCGGAGCATCTGGAATTTATCGCAAGGGCATATAAGCTCAGTGACTGGCAAGGGCGTGCGGACGCACTGCTTCAGAGATTTGAACTTGATGACAAACGCAATAAATTAGGCAAGGAACTCTCTAAAGGAATGCAGCAGAAAATAAGTGTATGCTGCGCCCTGCTTCCTGAGCCTAAGGTTGTGATTTTTGACGAGCCGCTTGTGGGTTTAGATCCGCATGGTATTCGCGAATTAAAGGCTGTCGTTTCTGAGTTGCGTGATGCTGGAAAGGCTCTTATCGTCAGTACGCATATTATTGATAGCGTCGAGGATAGCTGGGATACAACACTTATTATGAACAAAGGGCGTTTCGCTCGGGAAATAAGGCGTTCTGAACAGTTTGGAGATGACCTTGAGCAGATTTACTTCTCAATTATTGATGAGGGGAAAGCCTCCGAGGTTGAGGAGGGCGCAGAATAATGAATGCGTTAAGGTATATCTTTATTCACGATGCGAAGAATAAGCTTATTGAGCTTCGCCGTAAGCCGGGCAAGCTGATTTTATATTTATTGGTCATTGCAGCGATTGCGGCAGTGGTTCTCTTGTCTGTTCTTCAAGACAGTGTATCAGATAGCTATATGGATATTCTTTGGCTACAGGCTGTACTTATGGCGTTTTTCCTTTTCACTGTTTTTGTGTCCATAAAGCAAGGGCTTGCAAAAGGAACGACACTTTTCAAAATGGAGGACGTGAATTTTCTGTTTGTCTCACCGCTAAACCCAAGGGCAATACTATTGCATGGTGTGATACGTATGATGAAAACTACAATTTTGTCGTCTATCTTCATTCTTTTTAACTCGGTGACACTAAGAGATATGTTTGGGGTCAGCTTTAGCGGGGTGCTTTTAGTCTTTTCTGCGTTCGTGCTTACCAGTGTAGTTTCGCAACTGCTTACATTGGTCATTTACAGCCAAACCAATAGCAGACCAAGCAGGCAGCGGTTTGTAAAGATTTTGACAACTGTAGCATTTGCGCCTTTGGTAATCGGTATTTTATGGCATATAAATGCTGCCGGGATGGATGTTACGGCGGGGCTGCTCGAATTCATGGGCACGCCCATAGCCTCGTTTACACCTGTGGTCGGTTGGGCGGCTGCCGGTGCTATTGCTTTTATTACTGGGCAGTATGTGATAGGCGCTCTGTTTTTTGGTATTACTTTTGCTGCTGGGGCAGCACTTATAGCAGTTATTTACATAGGAAACCCGGACTATTATGAGGATGTCTTAGTAGCTACAGAAACCGCATTTGAAAAAACTCGTGATATTGCGGAGGGCAATATTGAGGTGGCAACAGCTTCTGATAAGAAAGTGAAAGTCAAAGCCACCGGTGTTTCGGGATATGGTGCTTCTGCAATATTTCACAGGCATATTCGAGAAGCGTTTCGGGTCAACAGGTTTGGGCTGTGGGGTGTTTCTACGGGCGTACTTGTTGTATCAGCTGCTGTGTATGCGCTAATCTCAAACAGGATAGGTTATGAGGGTGCTGAACATTTACTGACGTTGCTGGTAATGATTATGGTTGCACAGTTTTTTATGGCAGGTACCGGCAGGGGCGTTAAGGATTCATACAGTCACTATATTTACATGATTCCGGAAAGTCCGCTCAAGAAATTGATTTGGAGCAATCTGGAAGTTATCTTTAGAGTTGCTGTTCAAAATGCCTTGGTCTTTGTTGTTGCGGGAATAATTCTGGGTTCGAATTTAATGCTCATTGTTTTGTCAATAGTTGTAAGCACGTTGCTTTCCTTTTTGATAATCAGTATTAGCTTTTTGTCCATGCGCTTTACTGGTTCGCATATGAGTATTGGTATTTTGTCTATGATTTATATTCTTGCGATTATTATTGTGCTGCTGCCCGGAATTGCCGGTGCAATCATCGCAGGTGTTTTTATTGACAATGGTGCGATTTATGTGTCACTTGTTATTTTGGCGGTATGGGAATTAATTGCGGGTCTCGGTTGTTTTGCTGCGTCAAAAGGTGTGCTTCATAATTGCGATATTCCTTCCTTGCGGCAAATGGGGGGCGGCAATTGATGTCAACTGGCAATTGAATTGTCAAAAAAACAAAGGGATTTCAACACAAGAATCACAAAACAGTAACAAAGAATTAAAAAATCCTTGCAAAAGTTTCAAAATTGTAGTAATATGACTCGGTAATAAATCCAAAAATTGTCTTATCAATAAGGAGTGAGCCTGTGACAAAATATGTCATTAACGGCGGTAAGCCACTATATGGCGAAGTCGAAATCAGTGGGGCAAAGAATGCAGCGGTGGCAATAATCCCGGCAGCGCTGATGGTAGAAGGTGTTTGTAGGATTGAAAATCTTCCCAATATTTCTGATGTATCGACACTTCTGAACATATTAAAGCAAATGGGCGCAGATATACGCGCTGTAAATAAAAGGACAATAGACATTGATTGTTCGCGCGTTAGGACTCCGAGTGCTACATTCGACATGATGCAGCGTATCAGAGCATCATACTATCTCATAGGGGCGTTGCTGGGAAGATTTGGCAGGGCTGATGTTGCGATGCCCGGCGGCTGTAATTTTGGAGGAGTTCGTCCGATTGACCAGCATGTTAAAGGCTTTTCGGCGATGGGCGCAAAGGTTAGCGTGAGAAACGGGATTGTTTCTGCAGTTACGGAAGGGAATCTTCGCGGCTCGACAGTATACATGGATGTTGTTTCGGTTGGAGCAACTATAAACATTATGCTGGGCGCGACTTTGGCCGATGGTGTAACCTATATTGAAAATGCCGCAAGAGAACCGCACATCGTTGATTTGGCAAACTTCTTAAATTCAATGGGTGCTGATGTGCGCGGAGCGGGAACCAGTGCAATCAAGATTCGCGGGGTGAAAAAATTGACCGGCGGGTTTTATTCAATAATCCCTGATCAGATTGAAGCGGGAACATACATGGCAGCTGTTGCCGGAGCCGGAGGACGTGTGGTCATAAAAGATGTTATTCCAAAGCATCTGGATTGCATTTCACGCAAGCTCAGAGAAATGGGCGTTACTATAGTTGACCTTGAAGATTCGATTATTGTCGAAAGGACAGGGGCGCTTATAAAGACTCATGTCAAGACGATGCCGTATCCTGGGTTTCCAACGGACATGCAGCCTCAGCTATCGACGGTGTTATGCCTTGCAGAAGGCACCAGTATTGTGACCGAAGGGGTCTGGGACAACAGATTCAAGTTTGTGGATGAGCTTGCTAAAATGGGCTGTTCCATCAGGGTGACTGAGCGGACTGCTGTTATTGAAGGCATATCCCATATGACCGGGGCGCCGATTAAAGCAGGCGATTTGAGGGCAGGCGCTGCGCTGGTTATTGCCGGTCTCTGTGCCAGAGGTGAGACTATTATTGATGGTGTGGGTTATATCGAACGTGGCTATGAGAAGATGATTGAAAAGCTCACCGGTATCGGTGCGGACATCAAAGCGATTTATGTTCCGGATGAGCCTAAGGTTCAGAAAAGAGCTTAAGCTTCCGGAGGCCGAACTTCCGTCAGCTTAAATAAACACTGCCGTTTCTCCGGTACAATAAATTATGAATTAGTTAATGATGGTTGATGAATGATAAGTCAAAAGCGCGCAATAAGGCACTTTTGAATTTATCATTCATAGTTTTAAGCAGCAATTTCGGAGTTTATAAATGACTATATGTACACTTGCGAGTTCCTCATCAGGAAATTGCACCGTAATTTCACATGGTAAAACGCATTTGCTGATTGATGCCGGAATTTCACTTCGCCGAATAAAAGAAAATCTCAGAGTGTTGGGGCTAACGCCCGACGATTTGGCGGGTGTGCTTGTGACGCACGAGCATTCGGATCATATCAAGGGTATTCAAATGCTGGTCAAGTATCACAAGACTCCGGTGTTTTCAAGTTGGGGTGCAGGAGCCGGTATATATAATTCGTATTCGGATGTTGGCCCATGCTTAAATGGTTTTGAGATTGGCGCTGATTTTGAATTAGGAGATATCACAGTTTGCAGTTTCAACACGCCTCATGATGCATGTGAAAGTGTTGGGTTTAGCCTTAAGGCAGATGACACGACTTTGGCTTATGTCACTGATCTCGGGTGTATTACCGAAGAGGTGATGAATTCGATGCGCGGTGCAGATATTGCTTTTATTGAATCAAATCATGACCATGATATGTTGAGAAGCGGACCTTATCCGCCATATTTGAAAAGGCGCATTTCGTCGCAGCATGGGCATTTATCCAATAGTGATTGCGGAAATTTTGCTGTTGAGCTTGTAAAGTCTGGTACGCGCTATTTGCAGCTATCTCATCTTAGCCGAGAAAACAACACGCCCGGCCTTGCCTCGAAGACCGTTAGTCAAGCACTTTTTGAGTGTGGAGTAAATGTTGGTTGTGATGTGCAATTGGATGTTGCATTGCCGTTTGAACACAGCAGGGTGTATGAGTTGTAATGGTCACAGAGGTCAAATGTTAAATATAAAAATCATCTGCGTAGGGAAGTTAAAAGAAAAATTCTATATTGATGCCGCAAATGAATACATCAAAAGGTTATCAGGTTATTGCAAGCTTGAAGTGATGGAGTTGCCTGAAGATTATCAGCAATCACTCATAAAAGAGAAGGTTCAAATTGAGTCAAAAATCCCTGATGGTGCGATGACAGTTGCCCTATGTATTGAGGGGCGGGAGTTTGATAGTAAAGAGCTATCTGCTCTGCTGCAAGATAGCGCCGTAAAAGGCATTTCAAAGATATGCTTTATCATAGGCGGTAGCGTTGGCTTGCATGATGATTTGAAAAGAAATGCAAACATAAGATTTTCGATGTCGAAGCTCACATTTCCGCATAATTTAGCCAGAGTCATGTTGCTTGAACAGCTATACAGAGCGCTGAACATCTCTGGTGGAGGCAAATACCATAAGTAATGTTTTTCATGGTTGTTTTGCACCCGACGAAATACGAAAGGAATGGTCATCAATATGAACTGGAGTTTTAGAAGAAAAGACAAAGATAAACCACAATGGCCGGTTAATGAAAAAGGTGACCCAATAGCCCCGGCATTTCTCATGCATGTCGGTGGAAAACCAATGGAAATGGACATGACATTGGGCTTGCTTGAAGCTTATGGTATTCCGCATGTTGCGCAGTATCCGAATAACGGACTGTTTGGCAAACTTATTCTGGGATCACCTCCAAGCGGAATGGAAATATTTGTACCAGAAACAATGCTGGAAGATGCTCAGAATTTGCTTAGTGCCGACATAATTACAGATGACGAAGAGCTTGCGCTTGAAGAATCCGAAGATTAGGAGATTTGATATATGAACTTTATGGAGCAATATAAGGTGTGGCTTGATAGCCCGGCGCTTTCAGACAGTGAGAAAGAAGAGCTGCGGGCGATTTCAAATGATGAGAAAGAGATAGAAAGCCGATTTTTCAGCAGGTTGGGGTTTGGAACTGCCGGATTGCGTGGGATTATGGCAGTCGGACTTTTCAGAATGAATATACATATCATCAGGCACACTACTCAGGCTCTGGCAGAACTCATTGTGGAGGAACCGGGCGATAGCAAGTGTGTTGCAATTGGTTATGACTCACGTTGCAGTAGCGCTGAGTTTGCACGGGAAGCTGCTTCAATTATTGCCGGGAATGGGATAAATGTGCGGATTTTTGATGCGCTCCGGCCAACGCCAGAGCTTTCATTTGCCATCAGGGAATATGGGTGTATTTCCGGAATCAATATTACGGCAAGCCACAATCCCAAAGAGTATAATGGGTATAAGGTGTATTGGTCAGATGGTGCGCAACTTCCACCGCAACATGCCAAAGTTGTTGCTGAGAAAATGGACAAGCTGGACATGTTTACCTCGATTCATTCGATGGATTTTGACGAAGGTGTTCAAGCCGGGCTTATCACGATTATGGGCAGCGAAACCGATGAGCGATTTATGACAAAAGTCATGGAGCAAGCAAATGATTTGGGTGCAGTCAAGGCTGTAGCCGATGACTTCAAGTTGATATATACGCCATTTCATGGAGCCGGACACAAACTTGTGCCGCAGGTGCTGAAAAGATTGGGTATGAAACATGTGGTATGTGTGCCTGAGCAGATGGTTATGGACGGTACATTCCCGACAGTGGTTTCACCAAATCCTGAAAATCCAGAAAGTTTTGAGCTTGCCATAAAACTTGCCAAAGCGCATCATGCCGACCTGATTATCGGAACCGACCCGGATTGTGACAGGGTAGGGATTATGGTTTGTGATGACAGCGGTGAGTTCATAGCCATTTCAGGAAACCAAACAGGCGTTTTGCTTCTTGATTATATTATCGGTGCGAAGAACAGGGCAGGTATAATGCCAGAGAATCCGGTTGCGCTGAAGACAATTGTGACGACAGAGATGGCACGCTGTGTTGCCGAGAAAAACAATGTGAAGTGCTTTGATACTTTCACCGGATTTAAGTTCATGGCAGAAAAGAAAAATGCCCTCGAAACAAGCGGCGAAGGCAAGGTGTTCTTCTCGTATGAGGAATCTTATGGTTATATGATTGGTGATTTTGTGCGTGACAAGGATGCTGTGACGGCGTCTATGCTCATTGCCGAGATGGCAGCATGGTATGCAGGAAAGGGCATGACGTTGTATGATGCGCTGCTTGCGCTATATGAGAAGTATGGTCAATATGGTGAGCGGACATTGAGTCTTTTTATGCCGGGTCTTGATGGAATCATGAAGATGCGTGCACTGATGGAAGGGCTTCGTAAAAATCCGCCAAAGGAAATTGCCGGAGTAGCTGTTGTGGCCAGGCGTGATTACAGTGTTGGGGTCGAAACCGATGTGCTCAGCGGCAAGACGAGTCAAATGGAGCTTTCCGGATCAAATGTGTTGCGGTTTGACACTGAAGATGGCACGGTGGTTATTGTAAGACCATCGGGAACAGAGCCTAAGGTAAAGGTTTATATTATGGCGTGTAGCGAGACTCGTGAGGCATGTGATGAAAAAATCGGCAAATATGCACAGTGGGCGCAGCTTTTGCAGACCAGCAGATAGGGGTCTGACTAATGTTCACTCAGCGCCTTGATGATCTCCGTTGCTTTTGGCGGGCAGCCGGGCACAAATTGGTCAAACCCATTGGCACAGTTGCCAATGCCGATGCCAGAGCCTGTCTTGCCTTTAAATCCTTGCCCGATGTGAATGTCTTTGGGCACAGGTTTTTTGGACATTCTGTGCAGCGCATAAATAAGTGAAGAATAACAAGCCGAGCAGGCAGAGTTTTCGGATATGAGATGGCTATACTTATCTGAGACTCTGTCTCTTATCATGTCAACAGATGGCTTTGACTGAGCGTTAAGCTCAACAAGTTTGGTGTCTTGCGAAAAATACGCCCCGAGCCCATATTGCTTTCCGAATTTGATATAGCCGATTTCGTCCGGGTGATAGCCTATGAGTTCAGCACAATATGAGTCAATCAGCATGGGGTCGCGTCCTGCGATTAAGCGTTTTGAATCAACAGGGTTTCCACCTTCTTCAAAAGATAGATCGCCGCATATCCCATCTACAACATTATAGCCTGTTTTGATTACGGCATTGAGTGCGGCAACAGGTTTGTGGATTCCTAGTGTGTGAAATCTTCTTTTTTCACTGTCGGGTATGCAGCCTTTCAAGTTTTTCATGCAACATGTGAGTTTTGTTTGACAGTGGGCTTTTAAGACGGGGATGTTGATTAAAAAGTCAGTATTCATAACTTCATCGCAAACTGCGATGTCAAATGCATCATACCTGTACTTTTTATAGCTGTCTTGCTTGAGATCGATGAGCGGAATATCAAACTTTTTTGATAGTTCATTATAACCGCAATACTCAAATGCCTTTAATGTGCTATCGCCGACCCATGAGCTTTCGATTATTTTGATTTGTTTTATACCAAAGTCTTTGAGGAAGAGGATTATGCCCTCAACTACTTCTGGATGAGTGGTTGCCCCGTCGCTTGCTGGGCAGGGTACAACCAGGTTGGGTTTGAGGGATACACTCATGCCAGCGCCGAGATATGAGCCAATGTCTGATGCAGCGAGCATGTCGTAGGTGTTTTTTGTTATGTCATTTCCATATGTTACTGTAAGCATATGAATCTATCCTTTGTGTGTTCCGTCTGGATTGAGTAGTGGCAGGTATTCAAGGTAGATTATGTCATCACGGTATTTGGCATCGCCTTCTGCCAAGACCGACATTTTGCCGACGACGGTTCCTCCTGCTTCTTTTACAAGTTTTTCAACGGCACGAAGTGATTCGCCTGTGCTGATAACATCGTCAACAATCAAGACTTTTTTGCCTTTCATAGCTGCGGCTTCGGCGATATCTATGTGCAGCGCTTGTTTGTTTTGCGTTGTGATAGATTGTAGCTCAACGGTAAAGACTTCTTTCATGTAGAGCTTTACAACTTTGCGTGCGACGATATATGTGGATTCGCCATTTTGGCGTGCCATTTCGTGAATCAGAGGGATGCCTTTAGCCTCTGCGGTAATGATGATATCATGTTCGGGAGCTACTTTTAGTAAATGCTCAGCTGCGGCTACAGTCATTTCGACGTCGCCGAATAGCACAAAAGCGGCGATGCTGAGGTCATCTGAAATTTTGCATATTTGAAGCTTTCGCTCGAGTCCTGCCACGTTTAGGGTGTAGAATTGTTCCATTTGAAAATCTCCTATATGTAAGTGATGTATCTGAATCGGTACAGTAAACAACAGCTATTCTAACATATATTTTTGCACAATACCGCAGTTTTGAAAAAGTTTTTAGTTAACTGTCATTGCGCTGCGCCAGATTGACATGCACCGGATATATGTTAAACTATACTTGTAAAATGTTGAAAAGAGCCGCCGTCAGGCAATGGGGTTCGACTCCCGCCAGCTTAAGGAGGTTTATATTATGGGCAAAACAAAAATAAATGTGATTTTATTAGGCATCGGCGTAGCATACGTATTTATCTTCATCTGGCAGCTCATTTCACCCGAACTCCTTTCTATAGACCTGTATCATACGGTTGCATGGGTCTCACTTTTGCTGTCATTTACAGAACTTGCAAAAAGCGTAACACACAGGTATATAGGCTTTCTGACGAACAAAAAGCAAAAATTACAGCATTTCATTGATATCTTAAACATGTACAAAAAGAACTCGGCTACAAAAACGCTTTGTGAATCATTGATGCTGGAAGTTCAGCCTGAGATGAGTAAAATTGAAGGGCAGTTGAAAAAAAGAAAAATATCTGACACATTAAGTAGGGTGATTATATTTGTTGGATATATACTGGCCATGTCGGCTCTGATTATCTTACCTTTCATAGGAATGTCTGAGGGCATTCAAGGGCAAATGATGATCTCAGTGCTTACGCTGATGACTTTTGTTATATTATTTGCATCAATCATTGTGGATGATTTTTTCGCAAATCTTCTGACAGATTTTGTTGATAATCTGGATCATCATGTGGATACGGTAATAAGCAAACTAGAAGCAGTGGAAAGAGACTCGAATTTTCATGCTGAGGAACACGAAACAGTACATGACCAATGAGATAAAATGCACCCCCGAAAGACTTCCGTAATGGCAGTTATCGGGGGTGTACTATTGTATTATAAGCCGGGAAATGATATTAGAAAACCGGAACGACCCTGCCCTCGTAGGTTGTGTTTATAAAATCTCTGACCTCATCCGAGCCAAGAATTCGTATAAGGGTTTGGACTCTTTCGTCGTTTTCATTGCCTTCCCTAACGACAATATGGTTTGCATATGTTACTGCGCTGATGGAATCTCTTTCTTCGGCAGCTACTGAATCAACGCCCATTTCAAGCCCTGCTTGAAGGGCAAAGTTTCCGTTTATTACGGCCATATGCACGTCTGGCAGTATATGCGGTAATTGCGCGGCTTCGAGTTCTCTGATATCTAAATTTAAAGGATTGTCAATAATATCAAGCCTTGTCGCCAAAATGCCTGCACCTTCTCTTAGTGTGATGAGTCCGGTCGCTTCAAGTAAATTTAACGCCCTGGCACCGTTTGTTGGGTCATTAGGGATGGCGATGATAGCACCGGAGGTGAGCTCGTCAATGGAGCGTGCTCTTGCTTTGTACAAGCCCAGCGGCTCAAAGTGCACTGCGAACAAAGAAACCATATTTGTGCCGTGCGACTCATTAAAATTAGTCATATAAGGGACATGCTGAAAATAGTTTGCATCAAGCTCACCGCTTTGTGTAGCCAGATTAGGCTGCACAAAATCAGTAAAAGTTCTGATTTGCATATCAATACCTTCTGCGGCCATTTTATCCTGAACAAATTCAAGAACTTCGGTATGTGGTACAGGTGTTGCACCGATGACAAATGGTATTAATGCGCCATTGTCTTGATTGTTGCCTGCATTAGTGCCGCTCTGAGCGCCGCCGCCATTGCCTCCGCAACCGGCCAGAAGGGTAAGCGCCATAGCCGCGATAAGCAAAACTGTAACTATTGATCTCTTTTTCATTTCTCATTCTCCTTGTTTCTTTACATTCTGTATTTCAAATTCTGCTATCTCTTGTCTATCTTTCTGGCAATAAAATTCCCGGCAAATTGCCCAATCATGACAAGAATGATTAGGAGAGCTACTGCAATCCACATGATATCTCTCTGCCATCTGAAATAGCCATATGTTATTGCGACAAAACCCAGTCCATCGCCGCCAAGAATGCCTGCCATGGCCGAAAACCCTAGAATTGTCGTTGCGGCAATCGCTGCACCAAGAACCAATGAAGGCATTGCCTCAGGAATCAGCACTTTATATATTATTTGAAATGTCGAGGCACCCATGGACTGTGCGGCTTCAATTACACCTTTGTCAACATCTTTTATGGAGTTTTCAACAAGTCTTGCTACAAATGCGAATGAAGCGATAACCAGCGTAATCGTCATGGCCTGATATCCAAGGCCTGTTCCAATCAGAAATCTTGGGATTGGAATTACAACTACTGCCAGAATCAAAAACGGCACAGCACGCATTATATTGATGAATAGACCCATAAGCCAGTTAAGCGCGCTGAGCGGCTTGATGCCATCTTTGTCAGTAATGCTCAGAAGCACCCCCAAAGGCAGCCCGAGCAAGTATGCCCCGATTGTGGCAAATGCCGTCATAAACAGCGACCGTCCGGTTTCCGTGAGCATCAGATTAAATATTACATTAAAGTTCATTATTTGCCTCCTCAACCGGGATGCCCTTGGCGCGCAGGTATGCAATTGCTTTTTCAGCCTGAAGTTCATCCTTTGGCAATTGGACAATCATATGCCCCAAAGCCTTGCCCTCAATATCTTTCATGTCGGCAAACATGATGTTTACTATGACATTACAATCAAGAATCATATTTGAAAAAACCGGCTCGTATGATGAACTGCCGTCAAAAACGATTCTGATGCATCTTTCGCCGACATAGCGATTGCGCATCCCTTCGTCAGGGTAAACGAGTTTGCGGGCAGCTGCGCTTTTGGGATGTGTGAAAATTTGTTCGACCGAGCCTGATTCAGCAATGTGTCCGTCTTCCAAGACTGCCACGTGGCTGCAAATTTTTTCGATTACGCCCATTTCATGAGTGATGATCACGATGGTAATTCCCAGTCTTGCATGGATATCTTTTAGCAAGGATAAAATGGAGGCGGTGGTGGTTGGGTCAAGAGCAGATGTTGCTTCATCGCAGAGGAGTACTTTGGGATCAGTAGCCAGGGCTCTGGCTATTGCGACACGTTGTTTTTGGCCGCCGGAGAGTTGTGATGGATAGTTTTTTGCCTTATCCTTGATTCCGACAAGTTCCAGCAGCTCGAGTGCTTTCTTTTTTGCCACTCTTTTCGGCACTCCTGAAATCTCAAGAGGAAAGCAAACGTTGCTCAGCACATTTCGTTGAGAGAGCAAGTTGAATTGCTGGAAAATCATGCTCATGGATCTGCGGGTTTTATTCAGCTCATCGCCGCTTATTGCCATGAGATCTTTGCCGTTGAAAATCACCGAGCCTGAGGTCGGTTTTTCCAAAGCGTTAATGCAGCGCACTAGGGTACTTTTGCCTGCTCCACTCATGCCTATGACTCCGTAAATATCTCCATCGTTGATGTCCAGACTAAAATCCTCCAGGGCAGTGACCTCGCCCCCTTTAGTCTGGAAAATCTTGCTCAGGTTTTTTATCCCAATAATTGGAGTTTTCTTTTGTTGTTCCAAATAAATCACGTTCCTGTAATTATTTAATAGCAAAATTCGGTGTAACGCGTATTTTACTTTATTGTGTGAAAAAATGCAATACATATATGTTGGACTGGTGAAAAGGTGCAAGAAATCAAGCAAAAAGTTCTTGACTTTATGCCTAAATGAATGTATCCTCTGAAAGCTGAGTTGGAGTTATTTAGTATATGTTTTTGATATAATGATTAGTGACATCCAACCTGCAATCTAGGGAAATACCCTTAAAATATAATTTGGAGGACATACTTTATGCAAAAGAAAATTCTTGCAATCATTCTGGCATCCATACTGATTTTTGCACTTATCCCGGGTGTCAGTGCGGCTGCCAGCACCCCAATTTCAGTTCTCATTGAAGGACAACCGGTTGATTTTGCCGACCAAGGTCCGGCGATTGTTGACGGCAGAACCCTTGTGCCTGTTCGTGGTGTTTTTGAAGCAATGGGCTTTAATGTTGGTTGGAATGCAGCGACAAACCAAGTGACACTCACAGGAGAATATGTTGTTGTACTGACAATAGGCAGCAATGTGTTTACAACAAATGGCGTAAGGAGCACCTTGGATGTTCCACCGCAAACCATAGGCGGAAGAACTATGTTGCCGCTGCGTCTTGTATTAGAGAGCGTTGGCTACTATTTGGGATGGGATGCGCCTACACAAACTGTAATTATAAGCTCAGAGCCAGACCCGGAACTGCCTCAGGGATTCACGCCACTTCCGGCTCCGGTTCCAGCCCCGGCACCAGCTCCAGCGCCCGTGCCTACACCAGAGCCTGCACCGGCCCCAGCACCAGCACCGCCTGCGGCACAGGGTTTGGTTGGTACTTGGAATTTGATGGGTTCAGCTCATTATGTGTTTAATGCAAACGGAACAGGAACGATGAGTGGGCTGCCTATCCGTTGGACGGCAAGCGGCGGAATGCTTTCCATTTGCATCACTCCTGATGCGTGTGGCACCAGCTGCATTGCTCCGACTGAATGGAATTATGTAATTAGCGGAAATCAGCTTACACTGACAAGTCGTCTCATTCCAGGGCTGAGTGTCCAATATACCAGAGGATAGGAATGCTGGATTTTAAGCGGAAGATGTAAGTCGAATCACAAATGACAAAGTACAAAGCACAAATAAGGGCGAAATGCAAATGACCATTGCCCTTGTTTGTGCTTTAACTCGTCGAATTACAGAATCCTAATTTTAATCTTGAGTTGTTTCTGATTGTGTATCCTCTGTGCAGCACTCTTCGCCTGTACATTCGCAGGGATTGCTTGCCGTTGCGCTTTTGAGGTCTTCCAGCTCACGTTGCTTTGCTGCAATACGCTCATAAGCCGCAGTGACATCTTCACATTGTGTTTGGAGCGCTTCTTCAGGATTGTCCTTGTGCAACTTGTAATATGTTGCGCCGATTTCGACATTCAGACGACGGATGGTCGCCCGCTCATTTGCAATTCCAGCGTTAAGCTTAGCCTTTTTTGCCAGAATCTTTGCCTTTTCTTCGGCGAGCTTATATGCCTCTACGGAAACATCGGCAAGTGTATCAAATGCGTTTTTGGCTTTCTTTCTGAAATCATCATAATTTGCCATTATTCTAGTTCCTCCAAAATAAAATTCATTCATAATTCATAATGCATAATGTATATGCAGTTTATGCGTCTTTTTCGTCTTTCGTTCCGGGTAGTTCCGGATTGACCTCTGACGTATCTTCGAGATCTTTCGTTTCGGATTGCCCCAGGTAATCATCTGCTGTTGGTTCAGTAGATTCGCTTTGAGTCTCTTGTTTGACTGAGGCCAATCCGGTATATCCTTTGACATGCAAAACAATCAGTAGCGCCACTGCGGCGAGACAAGACAAAAGTGCCAAAAGCTGTGAAATCCTGATGTCTGTAGTGTGGATGAATAAGCTGTCTACTCTCAAACCTTCTATCATAAAGCGTCCGAGGCCATACCATGCGACATAGAATAAGAAGTATTGTCCGGGGTATTTTGTCTTGCACTTTTTCGAAAAAATATGCATCATGAGGAGCCCCGCGGCGTTCCACAACATTTCATACAGGAATGTCGGATGAAAGAATATCGGCACACCCGCAAAGAAAGTTTCCCCAAGCGCCGGGATGACGGTTTCGCGCTCGAATATAAAGCCCATCCTCCATGGCGCATCTGTCACAACGCCGAAAGCTTCACGGTTGAAAAAGTTGCCCCAACGTCCAACGGCTTGCCCGATGAAAAGCCCAAAACCAGCGGCATCAAGCAGTTTGCCAATCGGTATTTTCTTGATTCTGCTGTATACAAAATAAGAAATGCCGCTGAGTATTATGCCGCCGTAAACAGCCAGGCCGCCTTCTCGGATTGAAAAGATATTTTGCCAATTCCCAGGCCCGAAATAGAACTCGAAATTGAATAAGATATAGTATATTCTGGCTCCGACAAGCCCGGCGGGCACTGCAATTATGACCAAATCCAGGATATTGTCTTTTGTAAGGCCGATAACGTTACAGCGCTTAATCAAGTATAACGCTGCCAATGCAAATCCGATTGTGATAAACAGCCCGTAATAATAAATGTTGAACCCGAAAATCGTAAAATATGACGGTGGATTGATTATAAATGCTTCGCCAAATAACGGAAAAGCAATAACTGCTGTGTCCAAAATCGAAAACCTCCTCGGTAAGCTTTAATCTTATAAAAGGCGTGTCCAATATTCTTTGCGGCCTAAAACGGGCGGGAAAACTGTATCGTTTTAGCGGCAAGGATTACTGAAACGGGGTTATTATAGATGTTGCCATGTTATCAGGTTTTAGGTTGTTGCGATAAAACTCAATGATATCATCTTGCGATATCTTGGCCAGAAGCTCAGGGGTTTCAAAGGGGTCGAATCCTCTAAAGTGCCCTTCTACAATGTTTCCGGAAATTGCTTCGAAAGAATTAAATGCCCTTATAGATGAGCCAAGCGCAGATTTTTTTATGCGTCTGAAGAATTCCGGATCCGGGCCATTTTCAGAAAGCTTTGAGATTTCCTTAATCACTTCGTCAAAAACACGTGCGGGGTCGCGGGTCTCACCGCCGAACATGGTGTATGCAGCTCCGGCAGCTGAGTCAAATGATGCCGAAAAATCACTGTTTATGAGGCCTTCGCCATAGAGCCTTATATAAAGGGGAGAGGAGTTGCCGAGCAACAGATCAAGAGAAAGTGCGCACACAAGCTCGGCCCAAAGGCTCTTTTGACCACGCGGCGTCGGTTGAATTTTGCATCCGGCAAGGAAAATGGGTAAACTGACTTCCATATCTTTGACGAAACGCTTTCGAAACGGAGCAAGACTCTCGGGCGCTCCGTAATCTCTTTCAGGGATCTCGCCAGGCGTTTCCGGCAGAACTTTGCGCGCGATGTCGACAATTGCTGACGGATCAACATCACCGACTACGCAAAGAGCCATATTGGAAGGGTTGTAGAAGACCTTGTGGCAGTCGTAGAGTGTTTGTGCCGTAATCTCAGCGATGCTTTCGACAGTGCCTGCGACAGAGTCGCGCATGGGATTGTGTTTGAAAAGTGACTTAACCAGGCCATAATAGAGGCAATAGTCGGGATCATCTTCAACCATGCATATTTCCTGTGCGATGATACCTTGCTCTTTTTCTACGCTTTCCGCAGTGAAATAAGGTATGGAGACGAAAGAAAGCATTGTTTCCAGATTTTCGTTGAATTTTTCAATACACTCAAAATGATATGCAGTGATGTCTGTTGAAGTATATGCATTTGGGGAGGCACCATTAGCGGACAAATTTGTCAAGGCATTGCCGTCCTCGGTGTCAAACATTTTATGTTCAAGAAAATGAGCGACGCCTTCCGGGGTGTCAATCCATTTTCCGGAGAGCTTGAACCTTCTGTCGGCACCGCCGTAGTCTGTTGCGAAAAAGGCATAGCGCTTTTGAAATCCGCGTTTAGGAACAACGAAAACTGAAAGCCCATTTGGGAGTTTGTCAGTAAAAACTTGTTCGTTTATATTGTTATATTGTTTATGTATCAATGTCTGACTCCTTGTTGGAAATGTCTGTTCCTGAGAGGAAGTATATTGTATCAGGTGTGATATCGGAGGCGGTCTTTATGATGTCGCTTAGCGAGACCTTTGAGATTTTATCGCATATGTCAACCGGGTCGTATGGGTTCGCTGAGATGATGCTATCGAAATAAAGCTCTTCTAAACCACCGGGTCTGTCTAGTGCGGATTTAATTGATGTGATGACATATCTTTTTGCAGAAGTAAGCTCCCATTCGCTGATCTCACCTTTTTTGACTTGCTCCAGTTGGAACATGATCTCATCCAGTGCCATTTTGAACTTGGAAAACTCAACTCCAGAAGAAACAATCATCACACCTTTGTGTTTATCAAGCATTGAGCTTGCGTAATAACAAAGAGACAACCTTTCTCTGACATTCAGAAAGAGTTTTGAGGTTATACTACCGCCGTATAATGAATTAAAAACGATAAGCGCAGGATAGTCTGGATTTTCCATAGCAGAGCCAAGCCTGAAACCTACGGTGAGTTTCCCTTGTGAAATATCAAGTTTTTCTGATAAATGCCTAGGTTCTTTTTCGCTCGGGTGCAGCAATATATTTGTTTTGGGTATCGTTGCATCTTTGCGAGGTTTTAGCCCTGAGAGTGCAGAGGTGACCGCTTTGAGTACGCGCTCGTGGTCTGCAAAGCCGCAATAGAATACTTCGACACGCGCATGATTAAGCATTTTGCGGTAGTGCGCTGTAAGTGATTCGGGAGTGATGGCGCGAGCTTCGTTTTCATCGCCGTTTTTGTTGACGCTATATGCTTCGCCACTGCACATTTCTTCGAGCAGGCGCTCGATGGAATAGCTTCGCTTATCATTGATGGTTGCACGAATGTCATCAATGAGATTTGCCTTTTCGCTTTCAACATAGTCCAAGCGGAAAAAACCATCTTGCATGTTTGGAGATAAGAGCATCCCGCCCAATAATGCGGCGGTTTCTTCAAGAAGGTTCTGAGCGTCATTTTGCTCGCTGAGAAAGCGGTCGTCAGGGAAGTCGGCATAAAGCCCAATGCAGTGTGTTTCGCCTTTTTTTCTGACGAGTGGCTCAATTCTTGCTCCATATAGCTCATCCAGTGCTGCCGAAATGCGTTCCATGTTAGGTAGTTCCGCAGAGCCTCTGCGTAATACACGTGGAAGAAGCGCTGATGCCGCTGCTGTTTCTTTTGAAAGTGAGCATATGAAGTTGACCGTAAGGCACCCGGTTTTGAATTTGTCTGTTTTGATACATGTCAGGGAAACGCCCGGCATGATTTCGTCTTTGGTAATGGTGTGTAGTTGGTTGTTTTCCTGTTCTATGTCCTTGTCCTCCTAGTTAAACCGATGGGAGCTCGACTCCCACCAGCTTATGCTACCTTGAAAGAATAGTGTACCATAGTTTCGGGCAATTTGGAATTAAAATATTGTTAAAATTCCATTGAATTTGTGACTTCAAAAAAAATCCTACAAAAACTTGACACTGTCATCAATCGGTCACAATTTGACATATTTAGGGTTTTAATGTAATATGACAGTTATCGAAATTTAAGGAGCAGTCATATTTATGTCAAATAGGATTTTCGCTTCAGAATCAGTAACAGAAGGTCATCCGGATAAAGTTTGCGATCAGGTCTCTGACGCGGTACTCGATAAAATTCTCGCCGGTGATAAAACCGCGCGTGTTGCGTGCGAAACCATAGTTACAACCGGAATGGTTCTTGTAATGGGAGAAATAACAACAAACTGTTATGTTGATATACCCAATGTTGTGCGCGAAACGATTAAAGATATAGGATATGTCAATCCAGAACTCGGTTTTGACCATAAGGGCTCGGCCGTTTTGACGACGATTGACGAACAAAGTTCTGATATAGCAATGGGCGTTGACCACGCTGATGACGATGCCGATGATGCCGGAGCCGGTGATCAGGGTATGATGTTTGGTTTTGCCTGTGATGAGACAGAGGAATTGATGCCTGCACCGATTTCGATGGCTCAGGCTCTGACCTATAAGCTTGCTCAGGTCAGAAAAAGCGGTGAACTGGATTTTATCAGGCCGGACGGCAAGAGCCAGGTCACTGTCGCATACGACAAGGAAAGAAATGTCATAGGTGTGCCTGCAATCGTTGTGTCTACCCAGCATTCGCCTGAGATCAGTATTGAAGATTTGCGCGAAGCGGTTATAGAATCAGTAATTAAGCCGGTTATACCGGCAAATTTGATTACTAAAGATACAAAAATTTATGTCAATCCGACCGGAAGGTTTGTCATTGGCGGCCCTGTGGGCGACTCAGGACTGACCGGACGCAAGATTATTGTTGATACATATGGCGGATATGCAAGTCATGGCGGCGGTGCGTTTTCCGGAAAAGACCCCTCGAAAGTTGATCGCAGTGCGGCATACATGGCGCGTTATGTTACGAAAAATCTTATAGCAGCAGGATTTGCACGTGCATGTCAGATTGAAGTAGCTTATGCCATTGGCGTTGCGCAGCCGGTTTCTATCCATATAGATACCAGAGGCACAGGCGTGATTTCTGACGAGAAGATTGCCGGAATTGTCAAAGAAGTTTTTGATTTCCGTCCTTCAAAGATTATTTCAAAACTTGACCTGCTCAGGCCAATCTACAAGCAAACTGCAGCATATGGGCACTTCGGAAGAACCGGTGAAGGCTTTACATGGGAGAAGCTTGATATGGTTGATACCCTCAAGAATTATCTGTAATGATGAACAAAGACAGTAAAAACCAAAACAGAAAGCCTCCTGCAAGACATCTTGACCCATATGGTAAAAGGGCGCAATTTGACGAACCGGAAGAGCGCGAAGGCGTGATTGAGGGGCGTAATGCCGTTATTGAGGCTTTGCGTGCCGGTGTTGTGATTGATAAGGTTTTTATTGCCAAGGGAGATACGGATGCATCTCTTAGGCATATTGCTTCAATAGCGCGTCAAGCCGGATCGGTTGTTGTTGATGCCGACAGACGTAAGCTCGATTCTATGAGCGCAACACATGCACATCAGGGTGTTATTGCAATGGCTGCATGTGCGCAATATGTCACAATAAGCGACATCATTGAGTCAGCAAAAACAAAAGGTGAAGAGTTGCTCATCGTATTGTGCGATGAAATCTCTGACCCGCACAATCTCGGAGCGATTATAAGAACCTGCGAAGCCTCCGGTGCACATGGCGTTGTTATTCCTAAGCGGAGGAGCGCCGGGCTCAGTGCAACTGTTGCAAAAGCTTCGAGTGGCGCAGTATATCATGTGCCAATAGCTCGCGTTTCAAATATGACAGCTGCGATAAATGAACTGAAAAAAGCCGGAGTTTGGGTTTTTGGAGCATCTGCAGATGGCTCACAAACGCTATGGCAGACAGATTTTAAAGGCCCAGTGGCCTTGGTCGTTGGCTCAGAAGGTATGGGCATAAGCAGACTGGTAAGCGAAAACTGTGATGTTAACGTCAGTATACCGATGCATGGGAAAATGACTTCTCTCAATGCTTCTGTATCTGCGGCAATACTCATGTATGAGGTTGTGCGACAGAGAAGCCTGTAATTTGTGCTTTGTAACTTGTGCTTTGTAATTTGTGTTTTGTAATTTGTAATTTGATGGTGCTCGGGGGTGAGAAAATGGCTAATGATAATGATCATATAAGCGAAGATGGATCAAAAGACGACTTTTCTCTAGAATCGATATTGGCAGAGTATAAAGGTTCTGCCTTTATCAATAGTGAGAAAAAAACGCCAAAAGCTGTACTCAATGAGCAGGCTGAGATGATTCTCAAGGAAGCCACCGGAAGTTTGCCGTCTGATTCATTGCTTTATAGCGCTTTAGATGAAGATATTCAAAAATCTGCCCAAGAGGCGTTGCAGCCTCAGCAAGCAAGCGCTGCGGCAGAACATGAAACCATGTCAAATTTGGCAGAAGAGGTGCGCACATATACCCCGAAAGTGAGACCGGATGATGCCAGGGAAGAACTCGAAGCAACAAAAATCCGGACTGTTGTCACTGACCAGCCGGAAGCATATGAAGATATGGATGCGACAATCGTTCGCGCTGATGCTTCACGTATAAGACAAAAAACTGCTGACTCTTTGCGTACCGTTGCAAAGGGTGCAAAAAGCATAACTGATGAGGCACACGTTGTTCCTCCTGGGAAAAAGTCCAATGAGAAAGATAATGTAATATCATTTTTTGAAACTTACCAACCTCCCGAAACTGATCCTGATACAATTGTCCGGGATGTGGAGAAGGCTATTGAGAAAGAGCTGGGATATGCCGAGCCTCTTAATCAGCCGCAATCCCATGTGGTACAAGGGGAGCAACGCTACGGCTTTGATGATGAGTATTTTAGTGATGAGTATTTTGATGGCGAGCAAGAGCCTCTGGAGCCCGATTTAAAAGAGGCCGTGAGCAGATTTGCTGTTGCGTGTAACTCCATATCGCTCAGATGTGTTCCTGCGGCAATCGTAACACTTATTATGATTATTCTGACATTCTCTTTTGAGGCAGGTTTGCTTATTCCGTTTGGAATCGGTCATAGCCAGGTTGGCACAACCGGTATTTTGATAATCGGCCTGTTGTTTGTAATGATGCTCTGTGCAGACATTGTTGTCAGAGGTGCAATGAGTTTGATTCGCGGAGCCCCGAATGCAGAAACGTTGATTCTGTTTTCATGCGTATTTTCTTTTATATCGGCGGTATTTACAGCACTCAGCGATGCCCCAATTATTTTGCCCTATTGTGCAGTTTCAGCGCTGACACTCACATTTGCGGCATTTGGTGAAAAATTTAGTTTGCGTGCAATAACCGATACATTAAAAACTGCATCAGGCTCATCTGAGCCCTATGGGTTGCAGGCTGAATATAATGGGGACTTGGATAAGTCTGTATTAAAAAAGGCATATAATCGGACAGATGGATTTTACAACAACCTCATGCATCCGGATATATCAGAGCTGATTTATCGTTATGCTGCGCCGATTTTGATTGCAGCATCGCTGCTTTTGTCGCTTTTGTTTGTTCTGGTTCGCGGCGGTGCAGAGCATTTCCTTCATGCACTTTCAGCAACACTGGCTGCGGCTGCTCCATTTTCGCTGTTGCTTACTTTCTCGGTGCCTTTTGGTACTGTCGCCAAGTCAATCCGCAGGTCTGGCGCTGCGATTGCAGGGTGGGGCGGTGCAGATGATATTTGTTTTACAGATGGCGCGAGTGTGACAGATGAGGATATTTTCCCACCGGGAACATTGGCACTAAGCGGGATGAAGCTATTTGATGGAACCCCACCGGAAAAAGCCATTCGCTATACATCCAGCTTGATTGCGGCATCCGGTTCGGGATTGAGCGTGTTATTTGAGGAAGTACTCAAGACTCAGGGTATGAATACGATTAGGGTTGAGGATTTTGCTCCATATGAAGGCGGCATAAGCGCTTTGATTCGCGGAGAGCGTGTTGCTACCGGATCAGGTGCATTCATGAACTTAATTGGTGTCAGAGTGCCGGATGATACGAATATAAAGAGCGCTGTTTATACAGCGGTCAACGACAGGCTGATTGCTATGTTTAATGTCGAGTATACGCCGATAAACTCAGTTCAGAGTGCCTTGATTTCAATGCGAAAGTGGCAAATAAAGGTTTTCTTTGCTGTACGCGACTTTAACGCAACACCGCTAATGATTGAACAGAAATTCAGAGTTCCGCTTGACAATTTCGAATTTATTCAGGCAAAGAATTCTTATGTCATTTCAGATTCTAACTCCGGAAAGCAAGGACGTATGGCGGCAATATTGACGCGAGAGGGGCTTGGGCCATTTGCTGAGGCCATTACCGGCGGCAGGCTTTTAAAATCCGCTGCGATTGTGGCGACAGCGGTTTCCGTTGCTTCGGCGGCGATTGGTGTACTCATTATGTTTTACATATATTGGTCCGGTGCGATTATCTCAGCCAGACCGGGTAATCTTTTGTTATTCATGCTTTCTATGCTTGCGGCGGTACTCATTGTTTGTGGGTATGTAAAATGTAAGAAGTAAAAAATTACATATTGATATTGTAATAAATCGTTAGTTAGTATATAATTTCCAAAAATTGAAATATTAATAAACAAGGGGGCAAAATCATGCCGTATACCACAGAAGGCATCCGTAACATTGCAATTCTTGGCCATGGAAGCAGCGGGAAAACAAGTTTGGTCGAGAGTATTCTCTTTCTGACCGGTGCAACTGACAGGCTGGGCAAGGTGGCCGACGGAAACACGGTTGGAGATTCAGATTCAGAGGAAATCAAACGCCAAATTACTATCTATCTGGCAACGACTTTCGCGGAATACAAAGGATGCAAAGTCAACATTCTAGACACGCCCGGGTATTTTGATTTTGCAGGCGAGACAGCCGAGGCGCTCCGTGTTGCAGATGCGGGTATTCTACTTTGCTCTGCCAAAGATGGAATCAGCGTTGGTTTTGAAAAAGGGTGGTCTGCACTGAATGCAAATAAGCTGCCCAAGGCCATTTATGTTTCTAAAGTTGATGAAGAAAATGGTGATTTTGACGCTGTTTTACAAGCACTCCGTGATAAGTACGGAACATCTGTTTGCCCGGTCATAGTTCCTATACAGGATGGCTCGGGTAAAGTTACCGGCGTTGTGGATATAGTGAGTCGCAAGGCATACACTGTCGAAGGCGGCAAACAGAAAGAAATCCCGATACCGGACAGCATGAGCGGTGCGCTTGAAGAGCTTTATAATGCTGTTAATGAGAGTGTTGCCGAGACCAGCGAAGAGCTTATGGATAAGTTTTTTGACGGTCAGGAATTCACCGATGAGGAAAAAATCAGTGGAATCAAGACCGGAATAAAAGAACTGACATTGGTTCCGGTATTTTGTGGTAGCGCAGTGACCGGTTTGGGTACGTTGCCGATGCTTGATGAAATCGTTAACCTGTTTCCATCACCGGCTGACCGTCTTGATGCCACTGAGGATGGAGCGGAGCTTGTGGTTGATCCTAATGGTACAACCTGTGCAATCGTTTATAAGACGCTTTCTGATCAATATGGCAAGTTTAGTTTGTTTAAGGTGCTTTCGGGTAAGCTGACTTCAGATATGCAACTAACAAACACTCGGACTGGAACTGTTGAGAAAATGGGTCACATTTTCAAAATGCAGGGGAAAAAGAATCTCGAAGTTAAGGAAGTTATCTGCGGTGACCTCGGCGCAGTTTCAAAGCTTTCTGATACAAAGACAAGCGACTCGCTCAGTGATTCCAAGAGCCTTGTTACTGCAAAGAGGATAGATTTTGCACCTCCTTGTTACGCCATGGCGATTTCGCCAAAGGTTAAGGGTCAGGAAGAGAAGATAGCGACCGGTTTGGGTCGTCTAGGTGAAGAGGATCTCACATTTACTTTCGTAAACAATCCTGAGACCAAGCAGCTTGTGCTTTCAGGCTCCGGAGATATCCAACTTGATGTATTGTGCTCTAAGCTTAAAGATAAGTTTGGTGTTGAAGTAGTTTTGGCTCCTGCTCGTGTTCCTTATCGTGAGAAGATTCGTAAAAAAGTTTCTGTCAGAGGCAGACACAAGAAGCAATCAGGCGGTGCAGGTCAGTTCGGTGATGTTGTTATTGAGTTTGAGCCCGGCGAAACAGAAGATTTGGCTTTTGTGGACAAGATTTTTGGCGGCAGTGTTCCAAAGAACTTTTTCCCTGCTGTTGAAAAGGGTTTGCGTGAGAGCATCACGAGAGGTGTTCTGGCAGGGTATCCACTGGTGTTTTTAAAGGCAACGCTTGTAGATGGTTCATATCATCCGGTTGACTCGAATGAGCTGGCGTTTAAGCTGGCTGCACAGTTGGCGTTTAAGGAAGGTATGCCGCAGGCAAATCCCGCTATTTTAGAACCCATCGGTTATTTGGCTGTCACGATTCCTGATACATACATGGGTGATATCATGAGTGACTTGTCCAAGCGCCGAGGCAGTCCGATGGGCATGAATCTTAATGCCGAGGGTATGCAGGTGGTTGAGGCAGAGGTGCCTATGGGCGAGATGTCCAGTTATGCCATCGATTTGCGTTCTATGACTCAGGGCAGAGGTTCTTTCACCATTCGTTTTGAGCGTTATGAGGAGGCTCCTGCTCCTGTTCAGCAGAAGATCATTGAGGATGCTAAGGCGCTCGCCGAAGCTGAGTAAAGAAAAGTTATTTAGGGAGTGTATCAAGACGAAAGATTTGATGCACTCCCTATTTTTTTGAAATATGAATATTTTATGGAACAAAATGTTAATAATTTCGTCATAAGCCAAGATGGTATAGTGTGCTGGCAGCAAAAAACGATAGACTAACGTCCCTTGTTGTCCGCATGCTACATATGTAGAAAGAGAGGAAAATCTAATGAGAAAATCGCTTAAAAGAATGGTTGTATTCGTGCTTGTTTTGGTTATGGTTGTTACTCAGATAGCTGTTTTGGGAGCAACGTCATCTGTGGCAGCTGCGCCTCCTCTGGAGATTGGGGCAGAGCGGCCGAGTCGTGGTGCCTCGGATGCGAGCATGGAAAGGGCGCTGGTCAGTGCCAGGAGTCTGGTCAACATAGATGACCATGTTTTCACAGACTTTAGCTATGGTTCTTGGGAGAGCGCGGAGGGAGCTATTTGGAATTTTACTTGGATGGGCGATGGTGTGTTTGCTTTTGCGGTCGTCACTGATGATGGCGTGGTGCAGCAATTTAGCATTTCTCAATCAGATGGCAGAACTTTTGGTTTTGCTGAAATCAGTGAGGATGACGCTGTTTCAAGGGCTCTTGCGTTTATAAGACGCGCAAATCCGGGTTCATATCAGTTTTTTACAGAGCCGGATTCAGTGCATGTAAGTTTGCATAACAGAGAATATCAAATTTCATTTAGTGCAAGGGTTAATGGACATTCGTTTGCGGCGGCTTCAGTAAGTGTTGGGATTGACAAATTCACCGGTGAGGTCACCAACTATAGCACTCGAAATGTCGATCCCACAAGGTTCAGATTTGAAAGTGTGACAAATATCATTTCACCCTCTGAGGCGATTGCTGCTCATGCTCGGCATATAGGAATGACTCTGGAATACAGGAGTGTATTCGATTTTAACAACAACGAAATCTCTGTGTTTCCGGCGTATAGGAAAAATGATGCAGGAGCCAGATTTATCAGTGCGATTCATGGTGAGGTGATTGAGTTTGCTCATGATATGGGCATTGGACATGTCACGGATGCCGCAATGGGGTTTGCCAGTGGCGCTGCCCCACAAGCAGAATTGGCAGCCAGGAACGATGCAACACTAGCTGTCAATCTAACTCCTGCTGAAAGAACTGCAGTTGATCAGGTGGCAGGTTTTTTGACCAGTGAGCAGGCGATTTCAAAGCTGTTTGATGCGATGGGGCTTTCTGAGTTGGATGCAAGCGCGTTTGATGATCAGCATATTTCACTAAACCGTGATTTTTTTGAAAATGATCGATTTTCTTACAGTGTCAGCATGTTTAGGCATCTTGATTGGGAGGCTGCAGACGATGAGGTCAGAGGGGTTTTTGGATCTGTTGATGCGGCTACTGGAAGAGTGACATCTTTTAATATCATGTATCATGGTATTCCGGTTTCCCACGATGGCCCGGAGATGACTGAAGATCAGGTGTTGGCTGAAGTTGTGTCATTTTTAAGAGCAATCGCTCCTGCTGAATTTGCAAGAACCAGAAGTGAGGATATTGCTCATGTCTTTCCGATGCCTGTAGGAGGTCGTTTCGGAAGTGAGACTGTTTTCAATTATGTCAGGGTCGAAAATGGTATATTGTTCCGAGATAATGGAATATCCGCTTCATTCAATCAAGTCACCGGTATGATTACGAGTTTTTCGCTCAGGTGGTTTGATGATGTGACTTTTCCGAGTGTTGCAGGAGTTTTGTCACCGCAGGAGGCGCTGACCAATTTTGTGAGCGAAAATGGCAGCGATACGGTTTATATTACAACTGGGGAAGGCAATGCCAATCTGGTATATGATTTTGGTTTTGCACTTATAGATCCTTTCACCGGTGCGTCAATAGATCACAGCGGAAATCCTTGGGAAGTGGAAGTTTTCACACCTGATTATAGTGATGTGGTCGGGCATTGGTCGGAACATTTTGTTTTGCGGCTTTTGGAAAGCGGTGTGTATAATTGGAGCGGAAGTTTTGAGCCCGATAGGGTGATGACTGAGGCTGAGTTTGTTCATTATATTATGTTGGTTGCTCAGCCGTGGGTGGCTCATCCGTCAGCACAGGTGTTTTTGGCTCATCGTGGAATTGATTTTGATGTCAGTGAGAGCAGGCAGGCGACCAGGCAGGTTGCAGTCCGGATTATTGTTGAGTATTTGGGTTATGCAAGGCTTGCGGAGCAGTCGCGGTGGTTTGTTTATCCGTTTAGTGATTATATTTCGGATGAGTTTAAGGGGTTTGTTACGGTAGCGCATATGCTGGGTATTGTTGGTGGAGATGCGGTCAATAATTTCAATCCCACAAGTGGTATCACACGTGCACAAGCGGCTGTGATGTTGCATAATCTTATTCTTGCACTGAGCATTGATTAATACAATCTCATCTGAGATGTGTGGGTGTTGCTAATGATTTTGTTGTTTCGCTCGGAACGGGTCTCGTCGCCCTACACTTCGCAAAACAAAAAACCATCAGCAACACCCTGTAAGTCTGGGGTGTGGGGTGTTGCTAATGATTTTCAATGACTTTTTAGGGATGAACTAGGTTTCCTGCGGAAATTCCCCTCCTTGGAGGGGTGCCACGAAGTGGCGGGGTGGTGCGCCTCTGCCCCGTCCCAAAAACCACCCTGTCAGG
>Ga0123355_10000418_pt1 | contig 55396 bp, 46 predicted proteins | sample TergutEmb28metaG_3_FD_89872 | JGI IMG/M metagenome (GOLD analysis project Ga0123355, IMG submission 89872) | Embiratermes neotenicus P1 segment gut microbial communities from Petit-Saut dam, French Guiana - Emb289 P1 | ecosystem: Host-associated > Arthropoda: Insects > Digestive system > Gut ... | reverse complement strand
GAAGACCGCCAGGCGGGCGCTCGACAGGCTGTCGAACATCGGGATCGTCAGCCGCGGCGAGCGGCGCGGCGAGTGGGCGATCAACGACCCACTGCTGGCCGATTATCTGGCGGCGACGCTGGTGACCGGCTGAGGGCGGCGCGAATGGGATCGGGCTGCAGGCGGAAGCCGCGGGTGAGATGCCACCGCAGGCTTGCCAAGTTGGTGGGGGACGCCGCGCTTGCGAGCTCGCGCACGCCACGGGCGGCCAGGGCGTCGACCACAACGCCCAGGAGCCCGGTGGCGAGCCCTCGATCGCGCGAGTCCTCGTGAACCGTTAGCCATTCAAGCGTCGGGATCAAGTCCGTTGGGCCGTGGAGTCCGATCAGCGACCGCCACGGCGCGAGAACAGCCGCGCACAGGTGCTGTGCGTCGATCGCGACCGCACCGAGCTCGGCCGAGCTCAAGCTGCGTGCGATCTCTTCCTCCAGCCTGGCGACCGGGTCCTCAAAGGTCACGTATGGCGCTTCCTGGACCCACACCTCGAGCAGCAGGCGGGCGACGTAGGGGCGATCGCGCTCGGGATCGAGCATCCGGATCTCGACGTCGGCGTCTGCGAGCGGCCCGACGGGAAGGTCGGTGGCACGCCGGAACTCAAGCGGGCGCGGCCGATACGACAGGCACGCCTGCCCATCGATCCGCTCGTATTTCCACTCCGGGTTGCGCGGTAGCCGCGCCAGAAGATCGGCTGCTAGCGGAAACTGCACGATCGCGAGCGTACTCCGGCCACGGTGGGCGAATTTGGGCCCGATCCACTGAAAAACTAGGGATCTTTGGGTTCTACCGCCCTAAAAGCCAGGTCTTTTTGGGTTCAGGTGGCAGTCCTCGGTGCGCCTCGGTAGGTCCCGAACGTCCAGCGGTTGCCCTCGGGGTCCTTGATCGCGAACTCGCGCGAACCGTAGTCGGTGGTTTCGGGCGGCCTCGTGATGGTGGCGCCGGCCGCGGCGACGCGGGCGTGGAGGGCGTCGATGTCGTCGGCGACGACGTAGGCTCCGAAGGCGCCGGGCGGCGAGACGCTGGCCTCGGCGTCGCCGTCCTTGACGGAGCCGAGCATGATCCCGCCACCGGGCGGCCAGGCGAGCTCGGCGTGGTGGACGAAGTCGCCGTCGCCGTAGACGGCGGCTTCGGTGAACCCGACGACGTCGACGAGGAACCGGATCAGGGCGCGGGCGTCGCGGGCGCGCAGGGTGGGCCACACCTGGGGCGGGGGCGTGACGGTCTGGGTTGGGTCTGGGGCTGTTTGGCTCATGGCCGAGGAAGCTAGACCGCGACGGCTCTGTTGGCTTGTACGTTTCCGAACTCCTGCGCGAGCCATCCGGAGGGCGACAGCCGGGTGAAGGCGCGAAAGTCGCGGACCAGATGGGACTGGTCGTGGTAGCCAAAGTCGGCGGCGACTCGGGCGATGTCGGTCCGCCCGAAGGATGCGAGCTGGGCCTGCAGGGCCTCACATGCGCCGTCGAAGCGGATCACCCGGGCGGCGAGCTTTGGAGTCATCCCGATCTCACGATCAAACTGCTTCGTCAGCTGTCGCTCACTCCACCCCACCTCGTTCGCGAGCGCCGAGATGGACATCGCCCCGCCGCTGCGGACGAGCAGCCTCCAGGCGTTCGCCACCGGCGCCGGCGGCACGCCATCGCCGAGGCGGGCGGCCAGCACGGCGTCGAGGGTCGCGAACCGCTCGGGCCAGCCGGCAGCCTCCGCAACCCGCTCGTGCAGCTCGGCGGCCAGCCGCCCGAGGACCTCGTCCGCCGCCAGGTCGGCGCCGGCGAGCTCGCCCGCCGGCACACCGAACAGGGCCCGGGACGCGAGCGGGCTGACGCGAACGTGGACTCCGCTCTGCGCCCCGTCGTGGGCGACGATCACGGGGGTCCTGTGCAGGCCGCCGATCAGGCTGTCGTAGCTGACGGGGGGCCGGCTGCGGTCGACGTGCTCGACGAGCCGGAGCCGGTCGCCGAGGGTGACGATCATCGTCACGTAGGGCGAGGGCAGGCCGAGGTGGCGCGCGGGCGGCGCGCCCGCCTGTAGGTAGCCGTCGTAGCGCGCGATCAGGCCGCGCAGCGGACCGGTCGGTGAGCGCCGTGCCGATTCGCTGAGCATCCCGCGCCTTTTCTATGCCGCCACGTGCGAGCGGCCGAGCCAGCGGGCGTCAGACCAGCGCCAGCACAGCCAGGCGGTGATCGCCGAGACCAGCAGCACCGACGGCCAGGCGCCAATCACGAGTAGGAGCGCGTGCGACATCACGACCGCGACGACCCCGACGATCGTCAGCCGGATCGCCGTTCCGGGGCCGTCGCGCCGCAGCCAGAAGTAGATGCAGCTGAGGCCGAAGGCCGCGACCACGAGGCCGCCGAGCGTGCGCGAGCCTGTGCCGGCGATGACGCCGAAGCCGACGATCAGGCCGGCGGCTGAGAGCAGCGAGGTGGGGGCGCGCTCGGTCACACGCGGCTACGGGCGTTCCGCGAAGGCGGTCGCGAACAGCTCGTCGGTGTCGAGCGGCGCGAGCTCGAGCGCGACCGGTGCGATCGTCGCGCCGCGCTCGGCGACCGAGACGTCGCGGTACTCGCCGTCGACTGGATTTCGGTGCGACACGACCCGGCGCCGCTCGAGGTCGACCACCCAGTACTCGTCGACATAGGGTGCGTAGACCTTCGGCTTCGTTCGTAGGTCGCGGTCGTGCGAGGTGACGGCGACCTCGATCACGAGGCGAGCGTGTGACGGGTGCGCGAGCGTGGGCGGCGCGCGGTCGATGATCGCGATGTCGGGCTCGGGCTCGGAGTTGCCGAGGGTCAGCGAGGAAGCAACCCGGAACTTGAAGCGGGTGAGATCGAGGTGGCCTGTAAGCCAGTCGACCAGACCGTCGATCGCATTCTCGTGTTGCGGGCTCTTCGGGCTCATGTCCACCACCAGTCCGTCGATCAGCTCGACCCGTGTCGTCTCGTTCAGGCCGCCGCTCTCGATCATCTGGTGGTATTCCTCGATCGAGAGGCGGTGGATCTCGTGTGGTTGGACGAGCGCACTCATCTGGGGAGAGCATAAGGGCCTGAGAGGGTGGCACGAGTGTGCCACCGATCGGTGGCATATCGGGTTCGCCACCGTGCGGTGGCGTGATAATCTTGCTACTGAACGGTGGCAAGATTGGAGATCCGCTCGATACATGACTTAGCGGCAGCAGTTCGAGGCCGCCGCACCGATCTGGGAGTGAGCCAGGCCGGCCTCGCCGAGCGCGCAGGCGTCTCTCGCAAATGGGTATATGAGTTTGAGGCGGGCAAGCCGACCGCCGAGTTCGGCCTGCTGCTGCGCGTGCTCGACGCGCTCCAGCTCAGCCTTGAGGTTGCGCCCGAGGCCGGTCCCGTGAGCGCGGGCCGTGTCGATCTGGACGCGCTGCTGGAGGAGCACCGCCGGGCGTGAGTCCGGAGTTGCTCGTCGTCATCGGCGACACGGTCGCCGCCACCCTCACGCGTCTCTCCGCGGGCCGACTGCGCATGGACTACCGCGACGAGTACCGCATACGGAGAGCGGCGACCCCGCTGTCGGTATCGATGCCGACCCAGGTTGCTTCGCACGCGGACCAAACGGTGACGCCATGGCTCTGGGGGCTGCTTCCAGACAACGAGGCCGTTCTCCGGCGGTGGGCGCGACAGTTTCAAGCGTCGGCCTCCTCGCCGTTCTCGATGCTCGGAACCCCGGTCGGCCATGACTGTCCTGGCGCAGTCCGCTTCGCGAGTTCGGATGCAGTCGACGAACTCTTGACCCGCCCCGGTCAAGTCATCTGGTTGAGCGAGGAAGAGGTCGCAGCACGGTTGCGCGAGCTGAAGCGCGATGGCACGTTGTGGCTCGGATCAGAGTTCACGGGACAGTTCAGCCTTGCTGGGGCCCAGGCGAAGACCGCCCTCCTGTACGAGGATGGCCGCTGGGGCGTGCCCTCCGGGGCGGCGGCCACGAGCCACATCCTCAAGCCGGCGGTGGCCGGGCTCGATGATCACGACCTCAACGAGCACCTGTGCATGGACGCAGCGAGCCGGGCGGGCTTACTCGTCGCCCGCACCTGGATTGCACGCTTTGAGGAGGAGTCAGCGATCGTCGTGCAACGCTACGACCGGCACCGCGACGGTGGCCTGGTCCGGGTGCACCAGGAGGACGTCTGTCAGGCACTGGGTGTGCCACCGTCTGCCAAATACGAGCGCGAAGGTGGGCCAGGCGTCAGGGATATCGCCCGGCTGTTCCGCCAGGTGATGGCGCCGCGCACTGCCGAGGACGCGGTCTGGCGGCTCGTCGATGCGCTGGCCTGGAACTGGCTGATCGCCGGCACCGACGGCCATGCTAAGAACTGCTCCCTACTCCTATCGGGAGGGGAGGTGCGGCTGGCGCCTCTCTACGACGTCGCGTCGGCGCTGCCCTACGGCGAGCACGAGCGGAAGTTGCGGTTCGCGATGAGGCTCGGCGGCGACTACCGCGCCTATCCGGATCGCAACCCTTGGCCGACCGCAGCGGCCGACCTTGGCGTCAGTGGCGACGCCCTGGTCCAGCGCGTCGGTGCGCTGGCCGACCGAACACCGGACGCGCTCCGCGACGCGGCGAGCACTCCAGACGTGGTGGCGCTCGACCGGCGCCTCCCCGCCCGGCTCGTCGACCTCGTCGCCGGACGGGTGCAGCGCTGCCAGCGGATTCTCGATGAGTGAGCAGTCAGAGGTCGAAGACGAGGGCGAGCGCATCGTCGACGTGTTGCTGCTCAGGCGCCGACAGCCTGCCCACGACCCCTTCGAGGCGCTCGACATCGACCGCGCGAACCTGCTCGACGAGCACCCGCGTGCGTTGATCACCGAACTCGACCTCAGGACGAAAGGTGGCCGGGGCCGCACTCCGTGACGTCGGCGCGACGATCGCGGTCGACAACCCGAGACGTGCGTCGGCGTGGACGATCACGCCATACCGCGGCCCGGCCTGCTCGCGTCCGCGCGTCCTCGGTCAGCCGGATTCGATAGATCTCGCCGCGCGTCACACCGGCCAGTCCGGCGCGGCCGCTTCCATGTCCGCCATCGCAGCCCGCCGCTCCGCGGTGTCGCGCGGGTCGCCCGCCAGCCGCGCGACCTCTGCGGCGAGCGAGGAGCGCCGCGCACGCCTCTCTCCCGCTTCGGTTAGCGCAGCTCGAATAGCCTCCGACTCGTTGCCTCCCTCGCGCATCAGGGCCGACAACGCTCGCTCGGAGGCTTCGTCCAGTCTGGCTCTGACGATTCGCGAGGCCACACACCGGACTTTGGCACAGCCGGGCCCAGCCGGGCAGGAGGCCGGACGTGCGGCCTATGGACCGCCGGCCAGCCGGAACGGCTCGCCGGGCGCGAAGCCAAACCACGGCCAACCGCCGAAGCCGTGCCTCGGCTCGCGCCAGATGCCCCGAGCCGGATCCCGGCGACGATGGTGGTCGCCCCCGCAGCCGTGATCCTGGTGCGACTGGGGCTGGCATCCGCACTGGTCGCCACCCCGTGATCCGGGCGGGCACTCGCAATAGGGGCCGCCCATCGACCCGGGCGGGCATTCGCAGTACGGGCCGCCCATCGACCCGGGCGGGCATTCGCAATACGGGCCGCCCATCGACCCGGGCGGGCACTCGCAGTCGTCTCTGTCGTCGCGGCACTTGCCGCAGTCCCCGCGCATTTGATCCGGGCCGCCCATCGGGTCGCAGCGGTGATCGTCGCCCGACTGATGGTTCCCACCCCCGGGGTTATGCCCACTGGGGAAGTTGCGGTCGCCCGTGTTGGCCCGTCCACTCGTGCCGGCGCCGAACCGCATGCCTGGACCGGCGCCGTGGCCAGCCTGCATGTCCGCAACGGCAGCCGACGTGAGGCAGGCAGCCACCAGCGAGAGTGCCGCCAAAGTCCCGATCAGATACTTCACCTGACACCCCCAATTTTGGTCCGGCGAGGTCGCCGAAGCTCGTCTCAAACCCCCTATACGAGCGGCCAACTTAAAGGCTGACAGCGGCAACTTGTGAAGTGCACGGGTAGTACCTGTGAAGTCGTTGGGAAAACCTCGCATTCTGGTAGAAATAGTGGGCGAAGTAGTGATACCGACGCCTATGCTGGGCCCCGTGCGACGACGGCTCGTGCACGCCTTCGATCGTCTGCGGCTTGGCGCAGCCACCTTTCTGTTGTTCGCCGGCGCGTTCGCGACCGGCGTTGTTTTGCTGTTGTCACTCGGCGCGAACCAGGCCGGCTCGCCGGCCGACCACCCGGCCGGCGACCGCCTGTTGACGGCCGCCGGACCAACCTGGGTCCACGAGCCATCACCGCTCAGCCAACCATCACGGGTCGACCCGCCATCGCACCAACCCCGCGCTCCGGCCGCGCGCGGCCGGAGCGCGGGCAGAGTCGCCACCGCGTTGACCGTCCCCTCGTCGCGGCTTCTCACGCCTGCGCGCCCGGAGACACGGCCGACTCGCAGCCGCGCGTCGGGCGGCAGCCCGGACGGCGACCACACCGGCGCCACACACGCGGTCGTTCCACCGACGCGACCGGCACCGACGCGACCGGCACCAACGCGACCGGCACCGACAGACACGGAACGATCGTCGACCCCACCGCCGATCAGCGTCGGCGCCCCACACCCCGAAACGGTGGCGGCCCATCCCCATCAGGGGTCGCAGCCGCGTTCGGGCAATGACATCGGCAAGCCGTGGGGCTCCCCCCGCCCGATCACCCCGATCCCGTCGGATCCGTCCGCCACCGAGCAGCCGTTCTTCTGCTTCATTGCCCACGCGGCCCCGGTGCCCACCTGCAACCCCACGCCGCAGGTGGTGACGGTCACGCTGGGGGCTGGCACCATCAGCGAGAGCGGGGGATCGACGACCGCGACGGTGACCGTCACCGACGTAGAGGGCGATCAGGTGCTCGTCACGGACCCCACACAGATCAGCTTCACCCCCGAATCCGACGTCACGATCGGCACGGTGACGTGCAACACACAGTCCGGCACCCAGGGTTACGGCACCTGCTCGGCGCCGGTCGCTCCTTCAGCGACCGCGTGTCCCACCGGCTGCTCCGTCACGATCACCGCCACCTACAACGACGGCGTCGACCCCCCTATCAGCGGCTCGGCGCCGCTCAACCTGAAACCCGGAACCACCGGCGCAGCGAGCAGCGTGAGCGTCGCCTTGGCTTCCACGACGATCAACGCCGACGGCGGGACCTCCTCGACTACCGCCACCGCGACAGTTGACGACGCCGGCGGGGCCCCGGTCGTCGGGCAAGAGGTCCAGTTCTCGGCAAGCCCTGGCGCCTCAAGCCCACACGCCAGCGTCACCATCGCCCCCACCATCTGCACGACCGACGCCAACGGGCACTGCACGGCGCAGATCACCAGCGGCACAATCCCCGGCTCGGTCACGATCACCGCGACCGACACGTCGGTCACCTCCTCCGTCGTCTCTGGCACCGGATCGCTCACCCTGACGGACGTCGCCGGCAACGCGCAACAGATGAGCCTCCAGTTGGGCGCGTCCTCGATCCCCGCCGACGGGACCACCACGACGACCGCCACTGCGACGGTGACGGGCAACCACGGGCTCCCGGTCATCGGCGACAAGGTCAGCTTCGCGTCCAGCCCCGTCGCCGGTGTCACGATCGGGCACGTCACCGACAATCAAGACGGCACCTACACCGCCACGATCAGCGGGACCCGCCCTGGGTCGTACACGATCATCGCGACCGACAACTCGGTCAGCCCCAGCATCAGCAGCAGCCCGGCGACGCTCACTCTGACGTCGACGATCGGCCCCGCGGCGAAGGTCACCGTCGCTCTGAGCAACACTTCGATCGTCGCGGATGGGGTCACCTCAACGACGGCCACGGCGACGGTCACCGACGCCGCCGGCCACCCGATCACCGGCGACAGCATCCAATTCTCAGCCACCCCCTCCGGAGTCGTGATCGGAGCGACCAGCAACAACGGCGACGGCACCTACACCGCAAATATCACGAGCTCAAGCACGCCCGGCCCCGTCACGATCACCGCCACCGACACCTCAAGCACCGCATTACCGACCGCCATTGGCAGCGCCACACTCAACCTGACCTCGCAGGACGCGGCGCAGTCGATCACCGTCGCGGTCAGTCCGGTCGCGATCTACGCGGACGGAAGCTCGCACGCGTTCGCGACCGCGACGGTCACCTCGAGCCTTGGGACGGGCGTGCCCGGGGAGGCGGTGCAGTTCTATGTCGACGGCTCACCCGTCGGCGGCGTCTGCACGACCGACTCGAACGGGCAGTGCCATGTCACCCTCACCGCCTCAACGACGGTCGGAGTCGAATCGATCACCGCGACCGACATCGGCGCGAATATCTCGACCCAGCAACCCGCGCAGCTGACGTTGCTGACGCCGCTGCCGCCGCCCCCGCCGACCAGCACGACGCCGACGACGACGACGACGCCGACGCCGACGACAACGACAACGACACCGAGCAGCACGCATCCGCACAGCTCCCGCCCGACGGTCCATCAGATCCTGTCGTCGCTGGCCGGCGTGCTCGCACCCAGCGGATCGAAGGCGTCGATCAAGCAGATCCTCAGCAAGGGGTCGTACACCTTCTCCTATCACGCCCCAGGCGCGGGCAAGCTGACGATCGACTGGTACGACGGCCCGGTCGGAAAGCGCCCGAAACTGATCGGCGCCGTCACCGTGGCCGTCGGCAAAGCCCGGAAGCTGATCGCCGAGGTCAGGCTGACAAGCGCGGGTCGCTCGACGCTGAAGGCCAAGCTCAAGCTGACGGGCGCTGGTCGCTCGACGCTGAAGGCCGCGAAGGCTCCTCTCAAGGTCACCTCGAACGTCTCATTCAAGGCCGCCGGCGAGAGCGCCGTCAGCCGCAGGACGACGTTCATGCTGCACTGACGGCCGACTGGCCTCGCCACGTCGCGTCGAGGTGGCGAGAAGCCGTTCCACCAGGTCGGTGCATCCCAAGTTGGTACCGTTTTGGTATGAGCAAACAGATCGCTGTTCGACTGTCCGATGACCTCGTGGAGTTCGTCGACGCACTCGTCGCCACCGGGAGGGAGCCGAGTAGAGCCGCAGTCGTAGCCACCGCGCTCGAGCGCGAGCGCCGGCGAGTGGTTGCCGCCCGCGACGCGGACATCCTTGCTGCGAGCGGCCCCGATCCCGACCTCGCGGGACTCGCCGAGTTCGCCGCTGGCGTGCATGCCGACACCTGATGCGGCCGATCCACATCGCGCTGCTGGACAAGTCCAGGCCGGTGGTCGTGCTGACAAGAGAGCTGGTCAGGCCACACCTGAACACGGTCACGATCGCGCCGCTCACGACCACCGTCCGCGGCCTTTCAACCGAAGTTCCATGCGGCTCGGAGAATGGGCTGGAGCAACTCTGTGCCGTCGCATGCGATCACATAACGACGATCCCGGTCGCCAATCTCGGCCGCCAGATCGGTCGGCTGCTCGACCACCAGGAGCGCCCGCTCACGCGGGCGATCCACGCAGCGTTCGACTTGGACTAGCTCGGGCTGCGGGCGAGGGTAGTCCGGCGCCGGCGCCTGGACGTCGCGGCGTCAGGGAATCTTCGGCGAGCACGGTTTGGTGCCCGGCGTGCGGACGCCCGGAGCCAGGCAGCCGGTGGTCAGCGCAGCGCGCTTACCGGACCCGATCGTGAACCGAAGGTATCGGCCGATCGTCTGCGGGGCGGTGACGGCGACAACCACGCGCGTGCCATACGGGAGGGTCGCCCTGGCGAACATCCGCGTGAGCTTCACGACGCGCACCTTCGGCGGATGCGCGCCCCGTGACCGCGGAAGCCTCACCTTGCGCCAGCGCGTGAATGGGCACCCCTTGCCGGTGCAGTCCACTGACACGTTCGCGCCGCCCGGCACACGGGTTACGACCATGCTGGTGATGACCGCCGTCTTCGCGACCGCGGCCTGCGCGCCCGCGCTTCCGCTGCCGGCGCCCACGCTGCCAACCGCCCGCAGCGACGACTTCCCGTCGGGCTGAGGGCTCAGCGACACGGCCCGGATGAAGTAGGGGCACTGCACGCTGGTCGAGACCCCGGCGAAGTTCGTCCCCTTCACGTTCGCCTTCTCGGCGTAGAGCTCCCCCGTCCCAGCCCTCGCCGAAAGAGTCTGCGACGCGGGCCCGGACACCGAGTCCGTCAGGGTCGCGGTGACCTTCGCATTCTTCTTGTGCAGCGAGAACACGGGCTCCTTCTTGGCGCAGGTGATCTTCGGCTTGGCCGTGTCGACCTTGATCGTCGCGCTGATCGGGTTCTCCTGGTCCCCGAAGCTGTTCTCGCTCGCCACATAGATGGTGTGAGTCCCGTCTCCGCTGACGGTCCCGCCGTCGCCGGTATACGCGCACCCGGGAGCGATCGCCGCGAACGCCGGCGGCGCCTGCGCCGGATCGAGCACGCAGCTGATCGACGTCGCGTTCTGGGTCGCCGAGACGAACACGGTCGGGTCGATCGTGTACCACCCGTTCGCGCCGTTGGGTGTGAGCGGCGAGAACGTGATCGTCGACACCGACGGCTGCGTGATCTCGCGGATCGCGCTGTTGTTGTCGTCGGCGATCAGGATCCCGTTCTGTAGCGTCGGCGCCACCGCCGTCGGGCCGTTCAGCTGGGCCGCCGTCGCCGCGCCTCCGTCGCCCGTGTACCCGATCGTGCCGTTCCCCGCGATCGTCGAGATCACCCCGCTCGGCGAGACCTGGCGGACCGCCTGGTTCCCGGTGTCGGCGATCAGGAATCCGCCGCCGGATAGCGCCACGACCTGGTAGGGCTGGTCCAGTTGCGCGGACGTCGCGGCGCCGCCGTCGCCCGAATAGCCGGGAGAGCCGGGCACGCCGGCCACCGTCGTGAAGGTCCCGCCGGGCGACTCCTGTGAGACCTCTCGCACCGAGTCGTCGAGATGTTCGGACACCATATAGGCCCCGTTCCCCCCGGGGACCTCGGAGACAGAGTCGGGCTCGTCGAGGTTGACCTGCCCCGCCGGCGAGCCGTCGCAGACGGTCGTCGCGTCGTTGCAGCCGGTGTTGTCCTGGCAGCCGGTGCTTCCAGCGCTGCTGCCCCCGGCGATCTGCTGGATCGTCCCGTCCGAAGACAGCAGCAGGACCCGGCAGTTTCCGCTATCGGCGATCAGCACCCCGCCGTTCGCGGTCGGCACCGCGTCCGAGGGAAAGTTCAGATCGATCGAGGTCCCTGACACCGGCGCCCCGTTGACACCGGGGACTCCGTTGTAGCCGTCGGAGTTGTTGCCGGCGCCCGGCGCCGAGCCTGATGGCGGCGTGAAGGGCGCGGCGCCGGCGATCGTCGTGATCGTCGCCTGTCCCGGGAGCCCCGGCGACACCATCCGGACCCGGGCGCCGAGGTCTTCGGTGATCAGGAACCCGCCGTCCGGCAGCGGCGCAACCGCGACCGGGTCATCGAGCCCGGACGAAGTCGCCGGAACCCCGTCGACGTCGGTCTGGTCCGGCACCGTCGCGCCGGGCTGACCGCCGGACACGGGGATGCTCGTCCCGGCGACCGTCGTCACGACGCCGCTCGCGGACACCTCGCGCACCAGATCGTTGCCGGAGTCGATGTACAGGTATCCGCCATCCGGCAGCGCGGCGACCGACCGAGCCCCTTCGATCGGAACGGAGGTTGCTGGCACGCCGTCGCACGGCCCCAGGGACGTGACGGCGCCGGAGCACGTACCGCCACCGGCGACCGTGTGGATCTGCGGCGGCAACGGCTGGGCCGCCGACCGCGCCGGCGCCGCCCATTGCCCCGCAACCGCCAGCACGAGGAAGGCGACAGAAGCGCCAACGGCACTGCTTCGAATGCCAAATATCAGTCTCAGGGCGCCGTCGATCGGGCTCACGAATGGGCTTGAAGTCGAGGCGATCGCCTCGGACCGCCGGATCAGACCGTTCGCCTCGGCTGGGCCGAGTCCATCGACACGCCTGGCGCGATCGTGAGAGACGGTAGAGGGTCCAGCGACCGCCAAACCGGGCCCGACGGCAAAGTTCACGACCTGCCCACATGACGTTTACAGGTCGGCCACGTGGTCGATACCGGCAACCGTCAGTCTCGCACTCGACAGCGTCTGTCCGAGACTGAACCGACCGTGCCGCAGCCCCTCGCAACCGAGCCTGAATACGCCCTGCTGCTCGACGCCATCGCGCCGCTCGGCCCCCCATGGCCCGAACTCAACAACGGATCCGGGCCCGACCCGCAGCCCAGACCGCGGACCGACCACCGCGCCTGGGACAGCGGCCGCTGGGGAAGGCTGCTGGACATCGCCGACTGGCATCGGCTGTCGCCGGTCCTGTTCACGCACCTCCGGGCCGTGGGTGGCGCGCCCGCGCCGGTGCTGAGCGCGCTCGAGCGCGCGTACCTGGCAAATGCCGCCCGCAGCATGTTCATCCGCGCGACGACGGCCACCGTGGTCCGCGCCCTGGACGCCGCAGGCGTCCCGTCCCTGCTGCTGAAAGGTGCAGCGCTCGTTGAGACGGTCTACGACGACCCGGCTGAGCGCGAGATGCTCGACATCGATCTGCTCGTCCCCGCGGACCGGCTGGGTGACGCTACCGCCACCCTTGCCGAGCTCGACTATGCCCCCGCACCCGATCCCGATGCCGATCAACACCCCATCCCCGGCCCCACAGCGGTCCGGATCGCTCCCCACCAACCGATCCACGACGCCGCCCTGGTCGGGCCCGAGCAGCTCGTCGCGGTCGAGCTCCACCGCCACATCGCGATCGGCGGCGAGGAAGGTGGCGACTTCGACCTCGGCGGCCTCTGGGACCGCGCCCGGCAGGTGCCGGCGACGGATCACCGCGTCCCCTCGCCCGAGGACCTTCTGATTCACATCTGCTTCCACTTCACCCGCAACCGGCTCGGCGGCAGCGCCGGGCGTCGCAACACCGGCGGCGCGCTCGCCCAGATCCTCGATATCCAGCGGGTCGTTGCCAACGACGCAGTCGATTGGGACGAGCTCACCCACACCGCCCGCGACTTCGGCCTGGGAACCCGGGTCTTCCTCGGCCTGTTCGCCGCGCGCGAACTCGGCGTCCCGATCCCCGCCGAGGCGATCGAACCGATCCGCCCGAGCGGGTTCGATCCGCAGCTGGGCCGCCGGCTGGTGGCGCTGCGCGTGCTCCGCGCGGGCGACCACCTCCCGGTCCGCTCGATGCGCTGGATGGTCGCGCCGAGCAAGGAGGCGCTGCGCCGCGGCTGGAACGCCGACTCGAACGCGACGCTGTCGCTTGCCCGCGCCTACATGCGCCGCGCTCGGGCGCACGTGCCGGAGGCGCGATCGGCGATGCGCCGCCCGTGGGTCTACGTGCAGGACCGCCGGCTCAACACCCAGATCGAGGCGCTCCGGGAGCGGGCGTGACGAACGGCGCCGACACGATCCTCGGAGAGCGGCTGCGCCGGCAGGACGGCGTCATTACCCAGGAAGCCAAGGAGCAGACCATCCTGCTGCGGCTCGAGGATGGCGGCTACTACGCGATCGACGAGGTCGGCGCCGCGATCTGGGAGCTTTGCGACGGCGTCCGCCCGGTCGGTGAGATCGTCACGATCCTCTGCGCCGAGTTCGACGCACCCGAGACGACGATCCGAGCCGACGTGCTCGAGTTCGTCGAGGACCTGCGCCGCGAGCGGCTCCTGGTTGACGTCGGTGCGTGACCGCGCCTACGCGCTGACACTGCTGCGCGGGCCCCGCGACTGGCTGGTGCTGGCGCAGATCGGTGCGTTCGCATCCGCGGTGCCGGCGCTGATGCGGCTCCCCCTGCCGCGGCTGGCGGCGCTGATCACCAGTCCGCCGCATTCGCGCAGCCCGTCACCCGCCGAGATCGAGCGCCTGGACCGGGTGATGACGCTGGCGCCGCGGATCGGCCGGCCGCTGGTCCGCAGCGGCTGCCTGACCCGGGGCGTCACCCTCTACTGGTTCCTGCGACGGGCAGGGCTCGACGTCGAGCTGAGATTCGGACTCGACCCCAACGGCGGCGAGCCCGCCGATCTCAGCGACGGGCATTGCTGGTTAACCCTCGACGGCGAGCCGTACCTGGAGCGGCGGGACCCGCGACCGCGCTTCACCGAGCTCTACCGGCTGCCGCTCGCGGCCTCGGCATGAGCCTGCTGGCCGAGCGGTGCCGGTCGTACTCGCTGCACGGCGTCACCGTCGAGGTGGCGACCGACGACCCCGCAGTCATCGAGCAGATGGACCTGCGGCTGCGCGCGTTTTCCGGAGCGCCGGGCTCGGACGACCCGGTGCTCCGTTTTGAGTTCGTCGGCACGCCGCCGAAGCCGCCGCCGGCCGGCCGGGGCCGCCCGGTGTACGAGACCCCGCACGGCCCGCTCCACTACTTCCCCGACGAAGACGTCGTCGCCGGCGAGCTCGACGGCGTCGTACTCCGCTGCGAGCCGGGAGCCGGCCTGGCGGTGATCGCGGCGCCCGCGTTCCGTGGGTCCGCCCTGTACCACGCGACCCACCCGCTGGCGACGGTCGCGCTGATGGAGCTGATGGAGCGCCACGGGCGGTTCGCGGTGCACGCCGGCTGCCTCGCCGCCCCGGGCGGGCACGGCGTCCTGGTCGCCGGCCCGAGCGGCGCCGGCAAGTCGACGCTGACGCTGGCGCTGGCCCGCGCCGGAATGGGATTCCTGGGCGACGACGTCGTCTTTCTCGAGCGCCCGGCTAGCGGGCCGGGCGCTCGACTGCGGGCGCTCGGGTTCGCCGACACCCTCGGCCTCGTGGCGTTCGCGGCCGAGCGATTCCCCGAGCTCGCGCCGCACGCCGCCGGTGGCCCGCTTGAGGGCTTTCCCAAGCGGCTGCACCGCTTCGAGGACCTGTTCGGACGCGATCCGGTGCCGAGTTGTGAGCCGCGCGTGATCGTGTTCCCGGAGGTTGCCCCCGAGCTGCGCAGCGCGGTCACGCCGCTCGGAAGCGGCGAGGCGCTGCTGCGGCTGGTCCCCGACGTCCTGCTGACGCACGCGGAGGCGACCCAGGCCCACGTCGGGGCGATCGCCGCCCTGCTCGAGCAGGTTCGCTGCTACTCCGTGCGCTCCGGAGCCGACCTCGAGCGTGCCGCGGACCTCGTCCGCGCGCTTGTCTGACGGACCATCCAGACGTCCTGAGCCGTGGCTGCGGGCGCGCGCCGTACCTCCCGGCTACGAGAGCTTCTGTTCGAATTCCGTCATCAGCGCGTACATGCTCGGGCACTCCCAGACGCGGCCGCGCACACGATCGTCGACAGTGCGAATGACACCGGCGCCCGTGAGCTCATTGAGTGCGTTGCCGGCAGCGACGTCCGAGATACTGAGGTGCTCTTGGACCGAGGCGACGTTCAGCACCGGATACGCCGGGAGCATCCGAAGAACCCGGTAGACCGCCGAGTCGCTGCGCGGGCGGCGTTTGAAGTTGGCAAGCCAGTCTTCCTCTGTTTGCTCGATCCGCGCTGTCAACTGTTCTGCTCTCATCGCGGCAACGAGCGTTGCGTCGGCGAAATACGACAACCACCGGTTGAGCTTGCCGTCGCGGAACTCGGTGAGACCGGCGAAATAGGGGTCGCGGCGCGCCGCGAGAACGACGCTGATTGGCGGAACGATCCCAGGCGCCAAGCCACGTCGTCGGAGCACTGTGTGGATGAGACAACGACCCACTCGTCCGTTTCCATCGACGAACGGATGGACGTTCTCGAACTGGGCGTGCGTGACCGCCGCCTGCATGAGAGCGGGCATATCCGTCCGGTTCATGAACCGGCAGATGTCCTTCAGCAGACGCGGCACCTCCTCGTAGGGAGGGGGGACGTACGTGGCGCCGATGGGCGTTGAACCTCCGATCCATCCAGGCTCTGCACGCAGAACTCCAGCTATTGGCTCGTCTTGACCGAAGTGCAGGAGGGCGCGATGGATGTCCTTGAGGTGCTGCGGCGTGATGCTCTCCGGCGTTTGCGCCAGGGCAAGCGCCTCAGTCATAGCGTGGATATTGCCGACGATGTCTGCCGCCTTCCGGTCATGGCTGTGCTCCAGGTCGAAGTCCGCCAGCGCGATCCGTCGATGCCCCAGAGCGAGGCCCTCGATGCGAGAAGAGGCGGTGGATTCTTGGCGCAGGAGATGCCGCGCCACAGCCTCTAGGGAAGCTAGCTTCGGTGGAGCGTCGTTCAGTGCCCGCACCGCTTCGGACGCGTGTGCGAGTTCCTCCGCCAAGCTGGCTGGCAGGGAGACGTGCAACGAGCCGATAGGGTCCGGAACGAAGGCGCGGTATCGCCCCCCACGTCTCTCCACGGCGGATTGGCCGGTAGGGATGCCGGCATACTGCTTCGTCACGTAATGGCCGCGAGCGCGTCCCATTAGTCTTCGGTTGCCTCGGCTATAACCGAATGATAGCTCCTAGCCTTCGGTTAGCCCGGAAGTTCCCGAAAGCTAGGGAACGGCCCTAACCACGATCAGGAGGTCCGGGTGGCCCACCGAGCGGTGGTGTAGCCCACCGCGCATCGCGAGCTGCCCGCCCGGGGACGGGTCATCAGGGTCCGAGCAGGCCGAACGGAACGACTGCAACGCCATCGTCCCTACGGTAAGCGAGCCGGCCGGTGTAGACGACGACGCGGGCCGCGAGCCGGTTTCCGACCTGCTGGCGAAGCCATTCGAGGTGCGCGACGTCACCGGCGTCGACGGTTCCGGCAAGCTTGACTTCGATCGCAAGGCAAGTGCGATCCGGGGCTTCGACGATCAGGTCGATCTCGTGATCGCCGTTTTTGGTGCGCAGATGTCCCACGGTCGCCTGAGCCGCCTCTGCGTAGACCCTGACCGACTGCGTGACGAGCGACTCGAACAGTGCCCCGAGCCAAATTCCCGAGCCGTCCGAGACCCGGTCGCCCTGCCCACGCAACAGGCCTTCCTTCCCGACGCCAACCAGCCGCGCGGCGAGTGCCGGATCGACCAGATGATGTTTCGGGGCGAGAGTCAGCCGCTTGAGCGGCGCGAACGCCGGAACCCATGCCTCGAGCGGATCCAGGACGAAGATCCGCTGCAGATGATCCCGATAAGCCGCCACGGTCTGGCGCGCGGGCTTGTCACCCTCCCCCGGCGTCGCGGCGTCGAGGATCGTCGTGTAAGTGGCGGTGGTGGCCGTGGCCGCGGCATAGGCAGCCATCCACGCTCGCAGCGCGACAGGACGACGCACGCTGAGGCCGTTCTCGGGCAGCTCGCGCTCAGTGATGCGCCTGATGTAACTGTCGAGCTGGAGCTGCCGTGCCCCCTCAGGTAGTCCTCGGATACCGGGGAAGCCGGACCTGAGAATCTCATCGGTGTAGCTCGGCAGACCGAGGTCGCAGATCCCCCCGACCACCTCGAGCTGCCCGGTCAGTAGGGCGCGAAGTGAGACTGTGGCCTCCTGGATGCCGCGCTCACTGAATGACATCGGGCGCATCGTCAGGCTCACGATGCGCCCGGCGCCCGAATGAACCCGAGCCCCTGCCGACAGTCCCGCAGACCCTGCCAGCAGGAATCGTCCGCCAGAGCTGTCCTCGTCGACTGCGCGACGAACGCGATCCCAGACACTGGGCTCGAGCTGCCATTCGTCGATCAGGACCGGGGCCGGAAGCTGCGTGACGAGATCCAGGTTGGCGGCCACGGCGACGCGCTCGCTCGGGTTGTCGAGCGACAAGACCGTCGCGGCACGCCGCGTCGCCGTAGCGGTCTTACCGACGCCCTTGGCCCCTTCCAGGGCAATCGCGGCGAGGTCCCCGAAGAGCTGGTCGAGCATCGGGTCGACGACTCGACGTTGGTAGTCCATTTCCGTAGCCTAACACTTGGACGAGCATCTGACTAACATCACGACGAGAATCTAACTAACAAATGGACGGCTTTCTACCCAACAGATTGCCAAGATGAGTTGTCGGCTCGCGGTTGTGGACGTGCAGCCGGTCGCAGGATCGCCGCCCTGACGGTGCCGATCGCCGTCGCAGCCGAGTCGGCCAGCGTATCTGTCGTACATCGATCGGGAGGCTGACTCGCGATACTACACTCACTACAATGGATACGTGGTGCCGAAAACCCAACCCTTCTCGATCCGCCTTGGCGAGCAAACCAACCTGCTCGTAGAGGACGAGGCTCGCCGCTCGGGCCGGTCTCGGAGTGTGGTGGTTGAGGAACTGGCCGAGGAGGCAGCGAAGGCGCGACTCCACCCGGGCGTCGCTTTTCGTGGCCGTCCTCGCCGGGCGTGGGTGATCGGGAGCGGCCTAGATGTCTGGGAGATCATCGAGTTGGTGCGCTCCTACGGGGGCGACTTGGCCGCGCTTACGGCCGCTCATCCGCTCGTCAACGATCGGCATCTGCGCACGGCGCGTGCGTACGCGACTCAGTTCACGGACGAGATCGACGCGCTGCTGGAAGAGAATCGTCTGCCACCGTCAGAGTTGGCCTCCCTGTATCCGTTCCTGCGGAACCCCAGCAGCTAAGTACGTCTCCTGTGCGGCTTCTGCTGGACGCGCACGTTTCCGGTCCGCGGGTGGGGAAGCGACTCGCCGCCGCGGGACATGACGTTCGCGCGCTCGATCAGGAACTGGCGTTGGAAGGCCTGGACGACGACGACGTGTTGGCTCTCGCCACGAATGAGGGGCGGATTCTCGTCACTCACAATGTGCGCGACTTCCCCGCGATCCTTCGGGACTGGGCCGGGACTCAGCGCACACACGCCGGTGTCATCCTCGTCTACGGCATCGACCACCGCGAGTTCGACCTGATCGTTCGCGGCGTCGAACGTTCCCTACGTCTCTACGAGGACGCTGGGAGCTGGGAGGACCTTGCTGTCGTCGTCAACCGCGAGTTCGCCGTCGAGGTTTGAGTCTACGGCGGGTGGCTGGCCTAGAAGCCGAACTTACCCTGGTCAAGATCGACTCCCCCGTTGCGCAGAGTGGCGGATGGTAGGGTCACGACATGAAGACCACCATTGATGCGGCAGGTCGATTGGTAATCCCCAAGCCACTGCGCGACGAGCTTGGCTTTTCGGCCGGTGCCGAGCTGGACATCAGAACGGTGGAGGGACATCTGGAGGTTGCGATTCCGTCTCGGGTGCGGATCGACGAGGGACCTCATGGCGTTCGCTTCAGTGCCCAGACCGGTGAGCGACTCACCACCGAGGACCTTCGTGGACTGATGGAACCGGGTCGGCGCTGACGGCGGAAGCGCGGTGATCGCCGCTCTGTCCGCCTGGCAAGAACATCATGGACCCACGGCACGATTGAAGTGGTCACGGTGCTGCCCGCGCACGTCATCGTCGCGGCCTATTCCGTGCTCACACGTCTTCCGTCGGGCCTCGCTGTCCCGCGTGGTGATGGCCCAATCGAACCAACTCAGAAGCGGAAGGGCGGCTGCTTCTTGGGCGGCTTGCTGATCATCCGGCCGTGCAGGCACTTGACGATCGCCGGCACCGGAGAACCGTTGTACGGCGTGATGTGCTGGGCGATCACTAGATGACTCGCGACGCCTGACTCCTCGTCGCGGAGGAACTTCGCCTGGCGGGTCGCGAGACTGAGCGTCTTGTAGTACTGCACGTAGAGGAACCCGCCGACCTTTGCGTCCCATCCGACCCACAGGTAGCCGGGCCCACTTGTGGTCACGTGCTGCAGGTGGCCCCGGCGCAAGCACGACAGAACCGCCCGCGACTGCGCCCTGCTCGCGCGCGGCGAGCTGGTGGCCTTGGGCGGTGCCCGGTGAGTGGCAGCGATCGGATGCGCGATGGCGCCACTGGCAGTGACGATCAGGCAACAGAGCGCTACCGCGGCGACGAGCGCCAGCGCCCAGCGACTGCGGCTGCTCACGGGGTGATCAAACATGGCGTCTCCTGTGGTCGGGGGTTTCCCGCGCCACGGCGTACGCGGGCCTGCGCTTCGGGCCGGGTCTCACGCCCCCGGCGATCAACAGCAGTGAGGCCAGCGTCATCACGCCGACCACGGGGTAGAACCAGTCGCTCGAGGACTCGCCGGCCGGCCGCGTGACGAATGCCGACTGGCTCGCCTGCTTCTTGGCCTTCTCCTCACGCTTCGCGGTCGATTGCGCGGGCACCGTCGCGCCGCCGGGCGGCACCGGCGTCAGCGGCGGGATCAGCGGCGGCGTGATCACGGCGGCGAGCGAGTTGTTCGCCGACGGCGCCGCGATGAACGGCTGCGGCTGTGGTGCCAGCGGCGGCTGGACCTGCGGCGCTGGAGCCGGGTGGGGTTTCGGGGCGGGCTTGACCACCGGCGCCGGGGCCGGTTTCGGGGCAGGCTTGACGGCCGGTGCCGGAGCCGGAGCCGGAGCCGGAGCCGGCGCCGGGGCCGGCGCCGGAGCCGGATGGTGCACGATGGGCGGCTTCGGCTGCGGCTTCGGCGCCGGAACGACCGGCGTCTTCGGCTGGGGCTTCGGGACGACCGGCTGTGCCGGCTGCTTGAACGGGAGCTTGATCTTCGGCAGGACCTGATGGGTCGGCGTCACCGGCGGCGTCGCCGGCGGAGCCTGACCCGGGCTGGCGCCGAGCTTGAACGTGGTCGCCCCCTTGATGTTGATGACGTTGGTGTTCTTGCCGCCTGGGACGGTGCCGCACGGAGGACCGGACGGACCGGCCTCGACCGTCACCGGCAGCGACGCGCTCATCAACCCGGAGGTGACCGACACCGTAGTCGTGCCGGCATTGAAGGCACAGAACAGCCCCGACGTCGACGACGCCGTCGTCTGGCCGCCGGCCGTCAGCTTCGGTACCGACGACCCCGAGGCGCTCGCGACGACGAAGTTCCCGACGGTCGGATCCGAGCTCTTGAACGCATAGCTCGGTTCGACGCAGGCGCTGCACGAGGACGACGGGATCCCGACGTACTGGGCGAAGCCGGGGAACGACGGGTTGCCCGGGGTCGTCGCGATCGTCGCCTGCGGCCGCCGGCCGATCCCCTGAAACTGGAGTGTCGAACTGCGCTGCGCGGTCAATCCATCGACTGGTTCGAGCGCGAGCGAGCCGATCACCGGAATCCCATTGACCTTCACCGCGCCGGTCTGGGTGTCGACCGACACGTCGTACCACAGCGCGCCGTTGTTGGCCGACTGCTGGTAGGTCATCGTCGCTCCCTCGTACTCGGGAATCTGCGACGAGCCGGCCGGCGCATTGGCGGGAATCTCGGTCACCCGGTTCGGCTGGTTCTGCCAGGCCCCGAACTGGCCGCCCGAGGTCGTGAACACGGCCAGCACCCCGGCCCCCGCCAGCGTGGTGGCGACCGAATCAGCGTCGCTGGCCGCACCGAAGTCCTGGCTGTCGAGCGGCTCGGCCGCGAACACGATGACCGACTGGTTCGCCGATTGCGCCGCTTGAAGCTGGCTCCCGAGCCATGCGGTCTGGCCCGCGGCGCTCTGCTCGAGCGAGCCCTGGGAGTTGTCGAGCACGATCGCGCGCACCGAGCCGACGCCGTCCTGGCCGCCGACGTCGAACGCGTAGTACTTGCTGACCGACCCGGTCACGTCCTCCGGCCCTGTGAGCGGGCTGATTCCCGATCCGGCGGGCAGCGGCGTCGGCCCGAAGGGTTGCGGGGCGTTTGCGAACGCCTGCGCCCACGGCAGCGCGCTGGGCGGCGGTGGGTCCCCTGCGGCGTGGGGGGTTGCGGCCGCCGGCACGGCGTGGGCGGTTGCGGCCGCCGCCGCGGCGGCGCCGGGCTGCCCGGGGACGCCGTCGCGGGGGCCGTACGCGGCGTAGGTCGGCAGCACCCCCGCGAGCGGCTGCAGCAGCGCGGGGAGGTGGGCGAGGTCGATCGCGCCGTCGCCCGCCTGGTATGCGTTGTCGTCGCTCGGGCCGACCGCGTTGCCGCCGACCATCGCGAACGCCGGCCCGCCGGGCTGCTGCGCGAACGCCGCGATCTGGGTCGCCGCCGACTCGAGGTTGACGAACGGCTGAGCGTCCTGAACCGCGGCGCACTGCTGGTTGCAGAGGGCGCTCGACATGTAGGCGAAGTTGACCGTCCCGGGAGTCGCCGGCAGGCTGACCGGCGCCTGCGCGACAGCCGGCGAGCTGACGCTTCCAGCCGCGTCGTAGCGCCAGATCGACGACGTGAACCAGGCCTGCGATCGCGCTTGCAGGCTCTGGTCCGTTCCGACTCCGTCGGCGGCGTGAGTCCCGGCATAGCCGCCGACGGCCCAGGCGTGGCTGCCGTCCGGCGATGCCGCCACGGCCAGCACCGGATCCGGGTGCACGGTTCCGTCGGCGGGCGCGTTCGCAACCGATGTCGGGGGCGTATCCTCGCTCAGGTCTTGCCAGCCGCCGTCGGTCTGGACCAACAGGTCGCCGTCGCCCGCCGGAAACCCACCGGTGACGTTGCTCGCCGCTCCCTGCAGCGGAACGATGGCAGGGGCCACCGAGACGAACGCGCGGACATCGCCCGCCGGGGCTCGGAACGCGGCGAGCGCGACTGGGATCCCGTTGAAGCTCTCTGGCGAGTATCGGAAGCCGGCGGTCGCCGAGTTCTTGGTCATCAGCAGCGACTTGCCGGCGACGACCAGTCCGCCGTCCGGAAGGCCCGAGACGAGCTGCAGAGAACCCGGCGCCGGCGCCGGCGCCGGCAATCGCGAGTCTGGGACGCGCTGCCAGGTGCCGTTCGAGCTTCGCTCGATCAGGTTTCCGGCCGCGATCGCGAACACCTCGCTTCCCGCAACCGCGACCGAGCTTATGTTCGTCCCGGCGTCGGCGGAGTCGACCGCTTCGGGCGACCACGCGGTCCCGTCGTAGTGGAGAATCGTTCCGTTGGACCCAACGGCCCAGCCCTGGCCGTTCGAGGCGAACGCGACCGCATTCAGTGTCGACGTCGTCAGCTTGTTGGACTCGGGGTCGGCGCTCCATTGGCCGCCGTTCCAGCGCAGGATCGTCCCTCCCTGCCCGACCGCGAACGCGAGCGAGCCGCCGGCGAACGCGACCCCGGTGAGCGCCAGGTGGTGGGTCAGCGCAGGCGTTGCGTCGACCTGCCAGCCGTTCGTCGTGTCGTAGTGCAGGGCGGTGCCGTTGAGCCCGACGGCCAGCGCGCCCGGGGTGTCGGTCGTCGAGGGCCCGGGCGGAAGCGCGACGCTGACCAGCGGGGTGCGGTTTGGCTCCGGCCACGACGCCAGCGGCGCGGGAGGCGGCGACGCCGACACCATTCCCATCGTGTCAGCGCCGGCGATCCAGCCGTCGGTCGGATCGGCAAACACCGTCGACCCAGCGCCGCCCTTGAACCCCGTGGCCGGCACCGTCTGCCAGGCGCCATCGGTGAACACACTGAGCGACTCTGTCGCGCCTCTCAGGCCGACGCCGTACAGCCCATCGCCCGTCTCGAACAGGCTGTCCGGCACGATCGCCGGGTGGGCGACGTCGCTCGGTTGGGCGCAGTCAGAGCTGGTCTGCAGCGGGCCGCTGGTACACCATGAGTCGACGACGGTACCGCTGGCGTCGAATCGGGCGATCACGGTTCCGCCGCCGACGTTGGCGCTCAGGAACCCGCCGTCGGCGTCGGCGGTCAATGCCGTCGGCGTCACCGATGCGCCCGCGCCATTCACCGCTGCCTGCTGCGATCCGTCTGCGAACGGGCCGGTCGAGTCGAGCGCGTCGAGTCCCGCCTGCGATGGGAACGTCCAGCCGTTGCTGTCGAACCGGGCGAGGATCGTGCTGCTTTCGTGCTCGTTGATGCAGGGCGGGGTGCCCTTGTCAACCTCGACCGCCGCCCAACCCGCGCCAGGGCCGGTGATGGCGCCGGCCTGGAGCTTGATCGCGCACACGTTCGAGGGGGCGGTGTAGCCCGCCGGTACCGACGCCGGCGACGGAGCAAGACACCAGCCGTCGCCGTCCTGCTGGGGACAGTCGCCGTATTGTCCAAATTGAATCCCGACCGGGACCGTCACTGGTCCCTGCGCCGTCCACACCTGCTGAGACGACGACGGCGCTCCGTTCCCAAACGCCGGGAACACGGCGCCGTAAACCTGGCCATCGGTGGTCTCGCCGAGCTGCAACGAAAAGTTCCCCTGCATCACCGGCGCCAGCGTCCTCGTCGCCGGCGCGTCCAGTTCGAACGGCCCGCCCGGCGGCCGGTGGAACACCCCGACCACCGTCTTGGGGGGGATGGTGCCGGGAACAAGCTGGGAGAGCGCCAGCCAGGCCTCGCCGTTGGGCGCCATCTGCCCGGTGACCGTCGTCCGCTGCGCTCCCGGGATCAGCGGATACGGGCTCCCGTCGGGGTTTCGCAGCACGTCGACGATCTGCCAGCCGGTGTCGTCGGTGTAGCGCAGCACCACGACCTGACCATTCCCCTGGGCCGTGTAGGGGAGCGGGGTTCCGTTGACGGTCGGCGGCGGCGCGTTGGTCTGCCCGATTGCCCAGGTCTCGTGCTCGCTGCCGGGAAGCTCGCCGAGCAACGTGATGTTGCTGGCCGGCGCGTCGATGCTCGTGACGGTGAGCCCGCCGAATGGCGCCGCCCCCTGGTTGGAGATGGTCACGGGCGACGGAAGCGTGTCGGTGGTCGTGTTCCCGGCCTCGTCGGTGGCGATCGCCTGGACGTCGTAGCTGGCGTCTGCGAACTGTTGCGTGTTGAAGTTGATCGAGTAGGTCGAGGAGGGTGACGTCGTGGCGACGCCGGCGGTCGTCCAGTCCCCGGTCCCCGCCGGCGCCAGCTCGAACCTGACCGACGCGATGCCGCTGCCGCTGTCGCTTGCGCTGGCGGCCAGCGTCGCTGTGCCGCTCAGCGTCCCGCCTGGGCTCTGGAGCGTCAGCGTCGGCGGTGTGTTGTCAATCACGACCCGGGTGACGCCACCCAGGAACGGGTCGCCCGCCGCGTCGGAGCCGGCGACCGACAGGTCGTAGGTGCCGTCGGGGTATTTTGGGGTCCCGTGCGGGTTCTTCGCGCTCGTATCGACTGACAGCGTCCAGGTCGGCACGCCGGTCGAGCTCGTGACCGCCGTTCCCGCGCCAAGGTTCGTCCAGCTGCCGGAGGTCGCCGAGTTCCCGGCGGGAGGCGTCGAGCAGTCAACTGACGTCGGACACAGCCAGAAGTTGACCGCGGTCGGCGTTCGACCTCCGAGCGCGGGCTCGGCGGTCAGCGTCGCCTCGCCGCTCAGCGGCGATCCGGGACTGAGCATCGGGATGAAGGTGCTGTTGTTTGCGACCGTCTGGTCGGTGAGCGTTGCGGTGCCGCTCCCCCCGGCGCCTGTCGCGACCGCCTGGATGTCGTAGTAGCCATCCGGCAAGGGGTTTATCGGGGAGTTCGTGACCAGGGTGTCGGTGTATGTGTTGGTCGCGGGGTTGGCCACCGTATTCGGGAACTGGATCCAGGTGCTCGCGCCGACAGGCCTGTAGTAGAACTTGACCGGGCCGATCGCCTGACCCGCCGAGGGGTTCACCGAGGCAGTGAACGTTTCCGTCCCCTGAAGCGGCTGCGCTGGGCCCTGGAGTCCGACCTGCACGGTCGGCGGCGCCGGCGCCGATGCGGCTCCGGGGAAGACGAACCAGGCGGCGACCACGAGCGGTCCGAGCAGGCGGACGAGGCCGGCGTGCGATGCCAACCGCTTCACGTCTTGGTTCTGCCGGTCACGCCGTCCCAGCCATGCACGTGGCGACCGTCTTGACCTGGAAGTCGAGGTGGCCGGTCACCGCCGCGGAGGCTACCCAGCGGCCGCCTGCGACGGCGAGCTCGGGGACCCGCGCAATCTCTGCGGCGTAGTTCGTCGCCGCCTGATCGCTCCCGTACGGCCCCGACAGAAACACGATCGCGGTCGAGTTGTCCGGCGAAGTGTTCCCGAAATTGCCCTCCCAAACTCCCTGCTCCGCGCTCGTGCGCACGTTCGTCAAGCCGGCCGTCTGCAGGCAGTGCAACGGATCGGGGCCCGTGTAGGTGGGCGAGATGGGCGTGGCCGCAATCGTCGTCACGGATGGTGGGGTTGTCGAGGTTCCGGTATCGCTGGGCGAACCGGTTGTCGAGGTTCCGGTATCGCTGGGCGAGCCGGTTGTCGAGGTGCTCGTCGACGACGGCTGGCCGGATCTGCCCTTCGTCCCGCCGGCACCCCCGGACCTGCCCTTCGTCGGTGGAATCCTTGCCGGGCTCGTGTTGCCGGGCGTGGTGATGGTGGTGGTGGACGAGGTCTTCGACGCACCCGTGCCACCGTGGGGGGTGGTGGCGGTGGTCGTTGTGGTGGCCGAAGATGCACCCGTGCCGTCGGGTGTGTCAGTCGCCGCCGACTTCGTCGAACCGGCGTCGGCACGGCCGTGGCCGCGGCTGCCCGCAGCCGGCGAGTTGGTCCCGGTCGATGCGGCTGTCGTCGGCGTGTGCCTCGAAGTGCTGGACGATCGGTGCGCGTGAGCGGGCGGCGGCGCGGTCGTCGAGTGCCTGGCTCTCGCCGGCTGCGTCGTCTTCGCCGGATGCGTTGTCGATCCGTTCACCGTCGAGCCCGTTGTCCCGCCTCCGCTGACCGGCGCCGCCGACGTGACCGATGGCACCTCGGCGACATGCCGGCTCGGCCCAGATGACCCGCAGGCGGCGACGGTCGCTGACAGAGCGGTTGCGGTCGCGAGCGCCACCAGGCGGCGGGTACGCGGGGTGAGAGAGATGGTGGTCGTCATAGAGAGATGGTGGTCGTCATATCTGGAACGAGTGACGGGGCCGCCTCAGTGGGAGGCAGCCTTTTTTGCGGGCGGACTGATCAGCTTCAGACCGGTCGGCCACGCCTTACGGTTGAGCGAAACCGACAGCTCGCCGGTCCGCCCCTTGAACCGCCTCATCGGCGTGCGCGCGACCACACGCTTCCCCTTCAGCGCCTCGAGGCCGACGGTCACCGGCCTGCGCACCTTGAAGGTCAGGTGCAGGACGTAAGTTGGCTTGGCGCGGGTGCCGCCGGTTTGAAGCTTCGTGTGCGTGTCGTAGATCGCCGGCTTCTCCTTGACCGTCTTTGGCTTGCCTTTCGTCGTCGTCGTCGTCGTGGTCGTCGGCGTGACGACGACGGTCGGAGAGGTGACCTGGTACACGGGCGGGCTCAGCGTGAATAGCGACGGTCGCGTCTCGTTGTCGTCGCCGGCCGGAGCGTCGGGGGCCTGCCCGTCGGTGAACAGGTAGAGATGCGGTCGCTGGTCGTTGGACGTGCCCTTGTTGGTGGTGGGGTTCAGCCAGGTGCCCTCGCCCGCTGCGGCCCACACGTCGTTGGTCGCGGGGGCAGCGACGGCGGTAATTCCGAGCGAGGCTTCGAAGTCCGCCGGCACCGAGGGCGTCGCCTGGGTGTTGTCGAACGGATCGGGGATCCGGAACTCGGTACTGGTCGGGGGTTTCCCGCAGGCGGCTTGAACGATCACCGGCTCGACGTCCTCGGTGGACCCAGTCTCGGCCTGGAACTGTTGCGTCGGCGTCGAGTAAGTCCCCCCGGCGAACGCGATCCCCCCGGGCGCGACCCCGCCGGGCGGCGCGACCGCGAGTGACGTCCACGTGTATCCGTTTAAAGATTGAAAGGGAAAGGTCGTCGCGCCGTAGCCGGTGCACGGATACGCGGTCCCGTCGGGACTCAGGCGCATCAGCGGCGTCGCTTCGGCGCCGTGCTCGGCGAGCCAGGTATCGCCCGAAGTGTCCATTGCGGCCACAACGGGCGCGGTTCCTGCGGGTATGGGCCCCAACGGGTCCCCGGGCACCGTGTGGGCGAGCGGCGACCAGGGTCCCCCAGTCGAGCCGAAGGCATCGGGCGTCGTGGTGCCGTCCGGGGCATTCTGAAGTGGCTCCTGCCCGATAGTGGCGACACCGTTAGAAACCGTCGTCTGCGTCGACTGGCCGGCGCCGAGCGCGAGTCCGAGCGCTGTGCCGTTGGGGGTCACCGTGCCCGCAGCCGTGACGAAGTCCTCCTGCAGCCACGGGCTGCTCCCCAGCGGCCCGGTCTCGTCGGTCAGCTCCTGGCCGTCCCAATGCACCTCGACCCCGTCTGTGCCGAAGAACCAGCAGTTGTTCCAAGCGAAGCACGTGCCGGCGGTGATCCCTCCCGCCCGCTGGCCCTGGAGATTCAGCGGCCAATGCGCAACCGTCGCCGCCGGCAGTGTCAACGGGTCCCACACCAGGTTCACCCCGTCGAACCGGCAGAGTGTCGACACACTGTGGGTCGACGAGCCGATCAGCCAATAGTCGAGCTTTCCCGCCCACAGCACCGTTGTTCCCGGACAAACGCTCGAGCCGGGAAACGTCGGATCCGGAAACCAGTTGGTGCCGTTGTACAGCCACACCCCGAAGGGTCCGCCGCTGGTCGTGGCGAGGCCCCGGTTCCAGGCGCGGAACGCCATCGACGTGACCTGCTCGTAGCAAGCCGGGTTCCCCTGGATGTTGTCGCCGAACGGGTTGAAGTCGCCATCCCAATTCGGGCCATAGTTGTTGGGGCCAAAGGCGCCGCCGTTGACGCAGAGGGCCGACGTCGGATCCACCGGATTCCCGTCCGACCCGAACGGATACGGCGTCACGTCGACCCAGCAAGGCTGCCCGGCGCTCGGCGACGCCGGCGTCGATGAGGACGTCGTCGCCGCGCACTTCAGGCTCGCCGCGTGTGCCACCTGCGGATGGCAGATCCAGATCACGGTCACGGTCAAAACCACTAGCGCTGACGCGAGCCGCGGAAGTCGGCGGTCCACCGTCATCGACCGCAATCTACCCGACCGCGCGCCGCCGCCTCGCAGCCCTTCGCAGAACAGTGACATCGCGTTCACAGCAGGTTCACCCGGGACGGGAGAAGCCGAACTACCAAAGTTCTGTTCCCTGGGGCCGGGAAAGAACCGAGGCCCACAACGTATTCCTAGAAGTTCTGCTGGAATCCCTGCTCGAGGTACTGCAGCCACGGCGCCGGCAGCTGATCGAGCCCCTGGTTCGGGAGGTTTTCCTGCCCGAGCGGCGTAAAGATGTACGTGAAGTAGGAGTAAAGCGTCCGCAGCTGGTCGTTGGTGATGCCCGAGAGGGAGTCACCGACGGTCTGGCAGGCGCCGTTCATGCCCGGGGTGGTCGCCGTCGCAGGCGCCCTGGTCGAGACCAGACTCATACGGTCACCGGCGTTGATGATGGTTCCCGAGGTTCCACCGGAGAGTCCGCTGAACGACGTCGATGTCACGGAGGTGTAGGTGAGCGTCTGACCGTCGACGCTGAGCGTCCCCGAAGGCGGGAAGCCAGCCGTGGTGCCGACGTTCAGCGTCGTCACGGGGAGCGTCTGGCCACCGGTCGCGCTCGCCGGAGTCGGCGCCGTGATCTGACAGCCTGGCGTGAATACGCCGGCCGTCGGCGACGCGACCTCATTTGCCTCGTTCTGCCCGGTGTAGACCATGTCGAACGTCAGACCGCAGGCCGGGTAGCTCCCAGGCGCATCCGCGATATCCGGCGCGCCGGACTGGGCGGCGGAGCCCGAGTTGCTCCAGGTCCTCGCCCCAAGACCGACTGCAGCCGTTGCCGTGGCGCCCGTGGGCGGGGCCGAGGGCAGCAGGCAGTTCGACTGTTCGCCCAGGTTGCCCGGTGAGAGGTACGTGGTCGGCGCCGCCGTGGTACCCAGGTGTGCGGTCGGGAACCCGGCGCTGCCCAGTGCGACTCCGTGGGTGGAATTCCACAGACCAAGCTCCGCGCCACCGATCCCTCCGGGGGTGGCCGCGACCTCTGCGATCAGCGCGTTGGTGCCAGGGTAGATGCTGGACACCGGGTTGTTCGAGCAAAGCGGCCAGTACCCGGTGTTGTCCGACTGGGTCGCGGCCCCGTACCAGCCGAGGTTCGAGCCCTTCGTCCCGGCGGCGCACAGCGCTCCCTGGTCAAAGCCGTTCAGCGTGAACATGGTGATCGCGGTCGTACCCGAGCTGTCCTCGGGCACCACACGCTGGATCGGTCCGGTACAGCCGTAGGTAAACAAGAACGGGTTGTTGGCACCGAGCACCGAGTCGTTCCACTGGTTGATCGTCCCCTGCCAGATTCCGTCGAACTCGCTCGGCGTCAGATCGAGCACCGTACCGGCCGGCGGCGTCGTCGTGCAACCGCCGGAGGTGCTCGTAGGAGAGGATGCCAGGTTGGCGACGAACGCGACCGCGCCGCCCGCGACCGGGAGCGTCATCGCGTCCGCTGCGACGTCGTCGCCCGCGGGCCACGCGCCGTATGACTGCGGGCCGTACGGCGGCGGGGTCTGATCGACGTTTGTGATACCTGTGAACGTCGGGGCGTGGTCGGGAATCGGGCTATCATCGTAGTTGAACCCGCCCAACGAGTTACCACCGGCGTCGGCGTACGTGTCGCATTTGTACGGAGGTGTGGTCCACGGTGGATTGGTGCCCGCGGTCAGCGACCCCGGAGTGGAGTCGATCGCAGCGAGCTGCGAGTTGTTGTACGGCAGGTCGGTGCCGTCGAACATGTCCATCCGGCAGCTAAGCCGGTTCAGGCCTGCCCCAGAGCCGCTTGTCGTGGGCCAAACCCCGACGGTCGGGATGCGGCTCGCGCCCCAGTTGTACGCGACCATCCCGTCCACATTGTTGGTCGCGATACCGACCTTGAACGAGAACACCGACGGGTCGGTCGTGCCCCAGTCACCTGGCGTGACGGTGTATGAGACGCCGTTGCCCTCCGGACTCGTCCATGTGCTGGGGAAGCTATTGAAGAAGAGGTTCGAGGCGCTCGTCTGGGGACCGCAGACGTCCTGCTGATATCCGTAGGTGAAGCCGAAGTTGATTCCGCTCGACTGGAACGTCGAGCCCGCGCCGTTGATCTTCCCGTCGGGCTGACAGGCGAGCCCGACTGGCGGCTGCTGCGTCGCGGCCAGCGACGCCGGCGCCGTGGTGAGGAAACCGACGGCTCCTAGACTGACTATCAGCGCAGCTGTCCGCACGCAACTCGGACTGCAGAGACGACCGACCATCGACTCAACCCCCGCAAGACCTGTGGTGACCCGAATACAACCCAATCGTTGCACCATCGATTGTGGCTGTCAACGAGGCCTGTGTCAGGGTCACCGTAGGCGTCAAGGGCAGCATTGTTCCCGCATTGACATCGCTGTCACGGTTAGGGCTCCACAGAAACGCGGCGGTGCCCGCCCCTTTTGGGGCGGACGCCGCTCGCTCCTACTTGCCCGTCGCGTTCGCTAGAACGTGAACCGGGTGAGCCGCCGAAGCAGCCCCAGCCGGCGCAGCACGGGCTTTCTGTATGTCCGCTTCATTCGCTGTCTCCGTTGGTCATCGCTTCGGCTAGAAGCAGTTCGTCGCGACACCGGCCCAGTTCATCCCGGTGAAGCTCCACATGGCGTTGTTGACACCGGCCGTCGTCTTGCCGCCGGCGGTGAGCACGACCCCACTGGTCGTCGGAGACGTCGGCGAAGTGAAGCTCACCGAGCCGTTGTTGTCTTGTAGGTTGGTGACGGCGTTGCCGGCGACCGGAACCGCGGCCGGCGGCGGGTAGGCCGTCGCGATCGTGTTCGATGGATTGTCAGTCTGCAGGCCGGCCTCCGGGCCGATGCCGCTGAGCGTGTCAAGGAGGGTCACATTCTGGCTGACCCCGGTCGTTCCCCCAGTGACCTTGCACGAAGGCCCAGCTGTCTCCTGGGTGGCCGAGTTCGCGGCCGGCGGGCCGCCGGGGCTCGTAAGTGACCCGGTGACCGCCCCGATGTCGCACTCACGGGTGCCGCTGACGACCGGGTTCACGAAGAACCGCTGGTCGGTAGTCGGGCAGTCGGCGCTGACGCCCTGCAGCGTCGTGAACGAGTTGGGCGCGAGGGCAATGCTCGTCGTCGGACCACCGTTCGTGTTGGTCTGTCCCGTCCCTGCTACCGCGGCATTCGGGCCGATGAAGGCGTCGACGCCCGTTTGATCGCTGAACTGCGCGCCGCACGTGCCGTCGTCGTCCAGGGTGCCCGGAGCGGGCGCGTTGCTGAACCCGGTGCCGGCGCCGGAGGTGACGTTGCAGCTGCCGACGGTCGTGCTGTTGCCCGCGAGCAGCACGTTGAACGCGTCGGTCGTGGCGCCCGTCTCGTTGTCGACGCCCGCCCCGGCGTTGTTGAGAAACGAGTCGTTTATCAGGGTCATCGTCCCGAAGTTGTCGAACGAGTCGAGGGGGTTCTGGTCCGCCGTCGTGTCGACGGCGGTAGCGGTTGCGCCGGCGGCGTTTATCAGGCTCTCGCCGCCCTCGCCTTCGAAGGTGTCGCCATACAGCGTGAGGTTGCCGTTGTTCTGGACCACCGGCCCGCCGCTGGTTCCGGCCTGGGCGAAGTTGATTCCGTCAAACCGGACCGTCACGCCTGGGGCGATTGTGAACAGCGCGCCCTGGTTTGGCTGCGCGGTGAAGCCGTCGATAATCATCTTCGGCAGCCCCCCGGTCGCCTGGAACGAGTGGTCGGAGATGATGTTGAGGTTGTGTGAGATCGTGATCGTGGTCGTGCCCGTCGGGTCGGTCGGGCAGTACCAGCCGGGGGTCAGCACGATCGTGTTACTGGCCGCGGTTGCGTTGTTGAGCGCCGTCGACAGCGTGCTTAACGTCGTGGGCGGAGTCGCCGGACAGTTGAGGTTGCCCGTCCCGTCCGGCGAGATGACCTGGACGCCGGCGTTCGCGACACCCACGAACGCCAGCGACGCCACGACCACGCCAAGCCCGACGACGGCCCTGAGGGACCGTGTCTTTCGCATCAAGATGTCTCCCTTGTCATTTCGATTGTTCCGAGCCGTTGTTTGCCGTGTAGTAGATGCAATTGCTGGGACCGGGCCCGTCCCGCCGAGGCGGGACGGGCCGAGGGCCCCGAGGGATCTCCTAGAAGTTCCCCTGGAATCCTGCCTCGAGGTACTGCAGCCACCCGGCCGGCAGCGGATCGAGTGTCTGGTTCTGGAGGTTGAGGTTTGAGGCTCCACCCGTCCCCTGATCCTGCCCAAGCGGCGAGAACATGTAGGTGAAGTACGAGTACAGCGTCCTCAGCTGGTCGTTGGTGATCCCGGAGACCGAGTCAGCGGTGGTCTGGCAGGCGCCGTTGATGCCCGGGGTGGTCGACGTTGCCGCGGCCTTGGTCGAGACCATACTGACCGGGTCACTGCCGGTCGTAACCCCGGCGGCCGAGCCGGTCACTCCGGTGAACGACGTCGATGTCACCCCGGTGTAGGTGAGATCCTGACCGTCGACGAGGACCGTCCCCGACGGCGGGAAGCCGGCGGTGCTGCCGACGTTCAGGGTCGTGACGGGGAACACCTGACCAGCGACGGTGGTCGCCGGAGTCGGCGCCGTGACCGTACAGCCGGGCGTAGCCGCGGTCGTGCTTCCGGACGGAGCCGCGACCTCGGCGGTCGTGTTCTGCCCGGTGTACACCATGTCGAACGTCAGACCGCAGGCCGGGTAACCGGTGCCCGAGTCGGCGACGTCCTGGTGGCCGGGCGCGAAGCCCGAGCCCGTGTTACTCCAGTTGCTTGTGGAGACCAGGCCGACGGCATTAGCCGCCGCGGCGCCCACGGGCGGGGCCGACGGGTACGTGCAGGTCGACGCCTTGGCAACGCTGCCTGGCGACACGTACGTGGTCGGCGCCGCCGTGGTGGCCACGGATGCGGTCGGGAAGCCGGCGCTGCCCAGGGCGACTCCGTTGGTGGCCGTCCACAGGCCCAGCTCGCCGTAGCCGATGCCGCCGGGGGTGGCCGCGACCTCTGCCACCAGCGCCGGAGTACCGCTATTGGCGCTGTTGACCGGGTTGTTCGGGAACGTGTCGAGCGGAGTCGAGGTGCCCTGCGCGTCGTTCGTGTCCTCGCAGGTGGTGTCCCCGTTGTTCTCCGGCCAGAAGCCGGTGTTGCTCGATGCGGTGCCGCTCAGATACCAGCCCTGGCCCGTGCCGGCGACCGTGCCGGCGACGCCCTTCGACCCGGCCCCGCACAGGTTCGGGTTCGGGTTCGTGCTGGTTGGCTGCTCGAAGGCGCTCAGCGTGAACATCGTGATCGCGGTTGTGCCCGAGTTGTCCTGACGCACGACACGCTGGATCGGGCCGCTGCAGCCATCGCTCACCAGGAAGGAGTTGTTGGCGTCGAGCACCGAGTCGTTCCACTGGTTGATCGTCCCCTGCCAGATGTCGTCGGCCTCGGTCGGGGTCAGATCGAGCGCCGTACCGGCTGCCGGCGTCGTCGTGCAGCCGCCAGAAGTGCTGGAGGGGGTCTTGTTGGTCAGGTTGGCCACGAATGCGACCGCGCCGCCCGCGATCGGCATCCCCATCGCGTTCGCCGTGGTGTCGCCGGCGGCCGGCCACGCGCCATACGACTGCGGGCCGTACGGCGGCGGAGCCTGGTCGTAATTCGTCATGCCTTCGAAGGTGGAGGTGCCATCCACGTAGGCGGTGGGGTTGGCTGTGCCCGGCGTTCCTGCGTCGATGAAGGTGTCGCACAGGTACGGGCTCGAGGTCCAGGGCGCGTTGGTGTGCGACCCCTGGGTCTCCGACCCGGGAAGCCCGTCGAGCCCGACTGTCGTCGATGATCCGAGCTGAGCGGTGTTATACGGCAGGTCGGTGCCATCGAACATGTTCATCCGGCAGCTGAGCTCCTCCAGCCCGGCCCCAGAACCGCTCGACGACGAAACGCTATTGATCGTGGGAATGGCGCTCGCGCCCCAGTTGTAGCCGACCATCCCGGCCACATTGTTGGTCGCGATACCGACCTTGAATGAGAAGATCGACGGGTCGGTCGAGCCCCAGCTAGCTGGCGTGATCGTGTATGTGCTGCCGTTGCCTTCCGGGCTGCTCCACGTGGTGCCGGTGGCCGGGTTGTAGAGGTTCGAGGCGGCCGGCTGCGGACCGCAGACATCGATCTGGTACCCGTAGGTGAATGCGTCGTTGATCCCGGCCGCCTGGAAGGTCGAACCGCCGCCGTTGATCTTGCCGTCGGCCTGACAGGTGTTGCCAACCGGCGGCTGCGAGGTGGCCATTGAGGCCGGCGCCGTGGCGAGCGATCCAGCGATCCCTATGCCAAGCGCGAGCGCGAGCAGCTTCGCGCGCGAGTAACTGAACAAACGACTGCTATCCATCAGGTCAGCTCTCCTTTTCGTCCCGGGTTGAACTCGTCCCTGCTGCGATTAATTCGTTTGTCATGATCTTTTGGTGGTGCGTTTCACGGCCGAGGCCCTGGCCGCGCCTGGAGGCGACTGCTGCGAGACGATCTTGACCGTGCACTTCGACGAGATCGTGTCGTCGGCGCCGATGAACGCGAATACGACGGTGGCGCTGCTGGCGCAGTTGATCGTGTCGTGGCTGCTGAACTGGGCGAAGACCGTGTTGTCGCCCTTCCCGTTGAGGTCGTAGTTGCCGGTTCCGTACGCGTAGACCGTGTCGTTCCCGTTGTTGGGGACATTGACGTTGTTCGGACCGCCGAAGGCGAAGACCGTGTCGTCGCCCTGGCCACGGGTAGTGCCCATGGTGATGTTGTTGGCGCCGCTGTTGCCGTAGACGGTGTCATCGCCGTTGCCGACGGTGATGTTGTCGGTGCCGGACACGCCGAACGGCCCGTGCTGGCAGTAATCGGCCGCGGGCAACCCCTTCGGGTAGTCGCCCGGCTGCAGTGCTGCCGAGCACGATCCGCCGCCGTCGACGACGTCGTTGCCACCGCCGGCGGTGATGTTGTCGGAGCCGCCGCGGCCCCAGACGATGTCGTTGCCCTTCCCGGCGGTGATGTTGTCGTTGCCGGTCGATCCAACGAGCGTTCCGTCACCGGTGACGTTGGCCGCCATGGCCACCGCCGCCGTGAACGCCATCACGGCGACCGTGAGCAGCAGGATGCCGACCTTTGCCCGTGATCTGATCTTTGATTGATTCGTTCGTCTCATCCGTTCTCGATGGTTGGTTGATTCGTTCGTCTCAATGCTTCGACGCGGCGCGCTTCGCGGCTGCGGTCCTCGCCGCGGCGGGAGGAGACTGCTGTGACACGAACTTGACCGTGCAGTTGCTCGAGAGCGTGTCGTCCGCGCCGATGAAGGTGACCACGGTTGTGTTGCTGCTGCCGCACTTGATCGTGAGGCCCTTGCTGAACTGGGCGTTCACCGTGTCGGTGCCGGTCCCGGTGCTGTAGGTGCCGGTTCCGTAGGCGTCGATCGTGTCGCTGCCATCGCCGACGGCAACATTGTTGGGGCCGCCGAACGCGAACACGGTGTCGCTACCACTGCCGACCGCGATGTTGTTCCTGCCGCCGTTGCCATAGACGGTGTCGTTGCCGTTGCCCGCCGCGATGTCGTCGCTGCCGAACTTCCCGCTCGGCCCGTGCTCGCAGTAATCGGTCGACGGCAACCCGTTGGGGTAGTCGCCGCTCTTGAGGCCGGCCGGGCACGTCCCGCCGCCATCGATTACATCGTTGCCCTTGCCGGCGGCAAGGTTGTCATTCCCACCGAGGCCCCAGATCGTGTCGTTGCCATTGCCGGCAGCGATGTTGTCGTTCCCGGTCGTTCCGACCAGCGTTCCGTCTCCTACCACGTTGGCTGCTAGGGCCACCGCCGCCGTGAACGCCATCACGGCGAACGTGAGCAGAACGACACCCACCTTCACGCGCACCCTGCCAACTGCGACCTGCCTCTTCATGTATCGCTCCTTTGCGCCTCTGTTAGGTGCATGGCAGTTGCGTGCTGCACTACATCCCCCGTCGCGCGAGCACATAAGGAATGGTCCGCAGCAGGATCTTCACGTCAGACCAGAGCGACCACCCGGTTACGTAGAGGTAGTCGAGCTTCACCATCTCAGGCAGCGGCACGCGCGCCGATCCGAGGATCTGCCAGCGCCCGGTCATGCCCGGGGTCAGTTGCAGGCGCCGCCGGTCCAGACCGGTGATCCGGTCGTCGTCGTCGGGCACCAGCGGCCGCGGACCGACGAGACTCATCTCGCCCCGCAGCACGTTGAGCAGCTGCGGCAACTCGTCGAGCGAGAAGCGCCGCAGCACGCGGCCGACCCGGGTCACCCTCGGGTCGGCGGCGATCTTGAACAGCCCGTCCGCCTCGTTGAGGTCGTGCAGCGACGCCTTCATGGCGTCGGCGCCGTCGACCATCGTCCGGAACTTCCAGATCGTGAATGGCTCCCCGCCGCGGCCGATCCGGGTCTGGCGGTAGAACACCGGGCCGGGGCTGTCGAGCCTGACCAGCGCGGCGATGACCGCGCAGACCGGCGACAGCAGCACCAGGCCGACCGCGGCGCCGACCAGGTCGAAGCTCCGCTTGATCAGTCTCGACGAGCGCGACAGTCCGAAGTGCCGGACCCCCAGCAGCGTCAACCCGTGGACGTCGTCGACCTCGATCGAGGATCCGACCACCTCGAGGACGCGCGGCAGCAGGCTGACGCGGGCGCCGATCCCCTTCGCCTCGCGGATGAAGTCGAGCGTCGCCTGCGGATTCGCCTCGCTGGACTCGATCACGACCCGGTGCACGCGCAGCTCGTCGACCAGGCTCCGCAGCGCCGAGGCGGCGGCGGTGACGTCGGACGGCGCGAGCTCGCTGATCGACATCTCGCCGACGAGCTCGATCCGTCCGTTACACGCGTCCACCTTGGCGCGCAGTCGCTCGGCCGAAGCGTGGGTCCCGACGAACAGCACCCGCTCCGGCGGCGTGATCGCGTGCGACAGCTGCCGGGCGCCGGCCCGCGCCACCACCGCGACCCCGAACATCGCGCCCCACAGGATCAGCTCCTGCGCCGCGCCGAGGTGCCCGCGGACGAAGACGCCCTGGAGGATCGAGAACAGGAACACGTACAGGGTCGCCAGCTGCGCGAGCCGCGGCGCCTCGTCGAGCGTCGCCCGGTTGAGCACCAGCTCGTCGCGGTCGTACAGGCCGACGAGCTTGCCGGCGAGGACGACCAGCGGGAGCGCCAGCAGCGCCAGCGGCCGCAGCACCTGGTCGGCGATCACCGAGACGCCGACGTAGACCGCGAGCGTCGCGGCGAGCAGGTCGGCGACGGCCAGGACCCGGCGGTCGACCGCCTCGCGCAGCTTGACCTCGGCGCGGGGATCGCCCTCGCTGATCGTCGCGCGCTCGGATTCGGCGCCCGCCCACGGGAGTCCGACCAGTGCCGCGAACGGAACCAACAGCCGCGGGCGGCGCCAGCGCCGGCTCGACGGTTGGGTACTCCGAGTCGCCGCTTCCGCTCGGACGAGCGGAACGACCCGAGCAGAGCCGTCACCGTCAGGCTCGGTCCCTATGCGGTTTTCGAAACGCTCCGCCTCTGACACTAAAGGCGACATTTCGTTCACATTCACACCCGGTTTAGATCCTGGGTTTGACCGATGCGCGGCATCCTATGTGCGGGCCGCGGAGGCCCGTGTGTCAGACCTGTGCGGGGGTCGTTACTTTCTTGTGTCCGGCGCTTCGGGACGCGAGTTTTCCCCGCAAACCGCGTACTTCAGTGCAACGGCAAGGACACGCTCGTGAGCCCGTTCAGCTGTCCCCGGAGGGTCAGGGATTGGGTGTCAACGAAATGTGTAAGGAATGTGGAACCCTTGTGCACGTTAAGTGACGAAATCGTTTTCCAATTGTTCCCATCTTGTACTTCGAGCGCGAGCCGTCCGCTGCTCGGGGCCCGCCCCCAAACCTCGACGACGCCGTGCTGGCGCCAGGGAACGACCGGGAACTGGAACGCCGTCAGCGCCGGCTTCGGCCGGCCATCCAGGTAGTAGATGCCGGACTGGCTCGTGAGCAGGTAGCTCGGGACGGGAGGATCGTCGGCGATGTTGTTCCAGATGATCAGCGAGACGCCCTGGCTCCAGAGCAGCTCGAGGGCCTGCTCGACCCAGCGGGCGTCCTCCTGGACGGGGACCCCCTGGGGGTTGGGCGGCTTGGTGTTGTAGCCGACCTCGGTCACCCAGATCGGGTGATGGATCCTCGGCAGCGCGGTGCCGCCGCGCTCGGCGACGCGGAGGATCCTGGTCAGCTTGCCGATGTCAGGGATCGAGACGTCGTCTGCGTTGAGCGCCTTGGTCGAGGGCTCGCCGACCGAGTAGGGATGGTGTGCGAGCGCGTCGAAGTGCGCGGGGTCGCTGCAGTGGCTGTCGCGCAACTGGGTTCCCACCTGTTGCACGCACAGCGCCACCCGCCAGAACAGCGCCGGGCTCACGCGCGGCCCGTAGGGGGGCGGATCGCCGAACGGAGCCGTGCCCGCGGTCACGACCAGCGCCCCGGGATCGACCGACTTGATCCCCCTGTAGAACGCATTCAGCATCCCGCGGTAGATCACCGGCGAGACCGGACGGCCGTGCTGCCACTGGGGCGATAGGTAGAGCGGCAGGTTGGGTTCGTTCCAGAGCTGGAAGGCCCACACCTTCGGGAGCATCTTCAGGGGATCGGCCGGGTCCGGGAAGTGGCCCGAGTAGCGGGTCGCGAGCGCGATCGCGTACTGCTGGATGTCAAGGTCGTTGGGCTCCCATGTGCCAGGCGTTGCACTCCTCGGCATGTTCGGGCCCTGCGCCCATCGCGGTGCGCCCGTGAAGTTCGCGATCACGCGCATGCCGTCGGCGGTTGCCTCCTTGATCGCGGCGTCGGCTGGCGCGAAGTTGTAGTCGGGCGAGGCCGGATCGAGCGCGTCGAAGCCGGCCGGCTTCCTCGGCGTTTCCGGCACATTCCAGCCGACGTTGATCCGCACCACGTTCGATCCCGCGGCGGCCGCCCGCTGCAGCCAGATCGACGAGTCCGGACCGTCGAACACCCCGTCGACGAACCCCAGCGACAGTGGTGCCGGCGCCGCGTGCACGGCCGCCGGGAGGACGAGTGCCGCCAGCAGCGACAGCACGATCGCCGCCGCCGGCCGCGGGCGGCTCAGCCTCGGCGCGCGCCGCGCCGCCGTCGGCTTCACGATCCGCGGGTTCCCCGTCGCCGCCAGACGGCGAACACGACCGCCAGCAGGCCCGCGGCCATCAGCGCCGGCAGGAAGACGCCCATGCCGCCACCTCCGCCCTGGCCCGCCGCCGCGCTCAAGAGGGACGAAACCGACGACCCTGAACCTGTACCAGAGAGTGAGTGTATGGGCGCGACCCGAGCCGGGTCGCTGGTGCCGGGGTGGTTCCCGGCGCCCGCCGACGTGTCCGTCTTGGGCGCGCCGGAGGACGACGTCGTCGCGCCCGCCGGTGTGCCGGAATCCTGAGCGGGTGCGCTCTGCGCCGGCGGCGGAGCGGTCGCCTCGACCACCTTGGCGAGGGTCTTGCCGTCGGTGCCGAGGTGGTTGAGCTTCCTCTGCTCGGCGGGCGACAGCGAGCTCGGCTGCTTGCCTCCAGACCGCGGCGGAGACGCTCCGGAGGCGTTGGGCACGACCTCGAGGTACTGGGTCACCGCCGGGTTGCCCGGTGGGGCCAGGTACTTCGGGTGGCCCGAGGACGCCGCCGCGACACCGGCCGAGATCGCGAGCGTCGCAACCCCGGCGACTACGGCCGCAAAACTCCTGAACGCGCCCACGGACAGACCTGTCACGGTGCCCTTATACGGAACGGCGGTTCGTCGGCTGACGCCTGTACGCCAATTCCCGGTGGACCTTTGTCAGCCGCGAGGCTCCAGATCCGTAGTGGGACTCGCGATGGAGTACAGCGCAGCACTACCCGCGACCCGCGCGCTGCCGCGGCGACTGAGCTCGCGGGTGGACATGCCGGCGCTCAGCGCCTGGACGCTCGGGTTCGCGCTGGTGACGTACCTGGCGCTGCGGGCGGGCGGGTACGACACGATCGTCCGCAGCGAGGTCGGGGTGGCGATCTGGTGGATCACCCTGCTGGCGGCGGTGGCCGGCTTCCTGCCGGCGCGGATCGGCCGCCCGGGCTGGGTGGCGATCGGCCTGCTCGGCGGCTTTGCGCTGTGGACCGGGCTCGCGATCGGGTGGTCGCAGAGCGCCGAGTCGAGCGTCACCGAGCTGGGGCGGGAGGCCGCCTACCTGGGCTTCCTGGTGCTCGCGATCGCGCTCCAGGGCCGGACTGCGGCCCGCCACACGATCAACGGGGTGGCGAGCGCGATCGGGCTGGTGACGGTGCTCGCGGTCCTGTCGCGGCTGCACCCGCAGGCGTTCCCGGATAACGCCCAGTTCCAGTTCCTCGGCGCCAACGCCGGGCGGCGGCTGAGCTACCCGATCAACTACTGGAACGCCCTGGCGGCGTTCGCCGCGATCGGCGTGCCGCTGTTCCTGGCGCTCGCGATCGCGGCCCGGACGACGCTCGCGCGGGCCGTCTCGGCGGCGCTGCTGCCGCTCAGCGCGCTGTGCATCTACCTGACGGTCTCACGCGGCGGCGTCGCCGAGCTCGGGGTCGGCGTGGTCGTGTTCATGCTGCTGGTGCCGCGGAGGATCGAGGCGCTGGCGAGCGCGATCGTCGCCGGCGCCGGCGCGGCGATCCTGGTGATCGCGGCCAATGCCCGTCCGGCGGTCCAGACGGGACTGCGGACGCCGGCGGCGATCCACGCCGGCAACAGGCTGCTGGTGCTGGCGGTGATCGTCTGCCTCGGGGTCGCGCTGCTGCAGGCGGCGGTGTCGCTGGCGGCGCGCAACTTCGAGCGCCCGGCGTTCCTGCGAGTCGGCCGCCGGACGACCACCGCGGCCGCCCTGGTCGTGGCCTGCGTCGCGGTGATCGCGGCCGTCGCGGCGGGGGCGCCGGGCAAGCTCCACCACGAGTGGGAGGCGTTCAAGGTGCCGACCGGCGCCGCCCCGCCAGCCGACGGCACGACCGTGATCACCCGGCTGTCGGCGATCAGCAGCGACGGGCGCTACCAGTACTGGGTCGTGGCGCTGCACGCCGCGCAGACGGATCCGTGGCGAGGGATCGGGCCGGGGACATTCCAGTTCTGGTGGGCGAGCCACGCGACCATCGGCGGCCCGGTGCTGAACGCCCACTCGCTGTACATGGAGACGCTAGCGGAGACGGGGATCATCGGGCTGGCGCTGCTCGCCGGGCTGCTCCTGTTTGTGCTCGCGGTCGCCGTCTGGCGCTCGTTGCGGGCGCCCGATTCGATCAGGGTCTGGATCGCCGCCGCCGCCGCCGGGATCGCGACGTTCGCGATGGCCGCCGCGATCGACTGGGTCTGGCAGATGGCGGCGATCGTCGCCGCGGTGATGGCGCTGGCCGCGGTGGTCGTCGCCGGGCGAGACGACCCGGGGACCGAGGCGCTGACGCCGGCGTCGGAGTCGGCGACGGGCGCCCCGACCGGTCCCCGGCGCTGGCTCCCGCGGACGATTCTGATCGTCCTGTCGCTGGCCTCGCTCGGCGCGATCTCGGTGCCGCTGGCGGGGGCGATCGCGATCCGGGAGAGCCAGACCGCCGCCCAGCAGGGCAACCTCGCCGCTGCCTATCGCGACAGTCTCAGGGCGCAGCAGCTGCAGCCGTACGCCGGCACCCCGCGTCTGCAGCAGGCGCTGGTGCTCGAGCAGGCGGGCGAGTTCGGGCCCGCGGCGGCGGCCGCGCAGGCGGCGAGCCGGAACGAGCCGACCGACTGGCAGGTGTGGCTGACGCTGGCCCGGATCGACGCCGAGCGAGGCGCCAACACCCAGGCTCTGGCAGCCCTGAACCGTGCGCGTCAGCTCAACCCCCTCGGCAGCGTATTCCTGAACGCATGACCGACCGCAACGACATCGGCGACGACCTCGAGCCCGGCTACGGCGAGGAGCTGGTGGCGCTCGGCAATCGCCTGCTCGACGCCCGCCCGGTGCCCCGGGCCGCCTTCCGCGGAGACCTCGGCCGCCATCTGGCGGCGCGCTCGGGCCGCCGCCGGCTCGGAACCGCGCAGCTGCGGGCGCTGATCGCGGTCTACGCGATGACCGGGCTGGTGCTGCTGTGCGTCGGCGCCGTCAGTGCCGCCGGCGCCGGCCCGCTCAGCTGATCGTCACCGCTGACACCGCGGGTCAGCGGTGACGGCGGTCACGAGCTTTTAACCTCTCGGCCTCGGGCGCATAACCACCCGCGCGGGCGCGTCCATAGGGTTCGCGCGGGTGTCGACACTGAGTTCTGGGCAGCCTTCGGCGCCAGCTGGCAACTCGACGACGGATCGCGCTGGTCTCGGCGAGGAACTGGGAACGGCTGCGATCGTCCATGACTACCTGAACCAGCCGGGCGGCGCCGAGCGAGTCGTGCTGGCGCTGGCGCGGATGTGGCCCGACGCCCCGATCTACACGTCGCTGTATCGGGCGGACTCGACGTTTCCGGCCTTCGGCGGCACCGAGGTGCGCACGTCGCCGCTCGACGTGCTTCCGGTCGACGAATCGTTCCGCAACCTGTTCCCGCTGTACCCGGCCGCGTTCCGGGCGCTGGGAACGCTCGACCAGGACCTCGTGATCTCGAGTTCGAGCGGTTGGGCGCACAGCGTCCGCACGGCGCCGCACACGTTTCATGTCGTCTACTGCCACTCGCCGGCGCGGTGGCTGTACGAGGCCGAGCATCTCGCCGACGCGCGCCACCGCTCGCTGCGGCCGTTCGTCGGAATGCTCCGCAGCTGGGACCGGTTCGCCGCCCGGCGCGCCGACCTGTATATAGCCAACAGCAGCGAGGTGAGTCGCCGGATTCGGCGCTATTACGGCGTCGGCAGCACCGTGGTTCACCCTCCAGTTGAGGTTGAGCGTTTTGTTCCCAGGCCCCGAGGCGAGCGGCTGCTGGTCGTCTCCCGGCTGCTCCCCTACAAGCGCATCGACGTGATCGTCGATACCGCCACGCAGGCGGGCATCGGCCTCGACGTAGTCGGGACCGGGCCGGCGTTCGAGGCGCTGCGCGACCGCGCCGGCCCGACGGTCGGCTTCCATGGGCGCCTCTCGGACGCCGAGATCGTGGCGATGATGCAGGACTGCCGGGCGCTGTGCGTCCCGGGCAAGGAGGACTTCGGGATCACGCCGGTCGAGGCCAACGCCGCGGGCAAGCCGGTCGTCGCGCTCGCCGCCGGCGGCGCGCTCGAGACCCTCGAGGAGGGCCTCACCGGCGCCTTCTTCTCCCGCCAGGATCCGCCCGAGGTGCTGGCGGCGATCAGGCGCGCGGACGCGATCGAGGCCAGCCCGGAGCGGATCAGCGCGGAGGCACGGCGGTTCTCGAGCCACGCCTTCGACGTCAAGCTCCGCGGCGTCCTCGAGCGGGCGCTCGCCTCGCGCCACGCCAGCGGGTGACGAGCACTCCGAGAACGCTGATGCTGGGCTACGGCTGGTTTCCGGACCGGCTCGGAGGGCTCAACCGGTACTACCGCGACCTGCTCGAGCATCTGCCCGAGGCGACGGGGGTTGTCGTCGGGAGGGATGCATCGACGCCGGCCCGCGTGGCCGGCGTCTCGGGCCACGGCCGTCCGCTGCCGCTGCGGCTGCTGGCCGTCTGGCGCGCGGCGCAGCAGGCGGCCGGGGATGCCGAGGTCGTCGACGCGCACTTCGCGCTGTACGCGCTGGCGCCGCTGTGGCTGGGGCGGTTGCGCCGCAAGCCGGTGATCCTCCACTTCCACGGTCCCTGGGCGGCGGAGAGCGTCGCCGCCGGAGACGGCTCTGTAGTCCGCCGGCGGGCGCGGCTCGAGCTCGAGCGGGCTGCCTACCGCCGCGCCGACCAGGCGGTCGTGCTGACCTCGGCGTTTCGCCAGGTGCTCGTCGAGCGCTACCGCGTGCCGCCGTGGATCGTCAACGTCCAGCCGCCGGGAGTCGACCTCGAGCGGTTCGCTCCCGGATCTCGCGAGGCTGCCCGCCGCGAACTGGGGCTCACCGCGGACGCGTTCGTCGCGGTCTCGGTCCGGCGCCTGGTGGCGCGGATGGGGCTCGAGCTGCTGGTCGGCGCGTGGCGCGACGCGGTCGCCGAGCTTCCCGCCGGCGGGACGCTGCTGATCGCCGGGGACGGGCCGCTGGAGGGTCGGCTGCGCGAGCTCGCCGCCGCGGCCGGGGTCGGGGACTCGATCCGGCTGCTGGGGAGGGTCAGCGACGAGACGCTGGTGTCGCTGTACCGGGCGGCGGATGTGGCCGTCCTGCCGACGCTCGAGCACGAGGGGTTCGGCCTGGTCGTGCTCGAGGCGGCTGCCTGCGGGACGCCCAGCATCGTGACCTCCGTCGGGGGCCTGCCCGAGGCGGTCGCGGGCCTCGATCCGTCGCTGATCGTCCCGCCGGGCGACCAGGCAGCCCTTCGTGAGCGGCTGCTGCGGGCGGTGTCGGATCGCCCCGGCCGCGAGGCGAGCAGGGCCTATGCGGAGGGCTACAGCTGGGAAGCCGTCGCCGCCCGGCATCGCGCGATCGCTCGCCGCGCGGCCCGGCGGTCGCCGGGCGACAAGCGTCTGAAGGTCGTTTACCTCGACCACGTGGCGCGGCTGTCCGGCGGCGAGATCGCGCTGCTGCGGCTGCTGCCGCACCTCGAGGCCGTGAGCCCGCACGTGATCCTCGCCGAGGACGGCCCGCTGGTCGAGCGCCTGCACCTGGCGGGCGTGTCGACCGAGGTGCTTCCGTTCGCGGAGCAGGCACGGAACCTGCACAGAAGCCGGCTCGACCGCGGCGGGGTGCCGGCGAGCGCCGCCGCGGCGACGGCCGGCTACATCGTCAGGCTCGCGGCGCGACTGCGGCGCCTGGCACCCGACCTGGTCCACGCCAACTCGCTGAAGTCGGGGGTCTACGGCAGCCTGGCGGCGCGGCTCGCGGGGATCCCGATGGTCTGGCACGTGCGCGACCGGATCGACGACGACTACCTGCCGCGTCCGGCCGTGCTGATGATCCGCCAGATGACCCGCAGGCTGCCGGCCGCGGTGCTCGCCAACTCGCTGTCGACGATGTCGACCCTGGGCGCGACGACCGGGTCCTCCCCACTGTATTCGGTGACCCCGGACGTCCTCCCCTATGCGCCGCCGCGCGAACGCGTGAACGGCCGGCCGCTGACCTACGGCGTCGTCGGGCGGCTGGCTCCGTGGAAGGGACAGGACTTCTTTCTGCGGGCATTCGCGCGCGCATTTCCGAGCGGCGAGGAGCGCGGTGTGCTGGTCGGCGGGGCGTTGTTCGGGGAGGACGACTACGCCGAGACCCTCCCGCCCCTGGCCGAGCAGCTCGGGCTCGGCGGCCGCATCGAATTTCGCGGCTACCGGTCCGACGTCTGGAACGAGCTGGAACGGCTGGACGTGCTCGTCCACACCTCGGTCACCGCGGAGCCGTTCGGTCAGGTGATCCTCGAGGGGATGGCGGCCGGGGTCCCGGTGATCGCGGCCGGCGCCGGGGGCCCCGCGGAGATCCTTCGACACGATGAGACCGGCCTCCTCTACCGGGTGGCGGACGTGGTCGACCTGGCCGACGCGATGCAGCGGATGCGCGACGAGGACCTGCGCGAGCGCCTCAGCTCCAGCGCGCGCAGCGCGCTCGAGCCATATGCGCCGGCCACGGTCGCCGCCCAGCTGCAGGGGCTGTATTCGGCGCTGGTGGCGCCGCGTCCCGGACACGAGACACCGTGAAGGGATCCGTGAACCCGTCGAGCGGATTGATCGTCTATCCCCGTAGCGACTGGATCGACGCGATCGACCAGTACACGCGAAGGCTGCTGAGCGAGCTGCGCGCAGCCGGAGCCGACGCCGACTACTACCCGGACGGCATCGACGACGCGCTGGCCCGATACGACGGCACGCCCGCGTGGATACTCGTGCAGTACAACCCGTTTCGCTACGGCCGTGGCGGCGTCGCGCTGCAGCTGCCGCTGCAGGCGCGGCGGCTGCGCCGGCTCGGCGCGCCGCTCGCGGTGATGGTCCACGAGACGTGGATCGACATCGTCGACGCTCGGTCCGCGGCGATCTCGATCTGGCAGCGGGCGCAACTGCGTGACCTGCTCCGCGGCGCCGACGCAGTGATGACCAGCACCGAGGCATTCGCCGCGGCGATCGGGGGTGGCGCCGTGCACGTCCCGGTCCCCAGCAACATCGAGCCGATCAGGTCCTCGCACGACGCGGCTCGGGAACGGCTCGGGCTCGATCGGCGGCTGGTGGTGGCGCTGTTCGGGCGCGGTCACCCGAGCAGAGCGCTCGACCACGCCGAAGCGGCGATCGCGGCGCTCGCCGAGGCGCACGGACCGGATGCATTGACCGTCCTGAACCTGGGGGCGGGCGCACCGCCGGTGCGGGTGCCGGCAGGAGTCGAGACGCAGACGCCCGGACCGCTGGCCGAAGACGCGCTGTCGCTACGGCTGTGGGCCAGCGACCTGGTGCTGTTGCCGTTCAGCGACGGCCTCTCGACGCGGCGCGGGACGCTGATGGCGGCGCTGGCGCACGCGCGGCCCGTGCTCGGCCTAGGGGGCGTCAACACCGAGCGGATCCTCGCCGACACGCTGGCCGTGACACCGGTGGGGGATCTCGAAACCTACGCCCGGGCAGCCGTCGACCTCTGCTCCGACCGAGAACGCCTGACGGCGCTCGCGGAGGCGGGGGCGCATTTGTACACAGAGCGGTTCGACTGGCCGATCGTCGCAGACACGGTCGGCGGCATCCTGCGGGAGATGCCAACGCGACGCTCCCGCGCGATCACGTTCGTGGCTCACGACGTCGGCGGCGCCGGCGGCATGGAGCGCCACACCGACGAACTGATCGGCCGGCTTCTGGACGCCGGGCGTCCGGTCACGGTGGTGGCGCGAACCTGCCGGGTAGCGCCCCGGCCGGGGCTCGCCTTCCGGCGCGTCCCGGTCCCGCGTCGTCCGTTCGCGCTGTCCTATCCGGCGTTCTTCGTGCTCGGGTCGCTGATGCTGTCGCGTCGCCGCGATCCGATCCTGCACACAACCGGCGCGGTGGTCGCCAACCGGGCGGACGTGATAACCGTGCATTACTGCCACCACGCCGGGGGTGCACGCGATGCCGGCTCCCGTGCGAGCAGGCCGGGCGCACTGTATGGACTGAACCAAACCGTCAGTTCCGTGCTCTCGCGGGTCGCGGAGTCGTGGTGCTACCGCCCGGCTCGCGCACGCCTGCTGTGCGCCGTGTCGAGCGGAGTCGAGGACGAGCTCGAGCTCGCCTTTCCGAAGATGGCCTCGCAGATTCGATCGATCCCGAACGGTGTCGACGCGGCCAGGTTCGCGCCCGATCCGTCGGCGCGCCGGGGCCTGCGCGACCAGCTCGGCGTCGCTCCCGAGAGCAAGATCGCCCTGTTTGCCGGTGGTGACTGGGAGCGTAAGGGGCTGCGCTTTGCGGTCGGCGCGCTGGCCGACGCACAGGAGTGGCACCTGGCGGTGGCCGGCGACGGCGATCCGGGGCCTCTGCTCGCGAGCTCTTCCGAAGACGGGACCGCCGATCGGCTTCATTTCCTCGGCCGCGTCGAGGACATGCCCGCGCTGTATGCGGCCGCCGACGCGTTCGTGTTCCCGACTTCGTACGAAGCCTTCCCGCTGGTCGTGCTCGAGGCGGCTGCAAGCGCCGTACCGATGCTGGTCACGCGCGTCAATGGCGCCACCGAGCTGATCGACCACGGCCAGAACGGCTGGTTCATCGAACGAAACGCGGACGACATTGCCAAGCGGCTGAACGAGCTGCTGGCCGACCCGGACCGCGGACGGTCGATGGCGGCGCGGGCGCGCGAGACTGCCGGCTCCTTCACGTGGGACGCGATGGCCGACGCGTATGCGTCCCTCTATGCCGAGCTGGTCGATGCGGGCGACCGCTGAACCGCCTCGGTCAGGGCGCCGCTGAGGGCACGGGCGACCGCCTCGACGCTGAATGTGTCGCGCACTCGCTCCTGGCCGGAGGACCCCAGCTCCCGGCGGCGTGCGGGAGAGTCGCGTAACTCGGCGATCGCGCGACGCAGGGCGGTCGCGTCACCCTCCTTGAACACCAGGCCGCCACCGGTCGATTCGATCACCCACGGGATCTCACCCGAGCTGGAGCCGATCACCGGGACGCCGCACCACATCGCCTCGACCAGCACGCGCCCGAACTGCTCCGTCCACGTCGGCGTCGTTCGCGACGGCAGTACGAGTACATCGAACCTGGCGTACGCCGACGCCATCCGCTCGTGTGCGATGTCGGGACGTAGCTCGAGCCGCACGCCCAGCTGCGCGGCCTGGGCGGTCAGACGATCGCGCTCGGGCCCGTTCCCGACCAGACGGACGGTGATGCCGTCGAGCCCTGCAGCGGCCTCGATCAGAGTGTCCAGGCCCTTCTCAGGAACGAGCCGGCCGGCGAAGCCAACGACCAGGCCGTCGTCGGGTCTCTCCGAGGATTCGGATGACGGCGGCCAGGCGGGGACGTGATGCGGGATCACGGGCGCTGCCACGTCGGGTCGGGCGCGCTGGGCGAGTTTCGCGGCAGTTGGCGAGCGAGACGCCACAAAGCTCGCGTCTGAGATCGTCGCCGCGCGGAACACCCGGGCCATAAGTGGCCACGGCCGATCAAGATTCTCCGCGGCCTGAACCCCGTAGGGGATTCCGCGATGCGCCAGGGGCCGGCTCCATTGGAATGCGGCCGCCGAGGTCAACTCCGCCTCCAGAAACGCGGCCTCCGGCGCCAGCTCGTCGATCAGCCGCCCCGGATGCATGACATACACGTGACGCTGCACCCGGCCCGCGAGCACAACCCGCCGTGCGGCCACGCGGCCGCGCAGCTCGGGCGCCGTTTCATGCGGGAAGGTGCCGGCCGCGTACACGTGACGCCAGCGAGCGGGGACGACGAGATAAGGATCCCACCCGTGTAGTCGGAGCTCGACGTACGGCAACTGGTTGACGGCGAGTACGGCCGGATGGCTGAGGACCAGAAGTCGGCGCACGGCAACAGAACACCTTGCCGCATTCAGGGGACGGCGGCGTGGGGCCGCTGCGCGTGCGCGAGCGGCCTCCGGCGCCGCCGGCGATGCGTCCGCCAGGCGCGGAGTCGCCCGCGCTGCGCGGCGCCAAAGCGAGACCAGGCGTCGTCCCGGCGGGCGGCGAGATCGCGCGCGAGCACGATCAGGCCCGGCGCTCGGCCGGTGCCGACGACGAGCGCCCACGCTGCGAACACCGCGCGCCGGAGGGGCGGGAGATACTCGAGGATCGGCAGCGTCTCGTTGTGGGTGGCGATCGCCACCGTTTCCGACCGGTCGCCGTTTCGCTCATCGCCGGAACTCCGCGGCGCCGGGTAGTGTGCGACCAGAATCGCCGGGTCGTACACCACCCGCAGGCCGCGCTTGCGCAGCGGCAGGCAGATCGACAGCTCGTTGTGGATGACGGCGCCGTCCCCCTGCAGCCGGTCGTCGAACCCATGCTCGACCACCTCGGAGCGCCGGAACGCCATATTCACTCCTTTGAGGACGTCGGCGTCGCAGGCTCGCGCGTCGGCGCGATGGTGGTTTCCGGTCATCCTCCCCCACCATTGCACGCGACCGACGGGCGGCGGGCCGAGGAGGCGCCGCCAACCCCTGAGCGCGTCGGCGCCGTAGACGCCGGCGCCTCGATGGTGGATCTCGTCTCGGCCGCCGACCGCGGCGATCCGCCAGTCGGTCGCGAACTTGTCGACGATCCGCTGGGCCCAATCGGGATAGGGCACCGCGTCGTCGTCGCAGAACGCCACGATCGCGCCCGTCGCCGCCGCCAACCCCTGGTTCTGGGCGGCCAGCATGCCTGGACGCTGAACCCAGACCGGCACCAGTTCTGGCCAGCCGGCCTGTAGCTGTCGGACATGGGCATGGGTCTGCCCGTCCGAGACGTGGACCGCGACGATCACCTGGTCGGGCGGCCGCGTCTGGGCCCGCAACCCGTCCAGGCAGTCGTCCAACACTGAAATGCGACGGTAACTGGGAACAATCACCGTCAGCGTGTCGGCGGCGCGCCGGAGCGGAATTGCCGCGTGACGGATCACGAGCCGCCGACAGAACCGGAGACCGCGACGGCGGGACTGGTGCTCTCGCCAACTCGACCTGTGGTGGTCCGCAGCAGGCGCAGAATCCGCATCGCCAGCCGACCCTCGACGACGTAGGCGAGGCCGGCTCCGGCCGCCGCGATCAGGGCACAGCTCGCCGCGAGTTCAACGGGAGTGTGGATGAAGTGGCCGAGTCCGAACGAGAGCGCGAGCAGGGGCACAAACAAGCGGATGGCGGTCCACACCGGCTTCGCGATCGGTGGGCGCGTCGCCCAGACGAAAACGCCCACGGCAACCGCCGGTCCGATCAGATACGCAGCCACGGCAGCCCCGCCGACGCCCCCGGCGGCCGCCAACGGCCACAACGCGGCCAGCGTCGCGACCGCGCCGGCGATCGAGGATACGAGCGTAGTGCGGCGCATCTGTCGCGCGTTGGCGTCGGACACGAGGACGGCCTGGATCGCCGTCACCATCACTCCCGCCAGGCAGATCTGAACCGCCGACGTCGCCGGAAGCCAGCGCTCGGCGAAGACGAACCTGATCGTCGGCGAGGTGACGCCGATCAGACAGCCGGCGGCGACGGCTGCGATCGCGACCAGCGTCCGCATCAGCACGCCGACGCTCTCGTCATAGCGTCTTCCGTCATCGCGCCGCATGCGCGCGAGCGTTGGCGCCGCCACCTGGTGAACCGACGAGAGCCCGGCGAGGACCGGGGTTGCCAGGATCGTGCACCACGCGAACAGCCCGATTCCTCGGGCTCCGAGCTGCGCCGCCACGAGGATGTTCACCACCGTTCCGGTCAGCGCCACCGCGATCACGCTGCCCTGGTAGGGCAGGCCCTCTCGCACGAGCGCCGGCGCCCCTCCCTTCAGGCTCGGCACGTACAGACGTCCGACCGCACGCACCGTCAGGACCGTGGTCGTCGCGGCTCCGACCATCTGAGCGATCGCCATCGACCACATGCCGAACCCAAGCAGCAACAGAACAACCTGGGTGGTGAACAACAACAGAGTCGCCACCAGACTGATCCTTCCCAGCTCCGAAAACCGCAGCTCACGCTCCATCACGACCTGCGCCGGGACCCAGGGGACGGCCAACAGCGGAACGGTCGCCATCGCCAATCCCATCCACACCGCGGTGGACCCAACCTCGCGCACCAGCGAGAGCTGGGGCCAGATCGCGGCGATCAAGCCCCCGCCCAGAACCGCCACGATGAGCGTCACCGCCGCGTCGATCCTCAGCTGAGATTCCTCGACTTCGCGCTTCACCGTCAGCGCGTACGTGATTCCGAGGTCTGCTGCCCAGCGCACGGCTCCGACGAGCGTCAGCGACAACGCGATCACGCCGTACTCCCTGGGCAGCAGGACCCTGGAGACGGCGAGCGCACTGATCGCCTGCGCCACCTGGCCGGCGGTGCTGCGCACCAGGTACGTGGCCGCTCCGCGAGTCGCGCGCCGAGCTATCTCGTGGTCTGCGAGCGCTTCCTGTTGGGTCATGAGACGTGAATCGCCTGCCGGCTGTTGCGCAGCGAACGCGGGAGCAGGGAGAAGAGGAGCGCCGCGCCCGTGCGTGGTCGGGGGCGCAGGCGGAGCGCCTGATAGAGCTGACGACGTGCGGCTCGAGGCTGGCGCGCCCGGATCAGAGCGACGCCGGCCCCGTGATGCTGCGCCGCCAAAGCAGCCCGTAGCGGGGCCCGCGGCAGATCGGCCGGCACCGGCTCCTCGAGAAACCTGCGAAAGATGTAGATGCCGGCCTGTGCATTCTCCAGCGCCCCCGTGACCGTCTGCTGACCGGGATGGCTGCGGTAGTAGGCCAGCCGCGCGGGCTCAAAGTAGGCGCCCGCGTCACCAGCCGCCAATTCCCAGGTGAGCCATCTGTCGAACTTCGTCCCGGCCTGGGCGGGAAATGCCGATAGATCGAGCGCGCGCTTCCTGAATACCGCGGCACACTGGATCGGGATCGCCTCGTCGATCACAGCGAGTCGCCGAAACGGCCTGTGCACGCCGGCCGCCAGCCGGTCGCGTCCAAATGCCGCCGAATTGCTGTCCGTCCCCGCGAGGTCGATGGCGCCGTCCTGGTCGATGATGAAGTGGTCCGAGAAGGCCACATTGATGGTTGGATCTGCTTCGAGGCGGGGAACGAGACGCGCCAGCAGCTCGGGAGCCCAGCGGTCGTCGTCCTGGAGAATTGCGAGGAACTCACCGCGGGCACGCCGGAAGCCGTCGAGCGTGTTGGCGAGCATCCCCCTGCGAGCGGCGTGGTCCGCCCAGACGATCCGCTCGTCGGCGAATCGCTCCCTGACGGGCTCGATGTAGTCCGGGCCGCCGTCGTTGCCGACGATCGCCTCAAAGTCGCGGTATGTCTGTGCGAACAGGCTCTCGAGCGCCTCGCAGAGATAGGCCCGGCGGTTGTAGGTCGCGACAACCACGGAGACGCGAGGCGGGCTCGTCACGATCGATCCTGGAGCTTCGCGACGACCTGAAGCTGAGGTGCGAGGAAGCCGTTCAGGCGGTATCCGGACAGCTGGTTCAAGCTCCCGCTCTTGCCCGTACGAAGATTCCCCCACCGCTGAGGCCGCCAGCCGGCGCCGACGAGCGCGTCGGCCAGAGAGGCCTGCGTGAACCAGCGAAGATGCGTCCGATCCATCACGCCGCCGCCGTCGACATAGTCGAAGCGACCCCTCAAGACCAGTTCTCGCACGACCCGGAAATGGCGGATGTTCGGAGTCGAGATCACGAGCTCGCCGGCGGGCGAGCACCAGGCCCGCCACCGATCCAGCTCGGTGAAGGGATCGACGAGGTGCTCGATCACGTCGGCCGCGATGATCGTGTCGAACGAGCCACCGAGTTGATCGACGTCGAGGACCTCGCTGGGCGATCGAACGACCCGGTCGTACCGCGCCTCGGCTGCGGCCGCCGCCTCGGCTGAGATCTCCACGCCGACCAGGGTCACGCCGCCACGACGACGCAACTCCGGTTCCCACGCTCCTGCACCGCAGCCGATATCGAGCACCCTGGCGCCCGGAGTGAAGGTCTCGAGCAATCGCCAATTGATCACCTCGCCGTAGACGCGTCCACGGGCACCGCTGAGCGCCGTCCGAGTCCGTGCCGCAGGCGCGCAAACGATCAGGCGGCCGTCCCCTGCGACGCCATCGTGAGCTGCGCAAGCAGTTGCGCGGCGACGACGTCCGGTCCGAACTCGGTCTCGGCATTGGCTCGCGCCGAACCGCGCAATGCCTCCTCCTGGTGATCGAGCGAGGCGAGCAGCGACCTCACCGCAGCCTCGAGTCCATCGACGTCGCCGGCTCGGTGAAAGCGAACATGCGGCCCGGTCACGACCTCACCGGCTCCGACCTCGTCGCTGAGCACGACCGGAACGCCACAGGCCAGCGCCTCGGCGGTGACGATCGAACCGGGCTCGTATCTGCTCGGTACGAGCAGCATCGAGGCTGAACCCAGGATTGGCGGCAGCTGCTCGTTCGGCACCCCGCCCGAGTACTCGCCCACCGCGCGGTTCAGGCGCTTCAGATGTGGGGTGTAATCAGACCACAGGGTGGGGGCGCCGATCACCCGGAGTCGCACCTTCCCGGCCAGATCCACGAGCCTGTGACTCAATTCGATGACCTGCTCGACGCCCTTCCGGGTCGAGATTCGCGAGACGAACAGGATCGTGCGCGGGCTGGCTGGCGCAGTCGGCGCCAGCGGTGTGAATCGCCCGAGATCAACCGCCGTGCGCACGACGGCGAGCTTGGCGGGGGGCACTCCGTAGTCCTCGGACAGCAACCGGTTGAAGCGCTCGCTGAGTCCCAGCACCAGGTCTGCGCGGCTGAGCTCCTTCGGCTGAACGGTGCTGCGCAGCTTGAGCAGACTCCGCATCGCCATGTGCACGCCAGGTCGCTCCACCTGCAACGCATACCGCTGCTCCGCACGGTGCCAGCGCAATTCGCCCGCCGCGTGCGTGCACGGATGCACGACGATCGGCGGCGCCAGCCGACCGGCGCGTCCGAGCACGAACAACTCGCTGGTGGACAGCTGGTAGACCGCGTCGTAGGGCCGTCGCCGATGCGCCCACAGGAGCCTGGCGCCGAGCGCGAGGTTCGCCACGCTGCGCGCCGCGAGGCTCGTCAACAGCGCCCCCGCTCTGGTGCGGCTGTACCAACGCCCCCGGTGCCAGCGCGACCGGTACTCGATTATCCGCAACCTCGTACAGGGCTCGAGTGCCGGTGGAACGCCGCCGACCACCGGCAGGTACAGATCGACCTCGACGCCTCGGCGCAGGAGCTCGCGCAGCGTCAGTAACCCCATCTCGCCGACCCCGCCGCGGTCGCCGATAGGGCCCGTCCACGCGATCCGCACCGGCTAGACCTTCTCGACTGAAGCCCTGATTGACGCCGAGGACCCGGCCTTGCAGGTCACGGTCTTGGTGTTGAGGACCCGCACCGTCGCGTGCACCGACCGGCGGCGCCACGCCGTCGCGACCTTGAAGGTGAACGCGCCCCGTGTCGTCGCTCGCTTCGAGCCGAGCCGCTTGCGCCCGGACCACAGGTAGACCATGCGCCGCGAGCTGCAGGCGGCCGCGGATGCTTTCAGGCTGCCGCCGAGCATGTGCCCTCGTGCGAGCCTTCGGAACGTCACGCGGACGCCGACGGGCGGCTTCCCGTGACCGCCTCCCGAGCCGGGACCATGGCCGCCACCCTGGCCGGAACCGCCGCCGCCACCGG
>Ga0123355_10000417_pt1 | contig 55420 bp, 47 predicted proteins | sample TergutEmb28metaG_3_FD_89872 | JGI IMG/M metagenome (GOLD analysis project Ga0123355, IMG submission 89872) | Embiratermes neotenicus P1 segment gut microbial communities from Petit-Saut dam, French Guiana - Emb289 P1 | ecosystem: Host-associated > Arthropoda: Insects > Digestive system > Gut ... | reverse complement strand
GGTTGTGGCCATAGGCAATACCTTGCCTGGGCCAATAAATACAAAACTTGCAGGGTATATTGGCTACAAAGTAGGTGGGATTTCTGGGCTTGCTATTGCTTTGGTTGGCGCGGTAATCCCCACAGCGGTGCTTATGATTATTTTGCTTACTACTTTGGGGCATTTTTCTCATGAGCCATGGGCTAGGGGTATGACTCGGGCAATGGTTCCGGTGGTGGGGGTTATGCTTAGTGTTATTGGCTGGCAGTTTGTTTCTATTGCGGCCAAAGGCCTTGGCTGGCCGGTTACTGTTGCCCATTTAGTCATTGTTACGGTTTTGATTTTATTTGTTGTACCCCATCCGGCAATTGTGTTGGCTGGGTTATTTTTATGGGCGCTGGTGGGGCATGGAGTGTTTATGCGGCTTTTTGGGAAAAGGTTGGATAGTGATAGTGACAGCGAGGGTGAGTAAGCCATGATATATTTACAAATATTCTGGGTCTTTTTTATATCCAACATACTGGGCTATGGCGGTGGGCCTTCCATTGTGCCTCTTATACAGCACGAGGTTGTTACGATTAACGCATGGCTTACAGCTTACGAGTTTGCTGAGATTTTTGCTATGGGCAATGCCTTGCCGGGGCCTATTGCGCCAAAGCTTGCGGCATATATTGGGTTTAGCCAGGGTGGAGTTTTGGGGTCATTTATTGGGCTTGTTGCTACTGTTATGCCGTCGGTTATATTGATGGTGCTTTTGATGGGCCTGCTTAAACGGTTTAAGGATTCCCCTCAGGTGCAGCGGCTTACACGGTATATACGGCCTACCATTGCTGTGCTTATTATTGAAATGGCGGTGTTGAATTTGTTTTCGGCATGGGTAGGTATCGGGCCGGTTCATATGTTGGTACTTGGGCTTGCTAGCCTCCTTTGCCTTACAAAGCTTAAGATTAATCCAGCACTTATGGTACTTGGGGCTCTTATATATGGTGCGGTGTTTCTGGGGTATTAGGGCCTATTCCTACTACCTCCAACAGACCCAAGAAATTATGAACCGGACGTGCAACAAACAAAGTCTCCATCATACAATGTACTATCCAACACGCAATATGAAGGAGGCACTGTATGAACAATACCGGCGTAGGCTACGTAGCGGATCAGGGCAACGATATGATGATGATACTGCTACTGTTGATGATGATGAATCCAGGCATGATGGGCAATGATATGATGCTGATGATTCTTCTTCTGATGATGTTTTCTGGTGGCGGCAGGATGTTCTAAAGATGCAGGCAAAGCCGCTTCGCGGCAATTTTAGAAAAGGGGTAAATCAGACGTGGGAAGCGTCTACAAAGATTAGCATAGCCCAAATCCATCTCCCCCATGACAAAGGACGCGCCGGTGGCGCATCTCATTACAGGGCGTACATAAACAAACAAAAGTATATTATTTATAGTCCAGCCTGCGCCACATTTGATGGGGGTTTTACCCCTACAAAAACGAGAGCCCATTGCTTAATGTATGCGGCTCTCGTTTTTTATGGTGTTAGTTTATATATGTCATTTCTTCAATTATCGCCAAGGTAGTTTCTAGCGCATCCATGCCCGGCCTGTTGTAATAATGAGGGGATACCCCAAATTCCTCAAAAGAGCGGCCGTAGGAGTCTGTGATATATCCCATATCGTACCGCACAACTATCCCGGAGTTGGGCAGCAGCACATATGATGAAATGGCTCCCATAATCCCGGCTGTAGGCTGCCCTACCATGGTGGCAAACCCGGTGTCCCTTAAAAAAATGGCAACAATTTCGGCGCCGGACATAGAGCCTGGGCCTATAAGTATCCAAATCTTGCCGTCAAAGGCCTTTTCATAAACCACCGGGTCTATCTGGGTATGCCAGACAACTACGTTGTGAAGCAGGGCCAAATCATCTTGATTAAAGTATCTCATGTTATTGTTGGCTACAAAGTCTGCCGCATTGTAGACTAGGGTAAGGCCATTAGGGTCTGCTGCCAGCATGTCTGCAATAAGGGCATCGGCATATATCAGATTATTGCGCCCTGCCGGGAAGAATTCGTATGTCCGGCCATGGAGAGTAGTTGTGAGGTTAGGCTCTATAATAAGCTGTGTGAAATAATGTGCAAACCCACCGGGATTTTGCCGCAAGTCTATAATCAGGTGACCGAACTCTGCAATTTCTTCATAGAACGCAAAAATAATCTCCCGGTCGTGATCTATGTTGTAATGGTTAAATTGGCGGATGTTCATGTAGGCCACATGGCCTTCGATGAGGATTTCGGTAGTCACATTACCTGGGATTATCCTGAAGTTTTCGTATTCGCCTAGGTTTACAGGGATGTATCCATAAAACCTCAAGGCTTCCGGCGCACGCAAAACTTCGTAAATCCGCTGGCTGTAGAGGCTTGTGAAGTTGCCGTATTCGTCTATGCTGTCTCTATAGATATTGGCAAGCACCAAATGTATGCGCCGCTCCCAGTGCTGGTACAGATGCCCAAAGCCGCCAAAGGGCCTGAAAAAATTGCCGGCCAGTGTCTGGGAGAATGCGCCCGGAGTAGTTGTGCCAGTTCTAACTATGGCTTCTCTGGTCTGCTGCTCAAGGACATCAATGTCTATGCCAAGCCGCCGATAGGCTGGGCCAAATAGCGGAAAGTTGATGCGTAAGGTATGCATAAGATAGTCAAAATCGCATAAAAAATGTTCTAGTTGGAAGGCCTCGCCCTCTGTCCAACGGGGAATTAGTGGTATGTAATCTGGCTCTGTAGGGATTTGGCGGATGGGAGGAGGGTAGGTGTCCTCAGCTGAAATATCGCCTTCGGCTTCCCCAGGAAGTACAGCATTGGACGTGTAAGGCGAGGAAGAATGATATAGGGCCGTATCATCTTGAGGATAGCCATGGATATCATGACTATATGGAGTGCTGCTGTTATATGAGGAACCATATAAGACAGCATACTCATCAGAAGAGCATAGCGTCTCATGATTAGAATCCCCAACGCTACGCCCGCAAGCAGATAAAGCAAAAAAAACAAGCAACACAAGAAATATTAATTTCAAATCGCCCTCCAAGAATGAAATGAGCAGCCCCGCCGCAAGCAGCAGGTTATCTCACAGAATGTACGCCCCAAAAAACCAAACAAACTAATCTTTTGATCTTATACTTCCACAAGGAAGAGGCAGCATGAGAAGGGCTGTTTGCGCTTTGCCGCTGTTGCGTAGGCGCCCGATAGACTCAGGCGCAAGGAAAAACGCCGTTTATGCGTGTGATAACACGCAAGAAACGGCATTTTTCCAAGCCTGAGGCTGTCGGGCAAAAGCCGAAGCGTGCGGCAAAGCGCAAACGGCCCTTCTCATGCGGGGCTTCAGCGAATCACCCCACGAAACACCTCAACACAATCCCCAGTCATATAAACTGTCTGGTCAGTATATTCCACAATAAGCTGACCACCTGGCATTTCGATGATGATGTCCGTATTTTTGTCTCCATAACCATTAAGTACCGCCGCCACAGCCGTTGCGCAGGCCCCGGTTCCGCAGCCCCAGGTCTCGCCGCTGCCACGCTCCCATACTCTGGCCCTTATGTGGTTGCGGCCTATGACATGAGCAAACTCTACATTTACACGTTCTGGAAAAAGGGGGCTATGCTCGAAAAGCGGGCCTATGGTTTCCAAATCTATTGCGCTAAGCTCATCAGCACCAAGCTCCCCCATCCCGGTTGCAAAGACAACGGCGTGAGGGTTGCCCATGGATACGCATGTGATTTTGTGCTTTGTGCTGCCGATGGTTATGGGCCTTGCTACTATTGCGTCGCCGGTTAGATTAACAGGTATATCTTCTGGACGCAGACGAGCAGGGCCCATATCTACACGTGCAGCGATTGTGACACCATTTTCTATTGTAAGGGAAAGCTCCTTTATCCCGCTTTCGGTTTCTATAGTCATGTGCTGCTTGGGCACGATGCCGTTGTCGTAGAGGTACTTTGCCACGCAGCGGATAGCATTGCCGCACATGCCGCTTTCACTGCCATCTTGGCTATTGAACATGCGCATACGGCCATCAGCTATAGTGGATGGCAAAATCATAACAATGCCGTCGCCGCCTATACCGGTGTAGCGGTTGCTTAGTTGTCTCGTCAGGAATTCTGGAGATTCTATTGTTTGGTTGAAGCAATTGAAGTAAATATAGTCATTGCCGCAGCCGTGCATTTTTGTGAAATGTAGCTCTTGCATCTTAGCACCTCCTTAATAAGGGTGTTGAGCTTTTCGGTCAATAAGGACACTGAGCTTTTCGGTCTATAGTAGTGCATCAAGGATCGATACAATCATCCACATATCTAATGCCTGAAACTCGCCAATCAGGTTATCGCTGTGGCCGGTAATGCGCATCTTGGCATTGTTGCGGTACAGTGCCAAAGCTTCCTCGATCCGCTTAACAGATTGGAAATCAAGAGCTTCGCTTTTAAATTCCACAACCACACTTACATAGGGGTTGAAGGCCACCGGTGTACCGGTCAAAGACAGGGATTTATCCGCGGAGCCGTCTACCGACCTATCCATAAAAGCAAGATTTGGTCTGAAACCGCTATGGGAACCAGGGCGTGTAGGCCTCATGCGCACACCAATGAGAGGGTCGCTAATCAAAGTTCCGCCTTGACGGACTGCGGTCTTGACAGTAACCAGTACCTCCATAGCAGGAGAGCCAAGAAGCTTGACTTCATAGTCTGCCATGCGAGGCTGGCTTTGCATATATGATGCAAGGGTGGGGTTGTTTGTGAAAATCGAATAACTCATGGCTATACCTCGCAAATTTACGATTGGCCTGTGATGAAAAACCGCTCCAGGGCTGGCACTGCATCGCCTGCGTCTTCGCCGTCTGCCACTATTGTAAGTGGTTGGCCTTCTTGTACATTGAGGGAAATAATACCCATAATGCTTTTGGCATTGGCGGTTTTTTCTTCCACTACCAATGATATGCGGCTTTTGTACTTGCTGGCGGCTTGCACCAATAGAGCCACTGCTGAAGGCTCTAGAAATGCGTCCACTGTAATAGAGCGTTCTACCATATAAGTCTCCTGCTTCCTGTGTTTTATTTGCTTATTTAAATCGTTTCAAGTCCTCGGATATTTCTACAATCTTGCGAAGGCGGTGGTTTACCCCTGATTTGCTTATAGGGGGTGACAGCATTGCGCCGATTTCTGCCAGACTGGCTGTGTCGTGGGTCTGTCTTAGTTGTGCCACATCCCTTAAAGGCTTAGAAAGATAGGAAAGGCCTGCTTCTTTTGCTATAAACTCAATGGCATCTATCTGGCTCTGGGCGGCTGTTACGGTTTTGCTTAAGTTGGCGGCCTCGCAATTTACCTGTCTGTTTAGATTATTACGCAAGTCCTTTTCCACCCGGTTGCCTTCATAGGCCAACAGGGATTTATGGGCGTCCATAATCTTAAGTACGTCGGAGATTTCTTCTGCTTCCTTTAAATATACTATAGTTTGGCCGTTTTTGACTAGGGTTTTGGGGTGGAGGCCAAAGTTGGTTAGATTGTCTATAAGCTTTTGTGCTTCTTTATCGGGCAAAGTGAAGGCCAAGTGATAGGCTTTTACAGGGTTGGATATTGTGCCTCCTTTGAGGAAGCATTGGCGCACATATATCCTGCGGCTGCTTCCACCGGTAAGGCTGGCGACTTCCTTGCGCACGTTAGAGGAAAAAGACAATATATCCCCCTCCTTTATCTCCTGCTCTGCAATAATGTATGGAGCTAGCTTTCTTTACTGTACTTATCTTTGCCGATATCCCGGTGCACCACGTCCGCGGCTTGTTCCCGCTGGGTTAGGCTGCGGTGCAAATCGCTGGCCAGTGCCACCGAGCGATGCCGCCCGCCGGTGCAGCCTATTGCCACAATAAGCTGATTTTTGCCCTCGCTTATGTAGTGGGGGATTAGCATGTGCAGCATGTTTATCAGGCTGTCCATAAACCGGGCGCTTATGTCATGGCGCATTACATAATCGCGGACATCTGGGTCTAGGCCGGATTGAGGTTTTAGAACCGGGTCGTAGAATGGGTTTGGCAGAAAGCGTACGTCGAAAACCAAATCGGCTTCGCTGGGGATGCCGTTTTTGAAGCCGAAGGAGATTATGTTAACTAAAAAGCGGTTAAATGCTGTGTTTTCAGAAAAAATGTCATGGATTTTTATTTTAAGCTGCCTCGGTAGCAGGAAGCTGGTGTCTATGATGTATGATGCCTTGCGGCGCACCTCTTCCAGCTGGGCCCTTTCTTTGGTAATGCCTACGCTTACAAGGCCGTCCTTGGCAAGGGGGTGGAGGTGGCGGGTTTCTTTGTAGCGGTTAAGTAGCACATCGTTTGCGGCGTCTAGGAAAAGTATGGAGTAGGACAGGCCTAGTTTATCCAATGCCTCAAGCCCCGCGAAAAATTCTGAAAACATTGTGCCGCCACGGATGTCAATGCCTAGGGCTACCTCGGATATGCCTGTATCAGGCTTTAGGCAAAGCTCGGCAAAGCTGCCTATCAAGGCAGGAGGCAGGTTGTCTACGCAGTGGTAGCCTGCGTTTTCTAGGATTTTTAGTACTGTAGTTTTGCCAGCGCCTGACATGCCGGTTACTATTACTGTGTGCATGTGGGTCTCCTTGGTAGATTATCAGTTATTAAACCCTAACATCTGTATCTCCGGCTCTAGCCAAATGCCGGATGCTTGGTGTACCTTTTGGCGAACCGCTTCCAGCAATGCAAGCACATCCGCTGCCGTCGCATTTCCGGTGTTTATCACAAACCCGGCATGTTTTTCAGACACCTGCGCGCCACCTACTGTAAAGCCTTTTAACCCGTTTTCGTCTATAAGCCTTGCCGCATAGGTATCCAGCTGACTTGGGCGCTTGAATGCGCTGCCTGCACTTGGGTAGCATAGGGGCTGGGTACTGCGGCGGCGGCTGTTTAGGTCATTCACTATGGCTCTAATTTCTTCTGGGTCGCATGGGGCCAGCCTAAAACTTGCCTCTGTTATGATTGCGGTCTGGTTTTGGAAGCGGCTTGTGCGGTAGCCTAGGGCTAGGTCGTCCTGCTTGTAGCATACGATTTCTCCATCCGGCAGCAGCGCGGTTGCGCTTTCGCAGACGTCTTTTGTCTCATGTTTGTAGGCCCCTGCGTTCATAAACACTGCGCCGCCCACTGTGCCGGGTATCCCGGCAATAAACTCCAGCCCGCCAAGACCGGCTTTGCATGCGGCATCTGCCAATGCAGAAAGCCTTGTGCCACTTCCTGCCTTTATTGTGTGTCCGTCGATTTTTATTTCGTTCATGGATTTGGTGGCGATTACTACGCCCTTTATCCCTTTATCAGAAACAAGTACATTGCAGCCGCCTCCTATTACGGTGACGGGATACCTCTCTTTGCAGGCCTGCCATATCTTTGCCAGTTGGGTGGTATCTCTGGGGGTAACATATACCTCTGCCGGGCCGCCAATCTTAAAAGATGTGTGGCGGTGCATTGGCTCATCTGCAAGTACCAGGCCCTCGGGTAGCAACGGGCGTAGGGTGTTAAAAATCGTCATTATGCCTCCAAAGCAACAATTGATGTTCGTTTCGCATAGGCTGTTTACATCAAATTAATTCAAAATGTGCTTATCGGTTTATGTTCATCATAACCCTCTCTGTAAGTGCATCTGCGGCGTTGTAGCCCATTTTTTTCTGACGGTGGTTTATTGCAGCCGATTCGCATATTATTGCCAGGCTTCGGCCTGGGCGTATGGGGATGGAATGGCTGCTTACGCTGTTGCCTAGTATTTCTGTGTATTCTTCTACCTGACCCAGCCTGTCGTAGGTGCGGGTTTGATCCCACAGCTCTAGGTTTATTATCAGGTCTATTGCCTGGGTAGGTTTTATGGACTGTACCCCAAACATTTTCATCACATCAATAATACCTATGCCCCTAAGCTCCAGGAAATAACGGATATTTTCCGGGCAGCTTCCTACAAGGGTTTCTTGGGAAACCCGCCGCACTTCCACTGCATCATCGGCAATAAAACGATGCCCGCGCTTTATCAGTTCAAGGGCGGTTTCGCTTTTGCCTACGCCGCTTTCGCCTATTATCAGCGTGCCCACACCGAAAATATCCAGAAGGCAGCCATGCATGGTTATCCTAGGGGCCAGCTCCACCTTCATCCAGCTTATTATGTCCGTGATAAAATCTGTGGTGGACTCGGGGGTGGTTAAAATAGGGACATTGTATTCCTCTGCATAGTCCATCATCTCTGGGAAAAGACCTAGCTTGCGGCTTACGACTATGGCCGGGATGGGGTGCTGAAAAATGCGCCGCAGGTTTTCCTGCCTGCGGGCTGGGTCCAGCTTTTGCAGGTAAGTATGCTCTACCATCCCGATAATCTGTAAGCGCATTGCGTCAAAATAGTCAAAAAAGCCTGCAAGCTGCAGTGCCGGCCGGTTGATGTTGACCTGGGTAAGTACCTTAGACTCGATGTCTAACATGGGAGTCATGTTTTTTAGGTTAAACTCTGAAATTACCTGTTTTAGGGGTATCGCAAAACCGCTTCCCGGCTTATTAAAAGCCCCACTTGCTTCTAGTCCGCTCATATTTCACCTCTTTTGTGGGAGTGCTTCCCTTGTGTCCGCGCTTTGCTTCGCTTGCTATTGAAAAGATGAAATCCTTGTTGCCTTTTGCGCATACTGTTTGGCATTGGATTAGTGTTAGTAGGAACAGGACCTAGCGTTGTCAGGCTTCGCTTGACAGTACTGCGCCGGGCATTGCTTTTATGATGTAGTATAAAACATCTATATTGAGTAAATCTCGGGCCTGGGAATGGGTGATTTCAATTTTGCCCATCCGGCCCGTAAGTTCCATAAATTTAAAGGATGGAGTGGAAAACTTCAATGCCAGTATATCTGAATATCCAATGCAGACCTTATTGCCTTTATATTCATTGTTGACCTTATTGCCTTTATATTCATTGTTGACCTTGTTGTCCTTTGCTGGTGTGTATATGAACTCGCCGCCGCAAAGCTGTAGATTATCCCCGAAGGATATGTCTGCCGTGTGGATATTGCCGCTGTGCAAGTCCTTAGCGATATATTGGGTGTAGGCAGTGTTTAATGCCTTGGCAAACTGCTTAAACCTTGGGACAAAGACAACAATTTTTTCGGGGCTTTCGTGAAAGGCAATGGTGATACTGCCGTTCCGTCCCCCTGTTGTGGTTATGTTGGGCGAGGGCCCGTTTGTGATTAAAACCTTTGTCAGCGATATTGCTAGTATTCCCCTAATTTGGGAATAAGCTATCTCATTGGTGCGTGACCCATGTATTGTTACAATACCCCTTTCATATATATGCGCAGTTTGCAGGCGAAGCCACCGCCTTGCCCAGCCGGCAAAAATAATTGCTGCAGTGGCAAAAAGCGCTATCAAAATCATGCGCACCAGCCATGGGGCTTGACCGCTTAAATCATAGGCTGCAAAATTGTCAAGCATATCCGTCATATCTATAAGGAATGCCACTATGGCAATCATGGCAGCAAAAAAGACAACCATGGCAACGCATAAGTAAGCTATGCCCTTATGGAGTACGCCTACTTTGAAGGTCAGTAGCAACTTGCCTAGCTTAGATTCATAGTCCATGGCGTCCTCCAAACAACAAATTTCAGTGCACTAAAAACCCTTGCAGAGCCAGGCGGTATGCGGCCTAAAAAGGTTTGGCAAAAGTATCAACGGCTACAACTGTAAACAATTTATGCATCCTGGACTACAACTACATACAACCAAGGCATGATGTCCACAGCTGCATACAACTTAAGCACTATGTCAACAACTGCATACAACCTAAGCATCCTGCTCCTGCTCCGCCCTAAAAAAGCCATAAACAGCTTCGGCACTAGCCTTATTCATGGCAGGGGCGGCCTGTAGCGCATCCAAATCCGCCTCCATTATAGCCTCAATACTCTTGAAATGCTTAATCAACTCCTTGCGCCGGGTAGGTCCTATCCCAGGTATATCATCCAAAACAGACCTCACCTGGCTGTCAGCCCTAAGCTTGCGGTGATATTCAAGTGCAAAACGGTGCACCTCGTCCTGTATCCGGGTGATAAGCTTAAACCCCTCGGAGGTGCGTGGCAGGGCGGCCTCCTTGCCTTCATACAAAAGCCCTCGTGTACGGTGGCGGTCATCCTTAACCATACCGCATACGGGCAAGTCCATGCCAAGTGAGGCCAAAGCCTTCTTTGCCGATGTAATTTGGCCTTTGCCCCCGTCTACAAAGATGATATCCGGCAGCTTTGCAAAGGCGGTATGCTCTGCTTGGTAGCGGGCCAGGCGGCGGGTAATTATTTCTTCCATACCGGCATAGTCGTCTGGGCCTACTACGGCCTTTAGCTTGAACTTCCGGTAGTCGCTGTTCTTGGCCTTGCCTTCCTCGAAGACAATCATAGAGCCTACGGACTCATAGCCCTGGATATTGGAGATATCATAGGCCTCTATCCGTGTAAGCGGGCTTTCAAGGCCGACGGCCGCAGCAATCTCTTCCAAAGCCTTGCTGTTGCGCTGGGCCTCTTTTTTTATGGTGGTTTCGGCTTGGGTTATTATTAGCCGGGCATTGGTTTGGGCAAGCTTTACCAGGTCTTTCTTTTGGCCACGCTGTGGCACGGTTATGGATACTTGGCGCTTTGCCAGCATGGAAAGCCATTCTTCTATTAAAGCCTTTTCGGCAGGAGGGTGGGCTAGTAGTAGTTCTTTTGGGATAATTGCTGCTTCGCTGTAAAACTGCTTAATGAAGGCTGCGAGAATTGTGCCGTCTTCATCGGTTTCATCTGCGCTGTCGCTTGCCGCTTCGCCTTCACTGTCATTCGCTGTTACTTTATCATTCGCGGCTGCTGTGCCATTCTCTGCCTCAACCGTACTATCCTTCGCGTCCTCCGTTGTAGTCATCATAAACCGCTCGTTACCGGATAGCTTACCATCCCGCACAAAGAAGACTTGTATCAGGGCCTCGGCCTTTTCCTTGTTGCGGGCAAGGGCTAGTACATCTTGGTCTTCGGATTGGGACTCCACCTTTTGCTTCTCTTGCAGCAGATTTAGGGCGCTGATGGTGTCCCGTATATCCGCTGCCCGCTCGAACTCCATGTTCTCTGCGGCGGTGGTCATTTCTGCTGTTAGTCTATCCAGTACTGGGGCAGTTCTTCCGCGGATAAAACGCTCCGCCTCTGCAACATATTCGTTGTAGGTTTCCTCTGTCAGCAGTTTATTGCAAGGGGCTTTGCACTGGCCGATATGATGGTTTAGGCATGGGCGATCCTTGTTGAAATCCTGGGGAAAGCGCTTGCTGCAGCGCCGCAGCGGCCACAAGCGGTGCACCAGATTTAATATTTCCTTCATCCGTGCAGAATCCACGTAGGGGCCATAGTACCGGGCCTTGTCCTTGCCCCGCTTATGGGCAAACATCACCCTGGGCAGGCGCTCGTGGATGGTGATTCTTATATAAGGGTAGGCCTTGTCATCTTTTAGCAGAATATTGTACTTGGGCATGTGCTGCTTTATCAGATTGTTTTCCAGTACAAAGGCCTCAATTTCGTTGTCGGTAACCATGTAGTCTATAGTGTGGATATGAGTTACAAGAACTTTGGCCTTTGGATCCGCCGAATTATTGAAATAGCTGCGAACCCGCTTATAGATGTCTATGGCCTTGCCAACATATATTATTGCGCCCTTTTCGTCCCGCATTATATACACGCCGGGCTTGTGGGGCAGGTGTTCCCATGGTTTGGCGGTCATGGTCAATCACCGTATCCGGCGCTTGCGCCGTCATCCCCATCATCTGGGTCATAGGCTGGAGGCGGCTCCCATGGCGGTTCTGGATAATCTTCCGGGGGTGGGGTTGGCACGGGTACATATTCTGGGGGATCTTCAGGCATACGCGTCATAAAAATGGAGCGGTTGTTTTCCCCTGGGTATACATTGAAATGGGTCTCATAATTGAAGTAGCCCTCGGCAATAACTACCACGCTGATATTGCCAGGATACAGCTCGGTAATCACAGGGCCGAAGCCAATGAACTGGCCGTTTACCCATACCTGAGCAGCGGAAGGCTGCGTTGATATGGTAAGGGTGGCGGTTACCACTTCCGGGGTTTCTTCTTCTAAGGTGATATTGATGCTGACGATGGACAGGTTCATCTCAACTGTGCGTTCCTCGGTATAGTAGCCCTCCCGCTCTACCCGAATTTGCAGTACGTCTCCAAACTCGAACTCAATAGGGGCGCTAATAGAGGTGCGCACCCCGTTGATATAAACCGCCGAGCCTGATGGTGTCACGGTAAGCTCCAGCACAGCAACCCCAAGATCTACCTCGGACAAATCTACTGTAGTGGTCTCGCCGTAAACAATAGTGACTTCGGTTACATAGGCTTCGATATTGCGGCCTTCTACGGTTATGCGGTACATGCCTTCCGGCAAAGTCATCCTTTCGGCTACATCGCCAAAACGGTTAATACCAGGGCCTATTGGGTTGGCTATTACCCGGCCGTCAACTATGGCATCCGCGTTGGTAAACTGAAGGAAACCATGGGCAGACTCTACATCGATAGTCCATATCATGTCGCTTAAGGTGACAAATGTAACCAGATATTCCGGTTGAATATTCTCAAGAGGGAAAGGGCTGCCACGTCGCAGAACAAGGGTTTGCTCGCTAAAATTGAGCACACGATTGCCTACGGTTATTGTGGAATATTCCGTATCCACCCGAAAATCCGCCGGGGTTAGATCATCGGTAATAGCCTGCCGCAGGCTGAACAGTTCACTGCTATCCGGGTTGTATGCGATATCCATCAAGCTACCCACAGCCAAGTCCTCAAACTCCATGGGCTGCCCAAAGCGGTTTCGCAGATCTGTATCTTCTACAAACTCAAGAGTCCGGGCATTGTTGCGGGAAATATCTAAGAAGCTTACATCCTGACCGCTTATACCTGTAACCAGCCCTGTAAGATTGCGGGCATTTACAGGCAGCGGCGTAGGGGTGGGGCTTGGAGTAGGTGCAGCCGCAGCCCGTGCAGCCTGCCGCTCCGGGTCAAAAATCCGCGGAAAGGCTGTGGCAAAGGCAGTCATGGCAATGCCTACCGATATCACAATAATAAAAATATACATGGCCGCAAACTGGGTACGCCGACGAGCCCGGCGGCGGGGACGCCTGCGGGAGCTGGGGTATAAAGCTTCATTATGGTTTTCTTCGTTTTCACTATTGGGGTTTCGGCGTACCGGGTATTCGTTTGCCTGACGTTCAGGCCTTTCCGCATTGCCTGGCCTTTCCATGCTTCTTGGCCTAGTCGTGCTCTCAGGCCCTGCTGTGTATCCATGCCTTGTTGTACGCTCTGGCCCTGCCGATCCATCTTTGCGGCGTTGTGTACGCTCGTCAGAGCCAGTGCGCCGAGTATCTTCTAATGGCTGGCTGGAAGGCTTGCGTCTGCGCCGGGTGTACTCATCAGGATTTGGCCCAGTTTCGCCCGCCGTCCGCGTCCGCCTAGTGTAACCAGGACCACCACGAGTTTCCTCTATTGGCCGTTGGGTTGTCTCGTCAGGTTGCCGCGGAACAGGCCGCCGGTTACGCCCCGTTGTGTACGGTACAGGCCTCCGGCCCGGCCTCGTGCCGGTATAAGGCGGCGGGACAGGACGGTCACCAGGGGTATCAGAAATAATTGGCGGTTCGCTGCCTGCTCCAGACTCCTGTGGCCCCTCGTCAAAACCATTTTTATTGTCATCATCATGGTTGTCAGGTCTATCTTGCATGTCAAGCTCCTTTGGAACGCTTTTTCTGGTGATTTCCATTATTTTTTATCTTTTGCAACACCTACTAATATATGCCCGCAATATGGCATTGTAAATGAGTTTCGCGTTTTGAGTAACATCTGAAGGTTTGTTGCAAATGCAAAACCGCATATCATCTGAGTTGGAAACAAATCTTCAGCGTTATAGCAAAATAATTCGAAAACAGTCCCGCCTGTCGCCGAAAACCCGTAGAAACGCTCGGGATTTTCGGCTCGGGCGGGACTGTTTCTCATTGATTTTGCTATATCGGCTGTCATAATAAGAGGCCCCAACGCGATTATTTCAACCGCATCGGGGCCTTATCTATTCCTTGGCTATACAGCGTCGTAACGCTTTGTAGTTCTTATTGTAGTTCTTACTCGGCGGTGTAAGGCATCAACGCCATGTGCCTGGCACGCTTAACGTTCATTGTCATGGCACGCTGATGCTTTGCACAGTTGCCTGTTACACGCCTGGGTAGAATCTTGCCTCTTTCAGAGACATACTTGCGTAGTTTGCCTATTTCTTTATAGTCAATGCTAGTGATTTTATCAACACAGAAATTGCAAACCCGTTTTTTACGGCGTCCGCGTCTTTTTTGAATCACGGTATCAGTCCTTTCCTAATCGTTAGAAGGGCAAATCATCATCGTCAATGCTTTGGGTTATGGCAGAGAAGCCTTCCGGCGGCTCATATGATGGGCCGGGTTGATTGCTTTGCGGAGGAGTGCCATAGGCATCGGCTGGGGCATAATTACTTTGCCCGCCAGTCCTTGCCTCGTAGGACGCTCTGCTTTCGCCAAAGGTGACCTCATCAGCTACAACTTCAGTGCTCCACTTGCGTTGGCCGGAATTATCGGTATATTCCCTTACCTGGAGACGCCCGCACAGAGATACACGCATACCTTTTTTGAGGTATCTCTCCACAAACTCGCCTTGCTTGCCAAAGGTGACGCATGAGATAAAATCGGCATCAGGCTCGCCATCTCTTTTAAAGCGCCTGGCAACAGCTACAGTATAACGGGCCACACACACAGGCTCCCCGCCTTGGGAGTAGCGTATGTCTGGATCCCGTGCTAGGTTTCCCAACAATATGACTTTGTTCATATTTAGCCTCCATTTCAATGGGGGCGCTGCCCCCAAGCCCCCGCCGCTGTGGCGGGCAAAGCCCGTCCTCGCTTCCTCGCTATGCTGCGGGGTCGCACTTTGTGCGACTATGCCTACTCTTCAGTAGCTGTGGCTGGTTCTTCTGGGGCTTCTACTACCTCAGCCTCTACTACTTCGGCTTCCGCTACTGGTTCCTCAGCGGGTTCTTCCACTGGCTTTGACGCTACCGGCTCTGGTTGGCCGGGTGCATCCATTTCATCCTTGCGGATTACCAAGAAACGAAGAACATTTTCCATCAGCCTAAGACGGGCTTCGATTTCCCTCGGCGCGCTAGCTTCAGATGTGAATGTAATAAATGCATACATCCCCTCGGTCAGCTTTGTGATCGGATAGGCTAGCTTCCTGCGGCCCCAGTCGTTTACATTGTCGATTGTGCCCTCAAAGCGCTCGATTAGGCCTTTGACCCTGGTCATTTCTGCCTGGAAGGCTTCTTCTTCCAAATCAGCCCGTATTATAATGCCTAGTTCGTACTTGTTCATGCTTACACCTCCTTTTGGACTATGGGGGCTGACATTCCTGTGTCAGGCCCAAGGATAAGGGGCACTTTTGGCCCCACAAAGGCAATTCTATCACAAGTAGTTGTAGCTGTAAACATTTCCAGTACTTTTCCATAATATAAAAAATCAGCGACATGCCTTATGGGGAGATGAGGGCTATGCGTCAATACCGTATCCGGGGAGGCAACCGGATAACGGGGCAAGAAAAGGTAAGTGGCGCCAAAAACGCTGCCTTGCCTATCCTTGCTGCCGTATGTCTAAACAAAGGTGAAAGCCAAATCTACAATTGTCCGCGTATTGCAGATATAAACTCTACAGTAGAGATCCTGAAGCACATCGGCTGCAAAGTAGAATTTACAGGAAACAATCTTTGGGTAGACGCCACAGGCATATGCGAGATAAACATCCCCGCAGTATGGGTAGGAAAAATGCGCTCTTCGCTACTATTTATGGGGGCAATGCTTAGCAGGTTTGGTGAGGTAAACATCGCCCCCCCAGGCGGCTGCGAAATAGGTGAGCGAGGTATCGGATATCATATAGATGGCCTGAAGGCAATGGGGGCCACAATAGAAGAAAAGGACAAAATCCTACACTGCAAAGGGTATCTAAAAGGCGCTGACATCCACCTGCCAACCGCCAGCGTTGGCGCAACAGAAAATCTGATGCTGGCAGCTATTTTGGCCAAAGGCCAGACCATCATATCCAATGCAGCAAAGGAGCCGGAAGTTGTAGACCTGGCCCATTTCCTAAAAAGGATGGGCGCAAAAATACATGGGGCCGGAACCGAAAAAATCACCATTGAAGGGATAGGCCAGCTATCGGGTGCGCCCCACAAGCCCCACATAGTAAGGCCGGACCGTATTGTGGCCGGGACATATCTCGCCGCTGCCGCAATGACAGAAGGGGAAATAAATATCACCAATATTTACCCCCAAGACCTAGCCGTTGTGACACAAAAATTTGCTCAAATGGGCTGCAAAATCACCCATGGTGCAGACAATATTACATTGTTAGGCCCTAAGCGCCTACAAGCCCTGCCATATCTGGAGACAGCAGAATATCCTGGCTTCCCAACAGACCTGCAGGCCCAGTTTGTAGCGGCCTTAAGCATTGCCAAGGGGCACAGTGTTGTAAAAGAGCGAATCTTTGACAATCGCCACTCCCATGCGGTGGGACTTAAGCAAATGGGGGCGGATATCCAAACCCGGCAAGTCGCCATAGGCGCTGACCCATGTAAAGAAATCACTGTCTTTGATATACATGGCAGGGCGGCACTCTGCGGCACAGCAGTAGAGGCCAAGGACTTACGTTGCGGGGCAGCATTGGTATTGGCCGGGCTTGCCGCCGAAGGCGAAACTGTCGTCAAAAATGCTTACTTTGTAGAGCGGGGGTATGAGGGTATTGAGGATGCACTGGCTAGGGTTGGTGCTGATATTTTGGTGGAAGAGGTTGCTGAGGTCTCTGCGGAGGTAAAGGAGACGTAAAAGCTTTTATCATTATCATCAAAACCGCCGGATATACCACTTCCATATAAGACTTGCGTTTCACACAGCCCCTCGTCATCTGCAGAGGGGCTTTTAGCTTTTGTTGCGTTATATAGCATGCCTCATATAGCCATATAAACATACTTGCACATCTATATGGCAAAACGTATAATACATACAGAGGTGATGTCAATGCCCGTAGCGTCAAAGGAAGTATCCATCAAGTACACAACAGTATTGCCAAGGGCATATATAAATGACAATGCATTTATCCAACGAATCATGGATACGCAAAATGATTTCATATACGTATAGGAGGCGACACAATGGATCCAAAAGAGCAAGTGTATGAAGCACTAAAGGCTGCCGGTAAGGCAATGAAGAACAAAGAAGTGGCCGAAGCTACTGGGCTTGACGCCAAAGATGTGGGTAAGCTAATGGCCGCATTGAAAAAGGAAGGCCGTGTTACTTCCCCCAAAAATTGTTTCTACGAGGCTGTATAATGCACTTAAGTAGCCCTATGGGGTTGCGTAGGCGGTACGGTACTGCCAGTGATGGTGAAGTGATATATATAGCAATATTTTCAGGCAGGAGCGGGTAACATGCTCCTGCCTATTTCTTAGTGCCTAAGATAGGGAGAGGGGCAAATTATGAGCCATAAAGAGCCAAATGCACAGAAAATAACCTTTGTCACCAGCAATAGCGGCAAGGTTTTCACAGCACAGCAGTATCTCAATGAGTTAAATATTGAACTGGAAACCTATAATCATGAGCTAATTGAGCCACAGTCTGACGACTTAGCAGAAATAGCAAAATCTAAGGTGATGCAAGCCTATAAAATAGTTAAGCAGCCATGCATTGCTCAAGATTCTGGCTTTTATATAGAAGCACTAGGCGGATTTCCAAGTGCATATGTCCATTACGCGTTGGATACAATCGGCGTGAATGGAATACTCAAGCTAATGAAAGATGTCAGTAACCGGGTCTGTATGTTTAAAGAATGCCTTGCCTACTATGACGGCACATCAGTCGAATACTTTTATTGTAATCACGAGGGTATGCTTTCATGTGAAATTTTAGGGGACGACCATCCCGAAAAATGGAGCGACCTATGGTATGTTTTCATCCCCAATTATTCGGCGGAAGGGAAAACCTTGGCCCAGTATACAGTAGACGAGACCCGCGAAAGGCGCAAGAATATTGATTCATCGCTAAAGAAGTTTGCGCGGTGGTATAAGGCACGTAGATAAATGGTTTGCAAACAAGCCATATAGCTCAACATGACATAATAAGCAAAAACCTCGGAGGTCTTGCGGATGAAAAAAGAATTTACGGTAATGCCTGAAAAAATGACGGAACAATGGCCGGGACAGTTTACACAAATCGGCTCATGGCATGAGGCTGTTATACAAATGCCCCAGCCGGTATTTGTGGTTACGGGATGGAAATCAAATGGAAAGGAAAACGCCTGCCTGCAAAGCGGCTCGGCCTTCGTTGGCAGTGGCGGCGAGTATATATGTATACTGGGCTGGGTCAAAAAAGACGGGCATATGTACCGGTCTTTGAAGGAAACAGGGTGCTGTGTATTAAATTTCCCCATAAAGGATTTTTATGAGAAGTGCCACAAGACAATTGAAAATAACGGCTTTGAAACAGACGAAATTTCAGCCTCAGGCCTAACAGCGGAAAAAGCGGTAAAGGTAAACGCGCCGCGTATAACCGAATGCTTTCTTAACATAGAATGCGAATATTTATGGGAGCATGAGTTGTCCCCTGGGAATCCTTCGATGGTGGCAATAGCGGTCAAGGCAGTTCATATTTCCATGGATTCCGATTATTACAACCAGGACAAGCTTGGAAGATATGGAAAGAGCGGCTATCTGTATTTGGCCAATGCACCTCATAATCCCGATACGGGAGAGATTGGTGAGGCAGGCTTTGCGGCATTGGAAGTTTACAATAATCGGGAAGATTCGCAATAATTGGGAAAATTTACAATGACCGGGGAAATTTGCAATGATTGGGAAAGCTTACAATGACTAAGCAACTTGGATATTAGGCATGGAGGCCCAACTATGTACAAATATAATGTAGTAGTCAATGAACGTGAAGGAAAAATAATTTCTTCGATGTCAGACATTACGCAAGAGCTTGCCAACATGGAGGTTTCAGACGCTGACCATATATCGTTTAAGCCAGCCCCTATGTTTAGTGATATAGAGGAGTTCGGCATACTTAAGACATCAAGAACAAAGGGGATTTTCAAAAAGAGACTGGTTCAAGACTATTACTTGGAGCTAAATTTCAAGTATCCAGATGGAAAAAGCGGGCTCTGCGGGCACATAACTCTAGATTTTGATGAGATTAAGGGAATGCTTTCAAATCTTATAACTCATCAGCAACTTCCGGATATTTCAACATGGATAATGACAACATTTGATGTCAACGGCAAAGTGCTGCCCTTTAAGGAAGCTAACCCGCATTTATACCAATAGCAGTATATGTAGTCAGCAAAGCTGAAAAACGGAGTGAGAAGCTTGTCTTTTTACCGTGCTACTGCGTCAGCGCCTCCTTACGGGCCTTCTTGGCCCGCCGCATCGGCGCTTCCTTGTTTCGCGATAAAAATCCTGCGCTTCTCACTCCGTTTTTCATCATGCTTTGTCAGAGATTTTGTCATTGCAGAAACACGATTTTACATAACCCCTACGGCTTGCTAGTAAAATGGAACCCTTCAATCCTGGCTCCAGGCACAAGGGAGGCCCCCATGTACCCCGCAACCAGTACTCGCTCCTTGGAAATAGCCGTGATATTCTTAAAAGCATCCAGCAGGCTTTCCGTAAAGCGCACGGTTGCAATAGGCTTAGTAAGCTTCCCGTTTTCGATAAGGAACGTACCATTGCGGGTAAGGCCGGTAAGCTGCAGCGTCCGTGGGTTTACAAAGTTGGTGTAGTGGAATTCGTTGATAAATATGCCTTTTTCTGTGGAAGCAATAATTTCTTCCATGGACTGGCTGCCACCTTCAACTTGCTTGTTAAGGGGGTAGCCGCCGCGGCCTTTGTTGCTTACCGCATGGCCGGTGTTTTGCACGTTATGCTTTGCGGCCAGCTTGTTGTCATACAAGAAAGACTTAACCACACCCTTGTCCACCAAAGTAGTGGGCTGGCGCGGTGTACCTTCATAGTCAAAGAACACAGGCATAGAGGATGGGCAGTTTACATCATCCTTGACGGTCAGATTCTCTCCAAAGAATTTATGCCCCAGCTTGCCTATTGCAAAGCTTGTGCCGTCTTCTATGGAGTCGGCCCCCATCATATAGCCCATAAATCCAGCCAAATCGGCAAAGGCTATAGGAGATAGCACCACGGTATGGGCCCCAAGCTCTGGGCTTATGGCTCCCATTGCCGCTGCAGCTGTGGCCTGGGCTTTCTTAAACTCACCAATAACATCGGGTACGGTGGTGTAGGATGTGCATTCTCCGGCCCCGGCTGTGCCATCTTGGTGGGTGACTACGGTGTTAAACTTTACTTGGTCGTAGCTGGCGTAGCGGAAAGCGCCTTTGCTGTCGCCTACGGCAATGGCCTGCTGAACCAGCACCAGCGCCCCGGCGGCGTAAAAGCCTTTTTCCACATGGCTTACGCCTTCCTTTATATATGCAGCCCGGGCTGTTGCGTCAAATTTGGCTGCAAGCTCCCCAGTTGGAGGTCTTTCAGCTACAGGCTCTTGGGACATTGGGAAGGCTTCGTATTCGCCGTCAGGTACATATGCCAGCATGGTTTCGGCATCGGTGACCAGTTGCTTTAGGCCGGCCTCTGTCAGGACATTGGTGCTGCAGGTGGCCTCTTTTTTGCCATTATAAACCGTAAGGCTTACGCTGGTGTCGGTTATCGTGATGTTCTGGCTTATTTCAGAGTTGGCAAAGCGGGTTGTGCCTTGGCTGCTGGAGTTGATATACACCGTGGCATAGTTGCTTACATAGGACATAAGTTTTTCGGTTATGGCCTTGGCATCGCATTTATTTAACATCGGATACACCTACTTTCACTTTTCTAAACCTGGCCGGTGACGAGCCGTGAGATACGCGCATCATCTGCATTGGCTGGCCTTTGCCGCAGTTGGGCACACCAATAAGCTGCCAGTGTTCTGGCCCCGCAATGCCGTCGCAGCTGCCCCAAAACTCTGTGGTCTTGCCTGCGTAGATGGGGTTTTTGAAGATCTTGCCTGTTAGCTTGCCGTCTTTTATTTCGTAGGCTACCTGGCAGGCAAATTGGAAGTTGACGCGTAGGTCGTCTATGCTCCAGCTTTTGTTTTGATCCAGCAGGAAACCATACTCGACACCTGCTATCAGGTCTTCTGGGGTTCCGCTAACGGGCAGTAGGTTGATATTGGTCATGCGTACTATTGGCAGGTTGCGCCATCCATCGGAAAGGCCTGCGCCGCTGGAGGGTAGGCCAACAACCGGGGCGTTGTCACGAGAGGTTTGGAAGCCCACAAACTTGCCCTTGTCTACCAACGTTACATTTTGGGCTGGCACGCCTTCGTCGTCATATGCGAATGTGCCCAGGCCTCTTTCACAGGTGGCATCGGCTACTAGGGTTACCAGCTTGGAGCCATAAGTCAGGTCTTTTTTCAAATCTCCCGGCTCAAGGAAGCTACGGCCTGCAAAGGCGGCTTCACTGCCCAGCACGCGGTCTAGCTCTGTGGGATGGCCTACGCTTTCGTGGATTTGCAGGAATAGCTGGTTGGGGTTGATAACCAGGTCAAACTCGCCGCTTGGGCAGTCAGGGGCATTTATCAGCTCTACTACTTCCTTAGCCAGACGGGCTGCTATTTTGGGCAGTTCCTGGTCAAGGATTGTTTCGTAGCCGCCTCTTGTTACATTAATATAACTGCGGCTTTGGTTGTCTGCCTCTGATGAAGCGGTGGTGTCTACATAGCCTGTGTTCTGGCAGAAATACTGCTCTGTATAGCTGCCATCGGTGTCTGCAAAGATTACGTCATCTTTGCGGAAATCCAGGCTCATGGCGTTGTAGCCTACGCCGGGCACGGCTTTCACTTCTTTGTAGCATTCCATCAAAAGGGCCAGCTTGTCGGCAAAGGGTACTGTGAAGGGGTCGGTTTTTACCGGTGTGTAGTACGTGCCGGTGGCGGCTTCTTTTGGGGCCAGCTTGATTTTCTGGGCCTGCAAGGTGAGGCTGGCCTTGGCAATTGCGTAGGCTTCTTGGGTGGTTTCTACCAGCTTGTCCATGTCGCCGGAAGCGGCAAAGCCCATAGAGCCGTCTACAAAGACCCGTATCCCGTAGCCTTGGCTGCGGTTGGTTACTGCTGCAGACAGTGCGCCGTTTTCTACGGAAATGGACTCCATACGGATATCCTTGACACGGATGTCGGCGTAATCCGCACCCAGACGCTTGGCTTCGGCCATGGCTTGGGTTATTTTTTCTTTGATTGTTGCCATTGTGTTCCCCCTTTGTAAAATTTTAGAGATTATATCATGATTATTATTGACATCAAAGACAATCAATTGTAAACTTCTTGTTAAGACGTATATATGTATAGACATGTACTAGGAGTGAGTAATGTTAGCATGTAAGCAAGTGGATAGAACCAGCTTTGTCCCGGTTTATCACCAAATAGCCCAAAACCTTAAACAATACTTAAAAACCAATGAGCTTAAGGAAGATGATTTAATCCCATCCGAGAGGGAATTGTGTGAAGCATTTGAAGCAAGTCGCATGACTATTAGGCAAGCGGTAGATCTTCTTGTGCAAGAAGGCCTGCTGGTTCGCATAAAAGGCAAAGGGACTTTTGTAAAAAAACCAAAACTCCGTCAGCCCCTAACAGCCCTTACAAGTTTTACGATGGATATGATTAGCCAGGGCCTTACCCCCACCAGCCGTGTTATCAGCTGCAGCCTTGTAGCAGCATCAGAAAATATAGCTACCTTTTTAAATATTCCAGAAGGCACTCAAGTGGTGTGCCTACAACGTGTGCGCTACGCCAATGATAAGCCTCATGCCTATGAGTGCAGTTATCTTTTACATGATGAGCCCAATCGGCTTCTGGCAGAAGACTTTACCAACCGTTCCCTATACCGCTTCCTTCGCGAAAACTGCGGCTGGAAGCTAACAAGGGCAAAGGAATCAATGGAAGTAATGGAATGCCCAGATGATGTGTACCAACTATTATGGGTTCCAAAAGGTACGCCTGTTTTTCATAGGTCACGCGTAACTTTCAATGCTGAGGATTGTCCTGTGGAATATGTTGTCTCGTGTTACCGCATTGATAAATATAGATTTGAATTTAAGTTAGAGCTAGATTTACAAGGATAAGGGAGGATATAGTGTGGCAGAGAATGCAATAGGAAAAGAATACACCTCAAAAGTATTAGAAATGGCGCAAAATGTGATTGATGACCAGTTTGGCCAAATAACGTGTGCTGCAGATAAAATTTATGCGTCACTAAAAAACGGCGGCGTAATGCATGTGTTTGGGTGTGGGCATTCCCATATTTTTGCGGAAGAGTGCTTTTATAGGGCCGGTGGGCTTGTCCCTGTCAACCCTATTTTCGAGTCCAGTGCCATGCTGCATGAAGGTGCAATCAAAAGTAGCTATGTAGAGCGGATGTCTGGCTATGCTTCTCTAATCCTTGATAACTATGATGTTAAGGCCAGGGAAGTCATACTTATTTATTCAACATCAGGGATAAACACATTGCCTATTGAGATGGCCCTAGCAGCTAAGGAAAAAGGAATGACAGTAGTTGCCGTTACATCGCTCAATTATCGCGCGGTAGCATCTCGCTACAAAACCGGCCAAAGGCTTTGCGATGTGGCGGATATCGTTATCAACAACAATGTCCCTTGCGGCGATGCCCTTCTAAAATTTGAATCACGGAATGCAGTTCCGTGCTCTTCCATTATTGGCATAACAATTTTAAATACCATGATTGCTGAGGTTTTGGCCCGCTATGAAAAAGACGGCCGTCCTCTTCCTGTTTTTGTAAGCGGCAACATTGAAGGGGCCCAGGATGTTAATGAGGCATTTATAGCCGAGTATCGGCACAAAATAAAGGCACTGTAACACAGTACTATAGTAATCGTACTTGAAAACAGATGAAAGTGAGACGGAAAACATTGAGTAAAATCGCGAAGCGATTATGCGAATCGGCGGCTTTAAGCCGTTTTCCGGCGAAGCTTGAGTCGATTTTCAAGTAGATTAGCTATACATGCAAGCTATAATTCCGCTTCTATGCGGGTTATTAACACCAATAAACATCTTATTAAGGAGGTATGTTCTAATGAAGTATGTGAAGTTTTTTGCGTGTGCCCTGCTTGTGATGGCCATGCTATTTGTACCATCTTGCGGCCGTGATGATGACGCGGAAACCTTGGTCATCTACACCACATTCCGCCAAGACTTTGTTGACCCTATTGTGGAGATGTTCTATGAAGAAACCGGAATAACTGTCGAGGTTATGCTGGCCGGTACGGGAGAATTGATTTCTCGTATCCGCGCTGAAGCCGCAAACCCCCAAGCCGATATTTTATGGGGTGGGACGCTAATCAGTGTTGCAGGCTCACGGGAATTGTTTGAGGATTTCCAGTCTGCCAACGAGCCGCACATTATGCCTGAGTTTAGAAACACCCATGGCCCATTCACCAGCTTCAACGTAGATGCCCGTGTACTCATGATAAATACCGAGTTTATTGGTGACATTGAAGTCCGCGGCTATGCCGACTTGCTTAACCCCGAGCTCAGGGGCCTGATTTCACTAACAGACCCTGCCGCGTCTGCTTCCGCCTTTGACCACTTGGTAAACAAACTGTATGCCATGGGCAATGGTGATCCCAACTCTCAAGAGGCGTGGGATTTCATGGAGGCGTTCGTGGATAACCTTGATGGTGTTATGCTTGGCAGCTCATCTGCTGTATTCAATGGCGTTGCCAACGGAGAATACTGGGCTGGTCTTACTTTTGAAGAAGCCCCAATGTCGTTTATCCAGGCCGGGGCTCCTGTTACAAAAGTTCATATGGCAGAGGGCTCTGTACTTTCCGGTGGCACAGTTGCTATTGTAAGTAACGCCCCCAATATGAGTAACGCCCAGCGTTTTGTTGATTTTGTTACCGGTTTTGAAGTCCAAAACTATATGGAGCAAAACCTGGCAATGCGTACTGTCCGTACAGATGTACCCACCGGCCCTGACTTTGTGCCCATGAGCGAGTTGCGTATACTCCCCGTAGATGTAGACGTTATTCTTTCCATGCGGGACGAATGGCTTGACCGTTTTAGGGATATCAGAGAAAGATGAGTGTAGCAATCTCCATAAAAAATGCCGTAAAGCGATATGGCAGCAACACAGTGGTCCATGACTTAAGCGTTGACATAAGGAATGGCGAATTGTTTACGTTGCTTGGCCCATCTGGATGCGGGAAGACAACCCTGTTGCGTATGATAGCAGGGTTTTCTTCCATTGAAGGTGGCACGTTCGCTTTCGACGGCAATGTGATAAACAATATCCCCGCCCATAAGAGGAATATTGGCATGGTTTTTCAAAATTATGCCATATTCCCTCATCTTACCGTGCGCCAAAATGTTGAGTACGGCCTTAAAATAAGAAAAATAAACAAGGCAGAACGCAATCGGCGGGTTGATGAAATACTGGAGATAGTAAAAATCACAGATTATCAAAATCGCCTGCCCGAGAATCTGTCTGGGGGGCAGCAGCAGCGGGTAGCCTTGGCACGGGCCATTGTAATCCACCCAAGTGTCTTGCTTATGGATGAGCCCCTGTCTAACCTTGACGCAAAGCTAAGGGTAGAAATGCGCAGTGCCATCCGGGAGATACAAGAAAAGGTTGGGATAACAACCGTATATGTAACCCATGACCAAGAGGAGGCCCTGGCAATATCTGATAGGATTGCGGTAATGGATGCCGGGGTTATTCAACAAGTGGGCGCGCCGGAGGCGATATATACCAAGCCGTACAATACTTTTGTTTCATCTTTTATAGGCCACTCCAGCCGCTTCAAGGGTAGTATCAAGCCGGACGTATTTGCTGATGAAAGCAAAGGCGACAGTGGTAGCTATATTTTAACTATGTCCCCGGGCTGTACTGTACGTTTGGATAATATGAAACCAGATTTGGGAAGCCGTGATGTCCTAGTGGCTATACGCCCTGAGGAATTTATTCTCTGCAAGGAAATTGGCAACGAGGCCGATATGCAAGCTGCAATAAAGTTTACAATAAAGACCAAAACCTTTTTGGGCACATACACTCAGTACGAGCTTGTATACGAAGGCATGGAAGAGCCACCAGTAAAGTACTTCCAAGACATAGGTCAGGCAGAAAAGATTTACGATGTAGGCGAAACCGTACTACTAAAGCCTAACCGTGCCAAAATCAATCTCTTTACCACCCAAGGAGACGAAAGTTTGATGAAAGAGGCTTATTACAATGGGTAAGAAAATAAAACTTGATTTCTGGCTATTGATACTTGTTGCGGCATTTGGGTTGATTTTGCTGTTTGTTTTCTTTCCGCTTTCATCGCTGTTTAGCAGCAGTATTGAGGATGTGCATACCGGCGAGTTTACCATGGCACACTTCCAGCGATTTGCAGAACGGCCGTTTTTCTATCGGGCGCTGTTTCGCAGCTTAAACGTATCCACATGGACAACAGTATTATCGGTTGTACTTGGTGCTTCTACGGCATATGTCACCAGTATCTACAAGATAAAAGGCAAGAAGATACTTGACATCCTGATTATTATCTCCATGCTGTCGCCGCCTTTTATTGGTGCATATTCTTGGATTTTGCTGGCAGGACGCAATGGGTACATGGCTCGGTTCTTTAGGGGATTTGGTGTAACTTTGCCATCGGTTTATGGCTTTGGCGGGATTGTAATGGTTATGACCCTTTCCTCTTTCCCACTTATCTACCTATTTACAAAAGGCGCACTGCGGAAAGTTGATGCCTCACTAATAGAAGCGGCAGAAAGCTTGGGCTGCAGCCCATTAAAGAAGGCGATAACAATGACCCTTCCCCTTATCACCCCTACTGTGCTTGCCGGGGCCTTGCTTGTATTTATGGATGCCTTTACGGATTTTGGGACACCAATGCTTTTGGGCGAGGGTTATGTTGTTATGCCGGTGTTGGTTTTTAATGAGTTTATGAGTGAGTTGGGAGGGCAGCCTAATTTTGCCGCAGCACTTTCTGTGATAATGGTAGCAATTACGGCAGTTTTGTTTATTGTTCAAACATATCTGGTAGGCCGGAAGTCATTTACCATGAGCTCTTTAAGGCCCATTGTTCCAAAAGAGCCAAAAGGTGTGCATAAAGTACTTTTGCATGTCTTCATATATGTAATTGCGGCCTTTGCCACTATTCCTCAGAGTTTTGTAGTGTTTTCCTCCTTCAGAAATACCAGGGGCCCTTTATTTGTAGAAGGATTTAGTCTTGATAGCTACAGGCGGATTTTTTCAGCCCTTGGGACAACAATAAGAAACACATATGTCTTTGCTATTGCAGCAATTGCGATTATTGTCTTACTCGCACTGTTTATTTCATACCTGACTGTCCGCAGAAAGAGTTGGCTGACCCATATCCTGGACTATTCTGCTATGCTGCCGCTGGTAATACCAGGGTCGGTTATTGGCATCATGTTGATAATGGCCTTTAATGGGCGGCCGCTGATGCTTATTGGCACTTCCCAAATCTTAGTGCTGGCCTTTGTTGTCAGGCGGATGCCTTATACCTTGCGGTCAAGCTCGGGTATTTTGCATCAGATTAGCCCGTCGGTTGAGGAGGCGGCTATTAGCCTTGGGGATTCGCCTATGATGTCGTTTTTCAAGGTTACGGTGTTTATGATGATACCTGGGGTAATTTCCGGGGCGATTTTAAGCTGGATTACTATTATCAATGAGCTTAATGCTTCTATACTCTTGTTTACACCGCGAACCAGGACTATAACCGTTGCTATCTACCAAGAAGTCCTTAGGGCCAACCACGGGACTGCATCAGCCCTTGCCAGTATTTTGATATTTTCTACTATTGGATCATTGTTGTTATTTTTCAAGTTTACTGGGAAGACTGAGATAAGCTTGTAAGTACGGTTACATTAGCATTAGTAAACTATGCAAACCGATAACATTTAAATATTGTTGCTGGTTGCCTGTAATTGGCAAACGCCTACCAAGACCGACTGCACCGCGTTCTTGGTGGGCTTTTTTTATGGGTTTTGTAGCAAATTAGGGTCTATTGCCACTATTTCTGAAAACAAAATCCCCGCGAATGCTGCCTCTCGCGGGGATTTTGTCTATTATCGGATAGGTGTTACTTAAATAAATCGGTTATTCGCGTCTCCCTGTCGTGCCGGGTGGTTTCTTTGCGGTATTCTACTGCGGCGGCGGCTTGACGCTTTGCTAGGGTTAGGATGATGAAGAGTGCTATGCCTGCCATTATCGCTGCACCGAATATTGTAAAGCTTATGCTTATTGGGCTGGTTTGGGGGTTAGGGCGGGTATCTATTGCTGGGGTTGAAGATGGTGATGAGGTAGGGGACAAGGTTGGCGATGGGGTAGGGGAGGGCATTGGTGTAAGTAATGGAATCCGCGTCCATATAGCGTTAAGCGTTATGCTCTGTGTCATGATTAATGGCTCCTGGATTTGAATGCCGTTGTGCTGCCACCCCTCAAATCTATACCCGATACGTATTGGGATTGGGAAAGCTGTCAAGGTAGAACCTGCTTGGCCTGTGAAGCGGGCGTAGTCTTCTGTGGTAAAACCGAAAAATGCGTTTTGTCCTGGGTTGAATGTTATTGTTATTTGGGGTGGTGTAGGGGTTGAAGTTGGGGGAGCCGCAGGTGTAGGGGTTGGGGCTGGCGCGGGTGTTACGCCTGGTGTAGGCGTTGGTAAGGGTGTGGGAGTTGGTGGCGGCGTAGGAGTTATCAATGGAGTCGGTGTTGGTAAAGGTGTAGGAGTGGGTGAAGGTGTAGGAGTTGGTAAGGGTGTTGGCGTTGGTGAAGGTGTAGGAGTTGGTAATGGCGTAGGTGTTGGTAAAGGTGTCGGCGATGGCAACGATGTAGGGGGTGGTGATGGCGTAGCGGGTGGTACTGGTGAAGGTGTTATTCCTGGAGATGGCGAAGGAGGCGGAGTTTGACCTGGAGCTGGTGACGGGCTGGCTTCTGGAGTTGGCGTTGGGATAGTGCCGCCTGGTGCAAATCGGGCTTCAAGGTTTCTGTTGGATGTTGCAGTAAAGATGTATTCTGAGTTGGTGTGTAGGCGAGTGTTGTTTTCGTACCAGCCTACGAACAGGAAGCCTTCATCGGCAACAGCATGAAGTATCACCTGTGTACCAACTACGATACCCCTACCTGATGAAATGACTGTGCCATTTTGCGCCGCTGTTGCGTCTATTAGAACACTAGCGGCTTGGTTGCCTACATATAAAGTTGAATAGTTTGTGCTATCGCCGTTTGCGTTTACTGTGAAGACATTACCGGTTTCTAGAACTATACCAGACAAAAATGTGCCAGAGGCGATGCCTTCGTCTGGGCTCTCATCTATGTCTGTGCGGAACTCAATGTATGTCATAAATCCATCGCCTGTGGCTGTAATTTCTATGATATAGCCTGCGCCGTAGGGGAAGTGCAGGATTGTGCCACTTTCTTCTACAAATACTAAAATAGGGTAGTCTGCTGTTATGCCAGCACAAAATACTACTTCGTGGTTTACTACCTTGCCTATGGGCTGACCGTGTGGGTCGAAAACGGTTACATCTACTGGACTGTTTATTATGACGGTTTGGTTTAGTACCAAATGTATGGCCGCGGCGTCTGGCCCGGTTATGAAGTCCATGTTGGCCCACATGTTTTTGTGGTGTAGGCCGCGCTGTGTTGTATTTAATTGCTGATAGTAATAGTTTAAGCTGTTGCCTAGGTCGCGCAGCCCTGGGTCATTTGAGTTTGCCCAGGAGAATGCTTCTCCAGCTTGAATTTTTGTTTGTAAAAAAGCTATATCAAGCATGATGCCGAAATCTGCAGGCTTAAGCATCACCCCAAACATTGTCAATGCAACGTCAACTGCCGATTTCCCAAGTGACAATGCCGTTGCATATGCAATATACCTAGCCGTGGGCACAAAAAACGCATTGTGAACCTGGTATGCGTGAATTGCCTGCTGAACACGCACGGCGTCACTATGGTATCTTAGATAGCCGTTATCAAACATATGCGCCAAGGGTGTTTCAAGTATAATGCGGCGGTTAAAATAGTTGAACCGTTGCCATGCCCCGGTGTGTAGTGACAGCAATAACTCCCAGGTATAGTTTTTATCATTAATCCAGGCATTGTCCTCATGAGTGGCCAAATTGTATAGAGCACCGCCAATAAAGAATCCAGCTGCGATAAACTTGGCCCCAACCCCTCCGGTAATAACAATGAAAGCAACCGTGGCTACTGTTACAAACACCAAAGCCAAGATGCTTGAACCGGCATCCAATAAAAGATAGCGGCGATACACATCATCTATCTGGTCGGCCCTTTGCTGCCCAGAGGCCCGCAGTTGGTTTAACTGGTTAAATGTGCCTTCTATATTGCCTCTGCGTGTATTTATATAGTGTAAAAACCCTGCCTGCTGGAGAGTTGCCTCATCTCTTATTAAAATATTTACGGGCTGAGGACTGCCATCAACTGTGCTGTGTCTTATCAAGTAGTATACATAGTAGCCGGTTGGCGAAATTGAAAGCACATTTCCGGTGAGGACCACGCGGCCGTTAAGACGGTATACTCTGTACATGTTGTCATTAATTATTGGGCGGTATCTTAGCTCGCCATTGGCTGCAACCATGTCTGCTATTTGGCTGCCTATCATTTCAACAGTTTGGTTAACGGCTATGGTTACCTCTGCGTATATGCCGCCTGGTATGTGTGCTGTAAGGGTAAATTCTCCTAGTTTATAGGGTGTCATTGGCAGGTGTATAATCCAGGTTCCTATGCCTGTTGGGCCTGCTCCTGCTATTGGTAAGCCAGATAAGCGGTCTAGGTGGAGGGTTATGCCTTCGGGAGGGTATAGCTCCCATTCTATGTCTTCTAGGTTGTAGGCTGGGTAAGATAGGTTGCCGGTTATTGTTTGTTCTTGGTTTATTGTGGATTGGATGTTGGGGTGGCTTGGGGTTGGGTTTAGGGTTATGGGGTGGGTAGGCGGGGTTGGAGTGGGGGTTGAGCTAATTTGAGCTTCTCTTAAATCGCCTATGGTGTTGGTGGGGCCGCCGATATAGTTACCTTCATTGTCATAGCGGCGGATTATTTGGCTGACATATCTAAAGCTATCAACGACTTGATCATATGTAGTTGCATAGCCTACTAATCCACCTGCAAGTATTAAATTGTCGGCATCCACTGTAACTCCGTGCGCTGTCACATTGCCTGTGGCATATGTGTTTGTTGCGCTGATTGCACCTGTGGCGTGGCCGACTAGCCCACCTGATCTTGGCCGACGGGCAGTTGCAGAAACATTTCCTGTTGCATGAGAATTTACAATGTTTGAGCGGTATGCGATTCCAATCAGCCCTCCAGCAGAAGCCATATCGTGAGTTATGAAGTTGAGATTGAAGTTGCGAAAATTATTTATTATTGATACATTGCCAGTTGAATGGGAGTTATAAATAAAGCCCCTGCTCTCCCCAATCAATCCGCCGGCTGCACCTTCACCGTAGTTTGTAACAGCGTATATGTTACCAGTTGCTGTGCAATTAATTATCTCTGAGTCGCCACGGCCTATAAGTCCGCCAGCCCACGTCCCTCCGCCAGTGGCAAAAACATTGCCAGTAGCACCGCTGTCAGCAATTGTTCCACCTGCCGAACCAACCAAGCCTCCTACAAAAAACTGGCCAAAGCCCACTCCATTAACGGTAATATTTCCTGTGGCAGAGCTATGCTCAATATTCTGGCCACTTCCAATTAAGCCTCCGAAGAATCCGCCTCTGATCCCCAAAGCGTTTACTTCACCAGTTGCGTGACTATTTGTGACGAAATAGGGCGTGTTTACGAGACCTGATGAGCCAATGAGTCCGCCAATATGAATGAAAGTTTCATGAAGAGAGAGACTTTCTTGTTCCACAGCCACTGTTACGCTACCGGATGCGTGAGCATCTGACACCTGGGATTGGTTGCGCCCAATTAATCCTCCTATTGAAAATGAGCGAGGGTGGCTTTCTTGTGCCGTGCTGGGCACTGTATGACTAACATTTCCCGTAGCGTTGGAGTTAGTAGTAGGTCCATCACTACTAGATCCGGCTAACCCTCCAACGAAAGAAGTGCCAGAGTAAAGTGATACAGCTACGTTGCCAGAGGCATGTGAATTTGTGACTGGGCCACGGCTATTTCCCACTAGCCCCCCAGTGTATGAAGTCATAAAGCGTGTTTGCTGGATTCCCGTATGCCCACAAAACGATGTTGTTACATTGCCAGTGGCATAGGATGCAGTAATTGAGCCATAGATGCTTCCTATTAGACCACCGGCATAGATAGAGCTGTGATGGCCACGAGATGATACATATACATTGCTAGTTGCATAAGAATTTATAGTCGAACCATCTAGATTAGCAACTAACCCCCCGGCACTGCCTTGCTCTGCTTGTATACGGCCAGAAGCGAATGAGTTAGAAATATTTCCTGATAATTTAGAAGCTAACCCCCCGGCGTTGCCAGATCTTGAGGTAATATTGCCGCTGGCAAATGAATTTGAAATAGATGAACCTTCTGTTGCATAAATTACAAGGCCACCGGCAGATCTACCGCTGTTTATATTTATTGTGATATATGAGTCTGAAATAATTATAGCTCCACCATGTCCATAATAAAGATGCCCGTTTAATGAAGATCCTCCGGCGCTTCTGCCAACTAACCCTCCTGTTGCGGCATCAATGCTAATATCATTGCCCGTGACAAAGACATTTGTTATGTAGAGAGTTGCATTGGCTGTAATGCCTCCAACTATCACACCAAATACGTAGTCGCGTGGGGGGTGTAGACTTGCACTTACGGGTTCCAGTCTTGTAATGTTGACTCTCAAGTTCTTTATTTCTACATTAAATATGGGCGTATCCGGAGATAACCATGTCGCTGTTCCAATCTCATGAAACAAGCCTCCTGCCGGTCTGCCAAAATTCGGACTCACTGCTGTGTTCATGTGAATAGTGTGCCCTCGTCCATCAAAAGTGCCTCGGAAATCGCTAATGGGAGTCCAGGGGAGATATGTTTCAGTTATTGGATTCCACCACTCCGTTATATATATATCATTTGCTAAGATAAAGTACTTGCCTTCACTAGCTGCGCCACGCATCTGCCACATATCGTCTGGTTCATAAATAACAACAATATTCTCCGGCAAGATATGCCCAGGTATAGGCTCAATAGGCGCAATAAACCCATTAGCCCCCGGCTGCGGAGCTGTCCGCATTAACTCATATAGAGACACTGCACCCGAGTCCCTTATCCCCACAACCTCATATGTATTATCCCCATCATCCCCAAAAATCCTAATAAAAGCCACACTACTAAAACAAATCAAAAGTGCCATAAAAACACAAATCCCACGCTTAATTTTCATATTAAACCGCTTCATACAATCCATCCTCTATTAGCCCACACATAATATGACAATTTCTGCACGGCTTTGTACGACCTGTAACAGAGCGCCGTAATTTGTCGAGCTTTAATCTGTTGCACATATTATTTGTTTATTTCGTCCTGTTATTTTTTCTACCTGACTCTTGAACATTGCAGTCAGCATAATTATATGTTTCTACAAAATAAAATCAATTACATTAACGCAACATTTATATCATCACACCTGCCGTACATCTTTTGTATGATTGTATTCAAATCCTACAGCAGATGGTTTTGCCTTTCACTAGCAAGCGGAAGCGCAGCGAGGGCGGGGAGGAGCTAGTTTTGGCGTGGTGTGGAGGCGTCAGGCAGACTCAGGCGCTAGGAAAAACGCCGTTTATGCGGGTGATAACCCGCAAGAAACGGCATTTTTTCAAGCCTGAGGCTGGCTGACATCAGCCGGAACATGCGCCAAAACTAGCTCCTCCCCGCCCTCGCGGTTTGGATGGTGGTAAAGTCTGTCTTTATGGTTCTAATTACCCATTTCCAAAACAGTCTGCAAAGCCCTTTGAAGTTGTATATCCTCCTCCAGCTCCAACTGCCCAACCCGGCGGCTAAGAGACTCATCCATCTCCACCAAAATATCTGGTGCAACCCCAATCCCATGTATAGACGTACCGTTTGGGGTAAAGTACTTGGCAACAGTAACTTTGATAGCGCTTCTATCAGAAAGATACCGTACATGCTGCACAATCCCCTTGCCAAAGGTCTGCTCCCCAATCAACACCCCAACCTGGGTGTCCTGAATCGCGCCGCTTAACAGCTCAGAGGCGCTGGCGCTGCGGCCATTAATCAGCACCACCAGCGGCAACCCCAGATGCTCGCCATCAGAGTTAAAATCTTGCCTAAACCCGCTGGCGTCAATGGTATAGGCCACAACTCCTTCAGGTATAAAATAATTGGCGATATGTGTCACAACATGAAGGCCACCGCCAGGGTTGTTGCGCAAGTCCAAAATAAGTCCGGTCATGCCTTGCTCTAACAATTCCGCCAGTGCGGAGGAAAATTGGCCCCTTGTGGCCTCGTCAAAACCTTCGATACGTATGTATCCGGTTTGGTCTTCCATCATCTCGTGAAACACCGAAGGGATTGTTATCCTGGTACGGGTAATAGTTACGTCGAAGCGCTCGTCTTCGTAGGGCCTGTATATCGTAAGCTTTACGCTTGTGCCCTCGGGCCCACGTATCATAGCCATAACCTCTGCCATGGGCCGCCCAACGACATCTGCGCCATCTACCCCGATTATCCTGTCTCCAGGCATAAGCCCAACATCAGCAGCCGGTGAGCCTCTAAAGGACTGAGCAATGGTCAGCGTCATAGTGTCCATATCTTCCAGTACCAGCACCCCAATGCCGACATATTCACCCTCTACCCGTTCCCTAAAAGCAGCAAGGGCCTCTCTGTCAAAGTACTGGGTATACGGGTCGCCTACGCCATCTAGGAACCCTCTGTACATGCTGTTCAACATCACATCCTTGTCAATGGGGAACATAGAGACTTCATTAAGCAAGTCATAAATCTCCATTACCTTACGGTTAGGATCAAGTAATCCGCCCCAGCGTGCCTGCCGCTGGTAAACTGTATGCCCAAAAAAGGCAATGACCATAATAATGATGCCAGTAGCCAAACCTATCGCAAATGATTTCTTGTTGTCCATAATCGCCTCCAAGCTGATTCTCTCTCCATATATATGTGCATGTGTTAGGAAATATTGCACTGTATTATATACCGTTTCTGTAATACATCCAAGGTTGCAAACCGGCCTAACCCACAAAGAAGAGCCGAAGAATGTCGAATGTTGTCGAACTCTGTAAAAATATTGTGCTTGCAATAACATTATTTACCATTTACAATACATATATGGCAGAAAATTACATTTCATTGCCACCACAACTATATAGATAATCAAGTTGAACATCAGCTCAAGCTTCCCCGAAAAACCGCTTGAAGCGTGCGGATTTTTCGTTTCGCTTTCGCTGTGTTCAACTAGGATTACTATTCACAGGAGGAAAACAATGGGCGACAAAAGAATTTCCGTATTAATGGCGGACGACAACAAGGAATTTTGTGATGTAATCACCAATTACATGGAGAAGTACAGCGACTTAGAGATTGTAGGGGTAGCCTACGACGGGCTGGATGCCTACCAAAAAATCCAGCAGCTTAAGCCCGATGTGGCAATCATTGATGGCGTTATGCCTAAGCTCGACGGTCTTGGGGTACTGGAAAAGCTAAACCTCAGCGAGCCTCAGCCTTATGCGCCCATATGTATAATCCTTTCGGCCATAACCCAGGACAAGATAACCCAAAAAGCCATAGAACTTGGAGCAGAATATTATATTGCCAAGCCCTTTGATTTGGATGCGCTGGTATCACGTATTCGCCAGCTAAAGGAGCAGCTACGAAACCCCGTGCACCAGACCATTGACGCCCGTAGCGTCAAAAACCGTTCTCTTAGCCTTGAGACAAAAATCACAGGGATATTGCATGAAATAGGTGTGCCTGCACATATTCGGGGGTATCATTATATGCGCGAGGCCATCATGATGGCTGTGGATGATTTGGACGTGCTTAACTATATTACTAAGGAGCTGTACCCGACCATTGCTAAGAAATGCAATACCACCGCCAGCCGGGTAGAAAGGGCGATTCGCCATGCTATTGAGGTAGCTTGGAGCCGGGGCAAGGTGGATGTGATAGATAGCCTGTTTGGGTATACCATCAATAATCATAAGGGTAAGCCTACCAATAGTGAGTTTATTGCGCTTATTGCGGACAGGCTTCGGTTGGAGCTTAAGGCTAGTTAAAGTGAAGATGCCAGATGATATCTATGCCCGATATGTAGAGGTTCTCATGGATGCTGGTTTTGCACTAAACCTATATTGTGGATAATAAAGCAAGTGATAGGGGCCTGCCGGCAGCGATTGAACTAATAATCGCTGCGGCGGGCCCCTATCACTTGATATAACAAATTAATTCGCAAGCTGCGCCCTCTCATGGGGAGCCACATAAGGGTTTTATAAGACGTGCTTGGGTTTCGCTTCAGTTTTGATGATACCGACAAGAGTTTTTGTTATCGGTTTTGATGATATCGATAAAAGTTTTTTAGTCTGCCCTTACCCTGGCTAGTCCACTGGTTGTTACGTTTACATTTTCCAGGGTGGATAGGGTTACATTGGCAGTGCCAGAGATATCTACGCTGCCGCTTTGTATTTGCAGGTCTCCCGCGGATATGTTTAGGGCCCCGGAGCCGTCTATGCTTAGATTGTTGGCAATTCCTCTTAGGGTTATGCTGGCTGCCCCTGAGGCGTCAATTTCTAGGTGGTCTACGTTTAGGTCGATGTTGATACTGGCAGCTCCAGACATATCTATGCTGAAGCTTTGGGTTTCTATCACGTCCCAGTCACTGGCGGCTATGGCGCCGCTTATGTCTAGGGCTGTCAGGTAGGGTGCGTAGATATATACCCTTGGGCGGTTGGCGTTGGTTGTTTCGAAGTTTCTGCGGGAGTAGATTGATAGGGTGTTATTGCGTACATTTGTGTTTAGATGTTCGAAGAGGTTTTCTTGCATCACTATTGTTAGGGCGCTTTCTGGGGCTTGGCGGAAGGTTACAACGTGGCTGCCGCTTATGTCTAGGGCAGTAAAGTCGGCTACATCAATGTTGCGGGTAACCATAGGGCCTGTGCCGGTTATGCTGCCGGTTCCTATGTTGGTGCGACAGCCTGCTAGTATTATTAGCAGCACGGCTATTATGGGGATGAGGGTAAAATACTTTTTCATTTAAGTTCTCCTTATATGGGGGATATTTTTATGGCAATTGACTCTGATATTTTTGCCAGAATGTCTGGGGTTAGGCGGATATCAAAGGTTTTAAGCTGGTAGTACTTCATGGTTTTGCCTGAGCCTGATATTTCGTAGGTTCCTTCTACCAGGGCTGCGTCCTCCAGTTTTTTTAGGTGCATGTAAAGTAGGGGACGGCTCATGTTTACCAGCTTTGCCAGTTCGCTTACATATCTTCGGTTATGGGATAGGATGCCGATAATTTTGATTCTCATCGGGTGGGAGAGGGCGTCAAACAGCTTTGTAAAATCTTCGTGATTTGAAAGTGTCAGGCCTCCCAAGCTATCCAATCTCCTTCATCATTTTATTGATTGACGCAAGCTCTTCCTTGATTGCGGCAAGTTCCGCTTTTAGGTGGTTGTTGTCTGATCTAAGCTCGCTTACCAGCTCGTTGAAAGAGTGTCTGCTGCCGGACAGCAAAGCTGCCTTAATCACAAACCCTCCAACCACAATAAGTACAACGACAACAATCATCACGTACAGTGCTATGAAAAATGAGTCCATATTTTCACCTCCTTTTATAGCAATCAACGAAAAGGTAAATTGCTATATATGTAAGATTTATATTACATGTGAATTGTTTTGTCAACAGGTTGCTAATCTATGCATACGTTAATCTCATTTATCAAGCGAATGTAAATGGGGGCCGCGCGGGCGGGCATGAGCTCGTTTTTGCGCTTGGTTCCGGCTGATGTCAGGAAGCCCCAGGCTTGGGAAAATGCCATTTTTTACGGGTTATCACCCGCAAAAATGGCGTTTTCCCTAGCGCCTGAGTCTACCTGACGCCTCCACAGACGCGCCAAAACGAGCTCATGCCCGCCCGCGCTTTGCTTTCGCTTGCTAGTGAAGGAAAAACCGTTTGCTATATGATGGCAATTAGCGCGGATGATAATGCAATACATAGTTGTTTCATTTTTGATAAAGGTGTGTTATGTCAATAATATGGCGGCTTGCTAGCATAGGCAGGCGCAGGCGTTAATTGGGCAAATGCGAAGGCTAAAAGCTTCATATGTTACATGTTCGTATTGCGGCCTCTAACAAACTAAATCTTTATTCTTTTACCCGGCAAGCCGAGGGTGCAGCAAGGGCAGGGTGGTTTGCCTTTCGCCGCTGTTGCGAAGGCGCCAGATAGACTCAGGCGCTAGGAAAAACGCGGTTTATGCGGATGATAATCCGCAAATAAACGGCATTTTTCCAAGCCTGAGGCTGTCGGGCATCAGCCGTAGCTTGCGGAGAAAGGCAAACCACCCTGCCCTTGCGGGGCTTTTATCCATATCTTTGTTGAAACCCCATGTGACATCCGATAGAATGGCATTATGAATAATATTGATGGTGCATTAATGTTTTCAGCTCGGTCAGGACTATTTCTCATTGAAATTGTTTTATTCTGATGTATTGGTACAATTTGAAAGAGGTGCAGGATTGAAAGATTGCAAAAATAGTTTGCTAAGGAAGATTCCCAAAGTTGACGAGGTGCTAGCTCATCCAGGTCTTGCGCAGCTTGATCAGGGGGCCATACTCACAAATGCGGTACGGCATGTGCTTGGTGATTTGCGAAGAAAGATACAGCAGGGAGAACTAGATGCACTGCCTTGTCGTGACACTATTGTCCAGGAAGTGGCCGCGCAGTATAGGCAATACCAACGGCTAAGCTTGCGCCGTGTAATAAACGGCACAGGTGTAATCCTCCACACCAACTTTGGGCGTGCGCCCCTTGCGCAGGAGGCCTTGGACGCCATGGTGGATGTGGCGCGGGATTATTCCAATTTGGAATACAATATATTTGAGGGTATACGAGGCAGCCGTCACAGCCATGTGGAGGACTTGCTTACCCAGCTAACTGGTGCTGAGGCTGCCATGGTTGTAAACAACAATGCTGCCGCCATACTTTTGGCCCTTTCTGCGGTGGCTCATCATAAGGATGTTATTGTTTCCCGTGGGGAACTGGTGGAAATCGGCGGCAGTTTTCGTGTGCCAGATGTGCTGGCTCAGTCGGGTTGCCGGCTTGTTGAGGTGGGTACTACCAATAAGACCCATGCCTTGGATTATGAAAAGGCTATTTTGGCTGGTGAAGTCAGCAATGATTATGCTATCAGCCCTGGTGGACGGCATAGTTTTACTGGGGCGCTGCTTAGGGTGCATACCAGCAATTTTATTATGTCGGGATTTGTGGCAAAGCCTGCTTTGGCAGAGCTTTCTGCTATTGCAGGTAAACATGGAATACCGCTAATTGAGGATTTGGGCAGCGGCTGTATGATTCCTCTTTCGCAGTACGGAATCCACGGCCAGCCTGTTGTGGCGGATAGTGTAAAGGCTGGGGTTGATATTGTAACCTTTAGTGGGGACAAGCTGCTTGGCGGCCCTCAGGCGGGGATTGTTGTGGGCCGTAAGGAGCACATTGCTAAGATGAAAGCCCATCCTCTGGCTCGTGCAATGCGCATTGATAAATTGTGCCTTGCGGCCTTGGAGGCTACTTTGCGGCTTTATCTTGACCCGGAAATGGCAGTGGAGAAAATTCCGACTTTGCGTATGCTTTGCGAAAGGCCCGAGGCCTTATACGAAAAAGCAAGGCTGCTGGTTGGTGCTATAGATAAAGCGTGGGCAGATATAGCAAATTCGATGAGAAGCAGTCATGCCATAACCGAGTATACCGGCAGGCTGGAAATCATAACCGAAGCCAGCCAGGTTGGTGGCGGGGCTATGCCGGAAGAGAATATTTCAACCGCTGCTGTATCAATTGTGCCCAAAACATCAGCCCAGGCCCTAGAGCGGGCCTTGCGTATGGGGCCGGTTCCGATTATAGGCCGGATATCACAGGGGCGGTTTATACTGGATGTGCGGACATTGGATGCCGAGGATTTCCCATATATAGCCGAAAAGCTTGTGGAAGCGGAGAAATCTATTGTTTTCCGCTTTTGATGATAATGACAAAAGCGATTAAAAGTAGTTGAGGGAGAAAACATGAAGCATATCCTAATAGGTACTGCTGGCCACGTAGACCACGGAAAAACCGCCCTAATCCGGGCCCTAACCGGCATAGAAACTGACCGGTTGAAAGAGGAAAAATCCCGGGGTATAACCATAGACCTGGGCTTTGCCCATATGGCCTTGCCCGGTGGGGAAAAGGCCTCCATTGTAGATGTCCCTGGCCATGAAAAGTTTATCAAAAATATGCTTGCAGGGGCCGGCGGTATAGACTTGGTTTTGCTGGTGATAGCCGCCGATGATGGAGTAATGCCACAGACTCGGGAGCATCTGGGGATTTTGCATCTTCTGCAGGCTAAGGAAGGAATCATTGTGCTGACCAAGTGCGACTTGGTTGATGAAGAATGGCAAGGACTTATATGTGAAGATATTGCCGCTCTGGTGGCAGACACCTTTTTACAAGATGCGCCCATCGTGCATGTGTCATCGCATACAGGCCAGGGTATCGACCAACTAAAGGCCTGTATCAGCAACAAAATTGAGCAAACAGCGGCAAGAAACATTGCCGTTCCATTTCGCATACCAGTGGATCGGGTTTTCTCTTCCGAAGGCTTTGGCACGGTTATCACAGGCACATTGATCGAAGGAACCTTGCGGCAAGGGGACGGGGTGACAGTGTACCCGGACGGTCTCCCCGCCCGGGTGCGAAACCTACAAGTCCACGGCGGTCAGGTAGAAACCGCCTATGCCGGCCAGCGGGTTGCAGTAAACCTATCCGGGTTGCGGCGGGAGGATATCCTGCGTGGACACGTGCTGGCCCCTGAGGAGTCAATTGCCTCCACCCGGATGCTGGATGTTAAGCTATCCCACATAAAAGACAGCCCCTGGGAAATAAAGTCTGGTTCGCGGCTGCATTTTCATTACGGAACCCACAGTACATTGTGCAAGGTCGCCCTTATTGGGGCTGATAAACTGCTGCCTGGACATACCTTATATGCCCAGCTTCGCTTCTCTGAAGAGGTGGCAGTTAAGGCCGGAGACTCTTTTGTTGTGCGGTTTTACTCGCCTATCGAAACGGTGGGCGGCGGTGTCGTGCTTAATACTGCGCCCAAAAAACACCGCCGGGGCCGTGCCTCCGAGACTATCAAAGCCCTGGAGGCTCTGGAAAAAGGCGATACAGGAACTCAGATTGCCCAGGCCATTGCTGACCTGGGGGGGATTGCGCTGTTGGAGGATTTGCGCAAGCGCTTTGGTATGGATGTGTCTGCCTGGGAGCAGGAAATTGACGTGCTAAAGGCCAAAAATCTAGTAACCACAATAGGTGCATATGCAATGGAGGCTAATCACCGGGAAAATCTCGGTGTCAAGATGGTTGGCCTGCTTAAAAGTTTCCATCAAGAAAATCCTCTCCACCTTGGCATACGCAAAGAAGAGCTGCGAAGCCGTATACTTCCTGGGTACAAGCCCGCATTTTTTGACGAGTTCCTTAGTGCATTTGATGGACAGGTTGAAGCCCGAGACGGACGGGTGGCCCTCTGCGGATTTGAAATAAGCTATACCAAGGAGCAAATGCAGGTAAGAGATGCCATCATTAGCCGCCTTAAACAAAGTGGTTATACCCCTCCTTCTATAGATGAGCTGTTGGCGGTAAACAAAAAAATAGCCGCCAAGGTATTAGACGCCATGTTGGCGGAAGGGGCCGTAATCTCTACCGAGCCGGGGATAATTTTCGATGCCGAGGCTATGCTACAGGCTAAGGCCAGCCTGAAGCGGCTAGCCAGTCAGGGGGACGGAACTATAACCCTAGCCCAGTTCCGGGATGAGGTGCAGACCTCAAGGAAGTTTGCGCTGTCGCTGTTGGACTATCTTGACCGCGTTGGTTTTACCCGTAAAGTAGGGGATAGCCGGGTTTTACTATAGGGCTTGCGATTGCCTTATATTGACTAAAATCGCTTTTGACCAAATCATCAAAAGCGGAATTGGAGCCTTTACCATTATCATCAAAACCGATAACAAAAACTTTTGTCGGTATCATCAAAACCGGCCTGGCTCGTTTGACTTTACACCACCCATAGGCTACACTTTCATTTGGTTTATTGGGAGATTTGCACTCTTTCTAAGGTGAAATAGGAGTGCCTAATCTCCACCCAAATATAATCAAAGGAGCGATATGCATGAGTTTTTTGGATAGCGTAAAACAGCGCGCCAAATCGCAGCAAAAAACCATTGTTCTGCCGGAATCATCAGAACCGCGCACCCTAAAAGCCGCCCACCAGGTACTAGCGGAAGGGCTGGCCAAAATCGTACTAATAGGCGATAAAGCCGAAATAGAGGCCCTTGCAAAAACCGACGGCCTGGATATTTCCGCTGCATCTTTCGTAAACCCCTTAGTACCGGACTGCGCCCTAACAGACGAGTTATCCACAAAGCTGGCCGATTTACGCAAATCCAAAGGCATGACCAAGGAAGAAGCCCATAAGCTTCTAACCACCAACCCCATGTACCTAGGCTGTATGCTTGTCAAAGAAGGCATCGCAGATGGAATGGTGGCTGGGGCCGTCCACTCCACAGCGGATGTACTAAGGCCTAGCCTGCAAATATTAAAGACTGCACCCGGAACATCCTTGGTGTCGTCTTTTTTTGTTATGGCAGTCCCCAACTGCGAGTACGGGGCTGACGGAGTGTTTGTTTTCTCCGACTGCGGCCTGGTGCAAAATCCAAATGCTCAAGAATTGGCTGCAATCGCTAACAGCTCCGCAAAATCTTTTGCAGCTCTTACAGGAAAAGAACCAGTGGTGGCATTGCTTTCTCACTCCACAAAGGGCAGTGCAAAACACGCCGATGTTGACAAAGTTGTAGAAGCCGCCGCTTTATTGAAAGAAATGGCCCCAGACCTCAAAGCCGACGGCGAGTTTCAGCTGGACGCGGCCATTGTGCCCTCTATTGGCGCTTCCAAAGCCCCGGGCAACCCAGTGGCAGGCAATGCCAATGTTCTAATCTTCCCAGATTTGGATGCAGGAAATATCGCGTATAAACTAGTAGAAAGACTAGCCAAGGCAGACGCCCTAGGGCCTATAACCCAAGGTATTGCTAAGCCTGTAAATGACCTATCCCGTGGCTGTAGCGCCGAAGATATTGTGGGTGTGGTTGCGATAACTGCGGTTCAGGCTCAGGCGTAAAAGGCTTTAAGATAGCGCTCCACTTTTCCATATTTACATGAAATATTCAAAATAATGCGGGCTCTGCCCTATATAAAGGAGACATACATGAACATCCTAGTAATCAACTGCGGCTCATCATCCCTGAAATACCAACTGCTTGACATGAAAAACGAAGGTGTAATGGCCAAAGGCCTATGCGAAAGAATAGGCATAGACGGCCGTCTAGTCCACGAACGCCCAGAAGGCAAACACGAAGCCAACCACCCCATGCCAGACCATGCCGCAGCAATGTCAGTAGTGCTTGATGCCCTGCTAGATGCAGACCACGGCGTAATCAAAAGCAAGGACGAAATCCACGCAATAGGACACCGGGTAGTACACGGCGGGGAAACCTTCACCCAGTCCATCATGATAGACGACCAAGTAGAAGCCGCAGTAGAAGCCTGCAGCGATTTAGCGCCCCTTCACAACCCTCCCAACCTTATAGGCATCCGTGCCTGCAAGCAGCACATGCCCAATGTCCCCCAGGTAGGTGTGTTTGACACTGCATTCCACCAAACCATGCCAGAAAAAGCATACCTATACGCCATAGACAATGACCTATACGACAAGCATAAAATCCGCAGATACGGCTTCCACGGCACAAGCCACAAATATGTATCCCAACAAGCCGCAACCCTCCTTGGCCGTCCTTTGGCAGACCTTAAGCTGGTAACCTGTCACCTAGGCAACGGCGCAAGCGTATGCGCGGTAAAAGGCGGCGAGTCCGTGGACACATCCATGGGTCTCACCCCCCTGGAAGGCCTGGCAATGGGAACCCGCAGCGGCGATCTAGATCCAGCGGTTATCACTTTTATAATGGAAAAAGAACAACTCACTGCCCAACAAGTCCTGGATATGCTAAACAAAAAATCCGGGATGCTGGGTCTAAGCGGCGGTGTAGGCAGCGACTTCCGTGACCTGGCCTCTGCAGCAGAAAGCGGCAACGCCAAAGCCCTCAACGCCCTGGAAGTGTTTGCATACAGGGTAGCTGGGTATGTAGGTCGCTATGCAGCAGCAATGAACGGCCTAGATGCCGTAATCTTTACCGCTGGTATTGGCGAAAACGATTCCTATATCAGGGCAAAGGTATGCGAATACCTGACTTGGTTTGGCGTGTCAATTAATCCGGAAGAAAACAAAAAGCGTGGCAAGGCCCTGGATATTTCCCAAGCCGATGCCAAGCTGCGGGTGCTGGTAATCCCCACCAACGAAGAGTTAATGATTGCAAGAGACACAAAGAAAATATTGGAGGCCTAAGCATATGATTGTAAACGCCAAAGAAATGCTTAAAAAAGCGGTGGCAGGCAAGTATGCAGTGCCGCAGATAAATATCAACAACCTAGAATGGGCCAAGGCCGTGCTAACTACAGCTCAAGAGCTAAACAGCCCGGTAATCGTAGGCGTATCTGCCGGTGCGGCCAAGTATATGACAGGGTTTTCTACCGTTGCCGCCTTGGTAAAGGCTATGGACAAAGCTTTGGACATTACCGTACCGATAGCCATCCACTTAGACCACGGCACATACGACCAGTGCAAAGCTTGTGTAGAGGCTGGTTTCACCAGCATAATGTTTGACGGCAGCCACTATCCCTTCGATGAAAACGTAGCCAAAACCAAGGAAATGATAGCCTTAGCCCACAGCAAAAACATGACCATAGAGGCCGAAGTAGGCTCCATAGGCGGTGAAGAGGACGGCGTAGTAGGCACAGGCGAAATTGCCGACCCAGAAGAATGCCGGATCATTGCGGAGCTAGGTGTAGACTTCCTGGCCGCAGGTATAGGCAATATCCACGGTCAATACCCAGACAATTGGGCAGGCCTGGACATGAACGCTCTTGAGAAAATATACAAAGCCACCGCAGGGATACCTCTAGTACTCCACGGCGGCACAGGCATCCCCGATGATATGATAAAACAAGCCATTTCCCTAGGTGTTGCCAAAATCAATGTAAATACAGAGTTGCAGATTTCCTTTGCCAAGGCTACGCGGGGATATATTGAGGCTGGCAAGGATTTACAAGGCAAGGGCTTTGACCCTCGCAAGCTCCTGGCTCCCGGTTACGAGGCCATCAAGCAGACAATCAAAGAGAAAATGGAGCTTTTTGGGTCTGTTGGGAAGTCATAAGCACTGCGTTTCATATACGCCCCAGATTCGCATAACCGCAACGCGATTCCACTCAATATTTTCCGCTTGAGTGGGACTGTTTCCCATTGAACTTGCTCTATAGCCGTTGCACCATAAAAGTCCCCCGCTGCGCCGGTTTTGTATCAACTTTTTTCTAACCTGACACGATGCTGTCGTGTTTGCAGTGTTATGATACAGAAAAAATGGAGGTACAATCAATGAAATTCAAAGAAGCCACGGTAAGAGTTCTAGTGCGGAAAGACTACGGCGCGTGTTACGACTTCTACACCCAAAAATTAGGCCTGTTGCCAAACTGGGGCGACAGAAACGGCCCCTACACAGATTTCGTAACAAAAGAAGGTGAGGAGCCCTGCTTTGCCATCTTCGCAGGGATAAACATGCCAATGTACAAAGGCTACACCCCGCCAACTGCCACAACCCAGCCCGACACCCTAGAAATCTGCATCCCATCCGACAATGTTGATGAGGACTACAATCGCTTAAAAGAGGCAGGCGTAGAATTTATAAGCGAACCTCAAACCATTGAGGACTGGGGAATGAGATGCGTTTATTTCAGAGACCCAGAGGGTAACCTCATTGAGTTGAGTAGTGGGATATTGTAAATTGCTGATAAATAACCTACAATGATTGGTAGCCTGGCATAGACGTAATCTTGCATGGGAAGTAATAGAACAATTAAAAAATGTAATAATAAAAGCGTGGAGCAATTTCTCCGCGCTTTTATTATTGCAAAAATTGTTGTTTCATTAAATTTGCTGCAATGCAAAATTTGTCGATATTGACATCTTTGTTAGTCTATGCTAACTTATTAAAAAGTTAGCATAGACTAACAAATGTCATATTAAAGAGGTGCTTCATGAATGATACTGCCTTAGCATTCTTACTAACCATAATAGCAGGGTCTGCCACAGGAATTGGCGGCCTTGCAGTTTTGCTTTCGAAAAAGGCAAGCAAAAAGTTTTTATCAATCTGCCTTAGTTTTTCCGCGGGGGTTATGCTGTATGTCTCTTTCGCAGAAATATTGCTAGAAGCCTTCGAGGATCTAGAGTATGCCGTTGGCAATGGCACTGGATATTTGATTGCAACACTGGCGTTTTTTGCAGGTATTCTTATTGTTGTGGCTATAGACAAGTTTGTCCCCCACAAAGAGGAAGTTTCAGAGCCTGCAGAGTACGCAGGGCAAGACAGCAGTGAAGCACTTGTCCAAAAAGACAAAAAAGAACTAAAGCGCACAGGGGTCATGGCGGCTATTGCTATCGCAATACATAACCTGCCTGAAGGTATAGTCGTCTTTATGGCAGCACTTCATGACCCCGCGCTAGGCATAGCCATCGCCCTTGCAATAGTATTACACAATATCCCTGAAGGCATTGCGACGGCAGCCCCCATCTACTACTCGACAGGAAGTAAGACAAAAGCTTTTCTTTTTGCTTTCGGCACAGGATACGTCCAACTGATAGGCGCACTGATCGCATGGTTCCTAATGCAAAATATTTTTTACGATATGGAGGCTGTCTTCGGCATTGCCTTTGCGGTTGTTGCGGGGATTATGGTGTATGTATCCATACATCAATTGCTACCCGCAGCGCAAAAATTTGGCAAACACCATATGGTTATGAAATGGTTGTTTGCAGGGATGGCGGTTATGGCAGCTAGTTTGGTTGTTCTGGAATTTATATTCTAAAGCCCCGCAAGGGCAGGGCGGTTAGCCTTTCGCCGCAAGCTACGGCTGATGCCCGACAGCCTCAGGCTGGGGAAAAAGCCATTTTTTACGGGTTATCACCCGCAAAAATGGCGTTTTCCCTAGCGCCTGAGTCTGCCGGACGCCTTCGCAACAGCGGCAAAAAGCTAACCGCCCTGCCCTTGCTGCACTCTCGGCTTGCCGAGGAAGAGATTCAAGAGTTTTACACTACAATACGCCAATGTGTATAGGGCGGCTATCAGTATACAATTATGCATTTGATTCTACTGACAATGCGCTAAATGCGGGAGTCTAAAAGGTTTGTCGCTAGCATCAAAACCGAAAGTCATGACCAATCCATGGCACTAATTGCAAATACATAAATATGCAGTCTTTTTACAATTAACTAGCAAGCGAAAGCGCAGCGCGGTCGGGCAAGAGCTTGTTTTTGCGCGTCTGTGTAGGCGTCAGGTAGACTCAGGGGAGGAAAAATGCCATTTTCTTACGGGTTATCACCCGCAAAAATGGCGTTTTTCCAACCCCTGAGTCTACCTGACGCCTACACAGACGCGCAAAAACAAGCTCTTGCCCGACCGCGCGGTTCCCACATGTATTCGCAAAGCAAATAAGATTTCTGAATAACTTACACCTCCCCTTGACATACATACCCAACCATGCTATCTTCTACCTGTTAGCACTCATCGCGCAAGAGTGCTAACAGCCCGAAGGCAACAAATATCCCATCATCAGCAAAGGGGGGATGGCATGATACTAAGCGATAGGCAGCTAAAAATCCTAGAGGCTATAGTCAACGACTATATCCAAACCGCAGAGCCAATAGGCTCCCGCACCATAGCCAAAAAATACGGCATGGGCATAAGCTCCGCCACCATCCGCAATGAGATGAGCGACCTGGAAGACATGGGTTTTATAACCCAGCCCCACACTTCCTCCGGCCGCGTGCCTTCACAGAAAGGCTACCGCTTCTATGTAGACAGCATGATGCCCAGAAAGCCCCTCACCTCAGAGGAATCATTACTCCTTCAGCGGATGATATTAAACAATATCTACCAGGTAGAGCATATGATGAAGGAAACTGCCAGCGCTTTGGCCAGGCTGACACGGTATCCTGCAATCGTATCCGAGCCGTACCTTAAAAAGACCAAAATCAAGCATGTGCAGATGGTTCCCATAGACGATAAATCTGTATACCTGGTGATGGTAACAGATACGAAATCGGTAAAAAACCAGCCTTTAACATTGCCTGCTGCCCCTGATTATGAAGAGCTTAGCCGCCTATCCCACTGGCTAAATCATCATCTAAGCGGCAAGACCATCCGGGAGATTGACCGCCCCCTCATAGACCAGCTACTAATAGCCTTTGGCCATCAGGCCCATATTCTCATGCCTATTTTAGGGGTAATTGTGGGCCTAATCCAAGACGAAGACGACATGCGAGTCTTCACCAGCGGCGTAAAAAACATCCTGGCCTTTCCAGAGTTTGCGGATATCCGTAAGGCTGAGGCTATCTTCCAAGCCTTGGAGGAGAGAGACGCACTGATAGCCATCTTAAATCAGCCCCAATCTGATGGCATTCAAATCATGATAGGCACAGAAAACAGCCTGGATATACTAAAAAATTGCAGCCTAATAAAGGCCAACTACACTATAGGCAATCAAGGCACAGGCAGCATTGCCTTAATCGGCCCGACTCGTATGGACTACGGCCACGCCGTGTCAGTACTGCAAGGGATACTGCAAAACATTCAGCATGTACTCCAAGCCTTAAGCGAAGGCTAGCCACAAAACACAAGAGGAAGGGATATTACATGAAAGGGAAGAAAAAAGTGAAAGAACCTCAAGAAGTTAACGCCCCGCCAAACAACGAACCTGCGGAAACTCATGAAGATGTAAGAACAGCCGAGGTTAGCGGAGAAACGGAAGTAGGTAGCGACACCAACGCGGCCAATGAAGCTAGTGCCGAACACAATGCAGAGTCTAACCCAGAAATCCTAGATCCACCCTTGCCGCCTGATACAGAAACCCTAGTAAACCAAGCCAACGACCGCTACAAGCGTACTTTGGCCGAGTTTGACAACTTCCGCAAGCGCACCGCAAAAGAGATGGCTGCAAGATATGACGACGGCCAACGTGCCGCCGCAGAAAAACTGCTGCCCATAGTAGACAACTTCCAGCGGGCCTTATCTGCCAGCGAAAACAAGGAAGACAACTTCTACCAAGGTGTAGCCATGATAGCCCGGCAGTTTGAAGGTGTGCTGACAGACATAGGTATAGAACCAATAACAGACGAAACAGGCACAAACTTCGATCACAACTTACACCACGCAGTTGCCCATGTGGAAGACGAGAGCCTGGGCCAAAACGTAATAGTAGAAGTTCTACAAAAAGGCTATAAGCACCGTGACAAGGTGCTAAGGCCGAGTATGGTAAAAGTAGCAAACTAGACACCCGAAGCTGAGCAATAGCGTTAAATGTAAACAATGCAGCTGCTCACGACTGTCAACAAACAGTTATCTAAGAATATTGAAAGAGAGGAAAAAAATCATGTCAAAAATTATAGGTATAGACCTAGGAACCACTAATTCATGCGTAGCTGTTATGGAAGGCGGCCAGCCCGTAGTTATATCCAACAGTGAAGGTATGCGCACCACCCCATCTGTGGCAGCATTCACAAAAACCGGCGAGCGCCTGATAGGCGAAACCGCAAAACGTCAAGCCATAACCAACCCTGACAACACAGTAATGAGCATCAAGCGCCAAATGGGCACTAATTTCAAGGTAAAAATCAACGATAAAAACTATTCTCCCCAAGAAATTTCGGCGATGATTCTCCAAAAACTTAAAGCAGACGCCGAAAGCTATTTGGGCGAAACCATAACTAAGGCAGTAATCACAGTACCCGCATACTTCACTGACAGCCAGCGCCAAGCCACCAAAGATGCAGGGAAAATAGCCGGCCTTGAAGTAGAGCGCATAATCAACGAGCCAACAGCAGCCGCTCTTTCCTATGGCCTAGACAATGAAAAAGAGCAAAAGATTATGGTATATGACCTAGGCGGTGGCACATTTGACGTAAGCATAATCAGCATAGGTGACGGCGTAATAGAAGTAATGGCAACCAGCGGCAACAACCGCCTAGGTGGCGATGACTTCGACGACCGTGTTATCGACTACTTGGTTCAAGAGTTCAAGAAAATGGAAAATATGGACCTAAGCCAAGATAAAATGGCAATGCAGCGTCTAAAAGAAGCTGCTGAAAAAGCCAAAAAAGAACTTTCCACCGTGATCACAACCAACATCAACCTGCCTTTCATAACCATGAACCAAGACGGCCCCAAGCACATGGACATTAACCTAACACGGGCCAAGTTTGACGAGCTAACCCACGACCTAGTAGAAAAAACTATGGGCCCAGCCCGCACAGCCTTAAAGGATGCAGACCTTGCACCATCAGAACTATCGAAAGTGCTGCTGGTAGGCGGCTCCACCCGTATCCCTGCTGTCCAAGAGGCTGTAAAGAAGCTTACAGGTATGGAGCCTTTCAAGGGCCTCAATCCAGACGAATGCGTAGCCCTAGGCGCTAGCATCCAAGCCGGCAAGCTGGCCGGTGACGCTGGTGCAGGCAGTATCCTGCTCTTGGATGTAACTCCGCTGTCTCTAAGTATAGAAACAGAACGCGGCGTAGCCACCCGCCTGATAGAGCGCAATACTACAATCCCAACCAACAAAAAAGAAATCTTCTCTACAGCGGCCCATAACCAAACTGCCGTTGATATAGTAGTAGTGCAAGGAGAACGCGCTTTGGCTCGTGACAACAAAGAGCTTGGCCGCTTCCGCTTAGATGGCATTCCACCAGCCCCCCGCGGCGTGCCCCAAATCGAAGTAACCTTTGACATTGATGCCAACGGCATAGTAAACGTATCAGCCAAGGATTTGGGCACAGGCACAGAACAAAAAATCACAATTGCCGCCAGTACAAATCTATCCGATGATGACATTGACCGGGCAGTAAAAGAAGCCGAAGAATACGCCGAGCAAGACCGTATCCGCAAGGAGGCAATTGATGCCCAAAACGAAGCCGAAGCTCTAATTTTCCAAACCGAAAAACTAATCACCGACCTAGCCGACAAAATAAGCGAAGAAGATAAAACCAACCTGGAAGCTGAAATGCAAAAGCTTAAGGACGTTAGCGGAACCATGCACAGCGACACAATGAACGAATCCGAAACAGAGCGCCTAAAAACCGCTACTCAAGCCTACACCCAAGTGCTGACCGAGTTTTCATCCAAACTATATCAAAACGCAGCACCAGGCGAAGGCCCAGGCCCTGATGCAATGGATTTCGGCCAAGAACCAACGGACTTTGGTCCTGATCACGACGCAGATATAGTAGACGGCGATTTTACTGAACAGTAAGAAGTATGATATAATAGCTGTCGGATTTGTCCCATATAAAACCCAAGAACCGCGCGATGCGCGGTTCTTATCAAACTTTGATAAAAGTTTGCGAGGCGGGGCGGAGCCCCACGGTCTTAAATCTTCATCTTCAACGGGGGAACCATGGCAAACAAAAAGGACTACTACGAAGTATTGGGCATTGGCAAGCAAGCCAGTGACGCCGACATAAAGAAGGCCTATAGAAAAATGGCCAAAGAATATCACCCGGACAACAATCCGGGTGATAAGACTGCAGAAGCAAAGTTTAAAGAAGTCAATGAAGCCAACGCAATATTAAGCGATGCAGAAAAGCGCCGTGCTTACGACCAATTCGGCCACTCTGCATTTAGTCAGCAGACTGGAGGCGGTGGCTGGGGCGGCGTTCACCCTGATATTAACGACATGTTTAGCAGCGTGTTCACCCAGATGGATATCGGTGATATCTTTGGTGGTGGTGGACGTGCCCGCCGTGGCCCACGCCGCGGCGCAGATATGCAGATGCGTCTTCCCATCAAGTTTGAGGAAGCGGTCTTTGGCACAACCCGAGATATCCAGATGCAAACCTACGACACCTGCAACACCTGCAAAGGCAGCGGCGCAGCCCCTGGCACTCATGCTGAAACCTGTAAAAAGTGTAACGGTACAGGCACAGAGCGCCAAACCCGCCAAACCCTGCTGGGGGTAATGACCTCTGTAGAAGCTTGTTCTGCCTGTCGTGGCGAAGGCAAGGTAATCCGAGACCCATGCGTAACCTGCCGGGGGCAAGGCCGTACCCGTGTCACCAAAACCCTACAGGTAACCGTGCCCAAAGGCATAGACGACGGCCAGCAAATAAGGCTTTCTGGTAAAGGGGAAGTAGGGGAGAAGGGGGCACAATCCGGTGACTTATATATCAGCGTACAAGTGGCCCCCCATAAGCTCTTTACCCGTAGCGGCACAAATTTACACTTAGAAGTGCCCATAACCTTTGTGCAGGCCGCCATGGGCGATGAGATTTCCATTCCACTATTGGATGGCTCTGAAGAAAAATATACCATCAAGGGCGGAACCCAGCCAGGTGCTGTGATAAACCTGCGTGGCAAAGGCGTTCCCAGCTTACGAAATAACCGTAATATCGGTGACTTGCTGGTAAAGCTGAATGTAACCGTGCCCACCCAGATGAACGATCGTCAGAAAGAGCTGTTGATGGCCTTCAATGAAGCCATGGGTGATGACTATAAATATCATAAGAAGCGGTGGTTTGATAAGGTTAAGGAGTACTTTACGTAATTATATTTGTAGTGCTACTTTCCTCAGATACACAAATGGGTGGGGCTGTCTTGCTTTGCTTGTGCAAAAACGCCCTCCTCATATACATAAAAATTTAAGCAAAGATTCTTGGCGTCATTTCTCCAATAGCAAGGGTCAGTTCTTCATCACCAAGTATGATACGCACAGAACGGGTCGCGCTGCACCAGAACACTTCCGCACCAATGATTTCAGCAACGAAGCGTAGAGGAACTAGCGTCGTGTTGGCCTCCATAATGGAACGTTTACTCCATTGGCCCATACATATATCTCTACCTCGGTGACTAGATTGTTGTATGCAATGTCTTGCTACAGGTGCGGTTCTTATCTTAATAACTCTTGGGTTTGTAGCCTATTCTCTTTTACTTCATCCTAAATACCTTCCCCTTGGGCGCAAAAGGTAATCGTGCACCGTGAGGGATTAAAAATGCATGTTCCCGGCCATACATAGTTACCTTGTCACATTCGGCATCAGTAATGATTAGTATGGGGGCATCTTTTGGGAAATCCTCAGCTTGCCTAAGCATATCAATGCCCGGCTGCAGCACTGTGCCGCCGCGGCCTCTTATCTTAACAGACCCAGCGATATCCTCAGGCTTCATATACCCTGCATCATGGGCAGCTGCGTCACAAAATATCACCCTTGCGGCAGGTACATCTCTTGCGGCACTATAGCTTGCAATTGCCCCAAGAGCCGATGCAAGAAGTGCCCGACTCATAGAGCCGGATGTATCCAAAACAACCCCAAAGGTACGGCCATCCAAGGCATACTGGGACAGTACCCAATTTGGCCGGGGTATATCCGGGGTTGATGACTGCCTCCTGCTAGGGCGTGCGTAGCTGAGCTTTTTTTCTATGGGGGTAAAATGGTCGTCAAACCATCTGGCAAGCTCTACATCCCATGGTATGGGGGGATGGGCCAGGGCGTAGATTTCCTCAACCAAGCCAGCCGGTAGATATCCACGGCCTTGCTCCTGATGATAGGATAGGCCTTGCCTTAATGCCCTGCGATAAAAATCATCCAAGTCCATATCTGAGCCTTTGCTGCTACTGCTGCCCATGCCTGACGGTAGGATGTCTCCCAGCCCCACTCCTCGTAATGTTGCTAGCTTGCGATATGTACGCATGTCATTGACAATGCGGTCGTACACTGCTTCAGCGCTTATTCCTTTAAACTGTTCATCGTATAGCAGCCCATCGGGGCGCTCTCCCAATTGCATCTCTGTAAGCCAGCTATTAATAACAAAATCGCAAGCTACATTCCAAAGATAGGCATCTCTCCACTCCTGCCGTGCGTCATGCCGGAGAGCAGCATGTAGAAACTCGTGTGCCATTACAAAGCGCATCTCGTCTGAGGTCAGACGCCAATGAGGGTTTATATAAACCTCTGCCATTGACGGCGAAATAGCGGCAATACTTATGTCCATCTGTGCGCAAATTTGGGCATTGTTAATAATTTTAAAATTGGCCGCAATTGCACCCAGTAGAGGGTAGCTGGAGATAAACCATCGTTTTGCCTTATGGGCCTCACCGTTTTCTGAGTAATCACTGTTGTCAATTACATCATCACCAGAAGCTTTATTAACCGCATCGCGAACAGCGGCGGCTAGGCCTTGTGCAAATATCTTTGACCACTCGGGTGCTTTGTTATAGCGACTGTACCATTTGCTGCGCTTGCCGTATCCGAATAGCATGTCTGAGGTATCTGGACCAGCCGTTCCATAGCCAGTAAATGGTGATTTATCCTTGACTTGGGCAAGATGGACATACAGCCTTTCTTCATCTGTGAAACCTGCAGGAATAGCGGTTTGATAAAGTGGCTTGCCAAAACTGAAATCTGATAAAAATTTTTCTACGATGTAATCACAGGCTATGTTCCAATCTATAGGGCGGTCTTTTTTTTGAAAATGTCCCATTGCCAAGTGCAGCAAAGCATGGGCAATGGCTCGTGCCCATTCCCATGGGGCTGCCCGGCTGACTGGGTTGCAGAAAATGTCCCCCTCGTTTGTTACAAAGGTAAGGCCATCCTTGTGGTAAATGTCGTTTTTGTTGCGGCTTATGTAGGCAGCCTTTAGTAGGGCAGTAAATAATGGGTTTTCTTTGACAATCGTGTGTCCTGCCTCAAAGTTTTTTGTTGCAATATCTGTGCTTTCCTTTGCCTTACCTTTTGGTTTTGGCATTATTTTTTCACCGCCAGTCTTGGCAGGTCTCTGACCACCTCAACCATAAACCAGTCCGGCAAAACCTCATCACCATCGGCGGCAACTGCCATCT
>Ga0123355_10000416_pt1 | contig 55423 bp, 39 predicted proteins | sample TergutEmb28metaG_3_FD_89872 | JGI IMG/M metagenome (GOLD analysis project Ga0123355, IMG submission 89872) | Embiratermes neotenicus P1 segment gut microbial communities from Petit-Saut dam, French Guiana - Emb289 P1 | ecosystem: Host-associated > Arthropoda: Insects > Digestive system > Gut ... | reverse complement strand
TTCGATCCGGTGTGGATTGCGTGGCTTGAGCGCGGAGGAGTCATCGCCTTCGCCCATGTCCGCGGCGGCGGCGAATATGGCGAAGAGTGGTACCGCGCCGGATACAAGCTCAGCAAGCAGCACACCATCGACGACTTCATCGCCGCCGCTCAGTACCTGATCGAAAACAAATACACGACTCGCGCGAAGCTTTCGGGAGAAGGCACGAGCGCCGGCGGCATCCTCATCGGCGGCGCCATCACGCAGCGGCCGGATCTGTTCGCCGGAGCATTGATCCGCGTCGGGTGTTCCAACGCGCTTCGCATGGAGTTCACTCCCAACGGTCCGCCCAACATCGCAGAGTTCGGCTCCGTCACCGACCCCAAGGGCTTCAAGGGTCTCTACGCCATGGATGCCTACCAGCACGTGAAAGACGGCGTCGCCTATCCCGGAGTGCTGCTCACTGCCGGCATCAACGATCCGCGCGTCGACCCCATGCAGCCCGCCAAGATGACCGCGCGCCTCCAAGCCGCGACATCGAGCAAGCGGCCCGTCCTGCTGCGGGTCGACTACGACGCCGGCCACGGCATGGGTTCAACCCGCGGCCAGCACGATGTCGAGTTCGCCGACGAAATGAGCTTCCTGCTCTGGCAATTCGGCGACCCGGACTTTCAGCCGAGGTAGCGAGCCAGAACCAGCCGGTCGAGGCCTGTTTCAGCCTTCGGGTTCATCTCAGTAGCGTACTGGCACGTCAGATGCGCCCCATCTCGTGTGCCAGCACGCCCGCGAGTTCGTCATCGTTGCGCATGAGAGCCACCATCGTCCATGCCAATTTTGACCTAGCCCCACTTCTCGTCCGGTGTTGGTCAGAAGTGGGGATTCGCTCATACACTCACTTCACCAGCGAAAAGTTCACGTTAATGTCCGTGATCACTTCCACCGGCTGCCCGTTTTTCATATAGGGCCGGTACTTCCACTGTTTCACCGCCTCAATCGCTGCCGGAACCAGTTGCGGATGCCCACTCACGACCTCGAGATTCTCCACGTCTCCATTCTTGCCGATGGTCGCCTTCAGCTTTACCTCCCCTTGAATGCGCGCCTTCTTCGCCGCCTCGGGATACTCAGGCGGCACCTTCTTCACGATCATCCCCATCATCTCTTTCGCCGAAACCTGATCGCGGGCGGTCTTGTCGGATTCCTGCGCAACCACGGGCAATGATTGCGCGCGGCTTGGAGTCGCACGCAGAATTCCAAAAGCGATCGGCCCCGCCAGCGCCGCCAATCCTGCTGCACCGAGCAGCAGCTTTTTCCCCAGATCGAGTTTCTGTAAGGTTCGCCCCGTCATAATCGCAACCATCCTTTTCTTGAGATCGCCTCCCGCCACCCCAGCCATCGAGGCGAGCGGAGACGCCAGACAAAACTCACACACCTTCAAAATACCTTCTGCATAAACGCGCCTCTCGCCGCCCAATTCTAGAACCTCCTCATCACAAGCCCGCTCGCGCTCTTCCACCAGCCGCGCACCGAGCCACCACACCAGCGGGTGAAACCAGAACACCGCCTCAACCAGCATGTGGAGCGCTGACGTCAGGTTGTCGCCACGCCGCACGTGCTGTATCTCATGGGCGAGAATCGCCTCCAGTTGTGCGTCGCCCAGGTGTTCCGAGATCCCCTCTGGCCAGATCAAAACCGGGCGCACGATCCCGAAGACGCCCGGCTCGAGAGGGACTTCGGACTGCCGCAACTCAATCGGATGCCGTCCGAAGATCCCCGAGCGGCCACAGGGTGTCCCACTTCCGGCCGGTGGTGCCAGAGGTGGGGATTTTGTCTCCAGAGCCCGCTCCATCCGTCGCAATGCCCGCACCTCGCGTCCGGCGCACAGAGGAGTCGCAACTCGCGCTGCCACCGACATCCTGCGCCAGTGAACGCACCAGGCCCCGGTCACCGCCACAAGTCCGATCAGCCAGAGCGCAACCAGAGCCGGGATCACGCGCTCCAGCCTGGAAAGCACGGCCGCAGCACTAACGTCGCCCATCACCTGGATAGCGATATACAACCCGGCGGGCGCACCGCTTCGAGGAATGCGGAACCAGGCGATCCGATTTCCCGCGGACACTAGCCATGAGAAGGGAATCAGAAACTTGACCGAAGCCGCCAGCCACACCCCATATCGCACCCGCGCCCTCTGCCTCCGGAAGATCAAAGTCAGCGCTCCAGCCAGCAGAGCGAAGATCGTCGACTGCCACACGTGATTCAGGAAAGCGGTCAGCATCATTTCTTCTCCTTCGCTTCCAGCTTCCGCAGAGCCCTCTCCGCTTCCTTCACATCAGCCAGCGTCAGCTTGCCGGATTCGATCAGGTGCGCCATCACCGGCTGCGTGCGCCCGCCGAACAGCGCCAACAGATCGTCGATCAGCCTGCGCTGCGCAATGTCGCGCGATAGCGCCGCTTCAAACACGTGGAAGTTGCCCACCTTTTTCACGCGACGTACGGCTTTTTTCCCCTCCAGCCGGTACACCACCGTCTGGATGGTCGTGTATGCCGGCCGCTTCTTCTCTGGAAAGCTCTCCTGGATCTCGCGGATCGACGCCTCTCCCCGCGTCCACAATGCCTCCATAATCTGCATTTCCAGCTTGGTCAGCTTCGGCTCGGCCATTGCATCTCCTATTACTGTATGTATATTTACTATGTCGGTAGTAGTATTGCAAGAGAAAAATGCAGCAGGCGGGAGGAAAAACGCGCCGGCAAACTGTGAGCTGGTGGAAACTGCAGCCCGTTTACTTCCGGGCTGCGATCCACTCATTCATCTTCGTGTCCAGCATATCAAGCGGCAGCGGCCCCTGATCGAGGATCGCATCGTGAAAGGCGCGCACGTCGAACTTGCTTCCCAGTTCCTTCTGCGCCCGCCCCCGCAGTTCCAGAATCTTCATCTGCCCCATCTTGTAGGAAAGGGCTTGTCCCGGCCACGCGATATAGCGGTCGACTTCGGTCTCGATATTCTGATCGTCCATCGCGGTGTGCTCGTGGAAGAAGTCGATCATCTGCTGCCGCGACCAGTGCTGGGAGTGAACGCCGGTGTCGACGACCCAGCGCACTGCGCGCCACATCTCGTTCTGCAGCCGCCCGTAGTCGCTGTACGGATCCTGATAGAAACCGACCTCTTTCCCAAGCCGTTCGGCATAAAACGCCCAGCCCTCGCTGTAGGCGTTGAAATCGAGTTGGAAGCGCCGGAAAGGAGGCAGATCGGTCAACTGCTGCGCAATCGAAAACTGCAAGTGATGTCCGGGTACGCCTTCGTGATAAGCAATCGCTTCCACGTTGAGCAGCAATCTCTTGTCAGGAGCATATTCGTTCACGTTGATCCGCCCCGGTCGCGTCCCATCCCCCGATCCAGGAGAATAGTCGGCCGGCACAGCGGCGGCGCTGCGGAATTCCTCCATAGGCACGACATCCAGCTTGTTGTTTGGCAGCCGCCCGAACAATTCCGGAAGCTTCGAATACATCTGGTTGCGGTATTTCGCGTACAGCTCGAGCAGTTGCTGTCCCGACTTGGCATATAGTGCCGGATCCTGCCGGATATGCGCATTGAATGACTTTAAATCGTTGAATCCCTGGGCGCGCGCGATCTTCAGCATGTCTTTTTCGATTTCCGCCACGCTGTTCAAGCCCATCTGGTGAATCTGGCCGGCGGTGAAATCGGTGGTCGTCTGATGCTTCACGTCGAACTGATAGCGCGCGGCTCCATCGGGCAATGCCCAGACTCCCGGGTCCGTCCGGCCCTCGGGCGCGTACTCTTCGCGCACAAATTTCGCGAACCGTGCATATGCCGGCACGATCTGGTTCTTTACCGCATCTTCAATCGCTCGGCGCAAGCGCGCTCGATCCTGCTCTGAAATTGAGTCCGGGAATTTGCGCAGCGGCTCAGTGAACGAAATCCTGTCCGGCGGCGCATCGGCTAACTGCTGGGCCTGGTCGGCGACCTTTTCCAGCAGATACTTTGGCGGCATCAGATGGTCGCGCAGCCCGTCGCGCATGTGCGCCATCGCCGTGTCCATCCGGCCGGGCATCTGATCGAGCCGTGCCAGATAATTCTCGTAGTCCTTCAGCTTGTGAAACGGCAGATAGGACGGCATCGACGCGTACCAGAGATGAATGCCGTTAAACTGCGTCACCGGCATTTCCCAATCCTTGAACCGGGCGCGCTCGAGATCCTGGCGCAGGCTGCGCACCATCAGCGCATGGTTCAAGCGCTCCTGCTCGGGAAATCCACTGAGATCGAGTGCCTCAAATCTTGTAAGCGCCTGCCGCGCATGCTCGAGGTTTTCGGCAATGGCCTTGTCCGAGAAGTCACTGAGTCGGTCGTTGTAGCGCTCGTCCCCGACATCGGTCGCCAGTTCCGGAGAATGCTCGAGCGTGTATTCCCACTCGTCGTTGAGCAGTCGCTTGAGCTCGGCCCGGCGCGCATCGACAGACTGTGGGTTCGTTGGCCGGGCAGCACTCGAAACCAGGGAAATCAGGAAAAGAAACGCGAGGCACAAGAGCCAGGAAGTTCTCAAGACCCACCTCAATCAGCCGTCGCTGAAACCCCGAAGCAAGCCACTATAGCACTCGACTCCGCTGGTAAACCCGGCAAAGGGCACACCCTTATGCCGCGCTTTGGGGCGGGATCGGGTGAGGGATTCTGACTTTTGTGGTGCGATCGCGAAAGCCGGGTGCCCCGTTCACCCGCGTGCCTCCGGCGCGGGAAACCGGGATGTTGACTTCGGGAAGTGGAGGCCTAGTTCGTGGCGGCTCGGCTGCGCCTGTAGAACCGCTTCACCTTGGCGCGGTTGCCGCACTTCGTCATATCGCACCAGCGGCGGGCGTGGTTCTTGCTCCCGTCGAGAAACAGCCACTCGCAGGTCTTCGCGGCGCAAGCCCGCACGTAGGCAAGCTGCTCAGACGCGAGCAACTCGGCCGCCGAGCGCGCGATCGGCCACAACACGGTTTCGAAATCCGTGTGCGCGGTGTCGAACTGCCATTCAAAATGTCCGCGCCCCGGCGCCAGGCTCACATGCTGCGCCGCCGCCTGCACGAATTGATTTAACAGCAGCAACGGCGCCGCCGGCACCGGCTTTCTCTTCACCACAGCCCAGAACACGGCATACATCGCTTCGCGCAACTCAATCGCCGTGCGCAGGGCACGTTCTGCCGGCTCGGGGGTCTCCACGCTCCGCTCGAGCAGACGATCCACTTCGCGATCGCTCAGGATCCCGGTGTCTTCCCCAAAGCGCGCCAGCTCGATGTAGATCGTGAGCAGTTCTTTCGGTTGCTCGCTCGAGCGATCATCGAGCGTATTCACAAAATCCAGGCACACCGGGCCTCCCATCAGCTCGAACCGCGGCCCCCGCCTGGAACTTTTCCTGGTTGTTGAACTCGTCGTGGAGATGAACCCCTCCGGCCTTCGATTTTATCATCTAACCATCAAAATCATCTTGACAAGTTAGCTTGGGCGAGGCTAATATCCGGCTAACCTTCAAACGCTATTTTGAAGGTTAGCATTATGCTTCCGCGTGAGCCTCCCAGATCGGGCCCGGATCCGCGCCGGCCCATGGAGAAGGGTAAAGCTGGTTAACATGGGAGGCAGGGCCCGTGCTCGTGTCGAATCCCAAGCCAAAGTCGCCGCCCAGCCAGAACCGTGCCCAGTCGATCAAGCTGGCACTCGCCTTCGCCGCGATCTATCTCATTTGGGGCTCGACTTACCTGGCGATCCGTTATGCGGTTGAGACGATTCCTCCGCTGATCACGGCGGGCATTCGTCACACCATCGCAGGTGGCATTCTGCTGGCGTTGGCCTGTGCGCGGGGGTACCGGCCGAAGCGGGAGCACTGGATTGCGGGTGCGATCGTGGGGGCGCTGTTTTTCCTGGTCGGCCATGGCACGCTGCACTGGGCGGAGCAGCGCGTACCGTCGGGTCTGGCCGCGCTGCTGATTGCGACCGAGCCCATGTTTATTCTCCTGCTGGCGTGGATCTCCCGACAGCAGAAGATCAGCCGGATCAGCGCGCTGGGCCTGGGTTTTGGCGTCGTGGGAGTTGCCATTCTGGCGGGCGTGGAGTTATCCGCGAAAGACACGAACCTGCTTGGACTGGTTGCGGTGCTCACTGGAGCGCTGTCGTGGGCGGCGGGGGTGGTTGTGTCGCCCAAGCTGAAGCTTCCTGATGATGCGTTGGCCCGGACCGCCGTGCCCCTGGTCTCGGGCGCGGCGATGCTGCTGGCGGCAGCCGGAGCGACGGGCGAGTTTCACGCGTGGCAGTGGGCGAATGTCTCGCTCAAGTCGATTCTTGGTTTGGCTTATCTAATTGTATTTGGATCGATCGTGGCCTTTACAGCGTACACGTGGCTGCTGCAGCGGTGTCCCCCAACGTTGGTAGCGACGCATACGTATGCGAACCCGATTGTCGCGGTGCTGCTCGGATGGCTGCTCGCGTCTGAAGCGCTGACCATGCGATTGCTGCTCGGGTCAGTGGCAATTCTGGGAGCGGTCGTGCTCATCCGCCGCGGCGAACGCGAAACAGAGCGGCGTGCGGTCGAGCCAGCCACTGATGCCGAAGAATCGTTCGAGCAGTGCGCGTAGTCACGGCTTTCCTGTCGGAAGCCTGGTCGTGCGATTCGGTTCCCGGATCTCATCCGCAGATTTCATCTACCAATGATGGCTCGTCCTAGTCCCGATAAATCGGCTGGCCGGCCAAGCATTCCAGCGGCCTGGGGGGAGGTAGCGCGATTGCTGACCCGATACCAGAATGGGCACTCGGAAGAGGATGAAAGACGGCACCGCACCGCCACGGGCAATAGCGCTGCGCTACGCTCAGGTGGTGGTTCGGCACAGCTGCCCGTTTAGCCTTTGTGGTCGCGGCGGCGGAGGTAGTCGATGAACATTTGCTCGACCGGCTTGTCGTAGGCAATGAGGACGTGGCGGATGGGGCGCCCGCTGACGAAGTGACAGACTTCTTCCGCCAGGTTCTTCGCGTGGTCGCCCGCGCGCTCGAGCGACTGCGTCATGAAGATGACCTGCAGGCTGGCCTGGCGGGCTACATTTTCAGGGTTCTCGATGTGGCGGAGGAAGATGAGGTTGCGGAGGCGGTCCATTTCGGCGTCGGCCCGGAGGACTTCGACGGCCTTGCTGACGTCGCGCCCGGAGAAGGCGTCGGCACAGTCGGTCAGCATTTTCTCAAGAATTGTCGCCATTTGGGTAAGGTCGCGGGTGTCTTCGGAGTCGACGCGCCCGCTGACCGCCAGAGCGCTGTTGGCGAAGCTGAGCAGGAGGTCGCCGATGCGCTCCAGGCCGATCATGAACTTCATGCAGGCCAGGAGCTCACGGGCTTCGGCAGGTCCCACTTCCGTGATGGCGCTGGTGACTCCGTTGTCGATTTCGAGGTCGAGGGTGTCGAGTTCGCGCTCGCGCTGGCGGAGAGAGTTGAGCAGGGCGCTCGAGCCGGTGGCGATACCTTCGGCGGCAGCGCCAGCGGCCTCTTTGGCCATGTTACAGGCCTCTACCGTGCGGCGCACGATGTAGTGATGGGCCGGTTCCGGGTTCGGACTCTTAATGGCAGAACTCATGGCTATGTCCGCGGGGCGAGACCGAGGGCGACGGGCGGAGAACCTGGGAGCGTCGCCCGGACTCTGCCGTTCGTGGGATGGGATCGCCAACGATTAAGCATAAGATTTTTTGTTCCCCTTGCGGTTAATAAGCTGTGAATTTTTCGGTCTTTTTTCGGGTACCAGCGGGGACGGTCATATTTTAGTAAAGATTCCGGGATGACAAAACATCTGCGGAGGAAAAGTGGGGGGAGGCACGACGGGCATGGGATTCCGGCGAAGAAAAAGCGGATTCCTGCCGGCTCGCTGCGCTCGCGGGTCGGAACGACGACGGCGCTGGGGTGGGCAGAGTCCGGATGGGGATCAGCGGCGGTAGGCGACGCGGGCAGCGCCGCTCACTTCCCCGGCGAGGTGCCGGCGGGAGGTCGGCGCGCTACGCGGTGGGCAGGGTGAAAACGAAGGTGCTGCCGTGATTGAGTTCGCTTTCGGCGCGGATCGAGCCGGAGTGGGCACGCATGATGTGTTTGGCGATGGCCAGGCCGAGGCCGGTGCCTCCGGATTCGCGGGAACGGGCTTTATCGACGCGGTAGAAGCGTTCGAAGAGACGGGGCAAGTGCTCGGACGAGATACCTGCGCCGAAATCGCGAACGTAGAATTCGATGCCGCGTTGGGCGGCGCGGGCGCCGAGTTCGACGCGGCCGCCGGCGCGGCCGTATTTCATGGCGTTGTCGATCAGGTTGGCGAAGACCTGGTGGATGGCTTCGCGGTCGGCGAGGACGAGCGGGAGGGACTCGACGGATCCGCTGGCGCCGTTTCGGTCTCTTACTTGCAGGTCCACTCCCTGGGTGCGGGCAATTTCACGAAAACTTTCTTCCGCGTCGTGCAGCAGTTCGACGGGGGGGACGGGCTCGGTCTCGAAGCGCGTCTCGCCGGACTCGACGCGGGCAAGCGTGAGCAGATCTTCGGTAAGGCGCGACATTCTCGCCGCATTCTTGCGGATAATTTCGAGGAACTCGCGCGTGGAGCCGCTGTTTTCCGCGATCGAGTCGAGGAGGGTTTCCGTGTATCCCTGGATGGAAGTGAGCGGCGTGCGGAGTTCATGAGACACGTTGGCAATGAAATCGCGGCGGGTTTTTTCGACGCGCTCGGTTTCGGTGAGATCGCGGAGCACGGCGACGATGCCGCCGTCGGGGAGGGGAGCGGCAGTCACGTCGAAGGCGCGTCCGGGGACGATGGAGGTCGCGCGGGCGGTTTTCACGTCTTTGCTGGTCGTGGCGGCCTTGACCGTGGAGAGGAAATCCGGATCGCGGATGGTTTCGACGACCGGGGCGTTAAGGCGTGTGTGCTGCGGCACCAGGCGGTCCATGGGCTGATTGGCCCAGCGGACGAGGCCTTCGGCGCTGACGGCGATGACGGCGTCTTGCATGCTGTTGAGGAGAGTTTCGAGCTGGCGCTGGCTGGAGCGGACGGCGGCGAAGCTGCGCTCGATTTGCTCGGCGGTTTTGTCGATGGCGGCGGCCACGCGCCCGATTTCGTCGAGGGGGATGTCTCCGACGCGGGCGCGGAGATCGCCCCGCTCGATGCGAGCGGCCACGTCAACGATGCGCTCGAGGCGGCGCGACATCCATATGGAGGCGCCCGCCGCGACCAGCAGCGCCATGAAGGCGGCGAGCAGGGAGCCCCACAGCAGGCGGCGGCGCATTTGTCCCTGAATGACTTCGAGATCGGAGAGTGGATAGGCGAGACGAACGACGCCTCCCGAAAAGCGTGCTCCGGTGTAGAGATACGGAACGCCGATGGTGGGACTCTTACGCTCGCTGGAACCAATCCGGCCGCGAATAGCGGCCTTGAATTCAGGACGATCGGCCTGACTTCCGATGTCGGCAGGGCTCGATTCGGAGTCGGCCAGAACTGAGCCGGAAGCATCGATGATGGTGGCGCGGGCTCCCGCCGCCTGGCCTTCCTGGGCGGCGATTTCGGCGAGGGAGTGTGTCTGGTCGATTTCCACGCGGTGGGCAAAGAGAAGAGTTTTCTGTTCGAGGTTGCGCTCGATCTCGGTGCGCAGCGAGGCTTGCCAGGCGCCGCCCAGCATGATGTCGAGGATTGCGGCGGTGGCGGCAATGACGAGCAGGAAGACGGCTAGCAGTTTGAAGAAAATGCGGTTCTTCATTTTTGTAGTGTTCGGTGGCTGGTGGTCGCGGGTCAGTGGTCACGAAATTCGAGCACGGACCCCTGCCCACTCACCACTACGGCCTCTCATCTCGGGGCCTCGAAGCGGTAGCCGGCGCCGCGGACGGTTTTCAGGTAGCGCGGGTTTTCCGGATCGGGCTCGATCTTTTCACGGATGCGGCGAACATAGACATCGACCGAACGCGGAGTGACGTAGGCGGTGTCGCGCCAAACGGAATCGAGCAGGTGATCGCGGCTGAAAACGCGTCCTTTGTGGCGGGCGAAGTAGTCAAGCAGGCGGAATTCTGTGGCCGTGGTCGGGACCATGCTGCCGCGCACGGTAAGCGTCATGGCGGAGGGGTCGATTTCGATGTCGCCAACTTTCATGGGGCTCGGCGGAAGCGGGCGCTCGAAACGGCGCAGGACGGCCTTGACACGGGCCACGAGTTCGCGCGGGCTAAAAGGCTTGGCGATGTAGTCGTCGGCGCCGAGTTCGAGTCCGAGGACGCGGTCCGCTTCGCCGCTCTTAGCCGTCAGGAAAATAACCGGGACTGAGGCCAGACCCGCGGTTTGGCGGATGGTGCGACAGATCTCCAGTCCGTCTTTGCCTGGGACCATGATGTCGAGGATGAAGAGCGCGGGACGCTGGCGCTCGGCGTCGACGAGGACGTTGGAGCCCGTCGGATAGACGCGTACCACGAAGCTCTCGTTCTCGAGATGATGACGGACGAGACGAGATATGTCGGGATCGTCTTCGACTACGAAGATGCTGAGTTTCACGGGGATATTCTATCGAAGGCAGTACCCAGGACCTAGTACCCAGTTGTGAGCGGTGTGGATTCGCGCGGGATTTTCATCAGATTGTAACAATGCTGCGGAAACGCTCGCCACGGGGTGAACAACGGGGGCCTCCGTTTAGATCGAAATAATTAAGTTGTTTGCTTTGTCAATGTGGAAACGCTTGGCCGGGGGAATTACGGTTGTGGCGCTGTATTCGGTGACGACGGCTGGGCCGGGGTAACGCTTTCCGGGATGGAGTTCGTCGCGGGAGTAGATTTTCGTTTTTCGAGTCTTGCCATCGAAGGCGACTCTGGCTTCAGCCGGGGACAGCCTGCCTGGTTTGGCTCGGGGGCGGACGAGTGCGTCCGCCGCTCCACGGGATTTCAAAGTTGCACGCAGGCGCACGGTTACTAACTCAATCTCGCAATTGCGGTGAGTGTAGCCATAGCGGCGGTGGTGTTCTTGCTCGAAATCCTTCAGCAGATTTTTCGTCAGGGGGAGATTCAGTTCGTACCCTTGGCCGCGGTAGCGGAGGTCGACCGTCCGGGTGGAGCGCGGCTCGCCCTGCCAGGATTCTCGGGCGAAGTCTTCGGCCGCGGTTTTTTCCAGCGCTCGGAATTCTCGATTCAGCTCTGCCCACGGAATTTTCCTTTCGACTCGCCACAGGATCGTGCGCGAATAATCTTTGACGACATCGCTCGCCAGGATTCCCAAGGCGCTGAGCGCGCCGGGGAATGCCGGGACGAGGACGTGCGGAATACTGAGCGCTTCCGCCAGGGCGCAGGCGTGGAGGCCTCCGGCGCCGCCGAAGGCCACCAGAGCGAAGTGGCGGGGGTCGCGTCCGCGCTCTATCGAGACTACGCGGATGGCTTTTTCCATCGTGGCGTTCACGACGCGGATCACACCGGCAGCGAATTTTTCCACGGTCAACCTTGAGCGTCGCTTTTTCAGCCACTCCTTTGTGACGGCTTCGGTACGCGGCAGGTCGAGGGTGAAATCTCCTCCCAGGAATTTCCTGGGCTGGAGGCGGCCGAGGATCAGGTTCGCGTCGGTCACCGTGGGCTCGGTGCCGTGGCCGTAGCAGATGGGGCCGGGATCGGCTCCAGCGGACTCTGGGCCGACGTGGAGAACTCCAGCGGCGTCGAAACGGGCGAGGGAGCCTCCGCCAGCTCCGACGGTGTGGATGTCGAGCATCGGGACGCTGATGGGGAGGCCGACGATGTGGGCGTCGTTGGCAGTCTTGATCTGGCCTTCGACGAGGGAGACGTCGGTGGATGTGCCTCCCATGTCAAAAGCAATGATGTGGTCGAAGCCGCTGGCGCGGGCGCTGGTGAGGGCACCTACCACGCCTCCGGCGGGGCCGGAAAGCACGGTGCGGACGGGTTGGCGGGCAGCGGTGGAGAGGGCGGTGATCCCGCCGCTCGATTGCATGACGAAAATGCGGGGAGAACAACAAGGTTCCGGCTTCTGGCTTCCACTCTCTGGACTGCAGGGTCCGGCTTCGGCCGTACCGCCCCGGGCCTGCGGTTCCGGGAGTGATTGGGGGAACCGGGGGCTGGTTGCCGGGAACGGAACCGAACTTGGCTGTGAGAGCTTGCCTGCGCGCTTTTCCAGATTTTCCAGATAGCGCTCGATGACCGGTTGGAGATAGGCGTTGATGACTACCGTCGAGGTGCGTTCGTATTCGCGGAATTCCGGGAGAATTTCGTGCGAGATGGAGAGTGGGAGGTGGAATGGCTTGAGGGCTTCGGCAACCCGTTGTTCGTTTTTCTGGTTGGCGAAACAGAACAGCAAGGAGATTGCGACCGATTGCGGATCGGCGACTTGGAGTTTGGCAACGAGTTCATGAAGTTGTTCCGCAGTGGGCGTGATGAGGATTTCGCCGTCGGCGGCGGTGCGTTCGTGGATGCCGAAGCGAAGATCGCGGGAAACCAGAGGTTCGACGCGGTCGAAGAAGAAATCGTAAAGCTTGGGGCGGGCCTGGCGTCCGATTTCGATGGCGTCTTCGAAGCCTTTGGTCGTGACCAGAGCCGTACGGGCGCCTTTACGTTCCAACAACGTGTTCGTGCCCACCGTGGTGCCATGGAGAAGGATGAATTCGCCAGGCGAAACCCTTGCCTCGGGCGAGGAAATCCCCCCGCCGAGGATGTGGGCAATCGCTTCCACGATGGCTTGCGACGGATCGTGCGGCGTGGAAAAAACCTTCAGCATTTTGAGCTGGCTGGTTTGAGGATCGATCCAGATGCAGTCGGTGAAGGTGCCTCCGGTGTCGATGGCGATGCGCAGGAGTGGAGGGCGGCGCGGCATGGGCTCGGCTAGATTAACATCCACGTGGAAGTTCCTACTCCTCCCCAAACCGGGGTGAAGTGGAAAGGGTGGAGTAAGATTTGCGCTATGAGATACACATTTCTGATCGAGACGTATGCCACGGAGCGGGTGAAGGTGCTCAGCGTGTGGAGTGAGTTTCAGGATTCCGATCTCACCACCCGCCCGCGGCAGGGTGATCCGCGCGGGCGCAGTGTGCTCGAGCACATGGTGCATCAGTGCGTGAGCGAGGATTTGTGGTTTCGCAGTATGTTGGGGATTGATGTGGGAGCGCCGCCGCTGCCGGGTTCGGAGACGCGGATGGAGTTTATTCGGCGATACGCACAGGACAGCGGGAAGCGGCTGGCGGCGCTCAAATCGAAGGACGATGTCTGGTGGGAAAGCGAGACTTCGTTTTTCGACGTGCGGCGATCGCGGGCTTGGGTGATGGTGCGCAGGATTGCGCATACGTCGCACCATCGAGGGCAGTTGATGGCAATGTTGCGGATGCTGGGAGGTGCGCTCCATAGCAATTACGGGCCTACGGCGGATACCGGTGGGTTGATGGCGAATCGGGCTCCGACGATTTATGCGTATGGGAATCTGGAGGAACTGCTGGCGGGAGGGGAGAAGGCGAGGCTACCGGGAGCAGGCGGGAAACCGGTGACCGAAAGACCGGATCGCTAGAATCCTCGTCTGCTTTTCCCGAAACCGCTGGCGGTCACTTCGTCGTGAAGGCCAGGGTCAGCAGTGTCTTCTGTTCCACCTCGTGTGCTTTTGCGCTTCCTGTCGCGGGGCTGGGACTCGAGGAACGCTTGACGCTGAGCAGGGGGCGGTCGCCGGCAATTCGTTTCAGGCGCGTCAGCATATTGAACATGGCTCCCATGTTGGCTGGTTCTTCCTGCACCCAGACGATGTCGGCATGTGGGCCGTGGCGGTCGAATTCGGCGGCTACTTCTTCTTCCGGGAAAGGGTAGAGCTGTTCCAGGAATACGATCGCGGTGCTTGTATCGTTCCGCCTTTTTCTCTCCGCCTGGAGTTCGTGACCGATTTTTCCCGTGCAGATCAGGATGCGGTCGGCCTCTCCGACTTCTGTGTCGGGGATGACGTTCAGGAAATTCTTGTGCGTGAAATCTTCGATTGGCGAACTCGCGTCGGGATGGCGGAGCATGCTCTTGGGTGTGAATACCACCAGCGGCTTGCGCCAGCGACGCAGAGCCTGGCGCCGCAACAAATGGAAATATTGTGCGGCGTTGGAGGGCTGCGTGATTTGGATGTTGTGCTTGGCGGCGAGTTGGATGAACCGTTCGACCCTCGCGCTTGAGTGTTCCGGGCCCTGGCCTTCGTAGCCGTGGGGCAGCAGCAGCACGAGGCCGGAGAGAAGATTCCACTTGGCTTCTCCGGCGCTGATGAACTGGTCGATGATGGCCTGCGCCACGTTGACGAAATCACCGAACTGGGCTTCCCAGAGGACGAGAGATTCGGGGTAGTCGCGGGAATATCCGTACTCGAAGCCGAGAACTCCGGCTTCGGAAAGCGTCGAGTTGTAGATTTCGCAGCGTGCCTGCCCGGGGGCGATGTTCTCGAGCGGGACGTATTCGTTTTCGTTCTCGGTGTCGATCAAAACCGAGTGGCGCTGGTTGAAGGTGCCGCGCCGGGAATCCTGGCCCGACATGCGGACGTGCGTACCGGCTTTCACCAGGCTGGCGAAGGCCAGCGCCTCGGCCATGCCGTAGTCGACGGGGCGTTTGCCATTGCCCATTTCGGCGCGCTGTTCGAGGAGCTTCTTTACTTTGGGATGGATGTGGAAGCCTTCGGGGTAGGTGGTCAGCTTCGCCGTCAGTTCCGCAAGCTCTGCGGCAGAGATGCCGGTTTCGACTCCGTACTCGGGACGGTACAGTCCACCAAAATAATTGTTCCAGTATTTCGGCAACTCGCGCATCAGGGGCTTGCGCTTGATGGTTGCGGTGGCCTTCTTCTGCGCGGCTTCAAATTCAGCTTTGATGGCGTCGGCCTTCGCCTCTGCGTCCTCGGCGCCGATGTCATCGGCGTAAATCTGCCAGAGCGGGGCGTGGTCTTTGATCTTCTTGTAGAGCAACGGCTGCGTGATGGTCGGGTCGTCGACTTCGCTGTGGCCGTGGCGGCGGTATCCGATGAGATCGATCACAACATCGGTCGAGAACTGATAGCGGAATTCGGTGGCGAGGCGGGCTACGCGCACGACCGCATCGACGTCTTCTCCGTTGACGTGGAAGATCGGAATCGATTGGCGTCGCGCGATGCAGGCCGCGAAACGAGTGGAGTGCTCCTCGGTGTAGCTGGTCGTGAATCCGAGGAGGTTGTTGACGACGACGTGAATCGTACCGCCCACGGTGTATCCCGGCAGGTCGGCGTAGTTCATGGTTTCGGCGAGAATTCCCTGGCCGGCGAATGCCGCGTCGCCGTGGACCAGCAGGGGGAGATATTTTTGCCGTCCGCCTTCCCCGCTGCGGTCCTGTTTGGCCCGAGTGCGGCCCACCGTGACCGGATCGACGGCTTCCAGATGGCTCGGATTCGACACCAGGTGAATGTGAACTTCCCCCCCACTCTTGGTGACGTATTGTCCGGTAGCGCCCATGTGGTACTTCACGTCTCCGGAGCCGAGGACGCTGCGCGGGTCGACGTCTTCGAATCCGGCGAAGATTTCTTCCGGTGGCCGCCGGGCGACATGGGCGATCACGTTGAGCCGGCCACGATGGCTCATACCCATGACGAGCTGAATGGCGCCCAGACGCGAGGCGGTGTCGAGGACTTCGTCGACCAGCGGGATCAGCGCCGTGACTCCTTCGAGCGAGAAGCGCTTCGAACCGAGATAGCGTTGCTGAATGACCTGCTCGAAAATATCCGCCCGGGTCAGTAGATCGAGGATGCGCTGCTGGTCTTCCAGCGGCGGCTCCGACTCCATTCGCTCGTAGATCCACCGCCGGCGCTCAGGAGAGTAGATGTGGTTGATTTCGACGCCGATGGTGCTGGAGTAGATGGCACGCGCTTCCCGAGCGTATTCGCCTTCGCTTTCGAGTTCAGGAGTGGGGCGCGGGCGGAGAAAGCCGAGGGGGTCGAGGTCGCCTTCGAGGTATCCCCACTGGCGGTAGGCGGCAAAGACGCGTTCGCGCTCGGGGTTCGACGGGGCGGAGCCGTCGCTGGGGCTGATGACTGCAGTCGGGGCTGTGGTGGTTGGCATAAGAATGCAGCTAATAGAATAAAGGATGCAGACGAGGGTGTGGGGGATTCGAGGGGAGCCGAGGCGTGTGGGGGGAAGCAGGTCTCCCCGGGGCCGCTCCTTGCAATCGAGACTTCGTCCTCATGCCCGGCGTTGCAGAGCAGGGAGGAATCGGATAGCATTTTTTAGCGCCGACGACTGCCAGTGCTCCTCGGGGGAGTTACTTTAGCCGTAGGCTGTCGCGGCTGACCTTCTCAGGAGCGTACCGATGGCTGGTTCCAGTCGGCCAAGTCCTCTCACCCCTCCCCTCGGCACCTTTGGTATCACGGCACGAACCCCAGGACCGTTGGGGGTCAACGACCAGGCCGATCCCGGTGTAACCACCTGGCTGGGTGATACACCGGGCTCGCTGGGCAGATGGGACTGGGCGGATCCGACGCTGCCGCTTTGTACGCCCGCGGATCCTTACCCCGACCGGATATGCCGAGCCCACGCAAGGGTTCCGCTTTCGCCGGGATTTGACGCCAGTCGCCGAGCGCCGGAGCCGGCGCCGGCCACGAGGGCGACGGCTTCCATCTCCGTGAAGGAGGCGCAAGACAACGCCCTCAAGATCACATCCGTGTTTGAGGGAGGCAAGGTCGCCAATTACCAGGCGCTCGCCGACGATTTTGACGGCCAGGGAATGTCGTTTGGCCTGATCCAGTGGAACTTCGGGAGGAACACGCTAGGCCCGATTCTGAAGAAGATGCTGGATAAGGATCCTCGAGCGTTCGCGAACTGCTTCGGTGAAGATACGGACTATGACACGTTGAAAAACGCCCTGATCGCAGGAGATACGGTCACGGAGCTGAAATGGGCCCGCGCTATGGAGACGCCCACAAATCGGGCTGCGTGGCAGACGGCCTTCCACAAGGTCGGGGCGAATGCGACCTTCCAAGCGATTCAGTACGAAGAAGCGGTGGGGAAATATCACCGTGCCGCGTTGACAGTCATCGCGGATATCCGACTGATCAGCCCGAAACTATTTAAGAAGGTTGAGTTCAGGAGTTACGCTGCCATTTACGATCTCTGCGTGCAGCAAGGGGGCCTGCACGAAAAGGCGGGAGGCCACAAGACGTTGGACGCGATCAAGAAGCGGGTCGACGAGGAAAATCCCGCGACGCAACGGGATCTCATGATCATTGTAGTCACGGCGCGAGCCGAGACCGCCGCACGAGCAGAGTCGATCACGGATTGTCTAAGTCGAAGGCTGGGGATTCTCGACGGTGCGGCCCGCAAAGCCACGGCCACGGATGGCAAGATTAAAGAGCGGAAAAATCCGCAAGGTTTTGCGCTGATCCAACAATTTGGAACCAGATATGTCGAAAATCTCTAGACTGGCGTTACTGGGATTCATCTGGAGCGTCGCGGCTCTGGCGGACGATCGAGTGGCCGCGCCGGACTGTTCGGCGAATGTGTGCGTCGTCAATGTGTTCGACCAGAGCCTGATCACGGAGCCCTGTACCGGGTCCACGGTGCTCGTTGCCTACAGCACAGCCAGCGGCGCTACCCTGATTCAGTGCAACGCGGGGTCGAGTCCTGAGGACAACCTGACTTTAGTGTTTGACCGGCGCAACCAAGGGATAAAGCCATTTGAAGTGCAGGGAGGCAGGTTCCTTCGACCGACCGCATGGGATCAAGTGGCGCGCGAAGGAGTCCCGGACACGTTTGGAGTTGTGCCCCTGTGTCCTGGGACCAAGCGCGCGGCACCCGGACCGGGACAGTTGATCATTGTAGAGAAACACCCCAGCGACTCCGAGGAGCACCCCTACTGCTACAGCGTGGACTATGTGATGGCTGGTTCCAACAGCCTCACCATGCGCAGCGACGCGGGGAAAGAGCTTACTCCCCTGTCAGAACAGGGTTCGAAGCAGTGGGCCGCACTCCGGCAAAAGCTGACTCCCTACACTATGGCCGAAAAGGCCTCCGAGCCAGCCAGGACCGGGAAAGCGGCTTCGGTGAGGAGTGAGAAAGCTTCGTTGTATCTCACCCCAAACAAAACAGAGGCCAGCAAGATGTATCTGATCAAAGGCGACCAAGTGGAAGTGATTGACGACAGCAAATTGGGGGAAGGCTGGTGCATGATCCGCTATGTCACCAAGACGGGAAAGGCCATAGAACGATGGGCTCTGGCGCAGGATCTGGAGATCCAGCAAAAATAGAAGGCAGGTGAGCGAACTTTCAGATCCTGGAGAAAACGGCCTGTCACTTCTAGTGTCACCATGAACCCCAGCTCCCTCTAGCGTAAGTTCACTGATACCTGAGTAGAAATCGCTTCGAGAAAGTCAAAATCCCATCCTGGCTCGGTAAATCGGTAACGCAGTGAAATAACGGTGGACGCGCGATTGTAAAGATGGAAAGCCTACTTCTCGCACAAAATGTAGGCGCGAGATGTGCCCCCGGCAGGTAGAGCCGATCCCTCGGTTGCGGTTGGTTCGGCTGCGTTGTGACAAAGCCTATGAATGATCACCTGGGCGTGCCAACACTTTTGGGAATTCCATTTGATGGGGAGTCTTCTTATTTGCGGGGGGCGGGGGACGCGCCCGCGAAAATTCGCGCGGCCTTGCGGTCGGACGCTTGCAACATGTGGACGGAGTTGGGATTGGATCTGGCCGCGGCGGGCGCGTTCGAGGATGCGGGAGACCTGGAATTCATCGAACGTCACGCCTCTCCTGCTGAGGGCGAACATCCCCGCTCGTCCCCAAACTGCAGGAGAGCGGTGCCCCCGACTACAGAGCAGATCTTCGCGGCGATTGAGGACCGCGTCGGTTCGCTGATTGATGCGGGGAGGCGGCCGGTTTTGTTGGGTGGGGATCATTCGATTACCTTTCCAATTGTGAAGGCGTTTGGCAGGAACCGCCGAGGTCAGCCGTCCTCCCGTACGGGGCTGACGATTTTTCATTTTGACGCGCATCCCGATTTGTATGGGGGGAACCGGCTGTCGCATGCGTGTCCGTTTGCGCGGATCATGGAGGGCGGGTTGGCTAAGCGGCTCGTGGCGGTGGGGATTCGAACTGCGACACGGCATCAGAGGGAGCAGGCGGCTCGATTCGGGGTTGAGATGGTGGAGATGCGGGCCTTGCCGGCTTACGACAAATTGAGAGCGGACGGGCCGGTCTACGTAACGTTTGATATGGATGTGCTGGATCCGGGGTTTGCGCCAGGAGTTTCGCATCGCGAGCCGGGAGGGATGTCCGTACGGGAAGCAATTGCGCATTTGCATGCAATGAACGGGGAGATTGTGGGGGCGGATCTGGTGGAGTACAACCCGGTCGAAGATTTCGGGAAAACGACCGCTACTGTGGCCGCGAAGATCCTGAAGGAGATTCTGGGGAGGATGATTGCGGGATGAGAGTGACGACAGCCGATTTCTCCTCGTGCACTGCTGCTCGCGCCTTGGAATAGGTTCGTTGGGCCGACGGGTACCGGCTTCCACCCACGGGGGGACACAAAGGGTCACTGAGGAAATCGGGATTCGGGAGTTACAATCGGCGGTCGTGCAAATCACGAGCGAAACGGTAGTGTTGGCTGGGCTGCACTTGGCGGTCGGTTAGTAAACGGATAGTAAACGGAAGCCATGCCGACCTGCAACTAAGGGATTGGCTGGACCATGAACTCGCGACAGACATTTCCGGCGACCCGAGCACGCTGCCCGTCATCAGCCGTGATCGGAGTGTCGTTATGATGGCCGCGAATGAAGCGGTGGCGTATCCGAACATCGACCACAACGGGCCGGGGCGGCGCCGGCGCGGTTTTCGAGCGCCAGTCTGCCCATCATCGACAAGAGCACGAATGTGGACGAGTGGGCCGACGGCGAGTTCCGTAACTCGGGGCGTCAGATTACCTGGATTGGAATGGATATTCTGCGCGGTTTTTGACTTGGAAGCCGTGATTGCGGCAACTAGGATTATCACCAGGAAGGACAGGGGCCACAGGCGGGAGTCTGGACGCTCCAGCATGTATGACGAGCCGGTTTCGACAATCTGTCGTTAGGGGTCTGCTTGGCTTGGCGACTGCGGCCATTGCGGCGAGCGTGGGGTGCGCCGGCAAGGCGGCGCCAAATGCGCACGCCGGCGGGATGCCGGCGATGCCAGTAAAGGTCTTGGAGGCCAAGGCCGTTCCGGTCTACGACGCTTCCGAGTACGTGGCGACGCTGAAGTCGCGGGACTCGGCGGTGATTATGCCGCAGGTGGAGGGGCAGATCACGCAGATTTTTGTGCATTCGGGGGACCGGGTCAAAGCAGGCAGCCCCTTGGTGGAGATCGATCCAGTCAGGCAGAAGGCGACGGTAAGGAGCCAGGAGAGTACTCGGGAGGCGCAACAGGCCCAGTTGAATTGGGCCAAGCAGCAGTACCAACGGACGCTGGGTCTTTCCGAGGCGGGCGTGGTGAGCAAGCAGGATTTGGATCAGGCCAAAGCCACCCTGGACGCGGCTCAGGCGCAGGTGGATTCTCTGGATGCGCAGGTAAAGGAGCAGACGGTGCAGTTGCATTATTACAGAGTGACTGCCCCGCGTGCGGGAATTGTGGGGGATATTCCCGTGCGGGTTGGAGACCGCGTAACCACGTCGACGCAACTCACCACTGTCGATCTACCGGGCAGTCTTGAGGTTTATGTCTATGTGCCGGTGGAACGATCGTCACAGTTGAAGATGAATCTGCCGGTCCAGGTGCTGGACAGCAGCGGGAAGGTGCTGGCCGATTCCCGGATCAGCTTTATTTCTCCGCAGGTCGACAACACGACGCAAACCGTGCTGGTAAAGGCGCGCATCCCCAATGGGAACGAGGCCCTGCGGCAATTGCAATTCACTCGCGCGCGGGTGGTCTGGGGCACGCACGAGAATCCGAAGGTTCCGATTCTGGCGGTATCGCGGCTGGCAGGTCAGTTTTTCGCCTTTGTCGCGGAACCACAGGCTGGCGGATCCTATATCGCCAAGCAAAGGCCGCTGACGATCGGTGAGACGGTGGGGAATGACTACGAAGTGCGCAACGGAATCAGCCCCGGCGACAAGGTGATTGTTTCCGGGACGCAGTTCTTGATGGACGGGGCGCCAGTGATTCCGCAGAGTTGAGGAAGCCCGGCTTGCGGCTCTCGGCTTCCGGACTCCCAGGGTTTCGGCGGCAGGGGCGAAGCCAGAATTTCGGGAAGCCCGAAGGCGGACGCCGGAAGCCGTTTTCCAGACGGTTGTAGATACTCTGAGGCCGAATCCATGTTCGCTGAGTTTTTTATTCGTCGTCCGGTGTTTGCTTCGGTGTGCGCGCTGCTGATTGTCCTGGCCGGCGCGGCGGTCATCCCTACCTTACCGATTGCCCAGTTTCCGAATCTGGCGCCGCCCCAGGTCGGTGTGACCAGCGCTTATATCGGGGCGAGCGCACAAACTGTGGAGAGCGCAGTCACGATCCCTCTTGAGCAACAGATCAATGGCGCCGAGGGGATGAAGTACATCACGTCAACCAGCGGAAATGACGGGACAAGCTCGATCCTGGTGACGTTTGATTTGAACCGCAATCCCGACCTGGCGACGGTGGACATTCAGAACCGGGTGAACACGGCCCAGGGCCGGCTGCCGAGCGCGGTGAAGGCGATCGGCATTACCACGCAAAAGAGTTCGCAGAATTTTGTGTTTGGCGCCGCCGTCTTTTCCGACAACGATAAATACCCCACGCTGTTCATGAGTAACTATCTGGACGTGTATGTGCGCGATGCCCTCAAGCGCATCCCGGGTGTGGCGGACGTGATCATCTTCGGCGAGCGCAAGTACTCGATGCGGCTATGGCTCGATCCAGGACGGATGGCGGGACGAGCTTTGACGGCGCCGGATGTGGTGAATGCCCTGTCGGAACAGAATGTCGAAGTAGCCGCCGGCCAAGTAGGTCAACAGCCGGCGATTCCGGGGCAGCAATATCAGGTGAGTGTGCGGGCCGTCGGACGGCTGAGCGAGGCGGGGCAGTTTGACAACATCATTTTGAAGACGAACTCGGACGGCACGCTGGTGCGGCTGAAGGACGTGGGCCACGCCGAGTTGGGGGCGGAGGATTATTCGAACGACCTGCAGTTTAACGGGCAGGATGCTGTCGGGTTGGGAGTCACACAGCTTTCCACCGCCAACGCTCTGGAAGTCGATCGCCGCGCGATTGCGGAACTCGATCGGTTGTCGAAGAACTTTCCGCCGGGGATGCACTACAAAGTGGCGTTTGATACGACCGACGCTGTGGGTGAGTCGATTCGCGACGTGATCTACACGGTGGGTTCCGCCATCCTGCTGGTCATCCTGGTGATCTTCATTTTTCTCGGCGACTGGAGGACTACGATGATTCACTTCATCGCGACTCCGGTCTCACTGATCGGGACCTTCGCCTTCGTGAAGTTGCTCGGCTTCTCCATCAACACCCTGACCTTGTTCGGCATTACGCTCGCCACCGGGCTGGTGGTCGATGACGCCATCGTCGTGATTGAAAATATCGAGCGCCACATTGCCGGGGGCGAGCCCGACTCCCACAAAGCGGCGGTGGCCGCCACCACCGAGATTACCAGCGCCGTCATCGCCACCTCACTGGTGCTGGTTGCCGTGTTTGTGCCGGTTGCGTTCTTTCCCGGGACCACGGGCATCCTGTTTCGGCAGTTTGCCTTGACCATCGCCTTTTCCATCACCATCTCAGCCTTCAACGCCCTGACGCTGGCACCGGCGCTGGCGGCGATCTTTCTGGCGGGCTCCCACCGACAAAAATGGTGGCTGCTGCGCAAGTTTGACGATGGGGTCGCTGCCCTCACCCGCGGGTACCAGCGCCTGCTGCATCACCTGCTGGACTATAAGTTCGTGATGGCCCTGCTGTTCCTCGCGGGACTCGGGCTGACCTATTTTGTGTTCAGGCGGGTGCCGTCAGGATTTGTGCCAGATGAGGATCAAGGATACTTCATCATCGTGATTCAGGCGCCCCAGGGAGCGTCCCTGGAATATACGAAAGGAATCGGAAAGCAGATTTCGGGCTTGCTGGCGAATATCCCGGAGTCGGAGGGAACGTTTTCGGTTGCCGGATTCAGTTTTTCAGGGTCAGCGGCAAACCAGGGTTTGATTTTTGTCCCACTCAAACCCTTTTCCCAGCGTAAGGGCGAGGAGCATTCGGCCGCCGCGATTGTGAACCGTGTGCGGCCTATGTTATTCGCCGTGCAGGGCGCGATTGTCTTCGCCACGCTGCCACCGGCCATTCAGGGGCTGGGACAGTTTGGCGGATTTCAGTTTGTGGTGCAGGATCAGGCAGCGCATAGCCTGGACGAACTGGCTGCGGCCACGCAAGCACTGATGCGCGAAGCCGCCGCGCGCAAGGACCTGGTCGGACTTTATACCCCGTTTACGGCGAATGATCCGCAATATCTGGTGACCATTGATCGCGAGAAAGCAAAGAGCCTGCATGTCCCGTTGTCGCAGATTACAGATACGCTGGGCGTCTATATGGGTTCGGCCTATGTGAACGATTTTGATTTCAATAACCGGTCGTATCGCGTGTATGTGCAGGCCGACAAGCAGTTCCGCGCTTCGGCGCAGGATATGAAGGAGTTCTATGTGCGGTCGGATGGCGGGTCGATGGTGCCGCTGGACAATCTGATCAGCTCCGCGCAGACGACCACTCCCCAGGTGATCAGCCATTACAATCTGTTCCGGTCGGCGGAAATTGATGGTTCGGCAGCGCCCGGGTTCAGCTCCGGGCAGGCGATTCGGGCGATGGAAGATCTGGCGCGGAAGATGCCACGGGGCTTTTCTTACAGCTGGACGGGATTGTCGCTCGAGGAATTGCAGGCGGGCGGGACTTCCCTGCTGCTGTTTGGATTGGGAACTCTGGTCGTGTATCTGACACTTTCGGCGCAGTATGAAAGCTTCGTGCTGCCCTTCATTGTGTTGCTGGCCGTGCCGATGGCGTTGCTCGGTGCGTTGGGAGCGCAGTGGATGCGCGGGTTGCAGAATGATGTGTTCTGTCAGGTCGGGCTGGTCATGCTGGTTGGTTTGGCCAGCAAGAACGCGATCCTGATTGTCGAGTTCGCCGAACAGTTGCGCGAGCGCGGAGTACCTTTGGTGGAATCGGCCGTACAAGCCGCGACTATCCGATTGCGGCCGATTCTGATGACGTCGTTGGCATTCATTCTCGGCGTGGTGCCGCTCGTGGTTGCGACTGGCGCCGGAGAGAATGGGCGGCATTCTGTGGGGACGACGGTGTTTGGCGGAATGATTATGTCGACGGTGTTGAATTTGCTTTTTATTCCCGTGCTGTATTTGATTATCGAGGGATGGAGGGAGCACGGAAAAGGGCCCGTCCAGCATCGTTAAGAGTGGAATCGCCTCCGACACGGAAATCAGAGTCCCCACCCTATCCCGCCAAAGATGCGGAACAAGGCTGAGGCACGCTCAGGTCCCGTTCCCATTCCTGGCTTCCAGCTTCTTCTTCATGCGCGCTTGTTTGCGGCGCACTCTGGCCATCCACTCGCGGGAGTACATCGTGCCGCGGCACTTTGGGGAGCCGCAGTGGCACGGGGCGGGCTCTTCGTCGTCGTAGAGGTTGTAGTCCCAGACCAATTCTTCCCCGGGGGCGATATCGCGCAGGGCGAAGAGCCATACCCGGCCTTTGATCTCGTCGACTTCGCAGTTGGGGTCGCAGGAGTGATTCATGTAGGCGCCTAGGCCGTGTCCGTCGATGACAGTTTTGCCGTCCTCCAAACCATACAGGTAGGTGCGCGGTGCGCCGTCGTAGCGGCGATCGGCCTCTTCCGGAGTAATGCGCTCGCCGCGGTATTCGACGACTCGGGTGCCTTTGCGGATGGCCGCGTTGGTGTAGACGCCGACGGCGTGAATGGGGGATGGGCGGACTACCAGGGGCATGAAACTAATTTCGCATGCGGCGGGGATTTTGGGGAGAGTGAGATGGAAAAGATTTTGGAAAAGTCGAAATCCCCCCGGTCTTGCGAAAGCTAAAGACCGCGAGACCAGGGTGAGGCACCCTCGCCTGGGATGTCGCCTGAGGTCTTACCGGTCATAGAGGCGTGCTGCCGAAGCCTTGTTGGCGGGCGGGTCCGGTTTTCTTCGAGGTGCTGTTGCTCGGATTGGGGTTCGGCCTTCCTCGGTGCCTGGTCCTGCTTGCGTTGCTCGCAGGCACTCTGGGCTCACGCCTTCGTGAATCCTGCGATCAGGGAGTCCAGTTTGGCCAAGAGGGCTTGATTGCCTTGGCGGGGGTAGGAGGCCAAGGCCTCTCGATAGTAGGGGAGGTTGAACAGGAAAGAGTCGACTCGCTCCCGATTGAGTTGGTCCCACCATGTGCCGTACCCGAGTTGCTGGAGCCAGTAGGCATTCGAGATTTGTTCGAACTGATGGCGGACGGGAACTGCCAGGTACGGCTTGCCCAGGTGGAGAGCTTCGGTGACGAGAGAAAATCCGGAGTTCGCGATGATGGCTCGAGCGGTGACCAGGTCGCGGAAGAAGCCATCGAGCGAGGGCTTTTTGAAAGTGATGTTGCCCTGCGTGCCGGCGCGGCCGAAGCCGTAGGCAATGAAGCGGGCGCGGACCGAGCCTAACAGCTTTGCCAGTGCCGGCGCGGGCGAGGTGACGTAGACGAGCACGTGGTCGGCCTCGCTTGGCCTTGCGCTCAGGATTTCCTGGCGCAACAGCGGCGGAAACAGGAAGGTGTTGCGCTTGCGGATCGGAGCCGTGAAGAACGAAATAACCAGATAGGCGCGGGCGCGCGGGGTCATCAGTTTGGTGACGATTTTTGCGGCAGCGGCGTCCCGGCGGTATTCAGCAGGATAGGAAACGGCCACGTTGGTCAGGCAATGCTGGTTGTCGATCGAAATGACGGGGAGATGGCGCCTGTGTCCTATGTGGCAGGTTAGCGGCTCGAAGTCCGTAAGCACCAAGTCGATTTCCTCGTCGTCGATCAGGTGCTTCAGGCGGGTGAGACTTCTTGCGGCTTGCGGGACGGTGATCAGGTTCTTTGCCAGGGTACGTCTGTAGCGGACGCGGTTGTTAACGTAGGCGAGGCGGAATCCGTAGATCTCGGTGACATCAAAGTGGGGTTTCAGGTTGGCGAGACCGCGGTCGAAGGAAGCTACGTGGAGTTTGTGGCCTTTTTCTGCCAGGTGGGTGAGGACTTCTTTGGCGCGGGTGGAGTGGCCTGCGCCTTCTCCGTTGACTCCGTAGAGGATGTTGGCCACGGGTGAAGGGCGAGTATAGAACAAAAATTAAAGATAAAGCCCCCTATCCATTCTGCGGCCTTTTACGCCGGTGGGGAGGAGCCCCTGTGACACGAAAGGCCAGGCGCTTTGGGATTCTTCGAGCGCTCGTCGATTCAGGAATCGTCCTTCATCCGCGTTCGTCGGTGTCGCTCGCTCGACCGGGACGGACGAAAGCGTCAACCCCTACCCGGCTATTGCTGGGGTTGGGAGACTGGGAGAGCTACGGTATCGATCGTGGCTGGGTCGTCGCGCAATTTGATGTAGAGCATTTTACCTTTTGGCGGGGGAATCGCGAGGGCATCTTCGACGAAGCCCTCGGGGACGGTAACTGAGTTGGCGAAGTCGGCGTCGGCGCTGACGGAGTCGAGCAGAAACAGTTTGTCGCCGCTGAGGGTGCACCGCTTTTCGGTGCCGGGGACGCAGCGAACGGCTTTCAGCATCGGGATTCGAACCAGGTTCACCAGGGATTGCCAGTCTCCGTTGATGCCGTCAGCACTGACCGGACGGAACTTCAGCGGGCCGAAAGCGGAAGGGCCGAGAAGCTTCATCGGGTCGAGCACGGCGAGGACGGTTTTATTGTCCTGCATGGTGAGGTTGCCGTCTTTGAAGCTCAACAGGACACGGAAGGATTCGTCCGCGGTATCGACTTCGATTTTTTCCGTCGCCGGGAAGATTTCAGGGACTTGCGTTCTCAGGGCGAAGTTCAGGCGACCATCCTGCGGAAGCTCGTCCGGACTTCCGAGGCGAACGCCCGGCGGCGCCGAGGGATCAACTTGGATGCTTTTGCTGAGGATGGTGATCGCCGGGCGCGGGTCTTCCACTTCGGTCTTGAGATCGCGCGTGCGGCCGTCTTTCAGCGTGGCGTGGACGACGATGGCGTCGGCGGCGTGCAGCTTGGTCTTGACCGCGGTGTCCGTTGTGGTCAGTTTGAGTTCGTCTTGCTGGTTGGCGCGGGTCAGGGAGTCGGGATTGAAGTGAAGTCCGTCGACCTCGAGTCCCGCGACTTGATCGAGGCGGGTGCCTTTGAGAACTCCGTCCATGTCTCCCGCGTGGATGCCAAAGCTGTCCAGCCGTCCGGCTTCGGCGTAGGTATGCAGCGGGATTTCGTCGACCTCCTCGAGGCCGAATTTCTTGACCAGCATCGTGACCCCACCGGCGCTGGCTTTCTCGAGCGGAACCTTGACTTCGAGTTCGTCGGGCTTGGAAGTCTTCCACTCTGCCGGCAGCGTCTTTCCTTGTTCGTCTTTGAGTGTGACCTCACTGACGCAACAGGCATCTTGCGACTCCAGATGAATCGTGTCTTCGCGGCCGACGATCAGCGCACTGGCATCTTTGGAGCCGACGATCCATTGCGTGGGGCGCGAGGTGCGCAAGCGATAATGCGGGCCCTCAAAGGAATGGAATCCCCATTCGCCGCGCAGGATCCCGGTGACTTCGCCGTCGAGGTCGGCCGATGCGAGAGGGTGAGTGTCTACCTCGAACCCGCCTTTTGCGGGATCGGGCTTGGCCGACAGATCGACCGGCGGGCCGGACTTGGGCTCGACGTGTAGAACAAAATGGTGCGCCATTTCGGTGGCGAATACCAGCGGAGCGCCATCGGCTTGAAGCAACAGCGTTGGCTTGCCGGCACACTGCAGCTGGTTCGGTTCGATTGCGCGCAGCGGCGGCGGAGGCGCGGTTCGGACCGGAGGCAGACCAATCACCAGCACCGATTTGGGATTGCGGAACGAAGGCGGGTTGTTGAGGCGAAGATTGAGGTCATCTTGCTTGGGCAAGGCGAGGGCGGGAATGTATTGGTATTGCGCGGTGTGCGCGGTGCTGAGGATGCGTGCGACGTCCACGACTGCGCCAACGTAGGGACTGTAATAGCCGCCGCGGGCCGTGGGCGTAGCGCTGATTTGTGCCAGGAGATCGGACGACGCACCGGAAGTCAGGGTTGCGACCATGGTCTGGCTGTGGGCGTCATCAAGGACCAGGCTGTCGGTGTTCTGTGTAAGGCACGGCACCTGCTGGTCGCTCGGCTTGTCGAAGCACTGATTGTCGAGGCGGATGTTCAGGCTGCGCGCGAGAACAGTGGTGCGTGCCTTCAACTGCTCGGGATCCGCCGTGTAGGTTTCGCGGACCGCTGCCAGATAGCGTTCGAGACGCTGGCGGTCGAGGCTGGCCTGTTGAAGATCCTGCGCGGCGCGCACGAATGCTCCCGGCTTGCCCCGGACTGCGGCACGCAGGGTGCTGAAAGCACCTCCGGTCTCGGGGGCGAGGAAGATGAGAGCTTCTTCGGCTTCCTCGGGAACCACGACGAAAATGCCTTCCTCGTGAACCGGTTTATTCCAGGTTTCAACCCGGGTGAACCAGGACTCGGGCGGAGGATTGGTCGCACCGCGAAGAAAAGCGACGATCATCAGGTAATGAACGGACTGACTGTCAGGCAGATCGGCGTGCACCCAGAGGCGATCTCCGGCCTGAAGATTGGGAACTTCGGCGATGGGGAGAGTGATTCCGGCACGCTGCACGCGGACTTCAACTTTGGGGCCGATGAGATCGAAGGCGGCGTTGTCGCCATGGGCCGAGGCCGCCAGGAGCAGCAACCAAACCGCCACAGCGAATTGGCGATGGAGAAAATGAAAAAGTTCGGTGACGCGCACTACTCCCCTCTCCCGGCTGGTCTCACAGAACCCTGACCAAACCTTCATTTTAAATGATTCCAATGGTTGTCGTTGCCGCCAGACTCAAAGGGGTAAGTGCAAATACGTGCGCGCGTTGCGGTAGGAGATGTCTTCCACCAGGCGGCCGAGGAGCGTGCCGTCGTCGGGCAGTTCGCCGCGGGCCACATCCCGGCCGATAATGTCGGAGAGGATGCGGCGGAAATATTCGTGCCGCGGATAGGACATGAAAGAACGCGAGTCCGTGACCATACCGACGAAACGCGAGAGCAGACCTGCATTCGACAGAGCATCGATTTGCGCGGTGATTCCCTGCTTCTGATCGAGGAACCACCAGGCGCTGCCGAATTGAATCTTGCCCGGGGTTTCGTCCTGAAAACAACCGGTGAGGGTTGCAAAGGCGAAGTTGTCGGAGGGGTTGTTGTTGTACAGGATCATCTGCGGCAGGGCGTTCTCGCGGGCGAGGAGATCGAGATAGGCCGCGAGTGCGGCTCCCTGGGGAAAATCTCCGATGGTGTCGTAGCCCGTGTTGGGGCCGATGGAGCGGCGGGCGGCAGAGTTGACGTTGCGGCGGGCGCCCAGATGAAGCTGTTGGGTCCAGCCCTTTTCGGCGTCAAGGCGGGCGAAGAAAAGCATCAGGAAAGACGCAAATTGTGTGCGCTCTTCCGGGGTGAACCGTTTCCCCTGGTGCGCCTTGCTGACGATCGCGGCCGCCGTCTTCTCGCTGCATGGGGTCGCGAAGCAGTGATCAAGCCCGTGGTCGGAAAGGCGGCAGCCGAAGGCATGGAAGTCGTCATGGCGCCGCCGGAGCGCGTCGAGGAAGGTTTTGAGGTTGTGGATTTCGACGTTGGCGGCTTTTGAAAGTTGCTTGAGCCAGGGACGGAACTCGGGTTGGCCGATGGCCAGTGCCTGGTCTGGGCGGAAGGCGGGAAAAACGCGCGCCGACAGGTTAGATTTGGCGATCGCACGGTGAGGGCTCAGGTCATCGGTGGGATCGTCGGTCGTACAGATGGCTTCCACGCGAAACTTCTTGAGAATGCCGTGCGCCGTCAGTTCTTCGCCCAGAGCGGAGTTGGCGCGCTCCCAGATTTCAGGAGCAGTCGATTCATCGAGTAACTCAGTGATTCCGAAATAGCGCTGCAGTTCGAGATGCGTCCAATGGTAAAGCGGATTGCGCAGTGTATAGGGAACGGTACGCGCCCACGCCAGGAATTTTTCGTAGGGAGAGGCATTCCCGGTAATGTATTTTTCAGGAATGCCATTGGCCCGCATGGCGCGCCATTTATAGTGGTCGCCTTCGAGCCATATTTCGAACAGGTCGGCGAAACGGCGGTTTTCGGCGATGTCTTTGGGGGAGAGATGGCAGTGGTAGTCAAGGATCGGCTGCGCGGCGGCGTGTTCGTGATAAAGTCGCTCGGCGACGTGATTGCTGAGCAGAAAATCCCTGTCCAGGAAAGCCTTCATGGTGGGTGCCCGCACAATGGCAGCAAGCGATGAATATATCAGTTCTGCTCCGCCCCACGGCGAGATGACGATCTGCGGGTGCACATAGTGCTGAAAACACGAGCGAACCATTCCTTCATGGCGCAGTCGGGCCAGACCATAACGCGGGGGACGGAGATCGGCAGGGGCCGAGTCCGGTGGTTAGTCTGTGGGCTGCTGTTTTTGGCGGCCTCGGTGAATTACATGGACCGGCAGGTGATTGGGCTGCTGAAGCCCACGCTCCAAGCCCAGTTGGGATGGACCGAGATTGGATATAGCAACATCGTGCTCGCTTTCACCATGGCGTACGGCCTGGGATCGTTTTTCGTCTCGAAGCTGATCGATCGGCTGGGCACGCGCCGGGGATTATCGCTGGCAGTCCTGTTTTGGAGCATTTCAGCGATGGCGCACGCCGCGGCGGGGTCGGTGATGCAGTTTGCCATGGCTCGATTCAGCCTGGGGATCGGAGAGGCGGGAAGCTTTCCGGGCTCGATCAAGGCGGTCGCGGAATGGTTCCCCAGGAGAGAGCGGGCGGTCGCGACCGGAATTTTCAATTCCGGCACCAACGTGGGCGCAATCCTGGCGCCTCTGATCGTACCCTGGCTGACCCTGCGATATGGCTGGCGTATGGCCTTCATTGGAACCGGGGCGCTGGGCCTGGCGTGGATCGCGGCGTGGCTGGCGCTCTATCGGCGACCGGAGGAAAGCAGCCTGGTCTCGCCCTCCGAGTTGGCATTCATCAAAAGTGATCCCGAGCAGGCGGTCACGACCCAGGTTCCCTGGCGTGCTTTGCTGAGGCTGCGGCAAGCATGGGCGGTCGGCATGGGGAAGTTTTTTACCGACCCGATCTGGTGGGTGTACCTGTTCTGGATGCCGGATTTCCTGAGCCGCAATCTGAAGCTGGATTTGAAGGGGATGGCACTCCCTCTGTTCGTGGTTTATAGCGGCGCCAGCGTGGGGAGCATTACCGGCGGGTGGATTTCGTCGGCGATGTTGAAACGCGGATGGGGAGTCAACGTCAGCCGAAAAACGGCGATGCTGGTCTGTGCCCTGGCAGTGACGCCGATCATCCTGGCGGCGCGCACCGGCAATGCCTGGGTTGCGGTCGGACTGATTGCGCTGGCGGCGGGAGCGCATCAGGGGTGGTCGGCCAATGTCTACACGCTTGCCTCGGACATGTTTCCGCGGAGTGCGGTTGCTTCGGTGGTCGGTTTTGGGACGCTGCTGGGAACGATCAGTGGGATGTTCATTGCGAAGATGGTGGGATACATTTTGCAGCGCACGGGATCGTATCTGCCGATCTTCATTCTGGCGGGTTCGGCGTATCTGGTGGCGCTTGGGTTTGTGCAGGCACTGGTGCCGCGGGTCGAGCGAGCCGAGGTCTCCGGTCGGAGTTGGCAACCCGGCACGGGGTCATAGGCAGCAAGGGCTCCAAAACGCTCGACAACGGCTTGTATAATTCGCCGCGTGCGAGGCCCGGATGATTCTGCGACTCTCGGAAAACGCTCGGGCGCTGGCTGGGGCCGCTGCTGAACAAGCGGCGGGGGCGATGAAAGCGGCAATCGCCGCACGAGATCGCTGCCGTGTCGTGCTCGCGACCGGCAATTCGCAGCTGGCGTTTCTCGAAGCCCTCACCCGAATGCCAGGGATCGATTGGAAGAAAGTCGAAGCCTTTCATCTCGATGAGTATGTTGGGATGCCGATCACGCATCCGGCCAGCTTTCGAAGATTTCTGCTGGAGCGATTCATTCGCAAGGCTGGAATTGCTGACTACCACTTCATTCGAGGGGATGCGCCTGATCTGACGGTCGCGGTCGACGAGGTGGGGAGGCAGTTGACCGCGGCGCCGATGGATCTGGCATTTGTCGGGATCGGCGAGAACGGGCACATTGCGTTCAACGATCCCCCGGCCGATTTCGAGACCGCAGAGCCCTACATTGTGGTCGAACTCGATGAGGCCTGCCGGCGGCAACAGGTTGGGGAAGGATGGTTCGCCGACATCGCGGGAGTGCCGCAGCGCGCGATTTCCATGTCCGTACGGCAGATCCTCAAGGCGCAGGAAATCATTTCGGTGGTACCGGATAAGCGCAAAGCTGAGGCGGTCAAGAGGTGTCTGGAAGGCCCGATCAGTCCCCTGGCTCCGGCATCCATTTTGCGGCGGCATGAGAACACGACGATCTATCTCGATCAGGAATCGGCTTCGCTGCTGAGTCTGACAACCCGGCGGAGGTTTGAGAAGGAATCCGAGACAGCGGTTGGCTCCTAGCTCCCCCATGGCGACCGCTGCGAAGCCGATCCCGTCGTTGCGCTGGTGGATCGGCGGCTTGCTGTTCGCTTCGACCGTCATCAACTACATCGATCGGCAGACCCTCTCGCTGCTGGCACCCTACCTGAAGCTCGAATATCACTGGACGAACTCGGACTACGCCAATCTGACCATCGCGTTTCGGGTCGCGTATACGATCGGACAGAGTGCATTCGGCCGGATGATCGACCGGGTCGGCACGCGGCGCGGGCTGACTCTGACGGTGATTTTCTACTCCATCGTGTCGATGGCGACTTCCCTGGCCCGAGGCTTCTCGAGCTTCGTAACGTTTCGCTTCTTGCTGGGCGCGGGAGAATCGGCGAACTGGCCGGCGGCCACCAAGGCGGTGTCGGAGTGGTTTATGAAACACGAGCGCGCGCTCGCAACTGCGCTGTTCGATAGCGGTTCGTCCATCGGCGGCGCGATCGCACCTTTCTTCGTATTGTGGATTTACCTTCGCTGGGGATGGCGACCGGCATTTGCCGTACCTGGCGTGCTGGGATTCATTTGGCTGATCGCCTGGCGATGGCTCTACTACCCGCCAGAGATTCACGGCAGGATCCGCGCGGAGGAGCGCGAAATGATCGCGGCCGACAAGCAGGAGCCGCTTTCAATGCCAGCACAGGAAAACAAGCTGCGCTGGCGCGATCTTCTGAAGCTGCCGCAGACCTGGGCAACCATCATCGCCAAGAGCTTTACCGATCCGGTCTTTTTCTTTATTACGGAATGGTTCCCGATTTACCTCCTGGCCAAAGGCATTGATCCAAAGACCGAAAAGATCGCCTTGGGGATTCCATTCATCGCCGCCGACATAGGCAGCTTTTTCGCCGGGTGGCTCTCCGGATATCTGGTGAAGCGGGGCATGTCGCTCGGCTGGGCCCGGAAAATTCCGATCGTCTACGGCGGAATAGGAATGACCCTGCTCACTGCGACCATGTTCACCACCAATCTCTATTGGATCGCTCTCTTGTTTTCTGTCGTGACCTTCACTTATGCCGGATTCACAATCATGGCCAACACACTGCCATCCGACCTGTTCCAGAGCGAATCGGTGGCGTCGGTGAGCGGACTGGGTGGAACCGGAACCGGAATCGGGACGATCATTGCAACCAAGCTGATTGGATATGTTTCGGATGCGCGACAGGCAACAGGCACGCATTCCTTTGATCCGATCGTGATCGCAGCCGGAATCATTCCATTGGTGGGGATGATTCTGACTTTGCTGCTGCTGCGGAATAACCAGGCGACCGAGCGCGGGCTGGTGCGCAGAATCTGAGGTTTGGTTACACTCGTGAATCGGGTTTGAGGAGAGCCGAGTGAAGATCACGGATGCCAAAGTGTTCGTCTGCAGCCCGGGACGGAATTTCGTCACCCTGAAAATCTATACCGACGAGGGAGTCTACGGCCTGGGCGATGCGACGCTGAACGGGCGCGAGCTCGCGGTCGCTTCCTATTTGCGCGATCACCTGATTCCTTGCCTGATTGGGCGCGATCCGTTCCAGACAGAAGATGTGTGGCAATACTTTTATCGCGGGGCTTACTGGCGGCGCGGGCCGGTCACGATGTCGGCGATTGCCGCCATCGACATGGCGCTCTGGGATATCAAAGGTAAAGTGCTGAAGACCCCGGTGTACAACTTGCTCGGCGGCGTGAGCCGCACCGGCGTGATGGTGTATGGACATGCCAACGGGCGGGACATCGAGGAAACGGTCGAGGAGGTGGCGAAGTACAAGGAGCAGGGATACCTTGCCATCCGCGCGCAATCAGGCATTCCCGGGCTGGCATCGACGTACGGAGTGGCCAGGGACAAGATGTTTTACGAACCGGCGGAAAAAGGATTGCCGCCGGAGAATCTGTGGTCGACGGAAAAATATCTGTTGCACGTGCCCAAACTGTTTGAGGCACTGCGGCTGAAGTTTGGCGACGATTTGCATTTGCTCCATGATGTGCATCACCGCTTGACTCCGCTTGAGGCGGCACGGCTGGGAAAAAGTCTGGAGCCGTATCATTTGTTCTGGCTGGAAGATGCAGTCACGGCAGAATTGCAGGAGGGGTTCCGGCTGATTCGCCAGCACACGACCACGCCTCTGGCGGTCGGTGAGGTCTTCAATTCGGTTTGGGATGCGCACATTTTGATTACCGAGCAGCTCGTTGACTACCTGCGAATGACGGTGGTGCACGGTGGTGGGTTGACTCATCTGAAGAAGATCGCGGCGCTGGCCGAGATTTATCACGTGCGAACGGGCAGCCATGGTGCGACCGATCTTTCTCCGGTGGCCATGGCGGCGGCGTTGCACTTCGATATTTCCATCAACAATTTCGGGATTCAGGAATACATGCGGCACACGGCAGAGACCGATGCCGTATTTCCGCATGCCTACTGGTTCAAGGGTGGATATCTGCATCCCGGGGACGCGGTCGGGTTGGGAGTGGATTACGACGAAAAACTCGGCGAGAAGTTTCCCTATGAACGCGCCTATCTGCCGGTGAACCGGAAGCTGGATGGAACCATGTTTAACTGGTGAGTCACGGGCGCGCCGCTTGTGGGGAAAATCTTCCTGTCGCGCTGAATCGGGGAAAAATGGGCACCCAGAGGAGCTATGTACAAAAAGTTGGATCTGACAGGAAAGGTTGCAGTCGTGGTGGGGGGAAGTACCGGCATCGGCAGGACCGTCGCGCTGGGATTGGCCGAGGGAGGAGCGGACGTCGTGTCGAGCGCGCGGCGCGCCGATCTTGTGAACCAGCTGGCCAGCGAGATTGAGGCGCTGGGCCGGCGGTCGTTGCGGATGCCGTGCGACGTCGGCGACCGCAGCTCGCTCGAGAAACTATTGCAGGCCTGCCTCGACGCGTTTGGCCAGGTCGACATCCTGGTAAATGCCGCCGGCATAACGAAAAAAGCTCCAACCATCGACTATGCGGAAGCAGACTGGAACCGCATTCTCGATACCAACCTGACGGGGACCCTGCGCACCTGCCAGGTATTTGGCCAACATATGATCGCGCGGCGATACGGGAGGATCATCAGTATCGCCTCCATGGGGTCGTTTCTCGGCCTGTTCGAAGTGGCTGCTTACAGCGCCAGCAAGGCGGCGCTGGCTTCGCTGACAAAATCACTGGCGATCGAGTGGGCGAGGTATGGCATCTCGGTGAATGCCATTGCCCCGGGATACTTCCGGACGCCTTTGAGCGAAAAGCTGCTGGTAGGGACTCCACGGGGGAACGAAGTCATCATGCGGACTCCGATGAACCGCTTCGGGGAGCTCGAGGAACTGGTGGGAGCGGCGGTGTTTCTGGCTTCCGACGCTGCCAGTTTTGTGACCGGCACGATTTTGCCGGTCGACGGGGGAGTGCTGGCGAGCGGAGTGAATCAATAAATACCAATCCGCTTGCAAGTCAGAGGCTATGCGTACGCAGCCTAGGTCGCTACCATTCCGCAACATAGACGAAGTCGGCCGCCGGGCGGTGGAGCGCCTGGGTAATCCTCATCCCGAGTCGCATGTCGATGGCAAACTTCACCGTGCGCAGGCCGGTGAGCTGGCTCGGCGTGCAGTGCAGACGATCGGCCGCTTGCTGCCAGGTGGAACCGCGGGCGGTGCGAGCCGCGTTGAGCGTATCGTAGAGTTTCTTCAGGTCCCAACGCAGCCGATGCGCCTGGTCCGCCAGGGGAAGGGGCACGCCGGCAGTGCCCGGCTTAGGCACGGCGATGAAGGCCTCGGGCGGGACCCCGAGCCAGCGCAGCACAAATAGCGCGTGCTGGCAGCTCACGCCTTCGTCGAGGTGTCGGATCGTCGCCGGGCTGATGGGGTGATCGTTGCGTCGCTCGTTCAGCACGCGCGACTGTTCCCAGATCGCGGCCGCTAACGCTGGCCAGCTCAGCTGCTCGTCACGCCGTCGCGCCTCCACGGCAGCGAAGAACTTCTGCGTGTCGAACCCCCTCGATGAGGTCACACAGGCCTCCTGTGTCTGACTACCGCGGTTGAACTTCGACCATATTCTGGTCAGCAGGCAAGTAAAATCTTTGCCTCGCCCAACGCCGCGCTCGCTAGGCTAGGAGGCCTTCTTTCGCAGGGCGGCTCGCGCCGTGGCAACCGCCTCCAGCAATTCTTTGCCAGCGCCGGTAATCTTCTCCAAATTCCCTTCGCGCAGGGCGGTGGCATCGACCAGGTCTGCGCCAACTCCCAGGGCAAAAGCACCCGCCGCGATGAAGTCGCCGGCGTTGCCCGCGTTCACCCCCCCGGTGGGGATCAAGTTGGCCCTGGGAAACGGTGCCTTTAGCGACTTGAGATATTTCGGGCCTCCAACATTTCCGCAGGGAAAAATCTTGACCAGTTGTGCTCCGTGTTCCTCAGCGTTCATCAGTTCGGTGGGAGTGAGCGCTCCGGGAATCGCCAACTTCTGGCTGGCGCGCGCCACCGAGAGAACCGAAACCGCCAATCCCGGACTGACGAGAAACTGTGCTCCCGCCCGCAGGCAGGCTTCAGCCTGCTGGGCGTTGGTCACCGTGCCGGCTCCGATGAGAACGTCGCTGCCGCGCTGCCTGGCGACTTCACGGATGACCGACAGGGCGTTGGGCACGGTCATGGTGATCTCGACCAGGGGAATTCCGGCGGCGCAGATAGCTTCGACGGCGCGGGTCGCCTCTTCCACACTCGCCGCCCGGACCACGGGAACGATCCCGATGTCACCGATCTTTCGAATCACTTCATCCACACTTAATTCAGTCGCCAATGTAAAAACCTCCTCCGGATCAGCGCTCGATTCGGGCCGTGCGCGATGTCATGACCTGCAGCACTTCCGCCAGCGTCGCCATCGAGGTATCACCGGGAGTAGTCATGGCCAACGCTCCATGTGCGGCACCGCACTCGACCGACCACTGCGGATCTTTTCCCGACAGGAGTCCGTAGATAAGGCCGGAGGCGAAGGAATCTCCGCCGCCGACTCGATCATAGATTTCGAGATCTTCACGCGCGGGCGCTTCGTAGAACTCTCCGTCGTGATAGCAGAGCGCTCCCCAGTCGTTGCGGGTAGCGGTTTTGGCGTTGCGTAGCGTCGTAGCGATCACTGCCATCGAAGGATATTGTTTCACCACCGCTTCGATCATTTTCTTGAAGCTGGCGGATTCGACCTTGGAGTGCTGCTCGTCGAGGCCCGCAACGGAGAATCCGAGCGCGGCCGAGAAGTCTTCCTCGTTGCCGAGCATGACGTCGACGAAGGGCGCCAGGCGCCGGTTCACTTCCTGGGCCTTGGATTTGCCGCCGATGGATTTCCAGAGGGAAGCGCGGTAATTCAAGTCGTAAGAAACCATGGCGCCAGCTTGCTTGGCAGCTTCGATGGCTTCCAGAGCCACCAGCGGGGTGGTCTCAGAGAGCGCGCAAAAAATTCCTCCCGTGTGAAACCAGCGGGCGCCGTCTTTCGAGAAAATCTGCTGCCAATCGATCTCCCCGGGCTTGAGTTGGGAGGCCGCGGTGTGGCCGCGATCCGAGCAGCCGACGGCAGCACGCAGTCCAAAGCCGCGTTCGGTGAAATTCAATCCATTGCGCACGCTGCGGCCGACGCCGTCGTAGGCAACCCAGCGAACGTACTTTTGGGAAACGCCCCCTTCGAGCATCAGATCTTCGACGAGGCGGCCGATGGGATTGTCGGCGAGTGCGGTGACAATGGCGGTGTCGAGCCCGAAGCAGCGCCTCAGACCGCGGGCGACGTTGTATTCGCCGCCGCCCTCCCAGGCACGAAAATGGCGGGTGGTGGAGATGCGCTCGTCGCCGGGATCAAGGCGCAACATCACTTCCCCGAGACTCACCAGATCCCACATGCAGTCGCGTTTTCCCTTGATAGCCAGTTTCGACATGATCGCCGTCAAACCAATGCCCTGGAGCACTCTCGGGTACAAAGAATAGCGAAGAGGCGCAACCCGGGTGGCTGCGGCTCTTGGCTGATAAATCGGAGAGATTTTAAATGATTGCTGTCGCGGAAAGCGATAAAGCGCTCTCTCGTTTCGCGACAGCAACGTCACTGGCCTGCCGCGCGGCCGGCCGAGGACATCATCGCCCAGCCGCCTTTCTCCTTGGAAGACACGCTAGTCGACGTGTTCACCCTCGCCAAACACTCCCTCGCCTGCGGGCAGAACGTCGCGCTCGCCGGCGACCCACACGTACAGGGTGGGCAGCAGGAAGATGCTCATGATCAGTGCGGCCGTCAGACCGCCTACGATCACGATGGCAAACGGGCGTTGGGAGTCGGAGCCGATGGCATGCGACATAGCCGCGGGAAGCAGGCCCAGCGTGGCGACCAGCATGGTCATCATGATGGGACGCAGGCGCAGGACGGCTCCCTCGACGGCTGCGTCTTCAATGGTGTAGCGGCGCACCCGCAGCTGATTGATGTATTCGAGCATGATCACACCGGTCTGTACGGAGACCCCGAAAAGCGCCAAGAATCCGACGCCGGAGGAAACGCTGAAGTTCGTGCCAGTGATTAACAGTGCGAGCACGCCGCCAATGGGAGCGACGGCAACGTTGGCCATGATGAGCACCGACCATTTGAACGACTTGAACATGGTGTAAAGAATAATGAAGATGAGCAGCAGGGTAATCGGCAGCACGATCAGCAATCGCGCGTTCGCACGCTTCTGGCTGGCATACTCACCTTCCCACTTCAGGCGATAGCCATTGGGCAACTTCACTCCTTCGTTGACTTTCTTGATGGCCTCTTCGACGGCGCTACCGAGATCGCGCCCCCGAACGCTGTACTTGATGGCGATGTAACGCTGGTTTCCCTCGCGGTAGATTTCCGACCCGCCCTCGGAGACTTGAACTTTCGAGAGTTGCGCAAGCGAGACCCGCTCGCCGCTGGGCGAGACCAGGCGGATCCTCTCGATGGCCTCTTGGGTGTCGCGGTACTGGGGCAGATAGCGCACGACGAGGTCATACCGCGCCTCGCCCTGCAGCACCTGGGTGAGCGCATTGCCGCCGACGGCACTTTGCACCGCATCCTGCACGTCGGCGACGTTGATCTGGTAACGGGCTGCGGCATTGCGATCGACAGTGATGTTGAGGTTCGGCTGGCCCAGAACGCGGAATACACCCAGATCTTCGATCCCAGGAACCGTCCGCAGGATGGCAACGATCCCATCGGCCTTTTCTTCCAGTGTCTTGAGGTCATCGCCAAAGACCTTGGTGGCAAGTTCGCCCTTCACACCGCTGACGGCCTCTTCCATGTTGTCTTCGATGGGTTGAGAGAATCCCCAGACCACGCCGGGAATTTTGTCCAGTTCGCGTTGCATGGCAGCGATCAGCTCATCCTTGTTTTGGTGGAAGACCGGCCGCCACTCCTCTTTCGGTTTGAGGTCGACGAAATATTCGGTGTTGAAAAAGCCAGTGGTGTCGGTGCCGTCGTCCGGGCGGCCGACCTGGCTGGTGCACTGGGGGACCTCGGGGAAGGAGCAGAGGACGATGCGGGCCTGATTGGCAACGCGAATGCCTTCATCGGGGCCGGTACTGGGCGCAAGCGTTCCGCGGACCCACAAAGCTCCTTCGTCAAGATGCGGCAGGAATTCGGATCCGATCATCCCACTAAAGACAATGAACATGGTGGCCGCAATCATCCCGGCTGCCACACCCACGGTAATCAGGCGGTGACGAATGGCCCAACGCAGGGCAACCCGGTAGCGCTCGGTCAGGAAGTGCATGACCGGGTTGTGCCACTCTTTCGCTCCTTTGGCGAATGCGAAGCTGGCAAGCACCGGCGCAATCACCATCGAGAAGATCAGAGCACCGAGAAGTGCGAAAGCAACCGTCCATGCCATGGGCTGAAAGAGGCGGCCTTCCACGCGCTGCAGGGTGAAGATGGGGAGATACGCCGTGATAATGATGCCGATGGCGTAGAAGACCGGTCGCTGCACCTCATGGGCGGCATCGGAAATGCGCTCGATGGGCGTCTGGGTGCTGTGCGAGAAGCTCATGTGGCGCACGATGTTTTCAATCATGACCACAGCCCCGTCGACCACCATGCCGAAATCCAGCGCTCCGAGAGACAGCAGATTCGCGGGCACACCTTTCAAATCGAGGCAGATGGAGGCAAAGAGCAGAGAAAAAGGAATGGTCGCCGCAACAATGAGGGCTCCGCGAATGTTTCCGAGGAACAGGAAGAGAATGATCGAGACCAGGATCATGCCCTCGGTCAGATTGTGCAGCACCGTGTGGCTGGTGAAACGGACGAGATCGCTGCGGTCGATGAACGGGACAATCTTCACACCCGGGGGAAGGATGTGATCGTTCAGCTCGTTAACTTTTTCGTGAAGCGCTCGTAGCGCGGGATCGGCCGGGGCGCCCTTGCGCAGCAGGGCGATGCCGGAAACCACGTCGTCGTTGTCGATGATCCTGCCCTCTTCTCTGTGAATGGCGCGGGCGAACTGGCCGAGGCGAATCTTGGGTCCTTGCGACACCACAGCTATGTCCTTGACGCGAACGGGCGTGCCGCCCTTGGTCATAATGACGGTCTGCTCGATGTCGTGAACCCGATCGACCAGGCCGACGGCGCGGACATTGATTTGCTGCAAGCCTGCCTGAATGAAGCTGCCGCCGGCGTTGGCGTTGTTGTTGACGAGTTGCTGCTCCACCTGCGCCAGATTCAGACCGTAGGCCACCAGTTTGTCGGGATCGAGGCGCACCTGATACTCGCGCGTGGGGCCGCCGAAGCTGGCGACGTCAACAATGTCTGGAACGGACTTGAGGTTCTTCTCGACCACCCAGTCTTCGAGCGACTTCAGTTCCATCGCGTCATATCGCGGATTGGTGCTGCGCAAGGTGAAGAAATAGATCTGGCCGACGGGGCTCCAGTCGGTGCCCATCTGTGGGGCAACGTTGGGCGGCAGCGTGACCTGGCTGAGACGCTCCAGAACGCGTACGCGATTCCAGGCGTTGTCGGTACCGTCCTCGAAAATCAGCTTGACATCGGAGAGCCCGAAAAGCGAGAAGGAACGGAGATGCACCACGCCGGGAATGCCGTTCATGGCGGTTTCGAGCGGGATGGTGACCTGTTGCTCGATTTGCTCAGCCGAGATACCCGGCCACTGGGTGATGATGTCGACGTAGTTGTCGGCGACGTCGGGGTAGGCCTCGATGGGGAGGTTGTGAAACGAAACAATTCCCCAGGCGAACAGGAGCAGGGCTCCTCCTAACACGAGCAGCCGGTTATTCAGGGCAAAATCGACGATCCGACGAATCATCGATCTATCTTCTTATTGCTCCACGGTGTTCTGCAAGGCGAGCGCGTTGGCGACGACCTGGTCGCCGGGTTTTAAGCCAGAGATAACCTCCTGCTGTCTGTCGGGAAGCATCCTCCCGCTGACAACTTCGGCACGCTTAAAGCGTCCGCCGCCCAGCGGCCGATAGACCCATTCGCGGTCGTGCAGATGCAGAATTGCGTCGGCAGGGATCGCGGCGCGCATCTCGGGTTGCTTCCCGTAAAACGTAGCCGTAGCGAACATGCCGATGCGGAGTATGCCCGGATTTTTCACTTCGATGCGGACTTTGGCGGTGCGAATGCTGGGATCGAGAATCGGCAGGATATTGTCGATGCGGCCCTTCAGCGGCTGGTTCGGGAAAGCATTGATGCGAATATCGGCGTACTGGCCCACGTGGACGGCATCGAGATCGTTCTCGTAGACGTCGCACACGATCCAGACATAGGAAAGATCCGCGATGGTGAATGGATTCGGCCCGGACAAGCCTTGAACGCCGGAGGAATTGGTGACCTCTTGGTCGGTGATCACGCCCGAGATCGGTGCCACGATGTTGACGACCCCCGAAGGATGCTGCTTGTCGATGCCGAGAAGGCGCAACTGTTCGCTGGCAGCATTGAGATCAGCCTTGGCGTCGGCAGCGGTATCGTCGGCTTGGTCGAGTGCGCTCTTGGCAATGGCGCCCTTGTCGTAGAGAAGCTGGGCGCGCTCAAATTGCGTGCGCGCCAGGCGCTCGTCGTTTTGCGCTTTGATGAAAGTCTGGTAGGCGCCGGAAACGTCCGTGCTCTGCACGCGCAGCAGAAGCTGACCTTTTTCCACGACATCGCCCAATCTGGCCCGGATTTCGACCACGCGGCCTGAGGCCAGCGAAACCACCGGCACCGAACGAACGATGTCGGGTTGAACCGCTCCTGTCACGTTGAGGGCGGGAACACTTTTGTGCTCCACCGCGGTAACCAGTGGAAAAAGCTCCGGGCGGTCGACCCGGAAATTGTTGGCGTCAAGCTCGGCCTCGACCACGGGCTTGGGCGGCGCTCCCGCGTTCACGTCCGGCTTCCCCCTTGAGCACCCGCCGGCGGCCAGTATCGACACCGTCAGAGCAAGCGGAAACCAGGCTGCCGCTGGCGAGGCAGCCCGGTCCCGCCTTCGGCACGGTGGAGCGGTGGGGAGTCTGCCTGCCGTGCCGCAGGAGCGCGCGGACCGCAGATCCGGCCACGCTCCCGAACTGAAAATTCGGTAGAAGTACTCCTTCATGGAATCACCTCGCGACCCACCGCCTGGTTCATCTGCGCCGCCGCCGTCAAGTAGGCTCCGATCAGATTGACGTAACTCAGCTGCACCGTGCGGTAGTCGCTTTCTGCATTCAGGAAATCCAGCAACGAGGCTCCGCCATGCTGGTAGGAAAAGAAAACCGTGTCGCGCACCCGAACCGCCTGCGCCAGGTACTTCCGCCTGTAAGGCTTGAGCAGGTTGATGTTGCTGACCACGGTGACATAGGCGGTATCGACGTCGCTGTAGACCTGAGTTTCCGTGCCTTGGCGCAGCTTTTCGCTGCGGTCGATGTCGATTTTTGTACGCAGCTTTTCGCCTTGATTCCGGTCGAAAATACGGAGCGGGATGCCGACGCTGCCGCCGAGGGTGTTCAGAGCATTCGGATTGTTGTAGGAGCCGTTGTGTGTGTACCACACGGTCACGGTGGGATCGGTCGAGCCGTTGGCTTCGGCCAATTGGTGGTTGGTCTTGGCTTGCTCCACGGTCAGGACAGCGGCGCGCAGGTCCGGGCGCGCGTCGAGCGCTTCTTTCCGGTATTCCTCCTGGGGAAGAAGATCCTCGCTGAAGTCGAACGATCCTTCTACATCGAAGCTGTCAATGGGCCGGTGGTCATTGAGCATCGCCAGCAGGTTGATTTTGGTGGTTCGCAGGTTGACGATGGCGGTTTGCAGGTCGGATTCGTATTGCAGGCGCTGCAACTCAAGGCGGTCGAGATCGATCTGTGCGATATCGCCGGCCTCAAAGCGATCGCGGCTGACCTTCAGGATCTTGTCGTAGTATGCAAGATTGTCTTCGGCGAGTTGCAAGACCGCCTTGGCCTGGAGAACACCGACAAAGGCGCTGCGCAGATTAAAAATCAGAGTGCGCTCGGTGTCGGCAGCCTGAGCGGTCCCGATCGCGGTGCCTTCCTTGGCCGACTGATAGCGCAGGTTCCGCTTGTTGCGGCGCTCGATCAGGTAACTGACACTGGGCGAGACGAAGGTTCCGGCAAACGGCTGCCAGACTCCATGGCTGGGAGAGATCTGGGTCCCGTCGGCAGAAAGCCCAAAGTTCGGGTTCGGTCGCAGATGAGCTGTGATCTCCTGGGCTTGCAGTTCATCGATATTGAGTTTCGCCGCCAGGAGATTGGTATTTTGCAGTTCAAAGTTGCTTTTGACCGTGTCCCACGTCCATACCGCCGGCGGTTGCTGTGCCGCCGAGATCGGACACAACAAGGCAACGACAAGAAGCACTACCGCGAGAGGGAATGTTCGAGCTCCAATGGTCGAGCCGAGCCTGACAGGGTGTGCGATGTCATTTCTGCGGAATGACGATGGCTTATGAACATTCATTCAGGTCTTGAGCAAATCCGTTCCCCACAGTATTTGCATTTGAGTTGGACTTCTGGCGAAGGGTTGTCGAGCGGCCTAACACTCCCCAAGGTTAGACGCTTCCGGCGGCCCCAACGCTTCTGCGGCAAACATCAATTCTTGTGATGCAAGGACGCCATCACGACGATAACACCCAAGGCATAAAGATTTGATGTGTCCCGAATTTACTGGACTGCCGCCAAGGCTCTTGGCATCTGGGGACATATCTTCCCCAACCTCGCCTGTGGTTCTTGATACCCCAAACTCCCCCTTACTAGAAGCCACTCAAATGGTCCGGGGAGGTGGTTTTTTGATTGCCGAGTCTGTATGAACCTGAGGACGTCTGGTCGAATTATAACTTTGGAGGACAAATCTTTCGATTGGCCTCGTGGAACCGGGAGGCGCGTGGGATAATCGAACGCTTAAAAGCTCTCGCTATGCACGATTTAGAGTGGATCTGGGAACGGCGGAACCGTAGTCCCGTCCTTCTGGCCAGTGCTGTGATCGTCCTTGCCATTGCAGTGGTGGATTGGTGGACGAAGCCATATTTTTCCCTCGGGTTCCTTTATCTATTCCCGATCATGCTGGCGGCCGGATTCCTTCCGCGGTGGGGTACCATTGCCCTGGCCCTGGGCTGCGCCTTGCTGAGCGAGAGGTTCAGCAACCTGGATCCGAACGACGCCAAAATCCGGCTGGGATTCGAGGCCCTGGCTTTGACTGGCTGCGGGTTGCTGACGGCGGAGGTTCTTCGCAATCGAAGGCTCAGCCTGGAGGCCCAGGAACGGATTCGAATCCTGGTCGAGACCAGCCCGGCGGCGATTGTGACCGTCGATCAGCGAGGCTTCATCGAATTGGCCAATCGCGCCGCCGCCGAACTCATGGCTCCGCACAACGGGGACCTGATCGGTCAGCCCATCGCCGCCTTTCTGCCTGAACTGCACCATGCCTTGCGATGGGAAGACGGACCGCAGTTCAGAACCTCGATGCAGTGCCGCGGACGCCGGGGAAACGGCGAGCCGTTTCTCGCCGAGGTCTGGTTCTCGACCTACAAGGAAGGGACAACTCCAAAGCTGGCCGCCATCATCGCCGACGTCAGCGAAGAGCAAACCGCACCCGCCGGTTCTGCCCCTGGATCGCTCGAACGGGAGCGACCGGCTCTGAGTGAGCGGGAATTGGAAGTCTTGAAATTGGTCGTGCAGGGTCTGGCGAACAAGGAGATCGCCGCCGGAATGAACATTTCCGAAAGCGCTGTAAAGAACACCCTCCAACAGTTGTTTGGCAAGACCGAAGTGCGCACCCGGAGCCAGTTGGTGCGGGTTGCCCTCGAACGGTACCGGGATCTGATCTGAGGTTGCGTTCGCCTTCGCTGGGAAGGGATCGATTACTGCGATCCGGAAAAGTCAGCGAAACCAACCCGCACCACGGTGGAGGGGCGAGGGGGGCGTCCGCTTGCCGGTTCGGTTTGTCGCGACGGCAGGACCTCAGTCCAAATTCCATATACCTTGCGGCGGTATGCCGCCAGCCAGGTGTAATCGCCCAGAAACGCCGGTTGTGGGCTTTCAAAGGGGTTCTCTTCCCATGCGTAATTGGTGAACGACTGGCCTCCGTCGGTGGAACGCACGAGAGTGAAACCGGTTTTACGATTGGCCAGGTCTTCGCGCCTGTCATAAAACTGTAGGTACACGTCGCCACTCTCGGGGTCGACGGTCATCCACTGGAAAAACTGATCAATGCCGTTGTGGATCGGATCGTTATTGACCCGCACGGGTTTGGACCAGGTTCGCCCGTGGTCGGTGGAGGACACACAGAAGACGTCGACGTCGCCATTGCGGTAGTCACTCCATGCCAAATACAAGGGCTCGGCGCGCTTGCCTTCGCGCTTGCCGACACCGATTTGAGGGAATCCCATGGCGCGGGATACGCCCGGAATTCCGCCCGCACCGCCAAAATAGGGAGGAGCCACGTCGACTACCGAACGCGATGGCGTAAACGTCTTTCCGCCGTCGCGTGATTCCGTGAAGGCGATCGTATTGCCATCGTTCCAGCTGGCGTAAATGGTTCCGTCCCCGCCAACGACTCCCACAAATCCCACAAGGCCGCCGTTATCGTCGCGCGGAAGCCCGGGATGGGTGCTGATGGTTTGGGGAGGCTCGAAACTCTTTCCGCCATCCAGCGAGCGGGCGAATAACATGATCGAGCGGTCAATCTGCCACTCGATCCACCCAACATAAACGTTTCCCGCGTAAGGGCTGGCCGGCCGGCTGTCCGCGAACACCCGAGGCATGTCCTCGGCTGCCGTGTTCGGCTCTTCTTTCTCAAATGCTTTTACGGGAGCCGCGTCTCTATCCCATGTTTTGCCGCCATCGTGGGAACGCCGTATAAAGATGCCGTTTCGTCCCGCTCCGTGTCCCCAATAAGAAGCGCTGCCTAGTTTGTCGAAGTGCAGCGTGGCCAGGTAGACGTTTCCTTTGTTATCGAAGGCGACGGAAACATCGCCCCCGCCACGCCAACCTTCGAGTGCAGGCAGGTCGGCCAGGGCGAACGTCTGTCCGCCGTCGGCTGAATAGGCGATCGCCGCCGGCTGATATGCCGCCACAACCTGATTCGGGTTATTGGGATTCACTGCGATGGACGGTTCATTGCCGCGGACTTCTGGCGGCGAGACAGCTGTAATGTGCCGGTGAGGCGCTGGAGGAAGGGGTGACTGTCCGAATCCAACCGCACTCGCCAGCAGTACAGCAGACAGAAATCCGAGTCTTGCTTGCATGAATCCCTCCCTGCCGCAGATTGGCGGCTGGCTGCGTAAATGCAGGATATTGTATACAACACGCCCTCTAGCCGGGTCCATATTCGTTGGTTGCAATGACTGGTATCCAAGCGGACGGGCTCATGGGACGATTTCGGGAGGATTTTCAATCGGCACAAAAATCCCAGGGGCGTCCCATGTCTCAGGCACATCCTTCTGCTCAAACACTTCCCGGAGTTCCCGTTCGAGCAGATCTTGCCCAACTCTTTTGACCGGATCGAATCACCCTCAGACCGCCCATACTAAACCGTTTCGTTGCAGTCAGCAGCTACCGGGACAGCTCCGACAAGGATTGAGAATGTTAAACCAATGTCCAAAGCACGTCCTTCGAGGCCAGCAAGGTACCGTAATGACTGACTGGAACGTTCCCCTAGGGCTACGGTTTCTATACATGTACGAGATCATGATGGTTGCGGCTACTGCTACCAAAGCCAAGATCGCCGCCGGCATCGTCTTCAATTTCTTCTCTCCTTTCAAGAGTGGGACCGCAACCGAGACTGGAAGGCTAGTTTTCTCGCGAGGCGCTGTGATTGCCCACGAGCAACTCCGCGGCCCCCAAGGCTGGCGGCTTTTTGCTTTCTTTTTTTCTGACCTTGTGGTGGAATCTCCGGCACGCAAAGACTTAGACTAGTTTGTATGCCTGCGGGGAGGACATTTCGGTGGCTTGCCCGCGCCTTCTTCGAGATCGCACTCGTGTGCCCGATCGCAGCCCAAAATGCGAATTCTGCCGCTCAGTCTGCCGAGAGGATCCAGTTACTGTCCCAAAGCCAGCATCACAAAGCCGTCACGTTCGAGGAGTTGGTCGATTCAGCGATCCTGCAGGAACGACGCCTTACGCAACTAATGCGCTATTTCAAGCCCGTCGTCGAGACGTACATTCAGGAAGAAACGCATGATTCCAAGGTTCGGTCCTCTCCTAGAAAGGATGACTATTTTCTAAGCCGGCTGGATTTGACAGGTGAGGCTCCGGCGAATCGGGAGTTTCAAAGTGCAGAACACTCGAAGCTGGAGAGATTGACGGGCGTACTGAAGGGTGATCTGAAGGGTGATCAGCCTTTCAGTGCAGAACGCTTCACGCAAGCGGTCTTTCCTGATCTGAACCACTTTGACCGTCAGAACTACGTCTTCAAATTCGTCCGCTGGCAAGTTCTCGGCGATGTCCGCTGTGTGGTGATGGACGTCAGTCCTCGGGAGACTTCAGCGAATCGCGGCTTTGTGGGCCGGATATGGGTGGAGGATCAAGACTACAACATCGTCCGCTTCACCGGGGCCTACACATCCAGGGCGCAGAGCAAACGCTCATTTCACTTCGATAGCTGGCGGCTGAATACCCTCGGCATCATGTGGATGCCTGCCTACGTGTACACCGAACAGTCCGATCCCCGCGATCCCTCAAGCCGGGGTCTGTCGTTCAAGGCGCAAACGCGGATTTGGGGCTACGACACACAACAGGCCGGCGATCACCATGAGTACGCGAAACCCCTGACCGACAATCCCGCTGCGGCCGATCCCAATCGACATGAAGCCTCGCAGGATTTGAGCCCACAATTGACAGTCGGCGGAAGTACGTACACTCCGGAGGACGACGTCGTCGAACGACTCCAACTGGCAGGGCTCATGGCGCCTGATGGCGATGTCGATCGTGTCCTGGAAACCGTGGTCAACAATCTCCAGATCACGAACGATCTCGACATTGCGGGTGTGCGCTGCCGTGTCCTTCTCACAACGCCGCTGGAGTCGTTCGTTGTCGGACGGACGATCGTGGTGAGCCGTGGCCTTCTGGATGTGTTGCCCGATGAGTCCAGTCTGGCTGCCATCCTCGCGCATGAACTCGCGCATATCGTTTTGAAGCATTTCCCGGAAGGCGGATACTCCTCACAGCTTAGCCTGCCGTTTTCCGATCTGGAAATCTTCGAGAAGCTCAACTTTCATTTCGACGCGGCAAAAGAAGCGGAGGCCGATGCGAAGGGTCAGGAGTTGTTTTCGAAGTCGCCATATAAAGACAAGGTCGCGAATGTGGCACTGTTCTTGCAAGTCCTTCAGTCGCGCTCTTCGCAGTTACCGAATCTGATGCATGCGCGATTCAGCAACGATTTTGGCACGAGTCATTTGATCCAAATGCAAACCATCAGCAATGCACCCAAACGCCTTCAAATGGATGAGCGAGATCAAATCGCTGCTTTGCCGCTAGGGTCTCGGATTAAAGTCGATCCGTGGTCGGACAGGATCGAGATGCTCAAAAACAAGTTGCCGGTCCTGGAAACAGCCGCCGAGAAAAGGCCGTTCGAGGTGTCACCATTCTTCCCATATCTGAAGCGGTTGGAGGAGCAGAAAACACATTCCGGACAGATGTAGGGGCACAGGCGCTTGTTCCCCTCGAAGGGGAACGCGGCAAATTTCAGGGCCGCAGTGAAAGCTGGCGGCTTTTGCTTACCAGCGATCGACAGCCTTTCTCTTTTCTCTTTCCTGCGTCGGCACCGTCGATCAAATCCGCCGTCGTCCCCCCTCGCACATCGTAAAGAATGGCAGAATGGCAAGCGTCCTTATTCTCCTAAATCCTCTGCTCAACCTGGATGTTGGACACTTCGATTGCGACTCGTCATTACCTGACAGCGCGAGACTGCGCCTCAAGACAAAAACGCCGCTCCAATCGCGAGCGAAAAAAGTATCGGGTGCTCACGTGACCAACGCACCAGCAGCGCGACTACATATCCAATCCAACGAGCCGCGCAGTTCGGACAAAACCCACTGACATGCAGCGCTGTGCCGCACCTGCTGCAACACAGCCTGGAGGAAGTTCCTGACGCCGCTTGTGACGATGATTGTTGAGGAGGATGCGCCTGCGATGCGTTTTGGCGTCTGTATTCAGCTAACTGCCTGTCATAATCTCTGCGCTTGCTGGAATCTGAAAGTATCGAGTATGCCTCGTTAATCTCTTTCGCCTTGTCCTCGGCCATTTTCCGCAGGTATGGTCCGAGGCTCGCGATTGTGTCGGGATGGACCTGCCTGATGAGGTCTCGATACGCCGTCTTAATCTCGGCAGAAGATGCCGTTTCCTTCACGTTCAGGATTGTGTAATAAGTATCGTCGCTCACCGCTATCCCTTTGGCAGGAATCGACTCGCGTCCGTGATTGCGGAGCGCAGGTTCTTTGACTGGACGTGCGTCGCAAGGTCGGAACGGCTGGCCAATCGTTTGAGGAAGTCCTTGTCGGCATCATCAGTCCCGATACAGACGATGTCGATGGACCGACCCTTCAACATCTCGGCAACTTGAAGCGCAGCATCGTTGTTATTGCTCTGGCCGTCTGTGACAACAACAACCGCCGCCAGCCCCCGGAATTTTCCAGCTAGTAAAAGACCCGCCGCGAGGTCGGTGCCCCCACCGACGAGCCCGACGTCAACACGAGCAATCTTCTTTGCGAAGCGGTCCGAATCCGCCGTCGGGTCACAGACCACCGCAGCACGGTCAGCAAAGACGGCAAGTGCAGTGGCATAGGACCTCGTAATGGCCGAGTGGGCGAAGTCGATTGCACCATTCCTCGCTTGCTCAATCTTTGCTCCGGCCATACTCCCAGAAGTATCAATGAGGAGCAGGACGTTGCGTGGTGAGGTCCGTGCTTCGGTTTCGACGCCGTCAGCCGCCCTGAGGGATAACTTACCGTCTTTGTTAAGGGTGAGCAATTTTCTCATATGCACGAACATCCCCCTTGTGCCGACGTTACCCATTCGAGCTCATCCCACCCTTTAGGTGGCCGCTCCATGGGCGGAGGAACACCAAACGGGATTTTAAATCCTATTTTTATAGGGCGACTCTTGTCCTTGCTCTGGAGCAACTAAACGACCGTCATGTTGGCAACGAACGCCAAACTGCCGTGTTTCAATCTGCACGTGAACGATACCCGCGAGTTTTTAAACGCAACTTTCGAGACGATTGCTTTCTCGATTTCGGGAACTGTTCCTGGCTTCAACGGCAGCACAACAAAATCCATCCCAGGCGAAGTTGTATTCCGCTTGAGAACTTCGGTTTGGTCCAATGAAGTGCCTACAATTTTCGCCAGTTCTGTATGCGATAATCGCCCCTCGAATGAGATTCTGGCCTGCTCGTGCGCAAGGGCTCGCATCATCGCAAATAGCAGCTCTGACCGGTGTTAAGTGTGAAGCCGGAATCCTTGTCGAGCAACTATCGTGCTGTCTGACACAGCCAGCATGATAGCGCTGAAGATATCAACTGTCGAAATCAGGCCGTTGGGAACAGTCAAACCATGCGTCTAACCGCACTCACAACCGCTATCCTTGGATCGTAGGCGTGAAGTTGCGCCTCCTTGGCGAACTCCGGAATGTGTTGAGGAGTTGGCGCAGCGGGCGCAACAAGTATCAACTTTTCTAGGCCGGCGGGATGTTGCGACGCTAGGAGCTGAGATATCTTGCCTCCCATCGAATGGCCGACAAGAACATAGCTCGTGAGTCCAAGCGCGCATATGATTTCCTCGGTATCGTGAGCGAGATCCAGGAGTGCATAGCCTTCAATCGGAGCATCTGATCCGCTCCATCCGCGGTAGCTGTAGGAAATACACCGAAAGCCGGTGGAGAGCTGTTGCATAACGCCATTCCAAGTGCGAGCTGATCCGCCCCAATAGTGCAAGAACAGCAGTATTGGTTCCCCGCTGCCCGACTCCAATCCATCGAAGGACAACTCTCCTGCGCGTAATTTGATTCGCTTCGGATCCTGTTCGGTGCTCATTACGATTTCTTTCCTTTCATGAAAAGTCGGCCCCAGGAGGGCAATCCGGAGGCGGGAACTGGACTTGTTGCCCCTGTGATGTCTCACCAAGCTTCCGGCGCAAGCCCGGCGATATAGACGAGGCTGGCTACCTTGGGGTCCGTCCCGACCGCGGTGATGACAGTGCCGCCGTAAGAGTGCCGTACTAGAATCGCGGGGCCGCTAACACGCGCCAGCGCGGTCTTTACAGCGGCGCCATCGCTCGCCAGGGTATTTCGCAGTCTTTCTCACAAAGCAATGCATACTTACAAGGAAATGATGCTTTTGCATCTGGCAAAGAATTCATACTTTTTTTGCTTAAGCTATGCTTTATAGGTATAGTAGGGGTTTCTATGGAACTCCGGCATTTGCGCTATTTTGTTGCTGTTGCGGAGGAAGGCAGCCTCAGCAACGCCGCGGACAAGCGATTGCATACCGCTCAACCTTCGTTGAGCCGGCAGATTCGTGATCTCGAATTGGAGGTCGGCGCAAAACTCTTCGAGCGCCAGGCACGGGGTATTACGTTGACGCCTGCCGGTAAAGTGTTTCTCAATCATGCACGCCTGGCACTGCTGCAAGTGGAGACGGCTGCTGAAGCGGCACGGCGCGCGGCGCAACCGGACAAGCCAGGGTTCGTTGTTGGCTTTATCGCTGGACAGGAGGTCACTTGGCTGCCCAAAACGTTGCGCATCTTGCGCGAAGAAGCGCCAGGAACTGAAATCTCATTTCTCAGTCTGACTTCTCCAGAACTGGCTCATTCCCTGATGCGTGGCAGAGCGGATGTGGGCTTTCTTCGCCGCGAAGCCCAGAGTACGGGGCTTGTCTACAAGCCGTTGATAGACGAACCATTGGTTGTAGTGCTCCCGATTAGCCATCGTTTGTCAAATGCTAAATCCATCGACCCGCGCGAACTTACCCGTGAGATTTACATCGGTCCAGCCAAAGTTGCACCGACATTGCGATGTGTTATCGACGACTACGCGAAAAAGGAGGGAATATCGCTTCAGCCAGCTTACGAGAGCGAAAATCTAAATGCAGCAATTTCTCTGGTGACCTCCACCGGTGGTATGACACTGGCTCCCATTTGCGCAAAGAACATGTTGACCCCGTCAGTTATCGCCCGCCCGCTGCGCGGAGACGCTCCGACGATCCCCCTAATGCTAGGTTACAACAAGTCAAATACCTCAGCATTGCTCAAGCGGTTTATGTTGCGGTCCGATGAGTTGCAAGCTGGGATGCAGAAGCAGATCTCGCTAAAGTAATTCAAACCATATCCGTATCTGCTCTAGTCTCTAGTGTCGTCCGCCAATAAATAGGGTCTGGACCGCCAACCCAAAACGACATATTGGAAAAAATCACACGCGCTCGCGCCGCACTCGTTAACTGATGAGATTAACCGGCGGACTACATAGAACGCTAGGTGACGTTCGGCGCGCACAAATCCTTTACGATTTTCGGATCGTGGATTACTTCTAGAAGTTTTGTCACGATTGCTTTGCGTGTATGCTCCAACTCTTTGATTGGCATTCCTCTCGGTCTTTCATGCGGTCACTGCCAGCTGCTTTAGCACAGCTTCGGCAGTCACACCCGCCGAATAGTTCTGCTGACCTGTGACAAGGTTCCCGTCAACCACAACATGGGGTGTCCACGCAGCTTTTGCCACGTAGCGTGCCCCCGAAATACGGAGACGATCTTCTAAAAGCCAGGGCGCGTTGCCGGCGAAGCCAGCCTGCGTTTCTTCTTCATTGCTGAAGCCGGTAAGCTGACGGTCCTTCAATGCCCATGAGCCGTCGGGACGCGCGGCCGTAAAGAGTCCCGCAGGCCCGTGGCAAACTGCTGCGACGAGCTTTTTGGGATTGTCCAGCATCGCGACCAATACGTTGCCTAGAGTTGGATGAACCGCCATGTCCTGCATCGGGCCGTGTCCGCCCACGAGAAAGATGGCGTCGAAACGGTCTGGATTGATGTCCTCGACTCGCATGGGCGATGTGAGCCCGGATCCTAGGCGCTTCATATAGTCCTGCTGCTCGCGGACCTTGCTTGCGTCGTTGTTGTTGTAAGAGAGATTGAAGCTCAACGGGTCAACTGTCGGGACCGCGCCACCAGGGCTGGCAATCGTGACGTTGAATCCGGCTTCTGAGAACTTGCGATGAGGCGTCACGAATTCTTCCGACCAAAACCCCGTGGGGTGAGGTTGCGCATTCTTCATCGTCCAAACCGTGGCACCTGTGAGGACCATTACTACAGAGGGCATTGCACTGCTCCTTTCCGCTTTCTATCGCAGTTGCAGCGGTGCAGGTCTAAGCAACATCGTGCAACCGTGATTCCCAGTCACGCGGCACTCGGCCTGCAGGGCCGGGCGCGGGCTGGCCTTCTGGACGCCAACGAGGTGGCGGCAATCTCGGGGCTTTCAAGACCTTCTTGCCAGCTTCGAGCCTCTGCAGAATTGGCTCTATGACCCTCGGTCCACGTGAGAGCCGCGTGCTTCGGCGAAGGCGGAGCCGCCACCCACCGGTCTTCAGGCATTCTTCACACCCATTCGCTCGCGGTCTTGAACGCGGATTGATCCCTTGCGAAACTCTTTTCATGGCAGAACCCCGCTTGGCGACATTCTGAGCCAGATCGTTGCGAATTGAAAATCGTCAAATGGTTGCGAATTTAACCCCCACTTTCGGACTAGTCGTCCATCGCTATGCGCATCCCTGGATGCCACAGGAAATCTCAGTTCCGCGGAGGTTTTGTCGTTGAAAAACTGTAGCGAACGATCTTGAACTGGCTGTCTTTCTCTTTAATGGAAGATGAACAACTTCTGATTCGCCTCATTGCTGGTCTTGCCTGTCGCCATCGCTGTACACGGCTTTCGTTTGTGCATTGCCGGCAGCCCCAAGAATGAAGGCGACACTGAACAGTAGTGAGGTATCCGCTTGCTGAGTTGCTTTCACTATCTCTCCAAGCATTCGAGCAACCTGGCGCGTGTGCTGCACTCGCTATGGAACAGCGGCATCGAAATCGCAGATTGGTATATGAAAATCTTCCGCTGCGGCCTAGTCGAAGATGCTTGGGATCACCCTGAAATCGACATTAAGAAATTTCAGGCGATTGAGACAAAGCTCGATGAAATTCGCGACTACCTGCACGCAAACAGTAAAGCCGTAGGGGGTTACGTGCGGGCTTTCCGTCGCGGCGAACGAGTCGGAACGGCCCATGTTGAATCAACCGTCAATCAGTTAATCAACTGGCGTTTTTGCAAAAAGCAGCAAATGGCATGGACCAAAGCAGGAGCG